>Ga0007854_10002812_pt1 | contig 10707 bp, 11 predicted proteins | sample CryBogCBH12Aug08_FD_60382 | JGI IMG/M metagenome (GOLD analysis project Ga0007854, IMG submission 60382) | Freshwater microbial communities from Crystal Bog, Wisconsin, USA - CBH12Aug08 | ecosystem: Environmental > Aquatic > Freshwater > Lake | place: Crystal Bog, Wisconsin, USA | collected... | reverse complement strand
GATACACAGTTTCATCAATACGACTGGTCGGACATCGGCGACAAATTGCAAACGCTGTATTGCGGCGGAGCGACGCGCGCGGAAAGTGTGATGAATGGCTTAATGGCGGCAGAGCTGGAGCCGGACGATTGGGTGCTGGTACATGATGCGGCGCGTCCCTGTTTGACTCAGGCACAACTCGCGCGCCTGATTGCCGAGTTATGCGAAGACAAGGTAGGTGGAATTCTTGCTGTGCCGGTGGCGGATACTTTGAAGCGTGCGGATGCTGCTCAGCGTGTCGCCCATACCGAAAACAGGGAAGGTTTATGGCAGGCGCAGACGCCGCAAATGTTTCGCACCGGATTGTTGTTGCAAGCCTTGCGGACTGCTCCGAATGTAACCGATGAAGCTTCTGCTGTTGAAGCGTTAGGATTTCATCCTAAACTGGTGGAAAGTGAGACAACTAATTTCAAGGTGACTTACCCGCAGGATATTAAATTGGCGGAGTTGCTGTTAAAAGGAATAATAGATGGGAGATCAGGTAATTGAGAATCGGACAAGGCTTCGATGTGCACCAGTTGGTTGCCGGGCGCAAGCTGATTATCGGTGGCGTGGAGATTCCCTACGACAAGGGTTTGCTTGGGCATTCCGATGCGGACGTGTTGCTGCATGCTATTTGCGATGCTTTGTTGGGGGCTGCGGCACTGGGTGACATCGGTCGCCACTTCGCCGACACCGATGCTCAATACAAGAATATTGACAGCCGTGTCCTGTTGCGCGAAGTGGTGCGTTTGGTTGCGAATGCGGGCTTTCGTGTCGGCAATGTGGATGCCACCCTAATTGCACAAGCGCCGAAGTTGGCTCCCCATATTCCACACATGGTGGAAAATATTGCCACCGACCTTGGTGTACCAAGTAATGCAATCAATGTCAAAGCCACTACCACCGAAAAACTGGGGTTCACCGGGCGCGGCGAAGGCATTGCGGCTCAGGCTGTGGTGCTGTTGCTGGTGAGCTGATGCGACTTCTTGCGCTGGAAACCTCCACCGAATATTGCTCCGTTGCCTTGTGGCAGGATGGGGCAATCGTCGAGCGATGTGAACTGGTCGGGCAAAAGCATTCCGAACTTTTGATGGAGATGCTGGATGGAGTGTTACGCGAGGCGAATATTACGCTCGCACAGCTTGAGGGTATCGCTTTTGGCGCAGGGCCGGGGTCGTTTACCGGCGTGCGTATTGCGTGCGGCGTGGCGCAAGGATTGGCACTGGGTGCGGATTTGCCGGTTGCGGGAATCTGTACATTAGAGGCGCTGGCGGAGGCGTCCGGTTATGAAAAAGTGATTACCACCCTGGATGCGCGCATGGCCGAGGTTTATCATGCTGCTTACGAAAAACGTGACGGAACCTGGGTGACAATTCACCCACCGGGTTTATGTTTGCCCAAGGATGCGAAGCCAGTCGACGGGGCAGGCTGGTTTGGTGTTGGTAGCGGTTTTGCTGCCCACGGAACGGCATTGGGAGAACGCTATGCCGGAAATCTAGCCGGGGTCAACGCGCAAATCGTGCCGCAGGCCAGCACCATAGCTCAACTTGCGTCAAAATTGTTTGCGACCGGGCAATGTATGGATGCCGCGCTGGCCATGCCGCTTTACCTGCGCGACAAAGTGGCACTCAAGACCAGTGAACGATAATGCGCTTGCGCAAGATGATTTTGGCTGACCTGAATGAAGTGCTGCTGATTGAGCAGGACGTGCATGCTCATCCCTGGACTCGTGGTAATTTTACCGATGCGTTGGCGAGCGATAATCTTTGCAACGTGTATGAAGATGAAGAAAGCATCGCAGGTTATGCGGTGCTGTTGCCGGTGATAGATGAGATGGAATTGCTTAATATCAGCATAGCTGCCAAACATCAGCGCAAAGGGTTGGGGCGCAAATTGCTGGGCGAGCTGATGAAAATTGCCCTCGGCATGAACATGCGGCGCATGTTGCTGGAAGTCAGGATCTCCAATGTTCCGGCGCTTGGTTTATATAACGATGCGGGTTTCCATAAGATTGGTTTGCGGCGCGGTTACTATCTCGCGGATAATGGACGGGAAGATGCCATTGTAATGGAATGTTTATTGGGTACTTAATTGTGAATCGGGAAGAAGCTGTTTTGCGCGAACTTAACTTGTACCCGCTGTGGCAAAGGAGGGTGCAGGCTACGCCCCTCTCCATCAGAGGGGAGCGCAACAGCGCGGGAGTGGGTGAGGTTGATATTCAGATTCATAAGAGCTGTGAGCAGGTAATTAGCGAAATCGACTGGCCAGAACTGAAAGAGAAGGTGCACAATTGTACCGCGTGCAAGCTGCGCGCCGGTTGTAAGCAGACGGTGTTCGGTGTAGGGGACGAAAAGGCTGACTGGCTGTTTGTCGGGGAAGGCCCCGGTGCAGACGAGGATGTGCAGGGCGAGCCGTTCGTGGGTCAGGCAGGAAAGCTGCTCGATAACATGCTGGTGGCGATTAAACTGAAACGCGGCAAGAATGTTTACATCGGCAACATCGTGAAGTGCAGGCCGCCCGGTAATCGCACGCCGGAGGCTGACGAAATTGCTACCTGCTTGCCTTTTCTGCAACGGCAAATTTCACTGATTCAGCCAAAAATTATTGTGGCGCTGGGCAAGACGGCGGCAACAGCGTTGCTGGGCAAGGATGCCACGCTGGCTTCATTACGGGGCAGGCTGCATGATTATCACGGCATCCCGCTTATCATTACCTATCATCCTGCCTATCTGTTGCGTACGCCAGCGGATAAGGCTAAGACGTGGCAGGATTTATGTCTGGCAGTAAAAACCAGGGAAGGCTAAGGCATGGCGAAAAGTAACGTTAGTTTGAAAATCCTAGTGGTTGAAGATAGTAAAGTGACCATGAAAGCGTTGTCTAACTACCTTATGCGCATGGGTGTGGAGAATCTGCTGACAGCAGTAAACGGCCATGATGCCATTAATATTTTTCGATCGCACCGCCCGGATATTGTTTTGCTGGATGCGATCCTGCCGGACATAGATGGGTTCGATATTGCTAAAAAGTTTCGCAGTATGGAAAAGGGCGATGAATGGGCAGCTATTATTTTCCTCACCAGTATGGACAAGGACGAAGATATGGCCCGCGGAATTGAGGCGGGTGGTGATGACTATTTGCTGAAACCGATTAGCGAAGTCGTGTTGAAAGCCAAGATCAATGCTATGCGCCGATTGGTTGAGATGCAGCGCTCGCTGGTCGAAGTTAAGCACGACTTGAATGCGGCGAACAAAGAACTACAACGGCTTTCGACTACTGATGGTTTGACGGGGATTGCCAATCGGCGATTTTTTGACCATTTGTCGGCGCGCGAATGGCGACGTTGCGAACGGATGAAAAAACCGATGGCGCTAGTCATGGTTGATGTTGATTTCTTCAAAAAATATAACGACACCTATGGCCATCAAGCGGGCGATGAATGCCTGAAAGCAGTGGCAGCACAAGTGGCTCGTGCCGCTCCCCGCGCGAGCGATCTGGCAGCAAGATATGGTGGGGAAGAGTTCGTGCTGGTGCTGGGGGAAACCACGATAGACGGGGCTAAATGGGTAGCCAACAATATTCGCCAACGTGTTGCAGATCTCCAAATGCCGCACCTTGCTTCAAACATAGGCCATGTCAGTGTGAGTTGCGGAGTTGCCTCGGTGTTGCCGCTTGAGGGACAGGAATTTGATATGTTGTTGAAATTCGCCGACGAGGCGTTGTATAAGGCCAAGGAGCAGGGACGTAATACGGTGGTTTGTGCCGAATAAATTTCCGGCAACTTTAAGAGCCTATATCACGCCTGCATCCTGATCATGACCATGTATTTTGTAAAGCACAGCCATCATTCCGGCGAGTAACAGTCCAAATACCAAGATAATCAGGTAGATGCTGAGCTCCATCTTTTCCATCAGCGCATAGAGTGCGAGCATTGCGAAAATGCTTAAATTCTCGTTGAAGTTCTGCACCGCAATGGAGCTGCCCGCGCCCATTAACAAGTGACCGCGGTGTTGGAGCAAAGCGTTCATTGGCACCACGAAATAGCCCCCCATTGCTCCGATGGTAATCAGCAATATTACCGCCAGGATGGGGTTGGTGACCGGGATCATTGCCAATACCACCAGCCCCATTCCAATGCCGACCGGGAGAACCTTCACCGAGTGTTCCAATTTTACAAATTTAGCTGCCAACATGGACCCAATAGCAATCCCGACGGCAACCCACGCTGTGAGCTTGGCAGCGGAGCTCATCTCCAGGTGAAGCGCGACCGTGGCCCACGTCAGAACCAGCAGGCGCAAGGTGGCTCCCGCACCCCAGAATAGCGTGGTTACAGCCAGTGAAACCTGACCCAACGGATCTTTCCACAGCAACTTGAAACAGTGGATGAATTCACTCATCAGGAAAAAAGGATTGCGACTGAGCGGTTTGTGATCTTTCGGCACGCGCGGGATGTAAAGGTTGAACAGGGCTGCGACAAGGTAAAAGCCGATGACGACGGCGATCGCAAGTTTCGGCGGGGAGTCGATACCTGTGTCGATGTAGGGCACATCCCACCACAGCAACATCGGTTTGGCGACAGCGGGGCTGATGAGTATGCCGCCTACTACCGCGCCGAAAATGATTGCAGCAACGGTCAGACCTTCCATCCAGCTGTTGGCCAGGACGAGTTTTCTGTGCGGGAGATATTCGGTGAGTATGCCGTACTTGGCTGGCGAATAGGCTGCGGCCCCGAATCCGACCAGAGCATAGGCAACCAGCGGGTTGAGGCCGACCAGCATGGCCACACAGCCACCAAGTTTGATCGTATTGCTGATAAACATGACGCGACCTTTGGGCATCGAGTCGGCAAACACCCCAACGAACGGTGCCAGAAGAATGTAGGACACCACGAAGGCTTCCTGCAGCACGGGTGTGTGCCAGGAAGGGGCGTGCAGATCTGTCAGCAGCGCGATAGCAGCAAACAGCAGAGTATTATCTGCCAGCGCCGAAAAGAACTGGGCAGCAAGAATGATGTAAAAGCCTAGATTCATGTTCTTTCGGCGTAGGCTAATGTGCGCAGCACGTTAAAGACGGTTTTGTCGTCTGGCCGTAACCAAAAGAATTGCGCCGCCAGGAAGATATGGAAACCGAGATTCATTCAAAGTGCAGAAATTTGGGGTGACGATTTATATCACGAAAATGCCATGCCTGCTATGATTAGCAGCAAGCCTTCTCTGTTATTGACGCTTATTTCTTGGTTGACTAAAGTCCGTGTTGATGTCATGGTGATACCTTATGAGTAAAATTAATATTACCGAACTGGTAAAAGCAGCCGGGAATCTGGTTTCGTTACCGGATATTTTTATCCGAATTAATCAGCTTGTCGAAAATCCTCAAAGTTCACTTGATGACATAACCAAAGTGGTTAGTCAGGATCCCTCGTTCACCGTGCGCTTGTTAAGGATTGCCAACAGTCCGTTTTACGGATTTTCAACTGCCATTGAAACCGTTTCCCGGGCAGTAACGCTGATAGGTACAAGTCAGGTGCGACATCTGGCTTTGTCGACTTCGGTTTCTCGCACTTTCGAAGGATTGCCCAACGAACTTGTGTCAATGGATAACTTTTGGAAACACAGTCTTTATTGTGCGCTGATTGCGCGCATACTGGCCCATCGCTTGCGCAAGACTGATCCGGAGGCACTTTTTACAGCGGGTTTACTGCACGATATAGGTGAATTAGTTATTTTTAACCGCCTGCCCGGGCCGGCCAAAGAGGTGCTGTTGCGGGTGCTGGATAGCGGGGATGAGATGCCTGTTTACGAAGCTGAGAGACAAACAATGGGATTCGATCATGCTCAGGTGGGAGGCGAGTTGGCACTGCAATGGAATTTGCCCCCTTTACTTCAAGATTGTATCGCTCACCACCATGATATTCTGCAAGCACAAAATTGCCCTGTTGAAACCGCTATTATTCATATTGCCAACACGCTGGCATTGATGGCAGAAGTGGATTCCATTAATCTGGACGATGTACCCGCTATTGACCCGCAGGCATGGGAAATCACCGGCTTGGAACCCGGTGATTTGATCGAACCGGTGATCCGTGAGGCGCAGGAAGAATTTATCGACGCTCAAAAGCTTTTTCTTGGCAATTAAAGAAAAACTGCCATGGCCGCTCCTTCCAATTTCCGACCTCCCTTGGCTTTGCCCGGCTTTGAACATGTTCGCCGAGCCTGGCATGAGGCGCATGATACCTATGCCGCGCGCCTGCTTCCCGGAGAATATTATGTCACCAAGAGTGACGAGGCGGTTTACACCACACTCGGTTCGTGTATTTCTGCCTGTGTCCGTGACCGCGTCACCGGGGTAGGCGGCATGAACCATTTTATGTTGCCTGCATCAGCATCAGCAGATCGTGACAGTTGGCGATCCACCAGCCTGAGCGAAGCCACTCGCTATGGCAATTTTGCAATGGAGCATTTGATTAACGACATTCTGAAAAATGGCGGGCAGAAGAAAAATTTAGAGGTAAAACTATTTGGTGGGGGTCGTATCATGAGCAATATGACCGATGTGGGAATGCGTAACATCACTTTTATTTACGACTATCTAAAGACTGAAGGATTGAAAGTGGTGTCTGAGGATTTGGGAGATGTTTATCCGCGCATGGTGGTCTATTTCCCTTTGACAGGGAAAGTACGTGTCAAGAGATTGCGTTCTCTGCACACCAACACCATTGCCGCGCAGGAAGTTCAATACCTCGAATCGATCAAGGAAAAGTCAGTGAGTGGCGACGTCGAGTTGTTTTGATTTAAGTGAAATAAATCAAATTTCTGAAAATGTCCGAAGGGACGTGATGTCGATCACTTCAATCTGCTCGCGCCCCAGTTTGACCCATCCCTGATCAGCGAAACTCTTCAATAACCGACTGACGATTTCGCGCACACTACCCAGTTCGTCGGCCAGAGCCTGATGCGTGGTATGAATCGGACTGGGTTTGGCATAAAGCAGAGCGGCCAGACGCTGGTCAAGTTTTTGAAAGGCGACGGCAGAGACCAGTTGCATCAGGTCGGTAAGACGTTCTGAAAACAGGCTAAAGACATAATCACGGAACGATTCGGATTGGGAAAGTAATGTCCTGAACGAAGAAGGCGGCAGAGCAACAAGCACGACATCCTGATCGACTATTCCACGTGCATGATACATCGCATGCCCCAGCAGGCAACTACTGGTGAGAATGCAGCTTTCACCGGGGCCCACGCGGTAAAGCTGCAACTCGCGTCCGTTGGACGATGCCTTGATCACCCGAACGGTACCCGAGAGCAATAGCGGAAACCCCTGACAAGGTTGGTTTTCGTCAAACATCACTGTGCCGGCAGGCGCGTGCATTACAGCCGCATTGGACAACAAATCATCAAGCTGGGTCGCAGGCAGTTCGCGCAACATCGGGTAGCTCTGAAGCAGTCTGGATTGAGTGGCAGCATCCAACATTAGATTTCCGGCCTCATCTGGGGAAACAAAATCACATCACGGATGCTGGCGCTGTCAGTCAGCAACATCACCAGCCGGTCAATACCGATGCCTTCTCCTGCCGTCGGTGGCAGGCCGTATTCCAGCGCACGAATATAGTCGCCATCCTTGAACATGGCTTCCTCATCGCCCGCTTCTTTGGCTAAGACCTGTGCATCGAAACGCGCTTCCTGATCTTCAGGGTCGTTCAACTCGGAGAAACCGTTGGCGATTTCCCGGCCCACAATGAATAACTCAAAACGATCGGTGATGCCGGGATTCTTGTCGCTGCTGCGCGCCAAAGGCGAAACCTCAACCGGATAATCCACAATGAATGTGGGATCGAATAACTGATGTTCGGCCAATTCCTCGAACAGTGACAATTGCAGCCCGCCGAGAGCATCTTTATTGTTGTATTTGGCTTTGAGATCTTCCAGTTCGTTAATCAGAAAATCGCGGTCATTCAATTGCGCATCAGAAAATTGCGGATGATACTTGCGGATGGCTTGCGTCATGGTCAGGCGTTCGAACGGTTGCGCCAGATCAATTTCGCGGCCTTGATAAGTAATCACAGTGGTGCCCAGAACTTTGCGCGACACTTCACAGAATAGCTTCTCGGTGAAGTCCATCATGTACTTATAATCGCGGTAGGCTTCATAAAATTCGATCATGGTGAACTCGGGGTTGTGCCGTGTCGACAGACCCTCGTTGCGGAAGCTGCGATTGATTTCGAATACTTTCTCAAACCCGCCTACCACCAGTCGCTTGAGATACAGTTCGGGTGAAATGCGCAAAAACATTTCCATATCGAGCGCATTGTGATGCGTCACAAAAGGCTTCGCGGAAGCGCCCCCGGGAATCGCGTGCATCATGGGCGTCTCGACTTCAAGATAGTCGTGGCGCATGAAAAACTCACGAATTGACTGGATCACTTTGGAACGGATGGTGAATACCCGGCGAGCATCCTCGTTGGTAATCAGATCAACATGCCGCTGGCGATATTTCTGTTCCTGATCGGTCAGTCCATGGAATTTTTCCGGCAACGGTCGTAGCGCTTTGGTAAGCAAACGAACCTGGGAAACGCGTACGGAAAGCTCGCCGGTCTTGGTTTTGAACAGTACGCCGGAAGCGCCGAGGATATCGCCCAGATCATAATGTTTGAACGCGCTGTGCGCCTCTTCACCGGTATCTCCGTTGCTGATGAACAACTGGATGCGTCCGCTCATGTCCTGCACCGTGGCAAAACTCGCCTTGCCCATCACTCGTTTTAACATCATGCGTCCGGCTACGGCCACGCTGACATTAGCCGCTGCCAGTTCGTCGTGGCTCATTTCGCCATAAGAGGCATGCAGATCGCCGGATAAGTTTTTGCGCTCGAAATCATTCGGGAAAGCTATGCCTGCTTTGCGCAATGCAGTCAACTTGGCGCGGCGTTCGGTGATGATCTGGTTTTCGTCTTGAGTGGCAGGCGTAGTAGGTTCGGTAGTCATTTCATTATCCAATTACAAAAATTCGATTGTGTTTTCATCTTGCTATCAAAATGAAACTCAACTGTATATTATACTATGACTCGGGAACGTATTTTTTTGCCTTTGACAATACATGTTTCAGAGCCTCAACGACTTCATATCAAGTCGAATCATCAAAACGATCATTATTAAACCCCTTGCTTCAAACTCGCCGAAATAAAGTCATCCAAATCACCATCCAGTACACTCTGCGTATTGCCGATTTCGACATTGGTACGCAAATCCTTGATGCGTGATTGATCCAGCACATAAGAGCGAATTTGATGTCCCCAGCCGATGTCGGATTTTCCATCCTCCAATACTTGCTTTTCTTCATTGCGCTTGCGCAATTCTTCCTCGTACAGACGCGATTTCAACATCGCCATGGCTTCAGCGCGGTTGCGGTGTTGCGAGCGGTCGCTCTGGCATTGGACAACAATGTTGGTGGGGATGTGGGTGATACGCACCGCCGAGTCGGTTTTGTTGATGTGCTGCCCCCCTGCACCCGAGGCGCGATAGGTATCCACGCGCAGGTCGGCGGGGTTAATTTCAACCTCGATAGAGTCGTCCACTTCGGGGAACACAAACACGCTGGAGAACGAAGTGTGGCGGCGGTTGCCGGAGTCGAACGGCGATTTGCGCACCAGACGATGCACGCCGGTTTCGGTGCGCAAATGGCCGTAGGCATAATCACCGGAAACTTTGAGGGACGCGCCCTTGATGCCTGCGACTTCGCCGTCGGATTGTTCCAGCACTTCGACGCTGAAGCCTTTGCGTTCGCAGTAGCGCAAATACATGCGTAGCAGCATGGAGGCCCAGTCTTGTGCTTCGGTGCCGCCGGAGCCGGATTGAATATCGACGAAGCAATTGTTCGGGTCCATCGGATGGGCGAACATGCGGCGGAATTCCATATCGGCAACGCGCTTTTCAATGTCCTGAATATCGGCAGCGGTGCTGATCAAGCTCTCCTCGTCATTTTCGGCCTGAGCCATTTCAAACAGTTCGCCCGCATCACTGAGGTCTTGCTGTATCTTGACTAGACCAAGTACGATCGCTTCCAGTATTTTGCGTTCGCGGCCCAATTCCTGAGCGCGTTTGGCATCCTGCCAGATGGCGGGATCTTCGGCGAGTTGGCAAACTTCAGTCAGTCGTTCCTGCTTGGTATCGAAGTCAAAGATACCTCCGTAATTCGGCGCTGCGTAAAGACAGGTCCTGCAGCTGGTTGGAGAGGGAGTTGAGTTTTTCGGCTTCCATGCTATGTGTTCCGGATTCTTTGAAAGGTGCGCATTATACCTGTCCTGAGTTTATCGAAGGGACCTCTTCCCAATGTTCAATGAGGAGTTGCAGCGAGGATTTTCCGTTGTATTCGTTGACCGCAAGTTTGTAGGCAGCATGAATACGTGGTGGCATCGGATCGGCGCTAAAAAATCGTATGGCGTCAAAACTGGTATGGAGGTTAGAGAGTTTGAGCTTAAGGTGTTTTTCTCCAACTACGCGCTGGCTTTCGACGGTAAATTCGCCCTCAAACAAGGGCTGCGGGAAGCCTTGTCCCCAAACCTGTTGTTCCAGGCTGCGTGCAATGTCGAGTGAAAAGTCGGATTCATTCAACTCCCCGTCAGTTTCGATGACACGGGTGAGGTCGGCAGGGGAGAGAAGACTGTGTGCAACGGATTCGAAGGCGGACTGAAATTCT
>Ga0007854_10002809_pt1 | contig 10714 bp, 9 predicted proteins | sample CryBogCBH12Aug08_FD_60382 | JGI IMG/M metagenome (GOLD analysis project Ga0007854, IMG submission 60382) | Freshwater microbial communities from Crystal Bog, Wisconsin, USA - CBH12Aug08 | ecosystem: Environmental > Aquatic > Freshwater > Lake | place: Crystal Bog, Wisconsin, USA | collected... | reverse complement strand
AAGGGTGAGGTGACCGGCGTGCCCACGGGATTCAAGATCCTAGATAACATGACCAGCGGCATGCACCCGAGCGAGATGATCGTCATCGCTGCGCGTCCCTCGATGGGAAAGACGGCCCTCGCGATGAATATCGCGGAGCATGTCGCCGTCGATAAGAACATTCCCGTCGCCGTCTTCAGCCTGGAAATGAGCGCCCAACAGCTCGTCCAGCGTCTTCTCTGCTCGCGTGCACGGGTAAATCTCCAGAGCATCAGGACAGGATTGCTTCCGAAGAACGCCCATCAGAGCCTTTTCAAGGTCTCCCAGGAGTACGGCAACAGCAAGATGCTGATCGACGACACGGCGGGCCTGAGCATCAACGAACTGAGGGCCAAATCCCGCCGCCTCATGGACAAACATGGCCTGGGACTGATCGTCATCGACTACCTGCAGCTTCTGAAGTCCCCCTCCAAGCGTGGTCAGGAGAACAGGCAGATTGAGATCGCCGAAATCTCAGGAGGAATCAAGGCACTCGCAAAGGAATTGAAAATACCGATCATTGTACTCGCTCAGCTCAATCGTAAATCCGAGGACCGCGGCGACGGCAAGCCGCGCATTTCGGATCTCCGTGAATCTGGCTCCATTGAGCAGGATGCGGACGTCGTGGGCCTCCTCTACCGCTCCGCCTACTACGCCAAGGATGATGAGGAAAAATCCGAGAAAGGAGGCGAAGCCGAACTGATCATCGCCAAGCAGCGTAATGGCCCGACCGGTGAAGTACCGCTGACCTTCCTAAGCGAGTTCACGCGCTTCGAGACCCGCGACATGACCCACGGAGAAGGGAGTTAGGGAATAGGGTGATAGGAAATCGGTGTGGTTTGCATTTTTCCGATACCCATGAATTTTACTTGGGGTATCTTCTTCCCTAATACTGATATCCCATAACCTACACCCTAATATCATGCTTCCAACCAAAGGCTACGCCGCCTAAAGCGCCACCTCTCCGATAGCCCCTTTCTCCTTCGAGCGACGCGAACCAGGCGATCATGATGTCCAACTCGAGATCTCCCATTGCGGCGTCTGCCACACCGACATTCACATGTCCCGAGATGAATGGGGTGGCGCCCTCTACCCGATGGTTCCGGGTCATGAGATCATCGGTGTGGTAAAACAGGTCGGAAGTGCCGTCACCAAATTCAAAGCCGGTGACCGAGTCGGAGTCGGCTGCTTCGTCGATTCCTGCCGCACCTGCTCGAACTGTCATGAGGGCCTGGAGAACTACTGTAAGAACCACTTCACCGGCACCTACAACAGCAAGACCCGAGATGGTAGCGGGCTGAACTTCGGTGGTTACTCGAACCAGATTGTCGTCGATGAGCGTTTCGTCCTGAAGGTCTCCGACAAACTCGAACCGGCAGGAGCAGCTCCTCTCCTCTGTGCAGGTATCACGACCTACTCTCCGCTTCGCCACTGGAAAGTCGGTCCCGGTAAGAAAGTGGGTGTCATTGGACTCGGCGGACTCGGCCACATGGCACTCAAGTTCGCCCATTCCTTCGGAGCCCATGTCGTTTGCTTCACCACATCTCCGGGGAAAGTGGCTGACGCGAAGCGTCTTGGGGCTGACGAAGTGATTCTTTCCAACTCGGAAGAGGAGATGACCAAGACGACTGGCACCTTCGACTTCATTCTCGATACGGTTTCAGCACCGCACGATCTTGGCGCTTACATTAATCTCCTCAAGCGTGACGGCACCATGTGCCTCGTCGGCGTCCCGCCGGAGACAGCGGCCGTTCATGCATTCGGCCTGGTGATGGGACGCAAGCGCCTCGCGGGATCCCTGGTCGGCGGTCTTCCCGAGACCCAGGAGATGCTCGATTACTGCGCCGAGCATGGAATTACCAGCGATGTGGAGATCATCCCGATGGCGATGGTCAACGAGGCCTACGACCGCATCCTCAAGAGCGATGTGAAGTACCGCTTCGTGATCGACATGGCGACCCTGTAGGGAGGCTGTGAATTCCTAAGAGACTTTCTTTTCAGGAACTTCCTCGGATGAAATTGTCGCGGAGGGAGTCACACCGGACTGCATAGGCGCAGTGCCCACAGGTTTCCAGCCTGCGGATTCCGAAAGCACCTCAATTTTTGGAAGGGAAAGAGGAACAGGGACCCTCCGCGGAACCAACTCTCCTCGCATGAGCTGTCAGCGACTTGACATCTAATACAGATGATAATACAGGGAAGTGCCTCTAATTCTTGTGAATTGTGGCGTCAACCTCTGTTTAATAATAATTATTATGTACATCAAAACTAAAAGCGCTGTTGCAAAAGCCAGTAAGTTTGACGAGGCCTTTGCCTTGGCACACAAAACTGTCGATCATCTCAAGTCGAAGGGAATCAATGTCTACCTGACATCGACTATCTTTGGACGTACCCGTGAATTAAATTTCGTGGCTACGTACCCGACATTCGATGTAATGATTCAGGAAATTAATAACCTCAAGGCCGATGCTGAGTTGAACAATCTCCGCGATCAGTTGAACGAATGTGTTGTGGATGGAACCCAGGAAACCAAAATCACCGTGATGGGTGATCCTAGTCACCAGTACATTGAGGAATATCTGACACTTCTCTAGTTCTAACAGCACGTTTCCGGAGGGTTATTACACCCTCCGGAAACACTCGTTCTTTACGCCCGATCTGGGCAAGCAGTTGGAAGTCTTATAAACTTTTCACGCTCATTAAATGATTGCGACTCTCTAATTAATCCAATCGTTTCATACTTATTGAAGCGTAGTATACAGATATGTTTTCCTACCCTCGCTACCGACTTCTAAGCGATATTATTTTCTCCCATGCCTCTCATAAACCGGATGCCACGGCTTATACATTCTTGAAAAACGATGAAGTAGAGAAATCTTTATCATATCGGAATCTATACTTGTCCGCTTCATGCATTGCCGCAGAACTGCTTAAGCACGGCAACTCGGTCGGCAATGTACTTCTATTGTTTCCTCCAGGCCTCGAGTTCATCGAAGCATTTCTCGGTTGTGCTCTGGCTGGTTTTCCTGCTGTTCCACTAAGCATTCCGCGGGCGAAGCAGTCCCTCTCAGGACTCGAGAGAGTTGCGATCGATTCCAGTGCTCGCATCCTACTCTGTACCCAAGCGGTTTCAGAAGCAATAATGTCTAGGATTACGGAAGGTTCTCCCCTGAAACAACTGATTTGGATAGCAGTTGACCATCTCGATGAATCCAATCACCAGAAAGCAATCGGCCTCCCACGTAGTCCATCAGATCCTCTTTTTCTTCAGTATACCTCGGGCTCAACTGGCAATCCAAAGGGCGTGGTAGTTTCTAATGAGAACCTCCTTCACAATATCGGCAGCATTGCTCGTCTTTATGGTCATAATGAGGACTCCAAGATCGTAAGTTGGTTGCCGCAATTTCATGACATGGGACTGATTGGACCGATTCTTCAATCCCTCTACGTTGGAATTCCATGTATCCTACTGTCTCCGACCTCCTTCATTCAGAAACCATATCGATGGCTTAAAGCCATTAGTGATTATAAAGGCACTGCTGCTGGGGCGCCGAACTTTGCGTACGATTTATGTGTTTCCAGAATTACCGAAGAGGAAGCTCTAGCACTTGATTTAAGCAGCTGGAAGATTGCCTGGACCGGAGCGGAAACAATACGGTCAGCCACCCTATCCTCATTTTCCAATCGTTTTAGTAAACATGGATATAATGGCAGTGCTTTTGCCCCGTGTTACGGACTGGCTGAAGGAACGCTCATGGTGACAGGCACAGGCCCCTATTCAGATAAAAAAACAATTCAAGTTAAGCGTTCCAGCTTACTGGAAGGGGAAAAAGTTGAACTGGCCTCCGCCACCTCTGATGTGGCTATTAATCTGGTGGCTTGCGGCAAAAGCTTTCCAGACCAGGTCGTAAAGATTTCCGAAACCTCCACCATGAACTCAGTAACCGACCTAAGAATAGGAGAGATCATGGTCAAAGGTTCAAGCGTAACATGCGGATACTGGAATAATCCTGAAGCAACATCTTCTACCTTTGGACTGAACCTTGACATGGAAAGCGGTTTTCTCCGCACTGGAGACTTAGGTTTCCTACATGAAGGTGAGCTTTACGTCGTTGGAAGGGTAAAGGAGACCTTGAAAATCCATGGTCGGACTATCTACGCACAAGACCTTGAATTGACCGCTATCCAGTCGCACCCCGATCTCAAAGCTAATGGAGGAGCGGCATTTTCAATACGGGAGGATCAGGTAGAAAAGATCATCCTTGTCTGCGAACTCAGAAGAGATCGAATCAAGGGATTTGACGGCGAAGAGATCCGTAAAGCTGTTTATTCAGCAGTTTCGGATGAATTTGAAGTGATGCTTCATGACTTTGTTCTGATCAGGCCCGCTACCCTTCCAATGACGACCAGCGGAAAGATCAAGCGCCTAAGGTGTAAGGAACTTTATCTCTCCCGCTCTCTCGATTTGCTCTACTCCTCGCTCCCTTCATCTAGGGAGAAGGGTTCTGAACCGGGTTCCCTTACCAATGAAGCTCTTCTTTCATCGACCAAATCCCTGCGGTCGAAACTTCTTCTAGCTTATCTCAAATCTGTGATTGCATCGCTATCGGGTAGCGATCCGGTGATGATGGACTCATCACAGATCATTGAAGAACTTGGGCTGGATTCGATTCGATTGGTGGAGTTGAAAGTACGTCTCGATCTAGTGCTGGGGGTTGAGTTTCCCCTCGAGAGATTCGTGACGATGAAAACAATCGCAGATATGGCCAAAGCTTCATTGGAATATCTCGAAACGGAGAATCGAGATCGGCAAATGGATACACCAGATGCAAAGAATGTCATTTGCCCCGGGCCTCCCTCCCCTCAGGATTTGGTGGTTTGCGAAAAACTAAACCATGGATTCTTTGATTACCTTCTGCAACTTCGGGAGCAATACGGGAAAATAGTTCGTTTAGTCTGGGGCAAGCAGACCTTTTACATGCTCAGCGAACCTGAGGACATCAGGGAGATCTTCGTCAAAAGAACTGATGAATTCATCAGGGGTAACGTATTCATTGGGATAAGGTTGGTCTCAGATCTGGACAACCTTTTTACGTCCGAGGGTACCGAGTGGAGGGTGCAGCGTGATCTGGCCCAACCCCATTTCACCCGCGCCGCCCTTGAATCCTTTTCCGACACCATCCCGAGCATTGTTCTCGACTACATCTCAAAAGAGATATCCGGAAAAGAGCAATGCTCGCTTGAACTGATCGACTCCACAAGGGAGATCACCATGCGCGTTATTCTCAGCAAACTGCTCAGTCTGAAAGATCCGATAAGAATAAGGGCTCTCCTTTTGACGGCTCGTAATGCAGATAGCTGGAATGTGCCTTTTTATTATATCTCCCAAGATAGGATGAGCAGGGAGCCCGACTATTATCACCTCCTCTTTTCATCGTTTGACCCGATGATCTACGAATTGATCGATCATCACCTCGACCACCCGAAACAATATGATGATCTGGTTACTTCGTACATTGAGACCGATTTTGTGAAGTCCTTGTCCAGACCTGAACAACGGCGCTACCTGAGGAGCATCGTTTTTACTCTTATCCTAGCCGGCTTTGAGTCTACAGGCAGCGGTCTTTTCTCAACGCTCTACATGCTCGCGAAAAACCCAGATAGTTTTTCCAAAGTGAGGGAAGAGGTGGATGCAGCATTTCCTGACTCTCAGCCCAATACCAAAGACCTTCTCAACACCCTCCCCTACACATATGCCTGTGTGAACGAGGCGCTGCGCCTTTTTCCACCTGTCTGGTTCATGGGACGCGAAGCAACAAGGGACACAACTTACCATGGATACTCTATTCACCAGGGCGACGTGATGCTCGCTTCCCCTTATGTAATCCAACGCAATCCTCTTCATTGGAGGAATCCCGACAGATTTATTCCCGACAGATTTCTTGAAAAGGATGTGCCGATCGGTGCCTACATTCCCTTTGGATTGGGGCCGAGACAATGCGCGGGAAAATGGATGGCCCTTTATGAGATGATACTAGCCACCTCAACACTCGTCCGAAACTATGATTTCGGCGTGGAGTGTGACGGCGATTTTGAACTCAATACACTTTTCACGCTTAGGCCTAAAAACTCTTTCAGTGCTACGTTCACAAAACGCATTTTCTGATGACATCACCAGAATCTGGTTGTTTTCATGAGGTTTTCCCTCTGGAAACGGACATCCTGTCTGATCAACTTGTTTTTCTTCTAGGGCCCCACAGGTCCGGCACCACTTATCTTCATCAGGTACTGGCGGATACCGGCGCCTTTGATTACATCTCCTATTACGATATCGCGGAGTTTCCTCGATTGCTCTCGAACCATGAATCGGGACTCTCTGCCGAATCGATACGTCGGCTTCAGCAAGAAATTGATCATTTCGGAGAAACCAGAGGGTTTGATCAGGTGCCTATCGGGCCGCTTCAAGCGGAGGAGTATGGATACCTTCTCAGCAGGAGCCCTTTCAATATCCACAACTTGGATCCGATTTCGAATACGGATTTCGAACCTCTAAAATCGCTTTGTTCAATTAAACGGAGGATTTCATCGTATTCAAAACCCCTTCTCCTGAAAAACCCAAATGATTTTTACGATGGGTTTGTCCGGATTTCCCAAACTTTTCCCCTGTGCCGGTTTATCTTCATCCACCGGCATCCCCTGCATGTGTTCAATTCGCAGATTCGGGTCTGGAGGAATCTTCTGGAAAAACGAAATCCATGGTTTGCCAAAATTGATAACACTTATGCCAAGATTCAAGACAATCCCACCATGCTTATGGCAAGTAAGATTTCAATACTCAGCGGTCGAGGCTTGCTCAGGGTGATGGATACTCTTTGCAAAGCCTACTCATTTTATCTGGAACAACATTCCCTTCTTCGAAATCGCTCAGTGAGTGTTCGCTATGAAGATCTATGCATGGCTCCCTTCGAGACCTTGCATCGGATCGAGGATAAGCTGAAATTGACACTTCCTTTTGGACTTCTAAAGACAAGGCCCTCTCCACGAGAAACTCCAATCCTTCCTGAGGTCGAGTCTGTGTATCTCGAAAATGCATACAGGTTGTACCCCTACTTGGAGCATCTAAATTATTCACTCCTGCCTGTTGAAAAAAACCATCACCGAGGTTCGGATGCATAATAAAACAACATGTGAATTGGATATGTCCCATTGTTTTGAAGGGAATATCAGGAATATTCTTTTAACTGGCGCGAGCGGCTTTCTAGGTATTTATCTTCTAGAATTCATTCAAAAATTAACAACTGCTAGGACTACATGTCTTATTAGGAGTAATTCCCTGCGCGATGCCACGCAAAAACTTGCTTCCATTGCTTCGCGTTACAGCCTTCCCGTTGATTGGAGCAGGGTAACGATCCTTACGGGGGATTTGGCCAAGCCATCCCTTGGTCTCGGAGAAGATGCCTTCCATCAGCTACAGTCTTCAACGGATCTTATTATTCACGCAGGAGCGGATGTTTCACTCTTTAGTGACTATGAAAAACTAAAGCCTCCCAACATTGATAGCCTCGAAACCATTCTTAAAATGGCTTCTGGAACACGTCTCATCCCTTTGACCCATGTCTCCTCTTACTCGGTATTCAACGAGGCATCTTATAACTCTGATGAAGTCGTTTTTGAAAAACCGCTTTCAGGACTTCACCCAAAATTCATGAGCAGGTATTCCGGATATGCAAAATCAAAGTGGATGGCCGAACGTCTCTGCGAAAATGCCGTTTCAACCGGGACTCCGGTTAGGATCCTCCGCCTCCCCTATTTGCTTGGGGACTTTTCCTCTTCTAGTTGCAATCCCAGGGGGCAGATTGAACAACTTCTTAAAGCGGTGATCAAAACCTCCTTGGCTCCCGAAATCGATTTCTTGCTTACATATCTACCTGTTGATTTAGGTGCAGAACTTGTTGTTCGCCTCTCCCTTCTCCCTTCAAGTTATCCGAATATCTATCATCTCACACCATTTTCACCGATAGCTTGGTCTGATCTGATCCAAAAGGCATTAGCTGAGAATTCCAACATAATACGGATTCCTGCTGATGAGTGGAGCCGGCAGATCAAAAAATTTGCCCTGAGCCAGAATGGTCTTTTCCCAGCAGTGGCATTGACTGCAGCGGATCCAACTCTATCGCAATTCCATTCAAATATTTACCGAGTGGATTTCGATTGCCGGAACCTTTTCACTTCTTTCAAATTAGAAAGAGCTTTAACGAGTCCAAACACGGACTTTTTCCGAAAATACCTGCACTCGGTTGCTTCACTCTGAACCAGTGACAGGAACGTGATTCTCCTGGGGGGGTTTTCCCATTGAAACTTCGGCAGAGGTGGTCGATGCCGATAAGTTTCCGGTTGGTTCTGAAATAGTATCCGTATGCCCAGACTGGGCGACCTTGCCAGAAGGGATCTCAATCTTCGGTACCGGTGGAACACCAGTGATCTCCCGGTGGAAGTCTTCCTTTGCCTTTTGCAACTCGCCGAGGGCTTTACCGATGCCGCGCGCCAGTTCGGGCAACTTTTTGGGACCAAGCAGAACAAGTGCAAGGATCCCGATGAAGATCCACTCGGGTGCCGCAGGCATTCCAAAGGCAAGGAGCGTCATCATCCTTACGATTGCAGCAGGGGAAGAGCGGCCTCCAAAGAAGCGACATCACTGATGCTAATAACCTCGGTTCCCTTGCGGATACGCCCCACGAGTCCGGCAATGACGCCACCGGGTCCGAGTTCCAGGAACCGGGTGATACCGAGATGGTCGATCATGTATTCGATGCTGGCGGTCCAGCAGACAGAACCTGTGACCTGATCGGCCAGCGATTGACGAATGGCATCGGGAGAATCAGCAGGACGCGCGTCGACATTCGACACCACAGGAACCTGTGGCATCACAATCGAGGTCTCGGCAAGCACCGCGCTGAGACGCTGGTAAGCGGTCTCCATCAGGCGGGAGTGAAAGGCACCCGCCACGCTCAACTCGACAGCCTTGCGGGCGCCATGTTCCTTGGCCATACCGACTGCAAGAGCGATTTTGGACTTCTCTCCAGAGATGACGATCTGGCCGGGGCTATTGAAATTAGCGACATCGACATCAACGGCGGCCGCAAGATCACGAACACCCTGTTCCTCGGCTCCGATGATCGCTGCCATTCCTCCCTCCGTTGCCTCGCAAGCCTCCTGCATGAATCGGGAACGCTGACCGACCAGACGAAGTCCTGTCTCGAAATCAAAGGTTCCTGCTGCGCAGTGGGCCGTGAATTCACCAAGGGAGAGCCCCGCAGCGGCATCAAAGGAAAGAGTCGGGAACTTTTCCTTGAGCACGGCCAGAGCAGCAAGCCCGTGGGTGTAGAGAGCCGGCTGACAGACCGAGGTGCGGGTCAGTTCCTCGCCCGGTCCCTCAAAGGCAATGTTCGAGAGGGAATAACCGAGGATCGAGTCGGCCTTGTCAAAGAGATCTGCGGCGACGGGAAAGCTTGCAACAAGATCCTTGCCCATACCGACGGCCTGGGCGCCTTGTCCGGAGAAGAGAAGTGCGGTTTTCATGAAGGACTAAAAGTAAAAGGGGATTGAGGCTTTTGCAAAAGCGTCTTTCTGATCCTTAAGGTAGCGATCTCCCAGACGCTCGAATCCTCCCGAGGCACGGAAAGCCTTGATGAATCCATTGACCTGCTCGCGGAGTTCTTTTTCATCCGGACGCATTCCCATGGCCCATGATTCCCGCTGCAGCGGTTGAAGCAGGGCTATCGTCTCGGCGGGATGTTCCTGGTGATTCTTCCAGACGCTCATCTGGTCGTAGAGGAATCCGTCAGCCTTCCCCTGGGCGACCTCCATCACCGCCGAGGACTCTTTGTCGAGAACCAGCACCTTGGCCTGTTTTAGATGGTCAGCAGCCCAAGTCTGAGCAGTGGTACCCTGCCGCACGGCAAGAGTGCGTCGGGGTTGATCAAGATCCCCAGGTCCCATCGCCCCAGTCAGACCGCTCTTTGCTCCGGCTAGAACGGCCAAACCAATCGAGAGGTAGGGATCTGAGAAAACGATCGTCTTCTCCCTCTCGGCCGTGTCGGTCATCGAAGAGATGATCAGATTGATTTTCCCCGTCAGGAGCGACGGGATCAGCCCGGTGAAGGGAATATTCTCGATGCGGATGGGGCGATGAAGATACTCGCCAAGCGCCTGCGCCAGCTCGACGCTGACACCTGCGGGAGCTCCCTGTGAGTTGATCGTTTCAAACGGCGGATAGGAGAGGTCCATCCCAACCACTAGCGGCTTGGATTCAGCAAAAGATTCTGTCGCCTTCTTGCGCTCGCATGAGGCTAGGGAAAGGAGGAGCGCCAGGGTAACCAGCGCGGTGAGTTTCATTCTATCAGTCTAAGCTACTTCAGCCCTCAGCCTGATCTCAGACCTGCGGCCCATGCCATCCGCCCGAAGGGAGGAGCACGTCGTTGACAGCCTCAGGGCCCCAGGTGCCGGGCTTGTAGGGATGCACGGGAACGGAGTTGCCAATAATCTTCTCCACAATGCGCCATCCCTCCTCGACGACATCCTGACGGGCGAAGAGGGCCTGATCGCCCTGGATCGCATCGCCGATGAGCCGCTCGTAGGGGGTCATCTCGTCGGGTTGCTGGTCGACGACCTTCAGTTCCATCGGTTCGCCAACCAT
>Ga0007854_10002807_pt1 | contig 10717 bp, 6 predicted proteins | sample CryBogCBH12Aug08_FD_60382 | JGI IMG/M metagenome (GOLD analysis project Ga0007854, IMG submission 60382) | Freshwater microbial communities from Crystal Bog, Wisconsin, USA - CBH12Aug08 | ecosystem: Environmental > Aquatic > Freshwater > Lake | place: Crystal Bog, Wisconsin, USA | collected... | reverse complement strand
CAACTGGTGGCGGTGCGTGCTGAGGCAGCGTCGGCACAGACCCGTCTGCATGCGTTGCAAGTGGAGCACTTGCGTTTGTCGCAGCAGGCCGAGCAGGTGCGTACCCGAAGTGCTCAGATTGGGGCAGAAATAGCGGAGCTTGACCACCAGCTCGAACAACTTCAGGAGCGCCGGGTCATTGCCGAAGCGCAGTTTGAGGAGCTCGACCTCCAGCTTGCCACCCAGCAGGAGCTGCATGCCACGCAGGAGGAGAGCGTGCTGACGTTGCAGGGTCAGGTGGCGGCCGCCCGCGAGCAGCAGCGCAGCCTGGAACGGCAGGCGCAGGAAGCGGTTTTTGCCCAGCGCAGTCTGGAAGCCCGCAATGCCGAGCTGACCCGATCGATTGAAACCTCCGAACAGCAGCGCAGCGCCTTGCTCGAAGAAGAACAGCGCGCGCTGGACGAACGCAGTCGTCTGAGTGATGCTGCCGCACAGGCCGGCCTGCAAAGCGCGCTGGCCCTCAAGATGGAGCGCGAACAGGTGCTCGGGGCCTGCCGCAGCGCCTACGACGACCTCACCTCGCGCCTGCGCAGCAGCGACGAACGGCGCATGCAACTCGAGCGCGACCTCGAACCCTTGCGCCAGCGCATTACTGATTTTCAGCTGCGTGAACAGGCTGCAAGGCTGGGTTTTGAGCAATACACATCGCAACTGACGGACGCAAAGGCCGATTTGCAGGAGTTGGAGCAGGGCATTCAGGCCGGCAATGTGCGCCTCACCGGGCTGCAGTCTGAAATCGACCGTATCCAGCGCGAAATTGTGGCGCTGGGGGCGGTCAATCTGGCAGCTCTGGAAGAATTGAGCAGCGCGCGCGAGCGCAAGTCTTTCCTGGACGCCCAAAGCGCCGACCTGAATCAGGCCATGCAGACGCTGGAAGACGCAATCCGCAAAATCGATGCCGAGACGCGCGAATTGCTTTCGGGCACATTCGAGCAGGTCAACGGACATTTTGGTCGCATGTTCCCAGAACTTTTTGGCGGTGGCAATGCACGTCTGGTGATTACCGGCGACGAGATTCTCGACTCGGGCGTGCAGGTAATTGCTCAGCCGCCGGGTAAAAAGAATCAGACCATTCACCTGTTGTCGGGCGGTGAAAAGGCGCTGACGGCGATTGCGCTGGTGTTTGCGATTTTTCAGCTGAATCCGGCCCCGTTCTGCTTGCTCGACGAAGTGGACGCGCCGCTGGACGACGCCAACACCGAGCGTTATGCCAAATTGGTGACCCGTATGTCTGGTGAAACGCAGTTTTTGTTTATCAGCCACAACAAGATCGCCATGGAAATGGCCGAGCAACTAATTGGCGTGACCATGCAGGAGCAGGGCGTTTCGCGTATCGTGGCGGTGGACATGGAGTCGGCGGTGACGCTGGCAGAACTGGCCTGAACCGATTTCATCCACAATCAACCATGAACTCTTTACAGATCGGACTGGCAATAGTTGGCGGACTGGTGCTCGCCGCAGTGGTAGCGCATGGGGCCTGGACCGCGCGCAAGAATGCACCGCGTCAACCGCAGCAGCCGGCTGCATCACAAACACCCGAGCTCGAACCGACCTTTTCCGATACCCGGCCTGATGCAGGGGGCCATAGCGAGTCACAGGGCGAATCTGGTGCCGGTAGCCGTTCCGACAGCGCAGGAATGCTGCTCCCTACGCCGATTTCTGTCCGCAAGCCGACCATGGATTCGCTGATCGACGTTATTGCGTCTCTGACGCTCGATTCCCACACGTCCTCCGTTGCCGGCGAAACCGCAATTGGCGCCATGCCCGCTACACGCCGCGTAGGCAGCAAGCCATTTGCCGTTGAAGGGCTTAATGTGAACACCCGCATCTGGGAAAATCCCCTGCCGGGTCAGCGTTACAGCGCGTTTCAGGCCGGCGTGCAACTGGCCAATCGCAGTGGCGCACTCAACGAAATTGAATATTCCGAATTTGTGGTGAAGACGCAGGCATTTGCGGATGCTATATCAGCAACGCCCGAGTTTCCGGAGATGCGTGATGAAGTGGCCCGCGCCCGTGAGCTCGACGTTTTTGCCGGTGCACATGATGCGCAGCTCAGTTTTACGATTCGGGCCCGCAATGCGTCGTGGAGCCCGGGTTTTATACAGCAGCACGCCGCCCAATGTGGCTTTGTGGCTGGTGTTTTGCCCGGACGCATGGTGTTGAGCGCGTCCACAGAAGGAGTGCCGCCGGTTTTGGTGCTGGGTTTTGATTCGCAGGCAGCGTTGGCCGAAGACCCTGCGCAAAGTGCGATTCGCGAAGTCAGCCTACATCTCGATGTGGCCCAGGTCGAGCGCAGCGAACAGCCATTTGTTCGCATGCGCGACATTGCGTTTACGCTGGCGCACGGCATGGAAGGCAGCGTGACGGACGACCATGGCCAGCCGCTTGAAGCCCAGGCGATGGAAATGATTGGCGCCGAACTTGAAAAGCTCTATGCCACCCTTGAGCAACGCGATTTGCCGGCTGGCTCGGCGCTGGCCAGACGTCTTTTTTCCTGAGCAGAGGCGGGGGCGCTTGCGTGACTGCAAACAGTGAGTCGTCGGACTTGTATCAAACCCGGGTGGAGCAACTCCACGTCTTGTTGCACCGTTATGGCCATGCCTATTACGTGCTCGACCAGCCGCTGGTTCCCGATGTCGAATACGACCGCCTGTTTCAGGAGTTGCAGGCGCTGGAAGTCGCACATCCGGAACTGGCGCGCCCCGATTCCCCAACCCGGCGTGTGGGCGCAGCGGTGCTGGAACAGTTTGCGCCGGTGCGCCACGCGGTGCCAATGCTTAGTATCCGCACCGAAACCGACACCACGCCTGCCGGTGCCGAGGCGTTTGATGCCCGCATCCGCAAAGAGCTTGAACTGGCCGCCGAGGCGCCGGCCGTAACCTATGTGGCCGAACTGAAATTTGACGGCCTGGCCATGAATGTGCGCTACGAAGACGGCGTGCTGGTGCAGGCCACTACCCGGGGCGATGGTGAGGTGGGCGAAGACGTGACGCAAAACATCCGCACTATCGGTCAAATTCCGTTGCGCCTGAATCCGCCCGAGGATGGATGGCAGGTTCCGCGCGTGCTGGAAGTGCGTGGCGAGGTCTATATGCGGCGTGATGATTTTGAGTCATTAAATGCGCAGCAAAGGCAGCGCATTGCGAATGGCGAACGCAACGAAAAAACGTTTGTCAATCCGCGCAATGCCGCTGCGGGGGCGGTGCGTCAATTAGACCCGGCCATTGCAGCGCGTCGCCCATTAAGCTTTTTTGCCTACGGGTTGGGTGAACTGCAGGCCGCTGAAAATTGGTCGGGCGCACCGCTTGATTCCCATTTTGCGTTGCTGACGGCGCTGCGTGCGTGGGGCTTCCCGGTGGCTTCGCAAACTACCCGGGTTTCAGGCTCCGCTGGTCTGGTGACGTTTCACCAGCAAATTGGCGCGTTGCGCGATGCGTTGCCGTTTGACATTGACGGTGTGGTTTACAAGGTGGATTCTCTGGCGTTGCAGCGTCGGCTGGGTTTTGTGAGTCGTGAGCCACGCTGGGCCGTTGCGCACAAATATCCCGCGCAGGAACAGCTCACCACGGTGCTGGGAATTGATGTGCAGGTGGGGCGAACCGGCAAACTGACGCCGGTTGCCAAACTGGCGCCGGTGTTTGTGGGCGGGGTCACGGTCACCAACGCTACTTTGCACAACGAAGATGAAGTGCGGCGCAAAGACGTGCGGGTGGGCGACACGGTGATTGTGCGGCGCGCCGGCGACGTCATTCCCGAGGTCGTTGGCGTGGTTGCGGAAGATAAATCCAACGCCAGCACTGATGTATCCCCGCGTGAACGGGGCGCTTTGTTTTCCATGCCGTCGCATTGCCCGGTGTGTGGTGCCCAGACCGTGCGCGAAGAGGGCGAGGCTGATTACCGTTGCACCGGCGGGCTATTTTGCAAGGCACAGCGGATTCAGGCGGTACTGCATTTTGCGCAGCGCCGGGCGGTGGAAGTGGAAGGTCTTGGAGACAAACTGGTGGAGCAACTGGTGCAGGGCGGTTGCATCGAAACCATACCCGACCTGTATCGGCTGACGTTGGATCAGTTGGCCGCGCTGGACCGTATGGCCGAAAAGTCGGCCCGCAACCTGCTGGACGCGCTGGAAAAATCGAAGTCCACCACGCTGCCGCGTTTCTTGTTTGGATTGGGTATTCGCCATGTTGGCGAGGCCACGGCCAAGGCGCTGGCACGGCATTTTGGAACGCTCGACGCAATCATGGCCGCGTCGTTGGAAGAACTGACGGCCGTGAATGATGTGGGCCCGGTGGTGGCAGGCAGCTTGAAAACTTTTTTCGATCAGTCGCACAACCGGGACGTAGTTGCCCAATTGCGTGAATGCGGTGTGCACTGGGATGAATCGGCAGTGGATGCGGGTGCGCCCAAAGTGCTGGCTGGCAAGACGCTGGTGCTAACCGGTACATTGCCAACGCTGAGTCGCGACGCGGCCACGGCCATGATCGAAGCGGCTGGCGGCAAAGTGTCTGGCTCGGTAAGCAAGAAAACCAGTTACGTGGTGGCCGGGACCGAGGCAGGAAGCAAGTTGGCCAAGGCAGCAGAGTTGGGTGTGGTTGTTCTGGATGAAAACGGATTTTTGGAGTTGTTGAAATGACGGTGCGGGACATATTGCGCATGGGCGACGCCCGTCTTTTGCGGCAGGCGCAGCCCGTAACCGAATTTGACACCGATGCCTTACACCTGCTGGTTACGGATATGCTCGACACCATGCGCGCGGCCAATGGTGCGGGTCTGGCAGCACCGCAAATCGGCGTTGATCTGCAACTGGTTATTTTTGGTGGCAATGACGCTAATCCGCGTTACCCGGGGCGGCCGCTGGTGCCTTTTACGGTGCTGCTGAATCCAGTAATCGAACCGCTGGGAAACGAGGAGCAGGAAGACTGGGAAGGCTGCCTGTCGGTGCCCGGTTTGCGTGGCAAAGTGCCGCGCTGGGAGCGTATTCGTTACACCGGATTTGATCCCTATGGCGACCCCATCGACCGCATTGCGGTGGGCTTTCACGCCCGCGTAGTGCAGCACGAATGCGACCATCTGGTAGGTATTTTGTACCCGCGCCGTATGCGTGACCTGACACAGTTTGGCTACACCGAAGTGCTGTTTCCCCAAGCGACCGACATGACCCGTGAGCCCGGATGAACGGTTGTCTTTCCATGCCGCGTCATACGGGCTGCTGTGCCAAAGGGGCGGCATTTTCTGTTTGCATCGATGGCCTAGACAATCAGTTCGATGTTGGGCTGATTCTGCGGCGTCTGGCCAGCAATAGAGAGCACGTCCAGACGGGGCGGGCGCTCGATCTGAGTTTGCGTTCCCATGCCGCCTTCGGCTTTGAACGCAGCCATTGCCTGAATGAGTAACTGGGCATCGTGTTCCTCCAGCAGTTGATTTGAATCGGGTGCTTCAAAACGAAATGGCCGCTCCGGTGCGGGCGTTTCCTTCCAGCCCCACCAGCTATAGTTTTGCGGCTGTTCGGCAAAATTTTCAAAATGTGATGGATCGGTAATTCCAGTTGCAGATACGCCAGATACTGGTAAATCGCTGCGTGCCCAACCGTAAAACTCGGCCGTTTTCCAAGGTGTGGCTGAGTTGTCTGCGTTGTAGTAATAGGCCGTATAGCCATTCCATGCGGCGTCAAACGGACGTGCAGCAAGATAGACGGCGCCGGGCACAATTCCGGTGTACAGCAGCAAGGTAGTCGCCAGGGCGTTGCTGTCGTCGGTATATGTCAGGCCGGGCTCATGGGACTGAATATCCACGTAGCTGCCGTCGCTAAATAGCGTGCGCTTGCGATTGACATTGCTGGCCATCGGAATACCGGTCGCAAATAGTCGGGCCTGCGTTTCCCAGCTGGCCGCATAGGCGTCGTTCACACTCTGAACACTGTCCGGATATTCCACGGTATATGCCATGGCGCCCGGAAGACCGGAACACCCTCCTGAAGGTCCTGATCCATCCCGCCGGTCTCCACGCCAGGGCTGCCACATTTCGGCGGGTCGGGCCCGCTGTGGATCAACTGTGCTCTGTGCCCTTAACCGAATAATTAAACGGTGGGCCCTAACGATGGAGTGCGACTCGCCGTAGGACGGACTGGCAATGCCCAGTTGCGCAGCAGCCTCTGGTGCTGAAATGCCCAGACGTTGCTGGACAACCTGTGCAAGCTGCGCGCTGGAGGGATAACCGCCAGCCCGCAGAATATTCCGACAAGTTTCATCCAGGCCCAAAGGTGTTCTGGACAGACGCAATACGTCCGACAAACTGTCGCGCCAGGTTGAGAAAGTGACCCGTGAGCGCACCATCGCGGCAAGTTCCCGTTCATTGGATTGAATGGCAGAGTCCAGCGTTGCGACGGTCCCGTCCTGATCGCGGTGTTCCCGGCGCAGACCGCGCATGGTTGCAATTTGAAGCCGAATTGCATCGGTCCGCTGGCGTATTTCCTCCAGCCGGAACTGCGACAAATATAAAAATACGACCAGTCGGGTCGGGTTAAATCGGCTGGGTTGCGCAACGCTCACGGAGGCGCCGGGAGCGGGGCCAGGCGTAGGTGCAGGCGTTGGCGTTGGCATTGGCGTAGCGACGAGGTATGAGCGTATGGTCGGGAATGGGTCAGTTTGAGGTCTGGGGATCGGAGTAAGGTTCAGAGCATTGGGAAGGGGAGCGGGAAGGGTGTCGTTATCAGCCATGCAGATTCTTTTTCCTAAGTAGTGTTTGCACTTGCGTTGATGGCGCTGTTGAAGGCCTCCATCATTACGCAAGTGCGCTATTCCACTCGGAATTTATGGACTCGCAAGGTTTATGAACAGGCTATGAATAAGCCTGTTCGTGCGCTATTAATAGGCCAGTGCGTCAAGCAACTCGGTCTCTATTTCTATCTGTGTGCGGTTGTGTTGCAGTTGTGCGCCGTGGACCAGAAATGTATCTTCCACACGCTCACCAAGCGTCATGATCTTGGCCAGTTGCACTTCCACTTTGTGCCGGGCCAAGACACGTGCAATTGAATACAAAAGTCCTATCCGGTCGCTGGCAGAAATGGTCAGCAGCCAGTTTTGGGCCCGTTCGTCCGGCCGCAGACTGACGCGTGGTGCAAACGGAAATACTTTCACACGGCGCGATACCCTACCCCGCCCCGGCTGTGGAAGCGGCGCCTGCGTTGCAATAGCCGCCGTCAGACCATTTTCAATCATGGCGGTCAGTTCCCGAAAATGCTCGTCCGGATAGCCGCTCGCCACGACTTCAAAACTGTCGAGCGCATAGCCGGTTTTGGTGGTGTGAATGCGCGCGTCCAGAATGCTGTAGCCGCCCTGATCAAAATAGCCACAGATGCGGGCAAACAGATCCGTCTGGTCCTGGCTATAGACCAATACCTGCAACCCTTCGCCCACCGGAGACCGGCGCACCCGAACGATCGGGTTCACGGTGTCTACATGGCGTGACAGGTGCTTGGTGTGCCACGCAATATCGGCGGCTTCATGGCGTATGAAATAGCCTACATCCAGCGTTTCCCACAGCGCTTTATGCGCCTCAAATGGCAAGGCATATAGCGCTATCAGGATTAGCGCCTCTCGCTTGCGGGCTTCTACTTCGGCGTGTGGATCGGGGGTGCCGCCACCGAGCACCCGCAGCGTATATTTATACAGGTCTTCCAGCAATTTGCCCTTCCAGGCGTTCCAGACCTTGGGCGACGTGCCCCGAATATCGGCTACCGTCAGCAAATAGAGTGCGGTCAGGTTGCGCTCGTTGCCTACACGGCGTGCAAAATCGGAGATGACGGTTGGGTCGCTGAGGTCGGATTTTTGTGCAATGCGACTCATGCTCAGGTGCTCACGCACCAAAAACTCGACGCGTTGCGTATCTTCCGGTGCCAGGCCCAACTGGCGGCAAAAACGGCGAGCATCGACGCCACCGAGGTCCGAATGGTCGCCGCCCCGGCCCTTGGCTATATCGTGAAATAGTGCCGCCAGATAGAGTACATACGGTTTTTCCCAGCCTGCCGCAAGTTGCGAGCAAAACGGGTATTCGTGGGCGTGTTCGACGATGAAAAAACGACGCACATTGCGCAGCACCATCAGGATGTGCTGGTCGACGGTATAGACGTGAAACAGGTCGTGCTGCATCTGGCCGACGATGCTTCTGAAGACCCAGATATAGCGTCCCAATACGGAAGTCTGGTTCATCAGCCGCAGCGCGTGCGTAATGCCGTCGGGCTGCATGATGATTTCCAGAAAAGTCTGCCGGTTGACGGGATCATTTCTAAATTTGCCGTCCATCAGGTCACGCGCGTTATACAGCGCGCGCAACGTGCGGGCAGACAGACCTTTCACACCCACCGTGCGCTGATAGAGCAGGAAAGTTTCCAGAATAGCGTGCGGGTCGCGCTGATAAAGGTCGTCGGTAACCACGTCGATGGTGCCGGCTTTTTCATTGAAGCGCTCGTTGATCGGGTGCGGCGTGAATGTGGACGGATTGAGACGCTCCTCAATATTCATCAGCAAAATCTGGTTGAGCTGCGAGACGGCTTTGGCGGCCCAGTAATAGCGCTTCATCAGCGCTTCGCTGGCGCTTACCTGACCCCGGTTTTCGGAGCCAGCCGAGCCAGCCGAGCCAGGTGAGGTGGCCGGAACCGGCGTGCTGCTGTAGCCAAAAGCCTCGGCCACTGCGTTTTGCATGTCGAATATCAGGCGGTCTTCACGCCGCTTTGCCAACAGATGCAGGCGTGCCCGAATCTGAAATAACAACGTTTCATTGCGCTGGATCTGCCGCACCTCAAAGGGGGTGGCGAGGCCGCTCTCGGCCAGCGCTTTCCAGTTATTTCCGTAGCCTGCTGCCTTGGCCACCCAGAGGATTACCTGCAGGTCGCGCAGGCCGCCCGGCGACTCTTTGCAATTTGGTTCGAGCGAATAGGGTGTGTCTTCATATTTGGTGTGACGCTGGCGCATTTCCAGCGTTTTGGCGATAAAGAAGGCACGCGGATCCATGGCTTTCAAAAAGGCGCGCTGAAACTCACGGGCAAGGGCCTGATTGCCCACGATCACCCGGTTTTCGAGCAGCGCGGTCTGAATCGTGACGTCATTGGCCGATTCCTCCAAACACTCACTCACGCTGCGAACACTCGATCCAATCTCCAACCCCAAATCCCAGCACTGGGTGATGAAAGTTTCGATGCGGTCTTTCAGCGCGGAATCCTGCGCTGGCGAACAACCGTCCGGCAGCAGCACCAGCACGTCCACATCGGAATACGGAAAAAGCTCGCCTCTTCCAAAGCCACCCACGCCCAGCAGCACGTAGGGGTCGCCCAACCCGGCATGGCCCCAGAGGCGTACCAGCATGTTGTCGGCCAACGCAGCCAATTGACGCAAAGCGCTGCGCACATTTCGGGCCGAAGCTCCGCGCTCTCCGATTGCCTGAAGCAATACAGACTTGCGCTCACGGTAGTCTTCGCGCAGTTTGGCCAGACTAGTCATGCGATCAGGCCCCGCGTGGCACGAAATCGGGGATTGGCGGGCTGCCGGCAGACAAAGTCAGCACCTCGTATCCGGTGGGTGTAACCAGCACCGTATGCTCCCATTGCGCCGAGAGGGAGTGGTCGCGCGTGACAATAGTCCAGCCGTCTTTATCGGGGCTCTCCTTTATTTCGCGCCGTCCCGCATTGATCATCGGCTCGATCGTAAAGGTCATGCCCTCCACCAATTTTTCCATCGTGCCCGGGCGACCATAGTGCAGCACCTGCGGCTCTTCATGAAAACCGAGCCCTATTCCGTGGCCGCAAAACTCACGCACCACGCTGAAACCATTGCCCTCGGCAAATTTCTGAATCGCGTGACCTATGTCACCCAGATGGGCGCCGGGCTTAACCATGACAATGCCGTGCCACATGGCTTCGTAGGTCAGACGGCACAGGCGCGCGGCAGCAATAGAGGTCGGGCCAACCTGAAACATGCGGCTGGTATCGCCATGCCAGCCGTCCTTGATGACGGTGATATCGACGTTAACGATGTCGCCCTTTTTCAGCGGCTTGTCGTTGGGTATGCCGTGGCAGACCTGATGATTGATCGAGGTGCAAATAGATTTTGGATAGGGCTTGTTGGAGCCGCCGGTGTAATTCAGGGGTGCCGCAATGCAGCCCTGTACTTCGGTCATGTACTGGTGCGCAAGCCGGTCGATCTCGTTGGTGGTTACGCCCGGCTTGATAAAGGGCTCCAGATAATCCAGAACCTCTGATGCCAGGCGCCCGGCCAGTCGCATGCCGCGTATTCCTTCGGCGTCTTTATAAGTGATAGTCATACAGCGAATTATCCCATTGGAGCCGGATGGGCAGGGCACAAGGGTAAAATTCCCGTTTGGCTTTTGCCACATTCAGCTCTCTTTATCAGGCCTATTCGTGACCCTGCAGATCTCCTACTTTGAGGGCGGCAATGCCCTCGGCAACTTTCGGCTCCAGCAACTGCTTACCCGTCTTCAGACCGTGGATGCCCGGATCAGCGGAATTTCCGCCCGATTTGTGCACCTTGTGGCCATAGATAAAAGCGCTGAAAACAGCCTGCAATCCAGCCCGCAATCCAGTGCCGCGCTTCACACACAGCTGGCCGCCTTGCTGAGCACAGGCGACGCAGATGCCCAGAACAAAGACGCAGCCGCTGACAAAGCC
>Ga0007854_10002806_pt1 | contig 10721 bp, 6 predicted proteins | sample CryBogCBH12Aug08_FD_60382 | JGI IMG/M metagenome (GOLD analysis project Ga0007854, IMG submission 60382) | Freshwater microbial communities from Crystal Bog, Wisconsin, USA - CBH12Aug08 | ecosystem: Environmental > Aquatic > Freshwater > Lake | place: Crystal Bog, Wisconsin, USA | collected... | reverse complement strand
TAGGCCGATCCCGCACCGGCGAGACAGTCTTGTCCGCGCGGCGGCGTGGCAATGCGGACGTTGAAGCGAAGCTGCTTGTCCACGGCGGGATTGGTCGCGAGTGAATAATTCCGACGCGCGGCGGCGGCATTTTCGGAACGATAATCAAAAACATGCTGCGCTTTCCAAACGGCGTCGAATGGCGGCTTCACGGCGATTTCGCTGAATTTAATTTCGCCATACGCGGGAATGTCGAGCTGCATGTAATCGCCCGGTTGATATTGCGGCAGCGGCGAACCGGCTTCGGGTTCGAGCACGAGTTCCTTGATGAAGGTCGCGACATTTTCGTTGCTAACCACGCGGAATTTATAAGTCGTCGCCGGCTTGGCCACACCGCAGCCGCCGGCGGAATTGAGGTCGAGAAAAATATTTCCTTCGCGCTCCTGCACTTTGTAGGTCTTGAGCGCCACGCAAACCGGCAGGCGTTGCGGCGAGCCGTTGGTGACATCGAAGCGGCCGTTGTGCTTCGGGCACTCGATCAATTTTCCCTTCACCAAACCGTCGGCAAGATGCGTGTTGCCGTGCGTGCAAATGCCGTCGGTCGCGTGCAACGAACCGTCGGCGAGACGGTAAACGGCGTAGGTTTTGCCGGCATGATCGAAGCGGAGAACATCTTCGTTTTTCAGAAATGCGCTGGCGCAAAATTCTACCCAGCCATCCACGACGCTGCCTTTGGCGGTGAAAATCTGCGCGGCGGCGTGCGCTTCATTCCGCACGGACGGTGTGGGTAGTTTGCGTTTGATGTAGTAGCCGGGATCTTTGATCTGCCGCAGCACCGTAGGAATAATTTCCCGATAGGCCGCGATGATGCCCGGATAAACTTCCGGCAAATCATGTTTGATCAAATCATGCAGCTTCGGCAGTTGATGATACGGCACGAGCGGGAACATGTGATGCTCCGTGTGATAATTCATGTTCCAGTAAAGAAACCGGTTGATGAAATCCATCCGGATCGTGCGGCAATTGAGCCGGTGGTCGAGAACATTTTCCGCCAGGCCCGCGTGCTGCGTCCAACCGTAAATCGGCATCAGCCACGCGCCGTAGAGATTCGGGCCGAGAATGAAAATAAACGGCAGCCAAGTGTTGTAAAAAATGCAGAGGCCGAACATCGTCAGATAAATCGCGGCGTAAATCCGTGCGCGCAAAAATACTTTTGGCTTCTCGGAAACGGGAATGAATGTGGCTTCTTCCGGATTCAAACGGCCGGTGCTGTGCAGCCAGATGTTTTTCACATAGCGCCGGAACGCCTGAAAGTTCACACACTTCAAAATCATCGTGCCGACGCTCGGCGGACGCGGCACGGCGATTTCCGGATCGCGCCCAACGATAATCGTGTCACTGTGATGCCGCGTATGGCTCCAGCGCCAGGGCACGGATTCGCGCAGCACCATGAACGACGCGACTTCGTAGAGAACATTGTTCAGCCAGTCCGTTTTGAACGCCGTGCCGTGGCCGGATTCATGCCAGCGCGAGTCGGACGCGGAAGCGTAAAGCACGCCGTAAATCATCATCGGCAACAGCGCCCACCAACTGCCCCACAGCGCGTAGGTCGCGTAGCCGGTGGCGAAAATCAGTCCGAAATAAATTAGCGAGTCACGGATGGCCGGCCAGTCTTTGCGCGTGAGCAGTTCGCGCAATTTGTCCTTGGGCACGGGCGAGGTATACCAGTTAGCCTCGGCCAGACCGAGTTCGATGGCGCGCTGCGTGTCGCGGCCGATCAGGCTGTAATCACTCAGTTTGGCAGTCGGTTGGTTCAATTCATTCGCAACGGCGGTGCTCATAATGCGTCGGTTAGACTGTTTACACCTTCGCCAGCAACGCGGCCAATGCGAATGGTTAGCCATAACAATTGACTGAATGATGCCGCATCGCGGAAAATTTTCCGGCGGCGCGGGCGACAGCGTTGCGCGAACAAAAAATCACATGGCGTCAATCCTCTCGCGCAGAATCCCCTTGCTGGCTGGCGAAATTTGTGTGAATTAAACCGTCGTGAAACCCGCCACGATTCGTCATCTGTATCTGCCCGCCAGCGACCGTTCGTTCTGGCGCAACGAGGCGGGCGATGACATTCCCCTGCTCTATCTGGCGTGGGGTCGGCGTGATTTTTCCGGCCGGGGAATTCCCGTGAGCACGCACGAAGGCTGGGTCGTCGTTTACATCGAAGAAGGCTCGCCCACAATTATCCTGAATGGTGAAACCCGGAAACTGCAACCCGGCCAGGCTCTTTTCATCCGCGAAGATTGTCCGTTCGGTTGGGCGAGCGGCGATTCGGCAACATGGAAATTTCTGCTCTGGATGTGGCGAAAACCATTGCACTCCGAACTGGCGCAACTCCCGAAAAATTTCTCCTCGCTACACACCGTTCCCGACACGCAGCGGAATTATTGGAAGCAAATCCACGCTTACTGTCGCGAGGAAATTTTGAGTCGCGATCTTTTCAGCGCCAGTTGGCTGGAAAGCTGCCAGCGCCAGCTTGAGGTGTTGCTGCTGCGCCTGATGCAAGATCGCCCCGATCAAAAGCCCGTGGACGCGCGCATCACCCGGGCGCTGGATTGGATGCGCCGCCATTTGGACAGCGCCGAACCGGTGGCGCGGCTGTGCGATTTTTTGAATCTTTCCCAGCCGACGCTACACCGGCTGTTCACCGCCGAGACCGGCGAGAGTGCGCTCGCGCATTTTCAAAAGCTCAAGATGCAGCGCGCGGGAGAATTGATTGCCGAGGGCAAAGAATCTATCAAGGCCATCGCGTTCAGCCTGGGCTACCGGCACACGAACGATTTCAGTCGCGCCTACCGGCAACATTTCGGCAGTGCACCGTCCACGCGGAAAATCGAGCGGCGAAACCCGGCGCGGAAGAAATAAATTTCCCATGCGTTGCATCCTAATCTTGATTTCGGCAATGGTGTTTTCTCAAAGCGGTTTCGCCGCCGATGCGCGGTGGCGACCGCTATTTAACGGCAAAGATTTCAGCGGCTGGGAAACTTATCTGGGCAAACCGTTCCGCACTTGGGAAGTGGCCGGCTTGAAGCGCGACACCAACGGCAATTACCTCGAACCCATCGGCAGAAATCGTGATCCGTTGAAAGTGTTCACGGTTGCAACCGTTGCCGGCGCACCGGCACTTTGCATCTCCGGTCAGGGTTTCGGCACGATTACAACGACGGAGGTTTTCACAAATTTCCACCTGCGGTTGCAGGTCAAGTGGGGCGAGCAACGCTGGGCAGACCGCGTGAACCTGCGGCGCGACTCCGGCCTGCTCTATTTTGTTCACGGTGAGCCGGGCGCGATGTCCGGCGACTGGCCGCGCTCGGTCGAGTTTCAGATTCAGGAGCAGGACATCGGCGATCTTTATCCCGTCGGCACGCAAATCAGCGTCAATGTCCGCCACGGAATGACGAATCTCTGGATTTACGACCCCAAGGGCGCGCCGCGAACTTTTGCGAAAAATCGGCGCTGCGTGAAACTGGGCGACGCCGAAAAACCGCGGGGCGAATGGAACACGCTGGATTTATTTTGCGTGAACGGCGACAGCGTCCATGTCGTGAACGGCCAGGTGATGATGCGCCTGCACCACGCGCAGCGCGTGGACGGTCCAGTTCCCGCGCCGCTGACCGCCGGCGCAATCAGTTTGCAAACCGAAGGCGCGGAAGTTTTTTACCGCAACATTGAAATCCAACCCATCGAGAAATTTCCCGACGCAATTGGCGGACCATAAAACTTGGCTGTCCCAAAGTTAATTCTGCCGTGAGCATTCCACTCAAGGCGGCGGTTAGTCCAGCGGAACGAGCTTGGTGATACGGCCGTAGCGAATCCATTCCACAACATAGATTTCACCTTGCGGCCCCCACGCGGCGTGGTGCGGACTGTTGAACAAACCGGGAAACAGCAGCGAGCGATCCACCAGCGGCCACTGCGCCAGATGCCGGGCGTTTTTTTGTTCGCCGAGAAAATCCACCAACTGATTTTTGCCGTCCACGATGGTGATGCGCCCATACAATTCCGCCATCACGCAATGCTCGCCGCGGAAATTGAAGCCGTCGGGCGAATGCAGAAAATCGGCGCCCCATGTGCCGAGATATTTTCCATTACGGTCAAATTCCTGCACGCGCCGGTTGCCCCGGTCGGCGACGAGCAGCGCGCCCTGATGCCCGGGACGCGGATCAATGGCGATTCCGTGCGGACAGCTAAAACGCCCCGCGCCTTCTTCGCCTGTTAGCGAAAATTCGTAGCGGCCATCGCAATCGTAGGCGTGGACGAAATGCGAACCATAGCCGTCCGCGAGCCAGAGGCGGACGGGCTTGCCTTTCACCGAATCTTCCGCGACCCAAGTTGGCACGAAAGGCTTTTCCTGATAAATTGGCAGGTTGGGTTTTTCCAATCGCGCAAGGACGCGGCCGGACAGATCCGTCAATTCCGCTAGACCGAGAATTTCATCCGTGAGCCAGAGCAATTCCTGATTGCCGCGAAAAATGTGCGTCAAACCGTGCGCGCCAGGATAGTCGCCCCACTTTTTAAGCAACTTGCCGTCGGGCGAATAAATCAGCACGGCCGGAATTGCCTGATGAAAAATCAGAATGCGCCCGTCGCGCAAAACCGTGACGCCATGCGTGCGCTGGTTCGCGCCGCCGCGAACCGGAATCGGTGGTTCCACCCAGCGATCCTGCCATTCCCAGTTCCGTCCGGAGATATCTGCTTTGATTTTTTGCTTTGTGGTTTTGGTCATGGTTTTGTGTTGCAAGCCAAAGAACACGCTGGTCGCTCGTCCGGTCTCGCCTTGAAAACGGCCATCATTCAACACGCAATGCCAGGGCGATTTTTGAAAGTCCGCTTTCGGGCAGAGTGACTTGCAGCTCGTTTTCGCCGCGATGAAATTCGAGCGTGGCATTTCCCGGCGAGCCTTTGCCATCAACCAACTGCACGCTGCTAATTTTACCCGGCCAATACTTGGAATCGCTGGCAAGAGATTTGATGGTGACTTTGCCGTCCTTCGGAATGTCCATGACGATGGCATAAAGCGTTTTCCCGTCCTTGGATTGCGTGAAACGGATGTCCTCGCTCGTGAACGGCTTGCTGCCGACGTCCTTGATGCCGCCAAAGCGGTTCGTCTCGCCGGCTTCGATGGTGGACGGGCCTTCGCCGTAAATTTTCCACGGACGCGTTCCGTAAATGGCCTCCCCGTTCACTTTCAACCACGCGCCGATTTCGGAAACAACTTTTATTTCGTCCGCGTCCGGCTGACCATCACGTTGGAGCGGCACGTTCAACATGAGGTTGCCGTTTTTGCTGACGATATCGCATAACATCCGGATAACCGAGGCGGCTGATTTGTAGAGATGCCGCTGATAAACTTCGATGTTGTAATGCCACTGACCAATGCAGGTGTCCGTCTGCCACGGCTGCGGCAAAATGTTGTTGGCCTTGCCGCGCTCGATGTCATAAACCAAGGCTTCGCGCTGGACGGGATTTAATTTCTTGGCATTGACCACCGCCTCGTTTTTGCCGTGCCACTGGAGGCTGCTGTTGTAAAAATGCGCATAAAGGCTCAAACCGTATTGCTCGCCGGCCGAGCTCAAAGGCACAACGCCGTCATCGAAATAAATCATGTCCGGCCGGTAATCATCCCAGAGCTGCTTCGTGCGCTGAAAAAACTTCAGGCAATAGGCGGCATCCATTTTGGCACCGACGGGATGGTTTTGCGCATACAAATCCTGCGGATCAAGACCATTCCACCAAAGCCCTTTGCCGTCGGACTTGGTCAGCTTGCCGTCGTAAGGCACTCCCGCGAACAGGCCATTGGTGTCCGCGCCCTGCGCCACTTCATACCATGACCAGGCGCGCCCGGCGTGGACGCTGACCGCGAAGCGCAAACCGTTTTTCCGTGCGGCCGCCGCCCAGCCGCCGATCAAATCCTTCTGCGGACCGACATTAACAGAGTTCCACGGCTGGTATTTGGAATTCCACAAATCAAGGTTGTCGTGGTGGTTGGCGAGGGCCATGAAATATTTTGCGCCGTTGTCCTTGTAAAATTTCAGCAGCGCGTCGGGGTCAAAATGCGCGGCCTTCCAGACGTGAATCACATCCTTGAAGCCGTTGGTCGAGGGATGTCCGTATTCGGCAAGGTGCGATATGTAGTCGCGGTTGCCCTGAATATACATGTTGCGCGCATACCAGTCGCCGTGCTCCGGCTCGCATTGCGGCCCCCAGTGCGCCCAAATGCCAAACTTCGCGTCGCGAAACCAGTCCGGCGTCTGGTAGTTCGTCAAGGAATTCCAATCCGCAGTGAACGGCCCGCTCGCAATCGGCGGCAGATTGGCGCTGTTGGTTTGCGCAACAACGCCGGTCAATGAAAGGGCAAGCAACAAAACGGCCGCCTGATTGTGAATACGCATAAATATTGCAGTGGAGATTGGACTGCGGATGTTCTCACGATTCGAAGTCCACAGAAATACCGGATTTACGGTATGCTATTAAGCGCGGAAACCAGTGCAAGCCAAAGCAAATCATTTTAACATGGCCGCATGAAATCCTCTTGGCCGCTTTTTATTATGAAACGCTTTTTACTCCCTCTCATTTCTGCCGTGATGGCTGGCTGGAGCATCGCCAGTGCCGCGCCCAAGCCGAACATTGTTTTTATTCTCGCCGACGATCTGGGCTACGGCGATGTGGGGGTGTTCAATCCCAACTCCAAAATTCCCACGCCGCAGCTGGACCGGCTGGCGGATGAAGGAATCCGTTTCACGGATGCGCACGCGCCGGATGCGGTTTGCACACCGTCGCGCTACGGCTTTCTCACCGGCCGCTATGCGTTTCGCTCGCGGCTGAAATCCGGCGTGTTGCGGCCGTGGGAGCAGCCGCTGATCGAAGCGGGGCGGCTGACGTTGCCGGAATTGCTGCGGCAAAACGGCTATGCCACCGCCGCGATTGGCAAATGGCATTTGGGCTGGGACTGGCCGACGAAAGACGGCGCGCCGGCCCAAAGCCAAAATGGCATTGGCAATTTGGATTTTTCCAAACCCATTGCCAACGGCCCCACGACGCGCGGCTTCGATTATTATTTTGGTGTGGACCTGCCGAATTACCCGCCGTATTGCTTCATCGAAAATGATCGCACCGTCGGCCAGCCATCTGTGGCGGCACGCTTGCAAAAAGGCGGCTTCAACCGGCCCGGCCCGATGGTGGACGGCTGGAATCTCACCAACACTCTGCCGCAACTGACCATGCGCGCGGTGAACTACATCGAAGCGGCGGCGAAAAAAGACCGTCCGTTTTTTCTCTACTTTCCGCTGACCGCGCCGCATTACCCAGTTGTGCCCGCAGCAGAATTTCACGACCGCAGCCGGGCTGGTGACTATGGGGATTTTGTTGCACAGGTGGACGCGACCGTTGGCCGCGTGTTGGATGCATTGGCGCGCACCGGGCTGGCGACGAACACGATTGTAATTTTCACCAGCGATAACGGCCCGGAAGTAGTTGAAATTGATCCAGGCGCTTATGCGCGCATCCAAATTTACAACCACCACAGCATGGCCGATTTGCGTGGCGTGAAGCGCGACACTTGGGAAGGCGGCCACCGCGTGCCGTTCATCGCGCGCTGGCCGGGGCAGATTCCAACCAATGCCATCAGCGGCGAAACCATCTGTCATGTGGATTTTATGGCGACATTTGCCGCGCTGCTCGGCGCGAAAATTCCCGACAACGCCGCCGAAGACAGCTACAACATTCTGCCCGCACTGCGCGGTGAAAAATTGCCGCAGCCCATCCGGGAAGCCACGGTGCTGCACGGCGGCAACGGCAAATTTGCCATCCGCCAAGGCGATTGGGTTTTCATTGACGCACCAACCGGCAACGGCAACGGCAGGCACGGTGAACCGGAATGGTTCAAGCAGGAACGCGGCTATCAGCCTGATTCGTTTCCCGGCGAACTTTACAATTTGAAGGACGATCTTTCGCAGCGCAAAAATCGGTATGGCGAGAAACCGGAAATTGTCGCCCGACTAAAATCATTGCTGGAAAAATACAAGGCTGATGGCCGCAGCACGCCGGGCGCCCCACAGCCAGTCGCGGCCAAACCATTGCCTAGCATTCCGGATGAGAAATGAAGCCTTTGTCGCCGTGAAGAAGCTACCGCTTGGCAACTCCGGCATGAGTGTCAGCACTCTGGGCCTCGGCACGATGTATTTCGGCACCAAGGTGGACGAACGGAATTCCTTTGAACTGCTGGACTTATATTGTTCCGCCGGCGGAAATTTTCTCGACACGGCCAACAAATACGCGAGCTGGGTGCCGGGTTTCTCCGGCGGCGAAAGCGAAGCGTTGCTGGGAAAATGGCTGAATGCGCGAGGCAATCGTGAGCAAATTTTCATCGCCACCAAGATTGGTCTGCCGATGACCGGTGTGGAAAAAGGTTTGCGCGCGAATCAAATCATCACTGAATGCGAGAAGAGTTTGCGTCGGCTCGGCACCGATGTCATTGACCTTTACTACGCCCATGCCGACGACCGTGACACGCCGCTGGAGGAAACGATGGAAGCTTTCGACAATCTGGTTTCCGCCGGCAAGGTGCGTTTTCTTGGCGCGAGCAATTATCTGGCCTGGCGGCTGCACGAAGCGAGATTGCTTTGCGCCGGCAACAGTTGGGCGAAATTTATTTGCGTGCAAACGCGCTATTCTTTTCTCCAACCCGACCCGTGGGTGCCGCAAGAATTCGCCGCGCAGATTCCGGCCAGCCCGGAGTTGCTGGATTATTGCGCGGTCAACGACCTGCGGGTGATCGCCTATTCGCCGCTGCTCGGCGGCGCATACACCCGCACGGATCGCGAGTTGCACGCTTCATATCGCTCGCCGGCCAACGATAAAAAACTTGCCGCCATCGCCAGAGTAGCACGGGAAAAGGGAATCACCGTCAACCAAGCCGTGCTATCCTGGATGGTTCATGGAAAAAATACTGTCATTCCGCTCATCACCGGCAGCACGCCTGCGCAATTGCAGGAAAATCTGGATTCATTGCGGGTCATCGTCACCGACGAGGAAATTGATAGTGAGATGCTGGCTGAACTTCCAATCACCTGAAGCCGCAAGCCGCCGCCAAAAAGTTCCAAGGCAACCGACTTTGATAATTTGAATCATCTTCCTGATGAAGTGAGCCAACAATTCTTCTCGTCACCCAACAGAATCCCGCTTTAGCCGCCTCACCTTATGCCCATAGAAACCGTAAAAGGCCACATAGGCGTAGGCAATCAGCGGCACCACGAATGAAATTTGAAGGTTGTGCGTCAGGTCGGCGATTTTCCCCATGAACGGCGGCAACACCGCGCCGCCAAGAATCGCCATCACCAGCAGCGAAGAAACCTGGCTTTTGAAAACGCCCGTGCCCTCCAGCGCGAGGCTGAAGGTGTTCGACCAACCGATGCTGGTGAACAAACCCACCGCCACCACGCACCACATCGCCAGCGGACCGCCGACTACAATTGCGGTCAGCAACAGCCCCACCACCGTCAGCGAAAAAATGGTCAGCGTCCGCGCCGCCTGTGCGCGGCCAAACTGGAATAGCAACCAGCACAGCCCGATGAATGGCAGATATTTTGCGAACACCGGCGCGTTCGCCGCGAAGCCCGTCCGCCACTGCCCGACCACATCGCCACCGTGCTGAAGCGCATCGAGCGGCGCACTTTTGGCAATCCACAACAGCAGATACGCCAGCAGCGGAATCACGATCAGCAGAATCTGTTTCTTTGACTTCGGCAACTCGCTCAATTCAACCGCGCCCATGAATCGCCCAATCATCAGTCCGCCCCAATAGATGGAAACATATTTGGCCGCCTCATCCGCTGCCAACCCGGCCACCGAAGGCTGGCCAAGAAAATTGATGATGGCACTCCCCACCGAAACCTCGCCGCCGACATACATGAAAATGGCGATGATGCCGAGCACGACATGGGGATGTTGCAATGCGCCCGCGCCGCGCTCAATTTTGCCTTCGCCGATGTGCGGCAGTCGGATGAAAAAGAAAATAACCGCCAGCACGACGAACACGATGCTAAACATGAGATACGGCAGTTTGACTGAGTCCGCGCCGTGCGCGCCGGTTTTGGCAAAGTATTGATAAATGAGAAACCCGCCAATGATCGGCCCGATAGTCGTGCCGATGGAATTGAAGCCCTGTGCAAGGTTCAGCCGCGACGATGCGGTTTTTTCCGGGCCGAGAATGGTGACATAGGGATTGGCCGCGATTTGCAACATGGCGAAGCCCAGCCCGACGACGAATAACGCGCCAAGAAACATCGGATACGACGGGGCACTTGCGGCAGGCCAGAACAGCCCCGCGCCCGTGGCCGAAATCAGCAGACCGATGACGATGCCGTTTTTGTAGCCAATCCTGGCAATCGGATCGCCAGTGGTCGCCGAGACGATGAAGTAAATCAATGAACCGACAAAATACGCGCCAAAGAAAGCCAACTGCACTAACATCGCCTGAAAATAATTCAGGCTGAACGCCTCCTTAAAACGCGGGATGAGGATGTCGTTGAACACCGTCATGAAACCCCACAGGAAAAAGAGTGAGGTCATGATGGCAAACGCGGCGCGATTTTTCGTGTTCGGAGCGGTGCCGGTTGCCGAGCTATTGGTGGCGGTGGAAAGATTGGCCATAATTATTTTGGTAAGTTGGAATCCGCCGCCCACGC
>Ga0007854_10002805_pt1 | contig 10721 bp, 9 predicted proteins | sample CryBogCBH12Aug08_FD_60382 | JGI IMG/M metagenome (GOLD analysis project Ga0007854, IMG submission 60382) | Freshwater microbial communities from Crystal Bog, Wisconsin, USA - CBH12Aug08 | ecosystem: Environmental > Aquatic > Freshwater > Lake | place: Crystal Bog, Wisconsin, USA | collected... | reverse complement strand
CTTTTTCAAAAGTCTGCCAAGAAAGATCCCGGGTATTAAGGTTCATCTCGGGGCAAAGCCCCGGTTCACCTAAATCCCGGGATGACAAAGTCTCTCAAAACCAAAACTTGCACACTGCGTTAGACATTAAATCGGAAATGAAATATATCCCCATCCTTAACAAGGTAATCACGGCCCTCTTGCCTTAGTTTCCCAGCCGTTTTGGCCCCAGATTCCCCATTACAGGTAATGTAATCCTCATAAGCAATGGTCTCTGCGCAAATGAATCCCCGTTCAAAATCAGAATGGATCGCACCCGCTGCCTGCGGGGCCTTGGCGCCCTTGTAAACTGTCCAGGCCCTTGCTTCTTTTGGACCAACTGTAAAAAATGTCAAAAGGTCCAAAAGTTTATACCCTTCACGAATGATCCGCTTTAACCCAGTTTCCTTAAGGCCCAAGCTTTCAAGATACTCTTTTTGATCTTCTAAGGATTCAAGGTTCGCAACCTCAGACTCAATGGCAGCGGAAATTACAACAGCTGCAGCCCCCTCTGACTTTGCGTAATCAAAGACCTTTTGTGTAAGGTGATTGCCCGTCGCAGCTTCCTGTTCCGAAACATTGCAGACGTACAAAATGGGCTTGCTAGTGATCATTTGCAATTGTTCGTACAAAGGAAGATCATCCTTAGCGATATCAACAGACTTTGCGGGTTTTCCTTCCTGAAGGGCAATCAAAACCTTTTGGGCAATTGGCAAAAGGGCTTTTGATTCAAGGTCATTACTTTTCGCCTTTTTCTCCAAGGAAGCAACCCGGCGTTCCAGGCTTTCCATATCAGCCAAAAGCAATTCTGTTTCAATGGTGGTCAAATCACGCAAGGGGTCAACGGATCCCTCAACATGGGTGATATCATCATCCTCAAAGCACCTTAGGACATGAATAATTGCATCCGTTGAACGGACATGCCCCAGAAATTGGTTACCAAGCCCCTCGCCCTTGCTGGCGCCACGAACAAGACCCGCAATATCAACAAATTCAAGCTGAGTTGGAATAATCTTAGCAGATCCAGCGATTGCAGCAATTTTATCCAAACGGTCATCAGGAACACTGACGCGCCCTGTGTTGGGTTCAATTGTGCAAAATGGGTAATTAGCAGCCTCAGCGGCAGCTGTCGCGGTTAGCGCATTGAAAAGGGTGGACTTACCCACATTCGGTAATCCTACGATTCCACAGTTAAATCCCATACTTAAGTTAGCCTTTCAAAACGAATGTTATTATCTAAGGAACGCCCTTTGTTGTGGAGTACTCAAAGTGAATCACTTCCTCAGGGTACAAAAAATGACGAATGGCGTGGGCAGCCTGCGCAGCCTCAGCAAAACCAGTCAAAATCAGTTTAAGCTTATGCGGGTATGTTGCAATATCGCCAATTGCGTAAACGCCTGGTCTGTTGGTTGCGGACGTACCCGGTTCAATTGAAATATGATGCTTCGACAGACCCAATTCCCATTCTGCAATAGGACCAAGGTTCATAGATAATCCAAAAAATGGCAACAGCACGTCGGCCTTTATTTCCTGTTTTTCCCCCTCCAGGGATTCAACCTCCACATGACTTAGCTGCCCGTCAGCTCCCCTTAACCCAGAAAGCTGAAAGGGAATAACCAAGTCAATCGTCCCTGCATCCGCAAGGGATTTCAGCCGCGCTTCACTTTCAGGGGCCGCCCGGAATTTAGGGCGTCTGTGGACAACGGAAACACGGGCAGCAATTTCGCTTAGCGAAAGCGCCCAGTCAACTGCAGAATCACCGCCGCCAGCAATGACAACATGTTTCCCGCGGTAGCTTTCCCTTGAATTAACATAATAGTGAACGGATGTGCCTTCAAAAGCCTCAATCCCCTCCAGGGGTGGCCTATTGGGGCCAAAGGCACCAACGCCCGCTGCAATGATCAGGGATCTTGCCTGAATAACGGTTCCCTTGCTGCCTATGATTTGCCACAAACGACCCTCAGCATCCAGTTGTTCAATCTGCTGGACTTGTTCCCCCAAATGGAAAGTGGGGTCAAAGGGCAGCGCTTGCCTGTGAAGGTTGGAACTGAGATCAGCCCCCAAAATTTCAGGATGAGCTGGAATGTCATAAATAGGTTTTTCTGGGTAAAGGGCAGCGCACTGACCCCCAACACGGTCAAGGGCATCAAAAACATGGCACTTTAGTTTTAGCATGCCACATTCGAAAATCGCAAAAAGCCCAACCGGCCCTGCGCCAATAATCACAACGTCTGTTATGTGCGTCATTTCATACCCTTAATCTAAAAAAAAATGGGGAGCGAAACACCCCCCATCTTTGGGTAACTTTTCTTAGAAGTTTAAGCGAGGGCTTTGACCTTTTTGGCCAAGCGGGAAACTTTACGGGAAACTGTATTTTTATGCAAAAGACCCTTGCTAACACCGCGCATCAGTTCGCGTTCAGCCTGGACCAATGCTGTCGCAGCCTCTGTCTTGTCAGTCTTACCCTCAAGCATCGTTTCCACCCTTTTTACGAATGTGCGGATACGGCTCATGCGGTTTTGGTTGATAAGCGTACGACGTGCAGTTTTGCGGATACATTTTTCCGCAGATTTATGAGAGGCCATTAAAATACCTTTACCTAAAACAAATTGAGAACGAATTTTGCTGTTATTTGTACATAAAATACGGACCAAGGTCAAGAGAAACTGCAGGGCCGTTCACCATGTAAGGTTCTGTCATCTCGGAACGTAGTTGAACAGCGGCTTTGCCGCATAGTGAAACTTGGTCTCCGGGATCTTTTTCAAAAGTTTGCTCTACTAGATTCCGGGTCATAAGCCCTGAACCGCAGAAAATCTGCGGATCCGGCTAATGCCCGGAATGACATGGGCTCTGTGGGTTGCATAGGATACAGTCAAGGATATCACGGCCTTGTATTACTTAACGAATAACCCACCTTATGCCGTAAAGACCGGGCCGCCCTTGCATAGTCAAAGGAACCAACCAATTTTTCAAAATGACCGCCCCATAAATTTGTTAAATCAACCTGCTTTCCTGTCTTGTTTGTATATAGTTCGTTAACTAAGGAATAAGCTTGATCTTGGGTTGCATGAATAGGTTGAATCTCATCATTAGCCCCCCCTCTTCTTCCTGATTGAAGCGTGCTAAGATAGGACTTTGAAACCCAAGCCCCAATGTTGTAGTTGTTCAAAATTCCCATCAATAAGGGGTAAGTTGGCGTTTCAGCCTTCCAGTCAGGGTTGGTGGGAAATTCAAGCAACTGACCTGAATCGTCACCCGGACTCTCTTCAACCTGATCAATTGAAGTTTTCTTGAATAAGGCCACCATGTCTCTTTCTATGATTGACCTAAAATCATCCAAGGAATAAAACAGACTGGTCAGCGGACTATTAATCTTTGCGATTCCACCGGCACGTCTTTGCCTTGAAAAGGCGCTAATTTGGTCGCCTATTTTTACATAAATATCTTCTGCCTCACTCCAAGCCTCCGGAGAAATCAAAGCTTTCAACTGATTCTTTTCCCCAAAATACAAAGAACACGCACCATATCTATTGACTTTAAATTCTATTTTTTCACCAGACTCTGCCTGAATCTTATCAAGATAGATTTGTAAGTTATCACGCTCAGCAAGGGTCTTGTTTGCAATTTCCGCCTCTGAAAGCATATCAAATCCATCATCATTCTTGTGATGGGCCATCCAGACAGCAATTTCTTCCTCTGCCGGAACGGAAACCGGAAGACCTGCGTCCACTTTTTGTGCATCTATCCTTTCGCCCAGTTCCTTTTCTTCCTGGTCTATACGTTTTTTATGAACCCGGTAGACATCAATAAGCTGCCTTCTTAACTCTCCATAGGTTCCACGAAAGTTGATTTTCTCCCCATAACGCATCAAAAGATCTTCAGATTCAGCATCATAATGATTGGCAAAAAAATCTTTTTCTATCCTGGTCCTAATCTCAGCTTCAATCTCTTTGGCATTGCTATCCCATTTCCTTTCATCAGGCTCTTCTCCTAAATCAAACGGATAGTTGAGGATATCACCCATCTCTTCTTCTAATGCAGCTTTAACTCTATCCTCTATTTCATTTAAGACCCTATCCATCACCCTCCTAATACGGCCACTTGTGCCAGAAATTCTATCCGCCAAAACAAAAATAGTTGGGTCTTTTAGATTGTCCAAAACTTGATCTTTGGCTTCTTGCCGGCTTTCATAGCCCAGACTAAAGAAACCACATTGATTGCTGACCCCGCTGGACCCATAGAATCTTAGGAAGGTTGGCTTATAAGTTATCTCCCCGGTCTCCTGATTAAAAACGGGCATCGCATAATATCTTAGGCGCTGCTTTAAATTTTCTTGATCGATTTCAATTCTTTGAAGATCGTTGATTCTGACAGGCTTTTGAAGAGCATCCAAAAGGTCCTGATTGATAAGTTCATCTGGGTTTAGGGCCCTCAAAAAATCCTCTATGCTCTCAAGGTTATGATCGTTAGCCTGATAAGAAAAAAGTCGTTTCAAATCCTCAAGCGTTGACTCTGGATTATAAAGGTAATTTTGAATGGCGCTGACAAGGGCAACAAGAATTGCCTGGCTTGCAGCATTTGCTTTGCTGCCCTTTGTGTATGGAAAAACCCTGGGATTTTTATCATTCAGAGCACCCTGCTGCGTTTCAAGCATTCTAAACTTTTCAACTGCCACAAGGGCACGAATCAGTTGGCCCCTAGCTTCCCCTTCCAGAAACGCTACGTTGGTGTCGGGAAGTTTAAGAGATTTAACCAATTGCAGAGAAAGATTGTAAGCCTTTTCGGTATTCAGAGTCGTTTCCAACTGGTCGGCAATACCCTTAACGAACTCAATGGTCTGAGGAGTTACAGGCTGAACAGGAAAATCTTCTTGCTTCTCTTCTTGCCCTTGTTCTTCTTGAATTCTCTTCCATTCAATGGCGTTATATTTGTTGGCATCTGGGTCAATGGCTTCCCCCAAAAGCTGGCGCACTTTAGCATCATGTTTTAGAACAGCCTCATCCTCGCCGGCATAGGGGGTCAAAAGTTTGGAAACATCATCGAAAAGATTTTGTTTTCTTAAATAATCAGCGGCCTTCTTCACCGCATCAGTGGCAAGTTGTTTCTCTGTTGCATTAAGAATCCGGCGCTTGTGACTTTGCTTTCGAAGACCATCAACTCCCTCGCCCCTTAGAACCATAGCAATGATAGATTTTGCAGCGGCTGTTGCCCTTGCTTCCTCTTTATACAGGGACAATTCGTGGGCAAGCATATTGACGGCTTGCACGGGCTTGCTAATCTCATCTTTGGTTCTGGTCACATAATCGGAACTTGTCATATTCAAAACATTATCAACCATCCCCTGGTCAACAAGGGCATAGACAGTCTGACTGCACAAGAAAAACAGAAAGAAAAGGCGTTTCATTTAAAAAATCCACAGACGTTGAATCTTATAGAAAACTATAGCAATCTAATTATAAATAAAAGGTTAATTCAACCGTGTATTCATTTTATTAAGCCACTGCGCTGGTTCAGTGCCCAAAAGCTCTTCCGCTTGCTCAGCTATGGCTGTCAGAACAGGGATGATCAAATCTTCTTCATCCCGTCTAAAGTTGGAAAGAACATAGGGCGAAACAGCATCCTTGTGACCAGGGTGACCGATGCCAATGCGCAAATGCCAATAGTTTTTGCCAATGTGTTGATCTAGACTGGCAAGGCCATTGTGCCCCCCCGTCCCGCCGCCTATTTTTAACTTGACCCTGCCTGGAGCCAAATCTAAATCGTCGTGAATGACGTAAACGGATTCTGGGGGAATTTTATAAAAACGAATCAAGGGCCCTACTGCCTGGCCCGATAGATTCATAAAGGTTGCAGGTTTGCACAAAAGAACCCTGTGGGGGCCGATTTGCCCTTCGCTGACCAAGGAATTAAACTTGGCCTTAAAGGGGGGGAAACGATAACTTTCGGCGATTGTGTCAACCACCATAAAGCCAACGTTGTGCCGGTTCATCGCATACTGCGACCCCGGATTGCCCAGGCCAACCAGCACAAACATAAAATCCCCCCAGCGTTAAGATTACTGGGCTGCTGCTGCAGGAGTCTCTTTCTTCTCTTCCTCATCAGAAACACCACTAGGCGCCACGATTGTCGCCAAAACGTGATCCCGTTCAGGGTGGGCAGCTTTCGCACCCGCTGGAAGCTTCAATGCATCCAAATGAACGCTGGTTCCCATCTCAAGGCCCGTCAAATCAACCACCAAATTTTCAGGAATCGAATGAGGCGGGCAGACAATTTCAAGGGTATGGATAATGATGTTCAATGTGCCGCCACGCTTAATGCCAGGGGCCTTGTCTTCGTTATCATAGGTAACGGCGACTGATACATGAATCTTAGAATCTTTATTAACCCTTTGGAAATCTATATGCAAAGGTGTGTCGGTTACAGGATGCAATTGAACATCCTTTGCGATCACTTCCTGCTTTTGCTTCCCAATTTCAAGGGTGATAACCTGACTGTAAAAAGCAAGACTATGACACTCTAGGTTCAAGGCCTTATAATCAACAGCAACCATTTGCGGTTCTTTATTATCGCCATAAATAATTCCTGGAACCATTCCTTGACGCCTTATGGCACGGGCTTCACCTGTTCCAGCACTTGTGCGTTCTTGCGCCTGTAGTTGCAAGGCATTACTCATCTTTTAACTCCTAAACCGACAAATTCAAATAATACTGTGGACTTGTATCCTTACATACACGAGTCTTCAAAAATTTGCAATTATTGAAATTGACTTCAAACTTCCCCCTACATAACAAGGGGGCATGCCTGGCGTAAGATGGCGTCTGCTTCAGGGGTATAACTGCCATCGTCCTTGTGTAAAACCATTCCTGGCAGTAAACGAAGGGCCCCTTGCGTATTTTTAATTCCCCGAATTAAAACACGTTTGGCGGGTTTATTTTTTCCAGGCCACAGAGGATAAATCGTAATATTCCCAAGCTTCCCTGCAAAAAACGCCAATATTTGATCCAACCGATCTGCACGGTGAATGAATGTAACGCTGCCTTTTGGTTTTACCATCAGCAAACAAAAGCGGGCCCATTGATCAAAATCAGCCTCGCCCTCAAGATTAGCGGCCGCCTTATTTTCATTGGGGGAAATGTTATTACGGGTCGCAGCCAAATAGGGCGGGTTTGTCATCACATGGGAAAAAGTTCCCGCCGCAAGCCTTGGCGGGGGCCGCAAAAGATCCCCATGCAAAATCTCAACCCGGTTACGCAGTTGGTTTAATTTGGCGTTGTCGGCTGCATATCTGACGTACTCACGCTGCAATTCAACGCCTGTCACACGAACATCTGGAACGCGGGTTGCAAGGCACAAAGACGCGGCGCCCACTCCAGCGCCTATATCCAAAACCGAATCCCCCGGCTCAACAACAATTGATGCTGCCAAAAAGATGGGGTCGATTGCAACCCTATACCCCTGGGTTGGTTGGCATATCAGGACCCGTCCACCCAGCAAAAAATCCTCGGAAAAACTATCTTGGGCAATTTCTTTTGACATCACACTCTGCAAATTAACCATTTTTCTCCACCAGGTTAATGGGTTACAGTCGGACATTAAAGGTTTTTAATTTTCCAAACCATAAGTTTTATGAGCGTTTTGCATCCAAGCCCCATTCAAGCCCTCTATGACACCTTGTCGGCCGAAATGCACCAAGTCAACTTGCTAACCCTAGAAAGGCTTAAAAGTCAGGTTAACCTAGTCGAACAGGTTGGGCGCCATATTGTTATGGGCGGCGGTAAGCGTATTCGTCCCCTTTTAACCCTGGCCTGCAATAGGCTTTTTCAGAACAAACCTGGGTTTGCTGTTCATCTTGCCTCAGCCGTTGAATTAATTCACACAGCGACCCTATTGCACGACGATGTGGTGGATGAATCCCATATGCGGCGGGGTAAAAGGACAGCTAACGATCTGTGGGGAAATAATGCCAGTGTCCTGGTTGGGGATTTCCTTTTCTCAAGAGCCTTTCAGCTGATGGTTGAAACAGAAAATTTAGGAGTTTTGGAATCTTTGGCAAATGCTGCAGCCAAGATTACTGAGGGTGAAGTTCTTCAGCTAACATCAGCCTACAGCCTTGATCTTTCTGCCCAGACTTATTTTGAAATTATCTCAGCGAAGACTGCCGCCCTTTTTGCCTCCTCTTGCGAGGTTGGGGGGATGATTGCCAAAATGTCCCCTGATTTACGCCCCCATCTTTATGGGTTTGGACATAGCCTTGGCATGATGTTTCAAATCCAGGATGATATTTTAGATTACATGTCAGATTCCGCGTCATCAGGGAAAACAATTGGCCTCGATTTTTTCGAAGGGAAAGTCACCCTTCCAGTAATTTTGGCTTACCAAAAGGGAACTGATACGGCTTTTTGGGAAAGTCATTTTCAGGGGCAGACAACAGAGGATCCGAGGGACCTAGAGAAAGCCATCAGCCTGTTTGAGGATAACAATATTTTTGGACAGTGCCGTGAAATGGCTGGGCATTACCAGGAAAAAGCACTAGAGAATTTGGATAAACTACCAAGGTCCCAGATTTGGAATGACCTAAAGAATCTAATAGGGTATTCTTTAGATAGACAGTTTTAATGGGAAATCGTCTTGGGTAGATTCCTTCTTCTTGTTCTGATTTTGCAAATGGTTGGTAGCGTCTGTGTGGCAACAGAAAACACCGAAACCAAACCTAAGGATGCCATTCCAGAAATCAAAGGCATTCCCTACAAAGTTTCCTGGTCATCGACCCTGGACCCGGACCTTTTGACTATCCTTAAAGCCGAATCAACTCTCATTAAACTAGAGGACAAACTACCTGCTTCCAGAGGTTGGATTGTCAAACGTGCGGAAAAGGACGTTGGGCATTTTAAAAAGATTTTAGCTGCACATGGTTATTTTTCAGGACAAGTCGATTTCAAGCTGTTTGAAGGTCGAAGGCCCGTTCATGTTAAACTTAAGGTGCACCCTGGTCCACGCTATAAAATTTCAGGCTTAACCTTATTAAGTTCTGATAATTCTGACCTTATGAATAAGCAGTCTCTTAGGCTGACCTCTGACGTCGTTGGCATAAAACCTGGCGACTTTGTTGACCTTGCAAAAATTTATGAAAGCCGGGAAAAAATAAAAAAATATTTCCAGCATATTGGGTATCCTTTTGTGGAAATTCAGAACCCAGAGGGAACAATCGATCATGAAAAGAAAGAACTCTCTATTGTCTATCACGTAACCAGTGGTTTCTTGGCCCACATTCAAGAAACAAACGTCGAGGGATTGACCCATCTTTCGGCGCAGTTCATCAAAAATCGCGTCTTGTGGCAAAATGGTCAAACCTATGATCAAAAATTGGTGGACAAAACAAAACGACGATTGATTGAGACAGGACTGCTGGCAAGCGTTGTCATCACCGCAGAAAAGGTTCCCTCACAGAACTCAACCTCTTCAAAAGAAGAAGACATCATCATGCGCATAAAAACCACAGAAAGCGCCCCCAGGTCTATCAGTGCAGGCGCCCGCTTTGCCACATCTGAAGGTATTGGGGGAAATTTATCCTGGCATCACAATAACCTACATGGTGGGGGTGAAAGCTTAGGCGCATCCTTGAAGTCTTCAAAAAAGGAAAAAAGCGCTAAACTTTCTTACAATCTTCCAGACTTTTTATCTCCCCGACAAAACCTTTTGAATGAAATTTCTTTTAACAGAGAAAGGACCCGCGCTTACGTGGGCAAAACTGTGGACATTGGAACCAGAATTCAAAGACCCTTGACCGACATCGTCACTGGTTCCGCAGGGTTAGTGTGGGAAACAGGTCGCATTCGCCGTGAAGACACAACCTATAACTATCATCTTTTGGGCGTTCCAGGCGAACTTAAGATTGATGGTAGTAATGATTTTTTGAACCCAACACAGGGAGTCCGAACAGACATTCGTATTACGCCCTATTTAGGGAAATTAAATACAAGTCATGGAATGACAATCACCCAAGGAAGCTTAACTGGATACCTTCCTTTTATGACGAATGAACTTGGAGAAAGCGATTGTGTTTTTGCTGGCTTTGTTAAAGGGGGCAGTATCTTTATTAAAACCGTGGACTTTGTCCCCCCCAATAAACGCTTTTATGCGGGTGGTGGCGGGTCTGTCAGGGGATACGGTTATCAGCTTTTAGGGCCTGTCGACACCCAAAGTTCACCTATTGGCGGACGATCCTTAGCAGAAATTGGTACAGAACTGCGTTTCAAAACAAGCGAAACCATTGGTTTTGTAACCTTCTTCGAAGGCGGATCTGTCAGCTTTAACGAAACACCTGACTTCAGGGGAAGACATATGCTTTGGGGCACAGGTTTTGGTGTTCGGTACTACAGTTCAATTGGCCCCATCCGTGCTGACATCGGCTTTCCTTTAAAGCGAAGAAAGGATACAAACGGCAAACCCATCGATTCTGCCTTCCAATTTTACATCAGCATTGGTCAAGCATTCTAAAAAGCAAGTTGAAAATTTTAATAAGTTTCCCGTTTAAATCTAACAAGCGTCAGCTAAAAATCCAACCTTGAAGTATCAACAAGATCAGGGTAAAACAGCATGTCTCAAGGATTCAAATTACTATTTTTAGCATCGTCATTTTTCATTTTCCTAACGAGGCTGACCGTTGGAATGGATGGAGAAGGAGAATTACCGACGAGTAATCC
>Ga0007854_10002802_pt1 | contig 10723 bp, 8 predicted proteins | sample CryBogCBH12Aug08_FD_60382 | JGI IMG/M metagenome (GOLD analysis project Ga0007854, IMG submission 60382) | Freshwater microbial communities from Crystal Bog, Wisconsin, USA - CBH12Aug08 | ecosystem: Environmental > Aquatic > Freshwater > Lake | place: Crystal Bog, Wisconsin, USA | collected... | reverse complement strand
GGCAAAAACTGGCTGCACCTCCGCGACGGCTCCGGCAGTGCCGAAAAAAATGACAACGATCTCACCATCACCACCGCCACCACCGCCAAGCTCGGCGACACCGTGCTGGTGACCGGCACGGTCGCAACGGACAAAGATTTCGGTGCCGGCTACAAATACGCGGTGATGCTTGACGACGCCAAAGTGGCCGTCGAGTAAGCCCGGTGGTTCGCACTGCCACCCGACGCGCCTCACAGCGCGAGGCGGGCCACCAGTTTTGAAGCGGCGGTTGCGCTTTTGCGTTTGCCATGTTTCCCCGTGACCGCTAGGCTAGCCGTTCATTTTTCATTATGTTTGGAACCATTCGTAAACATTCAAGCTGGCTTTGGTGGATCATTGCCGGTCTCACCATCGTTTCTTTTGTCGGGTTCATGTCCTCCGGGCCGGCCCGGGGCGGACGCGGCGGCGGTGGCAGTTACGGCACGATTTACGGCAAGGAAGTGACGCTGGTGGCCTACGCGCAGGCACAGCGGGAATTCCGGCTTTACTACTGGCTGCACAACGGCGACTGGCCGGAAAAGAATACCAACATCAAGCGCACCGACATTGATCGCGAAACGTATGTGCGCCTGCTGCTGGTCGCCAAAGCCAACAAGCTCGGCATCCACGTCAGCGACGACGCGGTGGTGGCGTCCGCCAACGAGCTGCTCCGCTCGCTCGGGCGCAACGGGCAGGCCGTGCCGATGGATCAATTCGTCTCGCAGGTGCTCGCCCGCGAAGGTCTCAGCGCCGCCGATTTTCAGCACTTTCTCCGCGATGATCTGGCCATCCAGCAGTTGGTGCAGACGCTCGGTTTGGTTGGCGCGCTGACGCCGCCGCAGGAAGCCGCCGCGCTCTACGACCGCGAGCATCAGGAAATTTCCGCGCAGGCGGTTTTCTTTTCCGCGTCGAACTTTCTCGCGCAGGTCGCTGTCACGCCGGCGGCGGTGGCGCAGTTCTACACGAATTACCTGGCCGCCTACCGTGAACCGGATCGCGTGCAGGTGAGCTATGTCGCGTATGAGGTGTCCAACTACCTCGCCGCCGCCGAGCAAAAAATCGGTTTGACCAATCTCAACACCCAAGTTGAAACCTTTTTCCGCGAGCATGGTTTGGAATCCGTGCCGGACGCCAAGACACCGGTGGAGGCCAAGGCGAAAATCCGCACCTATTTCCTGAATCAGGCCGCGCTGGCGGACGCCAAAAAAGCCGCCGGTGATTTTGCCAACGAGCTGTTCGCGCAGGAACCGGTTAAGCCCGAAAATCTCGCCGCGCTCGCCCGGAAAAAAGGTCTCGCCGTCCACACCACCGCGCCGTTTGCGGCGGCGTATGGGCCGGAGGAATTCAACGCGCCCACGGCTTTCACCAAAGCCGCGTTTCGATTGAGTGCCGAGGAGCCGTTCGCCGGGCCGCTGGCCGGGACGGACACCATTTATGTCCTCGCGCTGGCCGGTCAGTTGCCGAGCGCGATTCCGCCGCTGGCGCAAATCCGCGCCCGTGTCACGCAGGATTTTCAGGAGCGCGAAGCGGTGGCGCTGGCGCAGCATGCCGGCACCAACTTTTATTTTTCCGCCTCCGTGCAGTTGGCCGTGGGCAAAAAATTTACGCAAGCGGTCGCCGCCGCTGGCCAGTTGCCGGTGTTACTGGCACCGTTCTCCTTGAGTTCGCGCGAAATTCCGGAAGCCGGTGAGATTGACCCGCGCTTGCTCAAGCAGGCGGCGTTCACCACCGCGCCCGGCAAAATTAGCAATTTCTTCCCGACTCCCGAAGGCGGCTTTGTTCTGTATGTCAAGGCCGTCCTGCCGGTGGATGAGGCCAAAAAGAAAACCGAGCTGCCGCAGTTCCTCGCCCAAGTGCGGCGTGGCCGGCAGAACGAAGCCTTCAACCTCTGGTTGCAGGCCGAGGCTGGTCGCGAATTGCGCAACACGCCGGTTTTTGCCGAATTAACCGGTGCCAAAACGCCTGCCCACTGACGTGAGCGGCACCATCAAGCTCTCGTTTCACGCCCCGCTCCCGCCGCGCGCTGACGACGACGCCCCACCGGCACCGGTGCGTGAGTTCTGGGAAATTCCCATTCTCTTCGAGGACGAGCACCTGCTCGCGCTCGACAAACCCGCCGGGCTGCTGACGTCGCCGGACCCGCTCGCGCCGGCGCGCCCGAGCCTGATGCAGTTGCTGCACGACGGCATCGCCGCCGGCAAACCGTGGGCGCGCGAACGGAATCTGGATTATCTGACCAACGCCCACCGGCTCGACGCCGAAACCACCGGCGTGCTGCTGCTGGCGAAAAACAAACCAACGTTCACCGCGCTGGCGGATTTGTTTGGCACCGAAAAGCCGCTGAAAAAATTTATCGCGCTCGCGTGGGGCCTGCCACCGGCAAAACAGTTTGAAGTGGACGCCGCGCTCTCGCCGCATCCGCTGAAGCCCGGCGAGACGCGCGTGGATTTGCGGACCGGCAAAAAATCCCGCACGGAATTCGCGGTGGTGGAACAATTTTCCGACTGGACGCTGCTGCACGTTACGCCGCGAACCGACCGGTCGCACCAAATCCGCGTTCACCTGAAGCACGCCGGTTTTCCGGTGGTGGGCGACGAACTTTACGGTGGTAAAAAACTCTGGCTCTCGCGGCTCAAGCGCGATTACCGGCTCAAGCCCGGCCACGAAGAACGCCCGCTGATTTCCCGCGCCGCGCTGCACGCCGAAGCCCTGAGCCTCGTGCATCCCGTCACCGGCGAACCGGTGGCCATCACCAGCGAATGGCCGAAAGATTTGAAAGTGGCGGTCAAATACCTGCGGCTATACGCCGTTGGTGGCTGAAAATTGCGGCTGTCGTTTTTTTAGCCGCCACCGGCGACCTTCACCTTTAGAATGGATACGCCAAACGGCGGCAGGGAAACTTCCGCCGCAATGGGCTGGCGGCGGATGATTTCAAAACCAGTTTCCGGCACGCGGACGGTTTGCAATTGGTCGGAGAGATTCAGTAGAAACAAATAGTCATATCCGCGCGTGTGGCGGCTGACGACTTCAACTTCCTTGGGCGCGGCGAGCAGCGGCGGAATCTGAAATTTGCCAGCCAGCCGCATGAAAAGCTCGTCATAAAAATTCTGGTCTTCAATTTCCGCCGCGACATAAACCACGTGCCCCTTGCCAAAATGATTTACCGTGACAGCCGACTTGCCCGCCATGCCGTGGCCTAGAAAGGTGCCGATGGTTTCCGCTCCGCGCGGCTGAAATTCCTCCATGATGGTCGCAACCTTGTAAGCCGGCTCGTTGGTTCCGAACGTGACGAAATAATCGTTGGTGGTTGCGCGGAAGGTTCCGAACCGCGTGATGCGTCCGCCGGTGGCGGCGCTGAAAACGCCCGGCCCAGCGAGTTCCCGCAGGCGTCCGTCCAACTGGCGCGTTCCCGATTTCGCGTTCAAAACCAGAATACCGCCTTGTTCGACGTAATGGTTCAATGATTCCGCAAACTCATCGGAAATCATTTGCAAACCGGGCGCGACCAGCATCCGGTAACGGTTCAATGGGCGGCCAGGCGGCAGCACATCAATATTACGATGCAGGATTTTTAGGCCGGCGTAATACCGTTTGAAGTTACCGTCGTAGCCGGTCTTGCTTCGGAAGGTATTGCCGGCCCAGAAACCTTGGTCCCATTCGTTGTCATAGCTGAAAATCATGGCGAGGTCGGCTTCCGTTCGGGCGTCTTTGAGTTCGAGCGTCACGCGGGCCAGGTCTTCATTGATGCGTCGGCATTCTTCCGCTTCCGGCCCGGCGGTGCCGTCCAGCGCCAGCACCGAAGGATAGCCGGCTTCGTTGGCGGCGATGGGCGGACGCCATTCATAATACAAGGTGCCGGTGGCACCGTGTGCTAAGTCCATGAAAGTTTGCAACCGCACGCCGCGGGGATCGGCGTTGGCCGGGGCGCGCGCCAATTGTTCGGCGACGATGAATTGCTGATTGGTCTGACTGCACCGGCTCAAGTCGTGGTTCAGCTCGGCATAGAACTGATCGTGAAAATCGCCCAGCCCTGGCATCGGCGTGTAGTTGTCCCAAGCGGTGATGGGAAACGTGTGGCTGGCTTCGAAAACATCCACCGACCAAAGCGTGTCTGGCCAGTTCAAGAAATCAAATCGTCCGGCGGTGTGCGGTCGCAGGAGGCCGGCTTCAAACCGCAGCCAGTCCAGAAAGGTGTCGGAAAAAAAACGGCGGTAGTCGAGATTGGCACCGGCCCGCCAGCCGCCTTCCGCCGAGTTAATGGGGAATTCAATTTCATTCCAATTGTTGTATTGGTTGCTCCAAAACGCGCCACCCCAGCTTTCGTTCAGTTTGGCGATGGTTCCGTAGTGCCGTTTCAGCCAAAGCCGGAAGGCGACTAGCGAAGATTGGTCGTAGTTGGCAAAGGGGAAGCCGGGTTCATTGTTAATCTGCCAGCCGATGACATTGGCGTTGGTTCCAAAATGTTCCGCCATCGCCGTGACGATTCGTGCCGACGCTTTCCGCAAGGCGGGGCTGTTCAGCGCGGCACCTTTTCGTCCGCCGTAAGTGAACGCGCCTTTTTCGTTGGCCCCCAAAACGTCTGGATGTTGCGCGTAAAGCCACGGCGGCACGCCGGCGGTGGGCGTGGTTAGAATAACGGCGATGCTGTTTTGTCGCGCTAGTTCAATGGCTTGATCCAGCCAGTCAAAATCAAACTTGCCAGCCTTGGGCTCCAGACTGGCCCAGGAAAATTCCGTCATGCGCACGACATTAAATCCCAGCTCGTGCATTTTCCTGAAATCTTCGTTCCAATAACTGCGCGGCCACCAGTCCGGCTCGTAGGAGGTTCCAATCAGGTAATTGGTGGTGGTTGGGATTTCAGCTTGGGCGGAAAATACGGTTAGCAGGGTGGCAACCAGACGGATGGTAATTCGATTAGTCATTGGCTCAAATAAATCTCGTTCGCGGTTGCACGGGAATTTTTCAAAAGCACCAGCGTATTGTATGAAAGGATATTTTAAGTGGCTGGTGGGTTAAAGCTATAAAAGAAAAGCGGCCGGACACCGTGATTACCGGCTCAAAACCCGGCCACGAGGAACGCCCGCTGATTTCCCATGCCGCGCTGCACGCGGAGGAATTGAGCCTCGGGCATCCCGTCACCGGGGTCACCGTGATCCTTAAAAGCGAGTGATCGAAAGAACTTCACGTCGCGGCGAAATATCTGCGGCAATACGCCACCGGTTTTAACTGACCGCCCAGTTCAAAATCGCCTTTTGCACGTGCAGCCGGTTTTCGGCTTCCTCGAAGATGGTATCGGCGTGGGCTTCCAGCGTTTCTTCGTCAATTTCCTTGCCGCGATACGCCGGCAGACAGTGCATGACCAGCGCGTCTTTATTGGCCAGTTTCACCAGCGCACCGTTGATCTGGTAGCCGGTCAAAATCTGGATGCGCTCCTTGGCCTCAGTTTCTTTGCCCATCGAAACCCAAACATCGGTGTAAAGCAAATCCGCGCCGTCCGCCGCGGCTTTGATGTCGGTGGTGACAGAAACTTTGCCACCGGCGCGCTTTAGCAATTCCGGTGACGGCTGGAATTTTTCCGGCGCGGCAATGCGCAATTCAAAACCAAATTTGGCCGCCGCCCAGATCCACGAGTTGGCCACGTTGCACGCGCCGTCGCCGATAAACGCGACGGTTTTGCCGGCGATGCTGCCGCGTTTTTCCTGAAACGTAAAAATGTCCGCGAGAATCTGGCACGGATGTTCGTCGTCGGTGAGCGCGTTAATGGTCGGAATGCCGGAAAATTTGGCAAATTCCTCCACGTCGTGCTGCGCAAAGGTGCGGATGACAGCCCCGTGAACCATGCGGCCCATGACGCGGGCGGTGTCCTTGATCGGTTCGCCGCGACCGAGCTGAATATCCACCGCGCTCAAAAACATCGGCTGCCCGCCGAGTTCGCGGATGCCGACCTCGAAGGATAGCCGCGTGCGCGTGGATTGTTTGGAAAACATCAGCGCCCACGTCTGGCCGGCGAGCGGTTGGGTGCGGTGGTGGCCGCGTTCGCGTTTGAACACGGCGGTGTCGCGCAGGATTTGGTCAAAATCCGCGCGCGGCAAAGTTTCCAATTTCAGCAGATGTTTCATGGCTGCGATGCTTTGGGGAGCTACCGCCCAAAGGACATTATTTACCCGAATCGCGGCCTGGAGTCACTTCTTTTTGCGGGCGGCATTGGCGGCTTGCCAGAGATACCACGCGGCGGTGGTGGCGTGCGGTCGCCATTTTTTGCCGAACGCCAGCAGCGTCTTCGGCTTGGGCATTTCGCGCTTTTGGTAGGCAACGCGGTAGCCGGTGCGCACGCCGAAATCATCCACCGGCAAAACGTCTTTGCGGCCCAGTTGGAAAATCAGCAGCATTTCCACCGTCCACCGCCCGACACCGCGCGCCTCGGTGAGCCGCTGGATGATTTCTTCATCCGCCAGCTTTTCAATTTGGCGTGACGATGGAATCGTTCCGTCCAAAGTTTTCGCGGCGATGTCGCGGATGGCGGCGATTTTGGCGAAAGAGAAGCCGCACGCCCGAATCTGCTCGTCCGTCACATTTGCCAAATCTTCCGGCTTGGGAAACCGGCGCTTGGGGAAAAGTTTTTTGAACCGCGTCAGAATCGTCTCCGCCGCCGTGCCGTTGAGTTGCTGATGTGCCACCGCCTGCACGAGCGATTGAAACGGCGACCGCCACGGTTCGTGCGCCAGCTTGCACGGGCCGACTTCGCGGATAAGCCGCGCCATCACCGGATCGGCGGTGGCGAGATGTTTGAGCGCGGCGGCGGTCACACGAGCGATTTGACGACGTCTTCGATTTTTGAAATGCCTTCGGCGGCTTCCACCGGTTTGAGGTTCAGCGGTGGCAGCAGCCGGACGATTTGATTTCCCGCCGGCACGGTCAGCATGCCAGCGGTGTGCAGCCGGTTGACGAATTGCAGTGCCGGGGTTTTGTCGCTGGCGGCGAAAGCGGGAATTTTTTCCTGAAGTTCGAGGCCAAGAATGAAGCCCATGCCACGCGCCGATTTCACGACGGTCGGATAAGTTTTCGCCAGCCGCTCGATTTCCGATTTCAGCCACGCGCCAAGTTTGCGCGCCTGTTCGTCCAGTTTTTCCTGCTCAATGACTTCAAGGATTTTCAACGCCACCGCGCAGGCGAGCGGGGTGCCGCCGTAAGTTGTGCCGTGCGTGCCGGCGATCAATAAATCCGCATACGGCGCGCGCACCCAGAACGCGCCGATGGGAAAACCACCGCCGAGCGACTTGGCCATCGAGATGCCGTCGGGCAAGAATTTTTCGCCGCCGGGAACGCCTTCGAGGATTTTCTGAAAGCTCTGGAACTTGCCGGTGCGATAATGGCCGCACTGCACGCTGTCCATCAGCAATAGTATCTTTTTCTCGTCGCAAAGCTGCCGCAGGCCAAGCAGATATTCCGGCGTGGCGGGCGTGACGCCGCCTTCGCCTTGCACGCCTTCGATGAGAATGGCGATGGTTGCAGGCGAAATCGCCTTCCGCGCCGCTTCCAGATCGTTGAACGGAATATGCCGGAAACCGGTCACCGCCGGCTCGAAACCTTTTTTCACTTTGTCCTGACCGGTGGCGGCGATGCCGGCGAGTGTCCGACCGTGAAAGGAATTCGTTGCGGTGAGAATTTCAAACCGGCCTTCGTCGTGACCGAATTTCCGCGCCAGCTTGTAAAGGCCTTCGTTCGCCTCCGCGCCGCTGTTGCAGAAAAATACTTTGCCAGGGCCGATGCGCTTGACGAGTTCGGCGGCGAGCCGGCCTTGCGGTTCGGTGAAATAAAGATTGGAGACATGGATCAGTTTTTTGGACTGTTCCACGAGCGCTTCGGTGATGGCCGGATGCGCGTGGCCGAGACAGCAGACGGCGATGCCGGTGCCGAGGTCGAGGTAACGTTTGCCGGCGACATCAAAAACGTAGCTGCCGGTGCCGTGGCTCAACACAAGTTCAAAGCGGCCGTAGCTGGGCACAACGTTTTTCGCGAACAGCTCGCGAATGCTTTCATAGTCATTGCGCACGATTGCCGGTGGTGGAACCATTTCTTTCATCGGTGCGGATTAAATCGCAATTACATCAAGACACAATCACAAAACAACTTCGGTGCCGACGCCTTGGTCGGTGAAGATTTCGAGCATGACGGAATGCGGCACGCGTCCGTCCACGAAGGAAACTTTTTCCACGCCGGATTTGATGGCAGCCACCGCGCTGTCCACTTTCGGAATCATGCCTTTGTCCACGATGCCGGCGGCTTTGAGCGCGGGGACTTCGCCGATCTGCAAATGGGCAATCAGCGTGGACGGATCTTTAAAATCGCGCATCAGGCCGGGCACGTCGCTCATGAAGACGAGCCGTTTGGCGTTGAGCGCGATGGCGCACATCGCGGCGGCAACGTCGGCGTTGCAGTTGTAAATTTTGCCATCTTCGCCGCGCGCGGTCGGGCTGATGACCGGCGTGAAGCCGCTCCAGATGCATTCCTTCAACGGCGCGACGTTGACCTCAATGACTTCGCCAACGTAGCCGATGTCAATTTTACGGCTCGGATTTTCCTTGTCGTCGAGGAAAAGTTTTTTGCATTTGAAAATGTCTGGTCCCGCAATACCCACCGCCAGGCCGCCGAGCGCATTGATGGTTTTGACGACTTCGGGATTGATTTCGCGCGACAAAACGTCGTCCACGATTTGGGCGGTGGCCTCGTCGGTGACACGCTGGCCTTGGATAAAATTCGCCTTCAGCCCGGCTTTTTCCATCGCGCGGGTGATGGCCTTGCCACCGCCGTGGACGACGACCGGATTGATTTCCACCGCTTCGAGAAAAACAATGTCGCGCGCGACGCCGGTGCGAACGCTAGCGTCTGGCGAGTCCATGAATGAGCCGCCGTATTTGACGACAAAGGTTTCGCCGCTGAACTTTTGGATGTAAGGCAGCGCTTCCAGAAGCGTCGCCGCTTTCGCAATCAGGTCTTGCACGCGGAATTTTTAGCAGTTGCCGACGACGAGTGAAAGTCTGTTTCGCGCGGGAAGCGGCTTGGAATAGATAATTGTTTTGCCGGTGGCGCGGGTCAAATCCAGTCTTTGCGGTAGTGCGCCTGGATGAAGGTTTGCGTTTCGGGTGCGTTTTCAGCCCGCATTTCCGGGCCGTTCCAGACAAGCGCCTTTTGCGCCCGCACGGCCACGACGCCGGACAGCGCAATTTCCGTGAGGTGGCCGCCGGTTTCAAAATTGGAAAATGTCGCCGGGCCGCCGGTGCAAGCCTGCACCCATTCGGAAAGATGGCCTTTCGTGCGCGGCAACGATTCCGGAATTTGCTTCGTGGCGGCGTGGTTCAGGATGCCGGACAATTTGGTTTCACCGGCAAGCTGGATGTAATCCACGCCGGGATTCGCCGGATCGCCAAAGGTAAAACCTTTTTTGCCCAGCAGCAGGCAGCCGCGCGGGGGGAGTTCGCCGAAATGATCCAAAATTGTTTTCGGCACGATGCCGTCCGCTGGCGGCCGACCACCGTCATACCACCAGACGGTCACCGGTGGCAAATCGCCGCGCGCCGCGAAATCATAACGCAGCCGGACTTTGACGGGATAGCTGTCGGTGTAAGCGCCGGGAATGTCCGGTTCGATGCGAATGGGATAATCCAGCTTCAAACTGCGGAACGGAAAATTCAGTCCGTGACATCCCCAATCGGCCATGGAGCCGCCGCCGAAATCATACCAAGCCCGCCAGGCTTTCGGATGATAAACGCCGGTTTTGTAGGCGTGAAACGCCGCCGGGCCGATCCAGTTGTTCCAATGCAATCCAGCGGGAACCGGGTCTTCGCCCACCGGCCGGCTCTGTCCCGGCTTGAAAGAATTACTCGGAGCAATCCACACATGCACTTCCCGCACTGGGCCGATGGCGCCGGCTTGGACGACTTCAATTCCGCGCCGCATATTGGTTGAGGCGCTGCCTTGGTTGCCCATTTGCGTGACGAGGCGGGGAAATTGTTTGAACAAATCACGGATGGCGCGGGCTTCGGAAATGGTGTGCGTCAGCGGCTTTTCGCAAAAAACGTGTTTGCCGGATTTCATCGCGGCGGTGGTGATGGGCGCGTGCCAGTGATCCGGCGTGGCGATGACCACCGCATCTAAATCGGCTTGGAGCAGTTCCCGGTAATCAACAAAAGTCTTCGGCGCGAAGTTTTTGGCGGCCGCGGTTTTCTTTGCCAAGGCCAGCGCCTTTTCATCCGCATCGCACAAGGCCACTACGTTCGCCTCGGTTTTGAAAATTTCCTGCAACCGGTGGTTGCCTTGACCGCCAAGGCCAATGAAGCCAACGTTTAATTTCTCGTTCACGCCCCGCGCCCGGAGCAGGCCGGGAAAACCGCCGGCCACCGAACCGGTGGCCAGAGTGGTGAGTTGTAAAAAGTGGCGGCGGTTCACGGCGGCAATTATTTTTGCAACGGAGCGTGGCTATCTGCCGCGACCAATTCGGCGCAGGTGGCGTTGAAGAATTTTACGCACTCGGCGATTTCCGGCTGGGAAGTGTCCCAGTGGTATTCATATTCCACGCAAAACGCGCCGTGAAAATTTTGGCGTTTCAATTCCTGCAACATGGCTTTGACGTTGCTCTCGCCGGTGCCCCACGGCACGTCGTGCATTTTGCGCGAGCCGGTGGCCGGCGGCGGGCTGGCTTTGGGAT
>Ga0007854_10002801_pt1 | contig 10724 bp, 10 predicted proteins | sample CryBogCBH12Aug08_FD_60382 | JGI IMG/M metagenome (GOLD analysis project Ga0007854, IMG submission 60382) | Freshwater microbial communities from Crystal Bog, Wisconsin, USA - CBH12Aug08 | ecosystem: Environmental > Aquatic > Freshwater > Lake | place: Crystal Bog, Wisconsin, USA | collected... | reverse complement strand
ACCTTCGCGGTGATTGCCGCCGTGCTGCCGATGGCGTTCGTCGGCGGGTTGATGGGGCCGTATATGCGCCCGATTCCCATTGGCGCGAGCGCGGCGATGTTTTTCTCGCTGGCAATCTCGTTTATTGTCACGCCTTGGGCAGCCATCCGCATTTTACAGTGGCGGAAGAAAATTAATGCGGCTGACAGTCACGCACCGGACCACGAATCGGCCAGTGAAAATTTCTTTGGTCGGCTGTATCGCGGGCTGATGACGCCGCTGATTGCCAGCGCGAAACGGCGTTATCAATTTCTCGCTGCGCTCGTCGTGCTGCTGCTCGTCTCAATGGCGCTGGTCTATGTCGGCTGGGTGAAGGTGAAAATGCTGCCGTTCGACAATAAGAGTGAATTTCAAATCATCCTGAACATGCCGGAAGGCAGTTCACTTGAACTAACCGCACAGGCTGCCCGCGAAATTGCCACCGCCGTCCGCACGGAACCAGAAGTGACGGATTACGAGATTTATGCCGGTGTGGCGTCGCCGTTCAACTTCAACGGCCTGGTGCGCCACTACTTCATGCGGCGCGGCGCGAACGTAGCGGATTTACAAATCAATCTCGTTCCAAAAAATGAGCGCAAGGCACAGAGCCATGACATCGCCAAGCGGGTGCGTCCGCGCGTGGCGGAGATTGCCGCGAAATTCGGTGCGCGGGTGGCCGTGGCCGAAGTGCCGCCCGGTCCGCCGGTGCTGCAAACTCTGGTCGCCGAAATTTACGGGCCAACCGAAGAGAACCGATTGAAGATGGCGCAAAAGGTGATTGATATTTTCCACAACACGCCGGGCGTCGTGGACACGGATTGGTATATCGAGGCTGACCAGCCGAAAGTGGAGTTCGTGATTGATAAGGAAAAGGCGGCGTTGCACGGCATCAGCGCGGAGACGATTTCGCAGACGCTGAAAATCGCCGTGGGCGGCGAGTCGGTGGATTTGCTGCACGTCCCGCGTGAGAAGGAAGACGTGAACATCGTTTTGCAACTGCCGCTCGCCAGCCGCAGCAACCCGGAAGAATTGCTTGCCCTGCGCGTGCGCTCTGGCGATGCCAATGCCCTGCCCGAACCAGCGACCGCCGGCAGCGCCGCGCCACTCGTGCCGTTGCGTGAGCTGGTGACGGTAAAACAGACCATCACCGACAAGAGCATTTATCACAAGAACCTCATGCCGGTCACTTACGTCATCGGCGATGTGGCGGGCGTGGTGGAAAGCCCGGTGTATGCGATTCTGAAAATGAATGACGCGCTGGCGAAGCTCGACACGCGGGAATTCGGCGGGGATGGAACGAAGTTGAAAATCCTCAATGCTGTCCTACCGTTTTCGGACCAACAACCCGCGATGAAATGGGATGGCGAGTGGCACATCACCATCGAAGTTTTTCGCGATCTTGGCCTGGCGTTCGCCGCCGTGCTGGTGCTGATTTACGTTTTGATGGTCGGCTGGTTCAAGTCGTTCCTCACGCCCATGATTGTCATGGTGGTGATTCCATTCTCGCTCATCGGCGTTTTGCCGGCGCACGGGATGTTGCACGCCTTTTTCACCGCGACATCCATGATCGGTTTCATGGCGGGCGCGGGCATTGTGGTGCGCAATTCCATCATCCTCGTGGACTTCATCGAAATGCGATTGGCCGAAGGTCATCCGCTCGCCGAGGCGGTGGTCGAAGCGGGCATGATCCGGTTCCGTCCCATCATGCTCACGGCGCTAGCAGTGGTGGCGGGGGCGACGGTAATTTTGACGGATCCAATTTTTCAAGGACTGGCAATCGCACTGATGGCGGGCAGCTTGATTTCCATGTTCACCGCGCCGGTGCTGGTGCCGCTGCTGTATTTCATGGCGAACCATCGGAAGAGCGGCGGTAAAATTTCAACAGGTTAAAAATGAATTGGACTTCTCTCCTGCTGGTCGCGGTGGTCGTCGCGGTGCTGCTGGCGATGAAACGCGCCGGTCAGATTTCCGCCAAGGACGCGCGGGCGCACCTGAAGAATGGTGCCCTAGTGATTGACGTGCGCAGTTCTGGCGAATTCATTTCCGGTCATCTGTCCGCAGCCATTAACATTCCGCTGGACGAAATTGAAACCGCTATGCCGCGCCGAGTGACGGATAAAAACCAAGTCTTGCTGCTGCATTGTCAGAGCGGCGTGCGCAGTGCTCTGGCCATGCGAAAATTGAGAAAGGCGGACTATGTCAGGGTTTTCAACCTCGGTTCGTATGGCCGGGCGGAAAGCATTCTGGAGCGGCAGCAATGATCGGATGATTTAATCTCTGGAAAATCAAAAAGGCACGAAGCGCAATGCTCCGTGCCTTTTAAGTTTCTGGAATTTACGCCGACTGGCTGGTGGCTTCCGTCTTCCACGCCTCAATTTTTTCGATGCGGTGACGGCGCTTGCTGCCGTGCAGTTCAAATTCCACCTCGTCGCCAACCTTGCGGTTGACCAACGCCATCGCGATGGGTGTGAGGTAGCTGATGATGCCTTTGTCGGGATCAGAATCCCACGCGCCCAGCACCGTGAAGGTCTCGGACTGGTTCGTCGTGAGGTCGGTCGCCAGCACCACGGTGCCGGGGCCGACGACATCGGTCTTGGCATTGACAAAATCCTGTCCGCGCGCGCGGGTGAGCGCGGCTTCGAGGTCTTCCTTCTGGCGCATGAGGATTTTCTGCATTTCCTTCGCGGCCTTGTATTCGTGGTTCTCGCGCAAATCGCCGTAGCTGCGGGCGATGGCGATTTCCTTGGAATTCGCCGGAATTTTTTTCTGCACCAATTCTTCGTATTCTTTGCGGCGGCGTTCGAGGCTTTCCCATGAGACGAGCAGGCCGGATTCCTGTTTGGTCTGCTCGCCGCTGACGAGCGATTGCACGGCGGGATGCGCCTTGACGAGCCGCGCGAGCAGCGAACGCTTGTCCATGTCGTCAAACACGGGCGACAATTTCAGCGCGCGGGTCAAGTCCTTCACGACCTCGATGTCGGCTGTGGAGGTCAATTCCACAATCAGCGCCTGATCTTCGAGGATGAAATCACGCAGACGGTTGGAGCGTTTTTCCTGAAACTGGTCGCGTTCCATCGCCGTGAGCATGGCGCGGAAAACTTCCGGGCCGAGGATGTCCACAAAATCTTCCGTGCGTTCACGGCCGAACCACAACAGCAATTCGGTGCTGGCGGTGTGCTGGTTGATGAGCTTGGCGAGCGTCTCCTTGAGCAGGGCGAGCTTGCCGTCGTGGATAAGCACGCTGACGATTTCCTTGGCCAGCTTGGCGGAAACGAAATTCAGCGCGCTGCGGAACACCTCCACCCAGCGGTCGGGATTCGCGGTCTTGAACGATTCCAGCGCGCGATGGTGCTTCGCGGCGGGAATGGTTTCGAGCAACGGGCCGAAGCGGATGCCATCCTGTGCCCAGATTTGCGCGACGGAAATTTCATCCACGCCCGCCGGCACACCGGCGGCCTCGCGCAGTTCGTCGCGCGCAAAAATCGCCTCCAGCGCGACCGCCGGTTGCGTGCGCTGATGCGACGCGATTTCAGGATTGAGCGTGGCGATGACTTCGTTCGCCGTTGCCGTCTTGTCCTTCAAATCGGAAACGACCTTGATGATTTCGGAAACGACCACGATGCGCGCCTTGAGGCCTTTCGCCTTGCGGAAATCGGCGAGCAGGCGGTCTTGCAGCGACGTTTCCTGCGCCTGATAAACAACCGGCTCGGTTTTTTTTGTCGGCACGATGAAGTGACCGTCCTTCTTCATTTCGCGCTTGGCGGTTTCCCACCATTTCTTCCAGTCGTCGGTGATGACATCGGCCAAAACCTGTTGAATCTGATCCGTCGTTGCCTTGCCGCCGAAGCTGTTCAGAACAATTTTAATTAAATCCAGATGGTGCGCCGCGAGATGGCGCACGGCGTCGAGGTCTGCGGCCTTGCGCGCAAGAATGTGATCTTTCGGAACCGGCTTGAGCGATTCGGCGGCAAAACCCAAGTCCATCGGATGCCCGGCCTTGCCCGGAAAATCAATCGTGAACCGCGCGAACACCGTGTCCACCGTCTTGATGCGCCCGAAGCCCCAACTCCGATGCGTGCAGCAGCCAGCCTCGGCCAGATGCGTCAACGCCGGAACATGTTTGCCCTCAATTTTTCCCGCCGCCGCCAATTTCTCGAATTCTTCTTTCATAAAATTAAAATCGTATTTCTGTCGTCACGGATTCACTATGACTCCATTAAACGTGGTGAACGAACAAAATCCAAGACAAATTGCGGCGCGCGTCTTGTCGCAGCGCCTTACCAGCGGGGAATTTACAGAAAATCTCCTCGAAACCGCCCTTGCCACCGCGCGCCTTTCGCCTGCGGATCGGGGGCTTTGCCATGAACTCGTCTGCGGCATTATCCGTTGGCAGGCCACGCTCGACCGGCTTATCGCGCGCAAGACAACGCCCGGTCGTGAGCCGCGCCCCGCGCTCGTGAATCTGCTGAGGCTCGGCCTCTACCAGATTTTTTGGCTCGACCGCATTCCCCCGCACGCCGCCGTCCACGAGACCGTCGAGCAGGCCAAGCGCTCCGGCTACGTCTCGCAATCCGGCTTCATCAACGCCGTCCTGCGCGGCTACCTGCGCGAATTCGACGAGGTGAAAAAAATTCTCGCCGACATGAAAATTTCCCAGCCCGCGCTCGGCTGGTCGCATCCCGACTGGCTTGTGGAACGCTGGCGAAAAAATTTCGGCGACGAAAATACGCGACAACTGCTCGAATGGAACAACACACCGCCGAAAACGTTTGCACGCGTGAACACGTTAAAAACCGACGCCGCCAAACTCGTCGAACGCTGGCGCGAGGAAAATGTGGAATATGATTTTTGCACGCGCGACTGGACGGGCGAAAATCTGGCGTTTGAATTGAAGTCGCATCCGCCGCTGAATTCGCTCGGCAGTTTTCGCGCCGGCTGGTTTTACCTGCAAGACCCCAGCACGCTGCTCGCGCCGTCATTGCTCGGCGCGCAGCCTGGCGAAACAATTTTAGATTTGTGCGCCGCGCCCGGCGGCAAGACCACCTTCATCGCGCAGCAGATGAACAATGAAGGCAAAATCGTCGCGCACGACAGCTTTGCCGACCGCTTGAAATTGATCCGCGAAAACTGCACGCGCCTCGGCGTGACCTGCGCCAACATCACCGCGACCTTCAATTTCGAGCCGGCGACCTTTGACCGGATTTTGGTGGACGCGCCGTGTTCCAACACTGGCGTCATGCGCCGGCGCGTGGATTTGCGCTGGCTCATACAGCCGTCGGAAATCGAGCGCCTGCGCGCGACGCAACTGGTTTTGCTCAAGCAGGCCGCAACGGTTTTGAAGCCCGGCGGCGTCATTGTTTACAGCACTTGCAGCTTGGAGCCGGAAGAAAATTCCGAATTGGTAAAACAATTTCTCGCCGCCGATTCCAATTTCAAACTGGAAAGCGAACGCCAGTTGCTGCCGTTTGCCGACAACGTGGACGGCGCGTATGTCGGAAAATTAAGAATGAAGAATTAAGAATGAAGAAACCGAAGTGCGCCGGACACCGGAGTTTTTTTATTCTTCATTCTGCCTTCTGCATTCCAAATCACATCCCCATTATCGAGTAGCCGCCGTCCACGTAAATCACCTGACCGGTGATGCACGCCGCGCCGTCGCTGGCGAGGAAGACGCCGGTGGCGCCAAGTTCTTCCGGAACCAGATTGCGCTTGAGCGGTGAGCGTTCTTCGTAAGTCTTGAGCATGGCGCTGAAGCCGGCGATGCCGCGCGCGGCGAGCGTATTGACCGGGCCGGCGCTGATGCAGTTGACGCGGATTTTCTTCGGACCCAAATCGTAGGCGAGGTAGCGCGTGCTGGCTTCGAGTGAAGCTTTGGCCACGCCCATGACATTGTAATGCGGCACGACTTTTTCCGCGCCGAAATAGCTCATGCCAATAATGCTACCGCCGTCGGTCATCAACGGTGCGGCTTCGCGCGCGAGCGCGACGAGCGAATACGCGCTGACGTTGTGCGCTACCAAATAAGCTTCGCGCGTCGTGTCTACAAAATGTCCTTCCAGCGCGGCCTTGGGCGCAAAGGCGACGGAGTGTAGCAGCAAATCCAGCTTGCCAAATTTTTCGCCGACGGCCTTGAACACGCTCGCGATGTCCTCGTCCTTGGTCACGTCGCACGGCAGGATCAGCGTGTCCGCGCCGAACGCGCCGGCGAGTTCCTCGACATTTTCCTTCACGCGTTCGCCCTGATAGGTGAAGGCGAGTTTCGCGCCTTCCTTGGCCCACGCCTGCGCGATGGCCCAAGCGATGGAGCGTTTGTTGGCGACACCGAAGACGACACCGGTTTTTCCTGCAAGTAATGACATAGATTAACTTTCGTTGCCGACAGTGTTGAAAATTTTTGCCGTCCCGCAAAGAAAATTCGCAGCCTCGACTCGCGTCCGCCGGCAAATTAAACTGCGGGCATGGATTCAAATCAAATCGCCGACGGCCTGATCCAGTATCTGATGCTGGTCGCGCTGCTGACGTTTCACGAATACGGACATGCGTGGACGGCGTGGAAATGCGGCGACGACACCGCGCGATTGCAAGGCCGCGTCTCGCTGAACCCCGTCGTGCACATGGACATGATTGGCACGGTGCTGCTGCCGTTGCTGATGATTTTCATGCCGGGCGCGGGACGGTTTCTCATCGGCTGGGCGAAACCCGTGCCGGTAAATTCCTACAATTTCAACCAGCCGAAACGCGACGACATCCTTGTGACAATGGCCGGACCCGCGATGAATTTACTTCTCGCCGTCGGCCTCATGGCATTGGCACGCGTCGGGTTGGTTTTTCATTCCGCGCAAATGATTGATTTCTGCATCCAAGCGGCGGGATTGAGTTTGATTCTTTGCTTCTTCAACCTGATTCCCGTGCCCCCGCTCGACGGTTCACATGTTTTGCGTGTCGCGACTGGCATGAGTCACGAAACCTACGCCAACTTCGCGCGATTCGGCTTCATCATCATCATCGTGCTGCTGCAAATTCCCTTGGTGCGGCATCTCCTCGGCGCGGTGACTTACGGCACGCTCGATTTGCTGGCGCGAATCTTCGGTCTGGGCTGATTTAGAAAATCTCCCCGGTGAAACCCTGCTGCCGCAGCGCCTCGAACAACACCAGCGCCGCGCAGTTCGACAAATTCAGCGAACGCGATTCCGCGTTGAACATCGGGATGCGCAGCCAGCTTTCGCGGTGCTGCTCCAATAATTGTTTCGGCAAGCCCGCCGTCTCGCGGCCAAACACAATGTAATCCTGCGGAGAAAATTTTGCCTCGCTGTAAAACTTCGGCCCGCCGCATTCCACGAACCATAGCCGCGCGTTCGCCGGAACTTTTTCCGCGAAGGCATTCCAATTTTTCCAGCGATGCCACGTCACCTGCCGCCAGTAATCCATCCCCGCGCGCTTGAGTTGTGCGTCGTCCAGCTTGAATCCAAACGGCTCGATGAGATGCAGCACGGACTTGGTGGCCGCGCAGAGCCGCGCCACGTTGCCCGTGTTCGGCGGAATTTCCGGTTCAAGCAAGACGATGTTCATAAACGAATGAAGAATTAAGAATGCAGAATGAAGAAGTAAAAACAGAGGCGAACGCGGTTCGTTGGTTGGTCGCAAATCATTTCTTCATTCTGCCTTCTGCCTTCTTCCCTCTCCGGTAATAGACCTTCCACAGCACCAAGCCCTGCGCTGGTGCGCTCATGCCGGCCACGCGGCGGTCGGCTTTTGCGAGCATCGTGGCGACTTCGTCCGGCGTGAATTTTCCCATGCCCACTTGCACCAGCGTCCCGACGATGCCGCGACACATCCGATACAAAAACCCGTCGCCCTCAATGATGAAAGTCAGTTGCGCGCCGGACTTTTTGATTTCGCACCGTGTCAGGTTTCGCACCGTCGTTGTGCGTTTGTAACCGGGATTGGCCGCGAACGATTGGAAGTCGCGTTCGCCCAAAAATAATTTTGCAGCCAAGCGCATGGCGGGCAAATCCAGTTTGCGCGGAACGTGCCAGGCCGTGTTACGAAGCAGCGGATTCATTCCTACCGAACTCCACACGAAGTAACGATACTGCTTGCCCGTGGCGTCGAAGCGCGCGTGAAATTTCGACGGTTTGCGGACGGCTGATTGGATGCGGATGTCCGGCGGCAAAAGCGAGTTGATGGCGATGGGCAATCGCGCGGACGGAATCCGCGCCTCGGCCTTGGGAATTTCAAAATGCGCCACCATGCCGAGCGCGTGAACGCCCGTGTCCGTGCGGCTGGAACTGTGCAATCGCGGCGCGCTCGGAAATAGTTTCGCCAGCGCCTCCTCAACTCGTTGCTGCACGCCGAGGCCGATGCGCTGCCATTGCCAGCCTTGGTAGGCCGTGCCGTCGTAGGCGATGACGAGATTGAACTTCAGCATTTTCAGGAGGAAGATTTTGCCACAGAGTCACAGAGCGCACAGAGAAAACATTTTAAGTTTTACCTCTGTGTCCTCTGTGCCTCTGTGGCTTCATAAAAATTTCACATCCCCATGTCCAGATAGCTTTGCAGCAAAATTGCCGCCGCCATGGCGTCCACTTTTTCCTTCCGCTTGTCGCGACGGACGTTGGCTTGAATCATTGTGCGGTTGGCCATCGTGGAGGTCAGGCGTTCGTCCCACAATTTGATCGGGACGGTGATGGCGGTTTTCAGCACGCCGACAAACGTTTCAACCTTCTGCGCCGCCGGGCCGTAACTGCCGTCCATGTTGCGCGGCATGCCGATGAGGATGCAATCCACTTCCTTCTCGGCGAGGATTTTTTTCAGGCGCTCCAGAAACTCCGCGAACGGCTCGGCGGGAATATATTCCAGCGGCAGCGCGATGGTCTTCGTCTCGTCGCTGACGGCGACGCCGATGCGCTTGGTTCCGTGATCGAGGGCGAGGATTCGCATGGCAGGCAGTTTTGCAGCAAACGCCGGAAAATTCAATGACGCGAATGGCGCGAATTTTCACAAATTAAATTCGTGAGATTCGTGTCTAAAGAACGCTTGTCAGAAACTGGATGGCAAAATAAAGTCGTAGGCGTGAAACGAGTTGAAAAAATAAACGTTCCGAAAGAGCAAGCAGCCAAGTTGGATGGCCATATTCGCAAATGCTTTGATCTGCTTCTTGGAGCGCACACAAAATATGCAATTCTGCGCCCGATGTTGGACAATCAAAAACTTTTAGACCGAATTGGGCGTGAAAACAAAATTGCAGGTTTTGATACAATTCGATTCACACTGTATTGGAACTTGGTTCAAGAACTCGTCAAGATTGTGGCCGACGATGATTGCCGTGTCCCAAGTATTTATAAATTCAGAAAATATTTCGAGGATGTGAAGATTAAAGAATTTCTTAAGAAGAAGTTTTCAGAGCGGCCTTCTTCTGCGAAAGACTCTTATTCCGACGAACGGAAAAAGTTTTGGAAACAAATTGATGAACAAGACGAAGAAGAACGAAAGCAATTGTTTGATTTGCGCTATGGCAGGGTAATGAAAGAGTCAGAGGAACTTCTTAATTCCAAGGCTCTGGCGAACATGGCAGGTATTCGTGATAAGATTCTTGCACATAACGAACTGAAATTCTCGGATGGAAGCTATCGGTTTGTTGAACCTAAAGATTTTGGCTTGAAATACGGTGACGAAAAAATTGTTCTCGAAAAGACGACGAAGGTTTTTGACGATTTTCACTTTTTGGTGACACGAATACAAGTTGACTGGAACGGACTCAAAGCAATTACAGAACACGACGCAGATGAATTTTGGAAAGAATAAAGATTCACCCGTATTTACAATATGCTCAATGCACCATCGGCACGATGATAGGCACCGACTGTCGTGTTTGATTTGCGCCACCGTCGCGTCCATACGAATCCACTTTGCCGTTGACCAGCGTTACCGAATACGGCACGGGCGGTGATCCGAAGATTTCTTGCAGCGAATAATAAAGCGAAATCGTGCTGTCTTTGCTAACTGCCTTGCTAACAGGTTGTCCAAGTATTTTGACCACGTCAGATTCACTCATGCCAACTTGCACCTTGTTGAGTTGCGCAGACTGGGTGTAACAGCCAGCCAGAAACGAAGCGGCCAACGCGAATAGTAAAAGTTTTATTTTCATGGCTTAATTTTCAACAGTTATTCAAATCCAAAAACCTCATACAAGTTTATTCTGTCACCATTTCGCCCGCCTTAATTTCTTTTTCCCGCGCGCGTTTCGTGTTTAACTTTTTCCCGCGATGATTGCATACCACGATCTGCTCCGGCACATCCTCGACCACGGCAAGTTCAAGGCCGACCGCACCGGCACCGGCACCTATTCCGTGTTCGGCGCACAGGCGCGGTTTGATTTGCGCCAGAGTTTCCCCGTGCTCACCACCAAGAAGCTCCACCTCAAGTCCATCATCTACGAACTGCTCTGGTTCCTGCGCGGCGAGACAAACGTCCGCTGGCTCCAGGAACGCGGCGTGTCCATCTGGGACGAATGGGCGAAGCCGGACGGCAGCCTCGGCCGCGTCTATGGCGCGCAATGGTGCGACTGGCAAACCGCCGATGGCCGGAGCATCAACCAGATTGACGGCGTCATCGCGCAGATCAAAAAGAATCCCGATTCGCGCCGACTCATCGTCAGCGCGTGGAATCCCGGCGAGATCGAGACGATGGCGTTGCCGCCGTGCCAC
>Ga0007854_10002798_pt1 | contig 10737 bp, 7 predicted proteins | sample CryBogCBH12Aug08_FD_60382 | JGI IMG/M metagenome (GOLD analysis project Ga0007854, IMG submission 60382) | Freshwater microbial communities from Crystal Bog, Wisconsin, USA - CBH12Aug08 | ecosystem: Environmental > Aquatic > Freshwater > Lake | place: Crystal Bog, Wisconsin, USA | collected... | reverse complement strand
TCGCGCACCTGAAGCGAGCAAAGGGAAGCAAGTACTGATGAATAGCTCCTCAGCCGAAGCACCTGTCGTCTCCGCGTTCCGCTGGACCGTCTGCGCGCTCCTGTTTGCCGCCACCGCTATCAACTACATGGATCGGCAGGTCCTGGGTATCCTCGTCATTCCCCTGCAAAAGGAACTTGGCTGGTCTGAGAGCCAGTACGGCATGATCATTGCCGGATTCCAGGCCACATTTGCCTTGGGCATGCTCGTTTCCGGCCCGGTAATTGACCGCATCGGTACGCGCTTTGGCTATGCCCTGGCAGTGACTATTTGCAGCATCGCCGCGGTTGCCCACGGATTTGTTCGCTCGGTAGCAGGCTTTGGCAGCGTGCGTCTGCTGCTCGGTCTCGGAGAGGCAGGCAATTTTCCTTCCGCTGTAAAGGCCACCGCCGAGTGGTTTCCGGTGCGCGAGCGCGCCTTTGCGATGGGCCTGTTCAACAGCGGCTCCACCGTTGGCGCAATCATCGCTCCGCTTATTGTCCCCTGGATCGCTCTCACCCTGGGCTGGCGCGCGGCGTTCATCCTCATCGGCCTGGTCGGATTCATCTGGATCCCCACCTGGCTCGTTCTCTATCGCCATCCCGCCCCCGTGCTCGACGCCATTACCGGGCTTGAAACTCCTGTAAAAGCGGCTATTCCGATTCGCCATCTGCTGATGCATCGCGAGACATGGGTGTTTCTTATTGGCCGCTCCATTACCGAGCCGGTCTGGTGGTTTTATCTCTACTGGGCACCCAAATTTCTAAGTGAAAGCCGTGGTCTCACGCTGCACAATGTGGGCCTGCCGCTCATGGTGATGTATGCGATTGCCAACCTAGGCGGGCTCTTCGGCGGCTGGCTCTCTTCCACATTTCTCAAGCGCGGCTGGACCGTGAACGCAGCGCGTAAAACTGCCGTGCTGGTATGCGCCCTCTTTGTGGTGCCGGTAGCTTTTGACAGTCATGTGCAGCACGTCTGGATAGCCATCGGGATTCTTGGCCTGGCCATGGCGGGCCATCAGGGCTGGGCATCGAACCTCTTCGCCATGCTTGCGGATATCTATCCCAAGCGGGCCGTAGCATCAATCACTGGACTTACCGGCATGGGCGCAGCCATTGGCGGCATGTTTGCCGCTGCCATTACCGGCCTGATCCTCAAGCGGACGGGCAGCTACCAGCCTATCCTTATCTGGGCCAGTCTCTCGTATCTCACCGTCCTTGCCGGAATCTGCATTTTTATTCCGAAGCTTGGCCGGATCGAGATCAAGCATTAGCATTTGCCGAACCTGTGCTCTTCCGTTGCCCGCAGGGGGAAGGGTAGGGGCATCAATTACAAGATCTCAATCTGGAGCGCACTGAATGTATTCATCGGATCAAGAGCTGTTTACCTTGGCGCGACGCGAACTCTTCTCTGCTGTGATTGGCGATGTGATGGACAAACTGGGCTTTCTGCATCAGTTTCTGCCTCCGGCCATTGTGCCGCTGGACCGGGCCATGGTTGTGTGCGGGAGAGCGATGACCGTGCTTGAGGCCGACTGCTTCGACGAGGCAGTGGAAGGCTCGCACAATCCCATCTCAGCCCGTCCCTTCGGCCTTATGATGGAGGCGCTCGACAGCCTCAAGACCGATGAGGTTTACATCTGCACCGGGTCCTCTCCCCGTTATGCGCTATGGGGCGAACTTATGAGCGTGCGGGCCACCAAGTGCGGCGCCGCCGGCGCTGTCGTCGATGGCTTCTCTCGCGATACGCGTGGGGTTCTGGCGCTGGGATTTCCGACTTTCTCCTATGGCAGCTACGCGCAGGACCAGGGGCCGCGCGGCAAGGTGATTGACTACCGGATTCCCATCCAGATGGGGCAGGTACGCATCAGTCCCGGTGACATCGTATTCGGAGACCTGGATGGCGTCTGTGTTGTCCCCAAGGCCGCCGAAAGGGAAGTGATGGCGGCCGCTTTTGAAAAGGCCCGGAAGGAAAAGGTGGTTCGCAAGGCGCTGGAAGAGGGTATGCCCTCCAAGGAAGCCTTTGCCACCTTCGGCATCCTTTAGAGATCTGGCGCATTCTTGTATCGATTTGCGTTCTTTGCATTTGTCGGAGCCGCCCTGGACCCGTAGAATCACTAAAGGCCGGCGGCGACGTTGACCGTGCGGTTTCAGGTGTCGATGAGCGAACAGGAATCAGGGATATCCCATCAGGCGCCGGCGGTTTCGCCGGCGTGGGTCAGAATCGAGCGGGCGCGGCATCCTCAGCGGCCATACCCCATGGACTTTATCGAGCGGATCTTTACGGATTTCAGCGAGATTCACGGGGATCGTGCCTTTGGCGACGACGAGGCCGTGGCCTGTGGAATGGCGCGCCTGGGCTCCGAAGAGGTGCTCGTCATAGGCAATCGCAAGGGCGGATCTACCAAGGATCGCGTGAGGCGCAACTTTGGCATGCCCAACCCCGAGGGTTATCGCAAAGCACTTCGGTGCATGCGGATTGCCGAGAAGTTTGCGCGGCCGGTGATCAGCTTTATTGACCTCCCCGGCGCTTATCCTGGCCTTGGCGCCGAGGAACGCGGACAGGCTGAAGCCATCGCCCGCAATATTCTTGAGATGTCGCGGCTGCGTGTTCCCACCATCTCTGTTATCAGCGGCGAGGGCGGTTCCGGTGGAGCCTTGGCTCTGGCCGTCTCTGACCGTGTCTTGATTCTGGAGAATGCGCTTTACTTTGTTATCACACCCGAGTCCTGCGCAGCCATTATGTGGCGGGACGCGGCGCACAAGCAGCTGGCTGCTGAAGCCATGCGCATCTCCGCGCCTGAGGTTGCCGCACTGGGTTGTGTTGACGAGATTATCGCCGAGCCTCCGGGCGGTATCCACACCGACCATGAAACAGGTGCAGGCATGCTTGGCAACGCTCTCAAGAAGCATCTGGCTGAGTTGAAGGCCATGCCGGTGGATGCGATGATTGCCGCTCGCCAAAAGAAATTCCGCAACATCGCCCAGTTCTACACTGAAGATTAGTTCTGTAGACGAAACGGATTGACATGCTGGAATTTCAAATGAAGTTGCACGGCTCAACATGTTTGGCCCACGCAGCAAATGGAAGTACGGCGATGCCCCGGAGGTGTGCATGAGCACTCCTGGGTCCGGCGGTAGTTTGCGCGCCTACATGCAATTCATTGTGGCGGTCATCTATTTCTTTCTGGCGCGGGCTCTGGCACATCGTGGAGCACTGGGGCTGGCAGGCGATCAGTGGTTCCCCCTGGTCGAGCAGGCGTTGCTGGTCTTCCTGCTGATGCTGGGTTATTCAGCCATGGGGTTCTGGATGGATCGCCAGGCGCACCCCGTAGCGGCGCAGGGATTTCCACAGCGGCGTGGCTGGCCGAGAGAAGTGGGAATGGGGCTGGCCTTAGGGTGGGCGCTGGCTTTGGCGTGTGTGTTGTTCATTACCTTTGCCGGCGGCATCGCTGTTTCGATCTCCACAAGGCTGTCTTCGTGGGGCTGGCTACTTGCCGACGCGGCCTTCTTTGCGCTGGCCGCACTTGCTGAAGAAGTGGCCTTTCGCGGGTACGGATTCCAGCGCTTTTCCAATGCCGTGGGGCCCATCGGCACCTCGCTCGGGTTTTCAGCGTTCTATGCCATCGTGCAGGCGATGATTCCCGGAGCCAGCCACGCCAGCGTCTTTGTCTCCCTCATGCTCGGCCTGGTTCTCTCCACGGCCTATGTGCGTACCCAGGCTCTATGGCTCAGTTGGGGAATCAACTTTGGCTGGAAGGCCAGCCGCGCGCTGATTTTCGGTTTAACGGTAAGCAGTATCAACAGCCATTCACCCGTGGTGCAGGGCAACCCCATGGGGCCATTCTGGGCCACCGGCGGCGGATATGGGCTGGATGGCAGTTGGACCGCGTTTGCGGTATTCCTTCTTGCGTTGCCTGTAGTTTTGGTTGTCACGAGGGATCTGAACTTCCTCTATAACGTCCCGGTGGTCATTCCGGGCGGTATTGCCGTCGATCTGGATGCGGCTGCCCGCGCCCAGCATGAAGCTGCCATGGGGCCTGCACAGCCAGCGGTCCCCACGCTGGTGCAGATTTTGCCTGCCTCCACGCCGCCAGCACCAATGCCCGATTTGCCCCGTTCAAACCGGCCCTTCGGCCCCCAATAGATCCCTCTGCTCGCTTTGGCCTTTCTTCGGCGTCAGTTATAGCAGGAATTTGACCTTTGCTCTTGAACCGGGCTATCTTTTGCGCAATGCTGTTTGTATGCATGGGAGGCTCCCATGACCCGGCCATCTCTTCCCCAAGGTTTCAACGCACGCCGTAACAGCAAACCCCGGCGGCTCTCAGGCATGTGTGCGTATTTGCCACTGCTTGCCGTGCTGCTGGCAACTGCCCCTGTGGCCGCACAGGTGATCACTATCGACACAAGTGGCAAGATAGCCACCACAGCCAACGGCCCTGTCGACCGGCGCTTTGCCCAAATTACCCCCACACACGTCACGTTTCCCAAGTCAGAACTTGACGCCAAAACGCGCATCCTGCTCATTCGCGCTATGCAATCCGAGCAGGGGTTTGCCATGCGGCCTTTCCCTCGCGGACACAAGGGGCTGACCCTCGTCGCCAACGGCAAACTCGAACCGGCAGGCGAAGGTTATCTGAACATGGTTATCAACGCCGGGACCTGCGCCAAGCCCGGCGATCGCCTGGTGGTAACCGATGTCAAGATAGAGCACAGCAAAATCATCTTCGAGTTGAACGGCGGTCCCGACTTCAAGCACCGTCTTCTGCGCCACATCCAGATTGGCGCAGGTGGAGGCAACGCAACCACTCCAGTTATCCAAAGCAACGAGCAGGAGCCTATTGGAGCGCGGCTCACCCTTGCCTTTGACGGCCACATTCCCGAGCTGACCGGAGCTGAGGTTAAGGCATTGCTGGCGCCGCTGATTTCGTTTGATGTCAAAACCCCGATTCAAGCATTCACAGACACGCTGCCAACCAAACTGAAGGAAGCGATCCTCACACACCAGGTGCTGGTGGGCATGAGCACGGATATGGTTCTATTCGCCAAGGGGCAGCCACGAACAAAGACGCGTGAGATGGAAGGTCAAATGCCCTTTGAGGAGTGGATCTACGGCCTGCCTCCCCAGGAGGTGGACTTTGTGCGTATCAACGGCAATCGCGTCATTCGAGTAGAAGTGGCAAAGGTGGGCGAGATGCCCGTCGTCTTTACGAAGGATGAGGTGGAAGGCCTGATGCGTACTGATGGCACTTCATTGGCACCTGAGCTATCGAGGACGCGCATCGAAAAGGAAGGTGATGTGCAGCGTGATCCCAACAGGGAAGCGGCAGACGCACCGCCCAGCCTGCGGAAACCCGGTGAGCAGCTTCCCAGTGACCAAAATATTGGCCAGGCCACTGGTCAAAAGAATGTTGGTGTAATGAAGCCGGTGCAGTTCCCCAAAAAGAAGACCGAGCAGCAGCCTGGAGCCAACCCGGATGGCGAGCCAGACACCCAGCCGGACGCAACGCGACCCGCTGCCACCCAGCCGGATGCAACGCGACCCGCTGCCACCCAGCCCGCGCCCCCCAGCACTCCGCAGCCGCCGGTGGCCAAGCAATAGCTTCTGCCAACGGGCATGGAGGCATGCAGGCTGCCTTCATGTAAACTGGAAGGAGCGAGTCCCGCGCCTTGCATGCATTTACGTGCGATGGAGGGCAGCCCATGACCGCGCCGTTGAAGCCGCAGGCGGAGTTGCAGCCTGTGTGTGCAGAGACACCCCAAGAAGGAGAAACACCCGACCCATGGCAAAGATCGCAAAAACTGGTGACCGCAAGAAGGTAATGGACACGACGAAGTCAACCGACTGTCCCAAGTGCAGCAAGCCGACGCGTATCGTCAAGCGCGTAAAGGACCGCGAGCGCGGCATTCCTGGCGGAGTCTACATCTCGTGCTCAGCATGCGATTTCTACGAGAAGCTCTAAGGATCAGTTGAGTTTTGTTGCAGGTAAACGCTCCCATCCGGGGGCGTTTGCTTTTTGTAGTACAAGTTCGACTTCGACTTGTGCCCCCAAAAAAGAGATGCCCTTGCTTTCGCAAGGGCATCTCTTTTTTGGGGTTCTATTTGTACAGTGTTATTGGCCTGTGGGAAGAGCCATTGAGGGCTCCTTGCCGGGTTTCGCCGGTTCAACTCCGGGCACAACGGGAGTGGTCTTCACCTCTCCTGATGCTGCCTCTGTCAGGTTGATGCCGTAGTGCTGCAGGGTAGCCGCCAGTGTCTGGTAAAGGCCGGCGCGATCTTTGGCATAGGCTGCATGTGCCGCAATCAGCTGGTCCTCCGCTACTGCAAGGTTGCGCTGCTGCAGCAGGACGCTGGCAGTGGTTGATGCACCCAGCCGCAGCTTCTTTACTTCCGCGTCCAGGCTCTGCTGGTTGTAGTTCCTAGCAGACTGGGCAGCCTGCACCTGCGCACGGTCGTTGGTAAGCGCGAACTTCGCATTGACCACCTGCATGCGGATCTGAGTGTAAAGCTGCTCCAGCCGCAGTTCAGCCTGGCGATACTCCATCAACGACCGCTCCTGCACGGACTGCGCATAGCGGTTGCGAATCGGAATCGATATATTGAACCCGATGCCCTTGTCTGGAGCTGAATTGTTGAATGCGTGGTCGAGCGCTGTTCCGTAGCCTGTGCTGCCGGTCGGGCAAACACCGCCAGGATAGTAGGCGCAGTTGAGGTTCTTGTTGATGGAACCGGCAATGCCCTGTCCTTCGAGATACGCGACAATGTCAAAGGTCGGCAGAAGCAGGTTGCGCGCGCCCTTCAGGGTAATTTCGTCGTTGCGGAGCGTAAGTACGGCCTGCTCGAGTTCGGGTCTACGCTGAAAAGCTTCCTGCACCAACGCCTCGGCTGGCTGCTGCTCCTCTGGAATCGCCTCAAGGCTGACGCGGTCGGTAGGAATCACAGGTGCCGCGGAAAGCGACGGGTCGTTGAGATTGCGGGCGATGGCTTGCTTGATGATCTGCTGCTGATAGTTCAGTGCGCTCTGTGCACTGATCAGCGCCTGCCGGTCCGTTGCTACCGTCGAATCGGATTGCACTACGTCCAGCGGCGCCATTGTGCCGATATCGAGTTGCTTGCGGTTGTCCGCTGCCAGCTTGCTGCTCTGGTCTAGTCCGCGCTCCTTGGCCTGCACATCCTCGTAGGCCTGTACCAGACCCCAGTAGATGGTCTCCACCTGGTTCACGGTGTAGAGAAGCTGCTGGCGGAATGAGGCGTCGGTAATTCGCCGGTTGTTCTGTGCCTGGTACATGAACCGCTTGTTTACCCAGATACCAGCGCCGGAAAGCAGGTGCTGCGTCAGTGTCGCTTTGTAGGTCGAGCTCAACTGCGGGCTGAACTGCGCCGTGGAGTTGGAACTGGTGGCGTAGGAATTATTGAAAGCCACCTGTAGGTTCGTACCCGTTACAAAGCCCTGGTTCACTGCGAAGTTGTAGTTATTCGTGGAACTGGTACCGCCCAGGAAGAAGCTGGATGAGGGGGCACGGTCGCGATCGAATGAAACCGTTGCTGTCATGTTCGGGTCGAGGCTCGCCGGGGTTGGGCCCGCGCCGCCCGTTGAGAGCGTCAAGCCGCTGGTGCCGGAACCTGCGCCACCCGCTCCGCCCGCGGTTCCACCCGGCCCACCGCCGGTGGACAGAATCGCAGCCGAACCGCCCAGAGTATTCGTGATGAGACCGGAAGGCGCGCCAAGAGGTGAGGCGCCAGTGCGTGTGCGCAGAATATCCGTGTCGGCAATATCCAAGTCATAGCGCGCGATGGCGATGTCAAAGTTGTTCTCAAGCGCTAATGCGATGGCGTCGGAAAGGCTCAGGTAAATCTTGCCATCCTTCACCAGATCGGTAAGGCGAACAGAATTGGCAAAGCTAGCCTTGCCAATGCTCGTGGGCCTGTACCGGTTGATCGGATTGCCTTTGAAAGGCGCAAAGGGTCTTGAGAAGTCGCGTTCGGAGGAACGCAGCGAAAAGGGCTCGGTTGGAACTGGAGCCGGCTCTGCTGGCAGATCGGACGCAGCTTTATCCGGCCCTGTGGTTCCGGCAGGCGTCTGTTGGGCAAAACCTGAAGGCATGCACGACGCCAGGGTCAGCATAAGTGCTGCCGCTGCCCGCAGCTTTCCGCCTGCCTGTTTGCGTCCTGCCAGTTCATGTCCCGACTGCTCGCGAAGATCGCGCGCGGCTATTTCCTGCCCCTCAAACACACGTGTACGGTACAAATGCATGGTTCCTCTCCACGAATTGCTCAGGCATGTGGGGTGCCATTCTTCAAGACGTCCGGAAAGCCTCTTCGGACGCAAATTTATGATGGTCCAGGGCGATTTCCGCTTCTGGATGGCCTAATGGCTCATCCGGTATTACGCGTTGGCCGTCCTGTTGGTTCCCTGCATACCGAGATTCACGTTTCCGGGCGGTCTGCCCGCAATTGTATGCAGAAAGCTGAGTATATCCCACTGGCGCATCTCATTTTCTGCGGGCACTGAAGTCGGGTACCCTGTAATTCAAGCGCTACTCCATGAATGACTTTGCCCAACCCGCGCCGGTGCTGCATACCTTCAAGCTTACGCTTGCTTACGACGGAACGGAGTTCAGCGGCTGGCAGGTCCAGCCCGGCGAGCGCACAGTGCAAGGCGAACTGCAGTCGGCGCTGGGCCGCATTACGGGTGAATCGCCCCTTCCCCAAGGCTCTGGACGCACAGATGCGGGTGTCCACGCGCTGGCTCAGGTAGCTAGTTTTGCCTTGCGCGTCCCCATTCCGCCTTCAAACTTGCAGCGCGCTCTCAACGGAACCTTGCCCCCTGCCATTCGAGTCCTTGATGCAAGGATCATGCCCGCTACCTTCCATGCCCGCCACTCCGCGGTGGCCAAGACATACGAATATCGGATCTTCCGAGCCGCCCTCTGCCCACCCTTTCTGGCCCGCTACGTCTACCCTTGCCGCTGGCCCATGGATATCGATGCCCTGCCAAGGGCAGCGCGCTGCTTTGAAGGCGAGCATGATTTTTTGAGCTTTGCCGCCACGGACCCCGACTTGACGAGCCGTAAAGCTGCTTCAAGCCCGGACCCTACCGGGATATGGGGTCTGCCTTCCGCGCCCCAGCCATTGGCCATAAGGACCGTCTACTCCTCAACATGGGAGCAGCGCCAGACCGACTCCGGGGAACTGCTTGTTTACCGGGTCCGCGGCAACGGCTTTTTGCACCACATGGTTCGCAATCTGGTAGGAACCATGCTGGAAGTGGGCCGCAACCGAATACAGCCCGAAGATATCCACGCCATCCTGGCCGTCCGTTCCCGCTCCGTAGCCGGACCCACAGCCCCCGCCCGAGGGCTGTTTCTGCAGTCCGTGGAGTACGAAGCTGATGGAGAATCAAACTAGTTTCATGCGTTGTTGATTCCGAACTCTGGAACTGTCATTCAACGTTGGCATGAATTTGGACCCAGGCCCATGGCCGATGATTAATCGCACGCCCCCCTGCTAACCTGAAACCACCCATGGAGCTTTTTTCCCGCAACTCGTACTTCACTCGCGTTACGGCGCTGGCCACGCTGAGGCCGGTTCACGCCGCTTTTGCCTGGCTGCACGGGAACCCCAAGACCATCATGGATTGGCAGTCTCAGTTAGTGGCGATTCCTGCCCCGCCCTTTGGCGAACAAGCGCGGGGCGAGTGGCTGGCTGCCCGCTTTGCCGAGGCTGGCCTGGCGGCAATCGAGACAGACAGCATCGGCAATGTCCTTTGCACCTTGCCTGCTGCCAGCCTGCCCCCGGAGAGTACCGGACCCGTAGTTGTGCTTTCGGCACATATTGACACCGTTTTTCCCGCCGACACCCCGCTCAACCCGGTGGTAGACGGCGACCGACTTGAAGCTCCCGGAGCCTGCGATAACGGCGCCGGCCTCGCTGGGCTGCTTGCCATTGCAAACGCACTTGTCCACGCCCAGGTCGAGTTGCCGGCACATCTCATCTTCCTGGCCAATGTGGGCGAGGAGGGCGAGGGCGACCTGCGCGGAGTGCGCCACATCTACAGCCAAGGTCTGCTGGCTGGACGCATTGCAGCCCATATTGTGCTGGATGGCGCTGGTGCAGACTCTGCCGTGACGCAGGCCCTGGGAAGCCGCCGATTCCAGATCACAGTCAACGGCCCCGGCGGCCACAGCTTTACAGACGCGGGCACAGCAAACCCCATTGCCGCAATGGCCGCTGCCCTGGCCACGCTTGCGGAAACCGCTCTGCCAGATGAGCCTCGCACTACCCTCAATCTGGGTACCATTCGCGGCGGCACCAGCGTTAACTCTATCCCTGAGAACGCCCAGGCTACAGTCGATTTCCGTTCCACCAGTCCCGACCAGTTGCTGCGGCTTGAGGTTGCCTTGCATCGCGCCGTTGAAGACGCAGTAGAGCACTCGAACTCGAAGGCAAAGGCTATCAAGCCAGGTATTCGTATGCCTCTCTCCTTCAAAGTCGTCAAAATTGGCGACCGTCCCGCAGCTCACCTACCCAGTGACTCCCCCCTGCTGGCTGCATTACGTGCGGTAGACCGCCATCTGGGGCTGCGCACTGACCTCCGCCTCGGCTCGACGGATGCCAATATTCCCCTCTCACTCGGTGTTCCGTCCCTGTCGATGGGCGCGGGGGGTGATGGCGGCGGCGCTCATACCCAGGCCGAGTGGTATTGCGCCAAAGACCGCG
>Ga0007854_10002797_pt1 | contig 10739 bp, 4 predicted proteins | sample CryBogCBH12Aug08_FD_60382 | JGI IMG/M metagenome (GOLD analysis project Ga0007854, IMG submission 60382) | Freshwater microbial communities from Crystal Bog, Wisconsin, USA - CBH12Aug08 | ecosystem: Environmental > Aquatic > Freshwater > Lake | place: Crystal Bog, Wisconsin, USA | collected... | reverse complement strand
CCATGCAGCGAAAACTTCTAGATTCCAAACGCCGTTATCCACCGCATAGAACACACGGCATTTGTGCTTCTGGAGGGAGTTGACAGCTCCGGTAGCACTCGCAAGTTCCTTCTCGAATCGGCCTGCGCCAGCGGTATTAGGCATCGCGCAGACGATCATGCCGCCGGACTCCAGTCGCTCCTGCGCCAACGCGAACCATGCGAGTATTTCATCCCGGCTCTTGCCCGGAAGCACGAGCACCAGCGGCCACTTCCCTTCGGGAGGGTCGTCAACACGCTCAAGCCCTGCCCGATTCCATGCATCCGCCAAAGGTTTGAACGGCTGCCATCCGATGCTATCCGGCCATGCTTTCAAGACTGGATGTGGCTCCGCCCCAAGAAATAAAGCCCGGGTGGGCATAGTGAGGCCCTCAGAAAAAGGCAGCATCAGGGTTTCAAGGGCAGGATTCACAGCAGCGGATATTATGGAAAGAGACCACGCGAAAAATGGTCCCAGCCGCCAGAAAGAGACATCCCTGTCCCCAGCTCAACCAAGCGACCGATGACCGTCAATGGCAGTTCAGGAAAAGCAGTTCCCCATGCCTGAAGAAGATCGGCTACCTGTTCAGACTTCATTGCTATGAGCATCTCATAATCCTCACCATCTCCCAGTGCCTGTTCTTCGCTGCACCCTAGGCTACACGGTATGGCTCCGCGGTCCAATATAAACCCACACCCACTCGCTGCCGCTAATCGCGGTAGATCCTTCGCCAATCCATCCGATATGTCCATCATCGCCGCTGGCTTATAGTTTGATACCATCCAGTCTGTTTGTTTGATGCGTGGGATGAAATTGAGGTGTTTTCCAGAGTCGGATCCGCCGAGGGTTCCGGTTACCAAGAGGGTTTGCCCGGGTTTGGCAGTCGAGCGGAGGACCAGATGTTCCCGACGGACACTGCCGGTAGCGGCGAGTGAAATCACTGGGGAGGAGCCTTGGGGAACGCGGGTGGTTTCCCCTCCTGCGAGCACTGCTCCAAAGGTTTCGAGGCAATCACCGATACCACGGTAGAGGTTTTCCACCCATTCCACTTCAGTTTCAGCGGGCAGAGCCAGGGTGATGAGAAAGCGATCAGGGTGACCGCCCATAGCGGCGAAATCAGAGATGACACGCGCGGCGGCCTTCCAGCCGACAGAGTGTGCGGGGGTGTCTTTGAGAAAATGGACCTGACCGACGATGGCGTCGGTTTTGAGGAGTTGCAGGGTAGGATGTTTGGGGCCCGGATCAACGACAGCACAGTCGTCTCCCGGACCGGCGGCAGGATTGGCATCGCGGGGGAGGAGGCTGGTCAACCGGGCGATCAGGGCATCTTCACCGATGTTATTGAGAGTGGTCACGGGACGGAATCCAGAGAGATATTGAAGTAGCGGGCGACAAATTGTATGAGCACGGTTGCGCCGTTGAAACAGAAATGCACGGCCACAGGCGCCCATAAGGAACCTGTCTTTTCGTAAACAAACACGAGCAGCAGGCCGAACACAAACAAAGGAAGCAGTGCAGTGAGATTGCCGTGCGCTAACCCGAAGATCAAGGATGAGGCCACGGCAGCTGGCCAGACACCTGCAAATTTTTTCATCGCCGGATAGAAATAACCACGAAAGACGATTTCTTCACAGATCGGGGCGGCAATGGTAGCGGCAAGCGCCATGAGGCCTAGCACCAGTGGATCTCCGGATTTTTGCAGGACTTTCACTGTGTCCTGCACAGTCTCGACATCGAACGATTTCATCCATTCCATGTAACCCGAGCACTGCAGTCCGTAAGAGAAGACCGACATGAATATCACCGAGCCAGGGGCGATCAGAAATACCCACAGCCAGGACGGCCAACGCAAACCCAACCACAACATCGGCGTCACCCGCCAACTAACAATCAAGGTGACCATTCCCGCCAGAATGAACTGGAAAACGATATTGACCACCAGGTCCATCGGGCTAAGAGATGTGCTCGGGTTATACGGCTTTTGCACTGCGGAAAGTGCCAGTCCGCCAAACATTAAAAAAACCAACCCTATCCCCAAGAGATCCACCCGCCGGTAAAACCAGACCGGCACTTTCCCATATGGGAAACTCGTCTGCGTAGGCTCAGAAATAGGCATTTCATCGCCCTGCCATGAGGCGTCATCCGCCACTGGAGGCGGCGCTGCCACGGCCTGCTTCCTGAGCGCAAACACCCAGCGCAACAACGCGGAAATTAGGAAAAGACTGATGGCTGCGACAAAGCTTAAGCTGAGGACAATATCCGTAGGATTCGACATGTGGAGGTTTCTTCCGGGAAAACCTGCGATGCCTGCCCGGTGACGCCAATGGAAAAATTCGATCAACTGCGTGTCGCTTGAGGTGAATTTCTTGAAAATTTGGCCTATGTGACCCTATACGCTCGCCCCCCCTCCAACCATCATGCTCACTTGTATTACGCCTTGGTGATCAAGGCACAGGGCGGCTTATTTATCAGACCACTGGGTTGACCCGCCAACTGCTTGGCTATATAATCGCTCCCCGCGGAAAGGTGCCCTTTCCCAAAAAACCTGCTTGGCATGAACCACCCGTCATTCAACGCGCCCTCTATGGAGACCATGAACCGTCTCCTACCGGCATTCGCATTTTCCAGATTGCTCGTTTCCAACGAGTTGAGTGCCGTCTATCAAGCAAGACAACGATCGTTAGACCGTGATGTGGCAATCAAAATACTCTCTCCGCAGGTGAGCGGAGATGCCCGGTTCCGGGAGTCTTTCCAAGCCACCGCCCGCCTGATGGCCAAGCTCAACCACCCGAACCTCACAGGGGTGTATGACTCCGGCCTCGTTGAGAACATGCTTTATTTCGTGATGGAATACATTCCGGGCGGGTCGCTGGAGGGCTCCTTGCGTGGACAGTGTTTCGAGTTGTCTCAAGCCGTGCGACTGATAGAAGGGGTTTGCAAGGGTCTCGCCAATGCCCACTCTCACGGGATCGTGCATGGCAACATCAAACCCTCCATCATTCTGCTCAATCAGAAATCAGAACCCAAAATCGGCAACTTCGGTTTCAGCCATCCCATTTTGTCAGGAGATTCATCCACAATCTCCTCCCATTCCTGCTGTGCGCCGGAAGTTGCTAACCATCCCGACGCTGCGGACGCACGCTCGGATATCTATTCAGTGGGTGCCATTCTTTACCAACTCATCACGGGCAATCCACATTCCCCGGACGCAAGGCCGCCATCCACCTACTCAAAGTGCGGGCAGAGCGTGGACTTGCTTTGGAAAAAAGCTACACACCCGGATCCAGCCCAACGTTATCCCGACATGCGGTCGTTCTACATAGCCTTGGCCGGAGTGGTCCAAAACCAAAAGGACCCGCGCACTTCAGCCCCCGTTTCCGTTATTCCCGGTGCGCGCGTTGTAAACCCAGCCCCAAGGAGTCGCCCAACCATCTCGCGGCCAGTCCCTCCCCGCCCCCGTGTCGCTCCGCGGAAAGAATCGCCTTGATCCGTCCGCCGGATCGGTGCGCATCATTACACTTGAACAAACTAGTCGGCTAAGGTTATTCTTCCGGGGTTGCTAACGACCAAGGGTATTTGCATCCCCATACATGAGCGATCCACACGTCCATATCACATTTACGCCCCCGGAAATTTCCGAACTGGCCCCGCTTTTCCCGGGCTATGAAATATCCAACTTGATCGCCACTGGTGGAATGGGCGCCGTCTACCGTGCCGTCCAAAAATCTCTTGATAGGCCAGTCGCGATTAAAATCCTGCCGCAGGAATTCAGCAAGGATGCGGCTTTCTGCGCCGGCTTCGAGGCCGAGGCCAAGGCCATGGCCCGCCTCAATCACCCCAACCTTATCGGCGTTTATGATTTCGGAGAAATCGCCGGGATGCTCTATATCATCATGGAGTATGTTCCTGGGAAGTCGGTCTTCCACTCGGCACACGGAATCGCCATCGATCCAGCAGAGGTTATCCGACTCGTCACAGGGATTTGTAACGGCCTCGCCCATGCCCACGAAAACGGGATCATCCATCGGGACATTAAGCCGTCCAATATCCTTCTTGATCTCAACGCCCAGCCAAAAATCGGTGACTTTGGTCTGGCCAGACCCGTTGAAAACAAGATCCAGGAAGGCGAGGAAATCTTTGGCACTCCTCATTACACCGCGCCAGAAGTCGTCAGTTCTCCACATTCCGTCGGCAATCGTGCGGATATTTTTTCCGTGGGTGTCCTGCTCCACGAGTTGCTGACAGGACGCCTACCAGCGGAGGATCGTCGTCCTGCATCGGTCATTTGCGGTTGCGATCCCCGTTTCGATGCCATCATCAAACGTGCAACAAACCCGATCCCGGAAGCCCGTTATGCCACAGCAGCTGAAATGGCCAAGGATCTTAATGTGATAGCATTATCGGCTACACAGAGGCATCTGCGTTCTCCCTCGCCCAATGTGGCCTCCTCAGTACGCAAGGGCGTCCCTGTCCCTGCGGCTAAAGGACCGTCCACCCAGTCAGTCTCTCGTTCAGGACGTTCCGTCGCATCTTCCTCCACTAAGGGCCCCTCATCCAAATCTTCTTCCCCTATCATTTGGATCGTCTCTCTAGTGGTGTTAGTCGCGGTCATTTTGATCATCCATAACAGCTCGTCTAACAAAGAAACGGTAGGGAAAGGCCCCAGTGAGCCTACTCAGCCCACCCCACCACCAACTAACACGGAGGAGGTTATAGAAAAAATACGCCAGGAGGCGGAGAAGAAGAAGATGTCGGAGGCCACGCCAGTACCAGTGCCTGTGCCGACGCCCGATTCGACACCCACGCAAGCTCCCAAACCCGAGGTTACCAAGAATCCGAAGGAATCATCCAATTCTGATGATATCTTCGCAAAAAAAGCCCCAGATCCTAACACCCCCACCTTCGATGCCGCTGGGTTTATCGCCAGCAACCAGAAAATTCTCCAATCCCAGGCCAACACCCTAATCGCCAAACGCACCAGGACCATAAAGGACAATGTTTGGAACTTTGAAAGGAGCGGTTTGTTCATCATCCGCCGCCTTGGAAAAGGTGGTGTCCGTGCCGAGAGCCGCTTCAGAAATCTCGTCACAACTTGGAAAAATGCCAATGCCCTTCCCAAGGAGCTTGATGAGGATATGTCCCGGATCCCGGGAATCCCCGAATGTCATAGTGAGTTCTATGAAAAGCAGGTGGCTATTGAGCATGCTTCCGACCGGGAACTCGAGCTACTCGCGGGCAACTACATCCACAGGCTCGAAAGCCAGGTCGAAACCCTGAAGTCAAACAACGACACCCCTGCCATCGATATTATCCGGGAGGAAATCGATAAAGCCGGAGACTCTCAGAAATATTTCGCCCCCCTGCTGCCCGCTCCGCCTCCTGCTCCAGAAGCACCGAAAAAGGAAGCACCGAAAAAGGACGAGGAGTCGGACAACTAGTGCATACTTCCACTGGCAGAAGAACGTTTCCCATTTAAAGTCCCGGCGTGCCACCACGCGCGAACCATCTTTCCACGATCCGACTCCACGGCTGCCGCCAGCACAACCTGCGCAACCTCTCTCTGGAGATCCCACTGGGGAAACTTACCGTAGTTACCGGCCCATCCGGCTCCGGGAAATCTTCCCTCGCTTTCCACACCCTTTACGCCGAGGGGCAGCGCCGCTACGTCGAAACCTTCTCGCCCTATGTGCGGCAGTTCTTCGACCGCATGGACAAGCCTGATGTTGATTCCATCGAGGGCATCCCTCCAGCCATCGCCATCGAACAGAAAAATCACGTCCGCACCACCCGCTCGACGGTGGGGACTCTAACGGAGATCAACGACTACCTTAAACTTCTCTTCGCCCGCCTAGCCACTGGCCATGACCCAAAGACCGGTGAGACTATTCAGCCGGATTCCCCTGAATCCGCGGCCACATGGGCAAGTGAGAACCTAACTGGAAAATCACTATTCATCACATTCCCCATTCCCGTTCCGACCGGCACCAAGGCGGCTGAACTTTTCCCTTTCCTCAATCAGCAGGGCTACCTGCGTGTCCTCCATCAGGGAGAAATTCTCCGTACCGATGAGCCTGTCAAATCTCAATTTTCCGGTTTCAAATCCACCATCACTGTTGTTCAGGATCGCTTCATCCTAACACATGATCACGGGAACCGCCTGCTTGAGGCCCTCGAAGCCGCATTCCGCCTTGGCAAGGGCCATGCCTCCATTCAGGCGGATGCGGTATCCCGCTCGTTCAGCACAGGTTGGCACAACCCCGCCACCGGCTTCACTCTGCGCGCTCCTGTTCCCGCACTTTTCTCGTTCAACAGCCCGCTTGGAGCCTGTCCCAAGTGCCGTGGCTTTGGCCGCATCATCGGCCTCGATCTGGAAAAAGCCGTCCCTGATCCTACGCTTTCCATCGCGGAAGGTGCCATCAAACCTTTTCAAGGTGAACGCGGTGATGAGTGTCTGCGGGATCTCATCCGCTGCTGCAAGGAACACCGCATCGATATCAACACCCCCTGGCAGGATTTTACTGACGACGAAAGGGAATGGATTTACTACGGAGATCGTAAAACCACGGATATCACCCCTGAGGAACTGGAGGAACTCTGGCGTACCGGGGATTGGTACGGCGTCCGGGGGTTCTTCGACTGGCTCGAGACCAAGGCCTATAAGATGCACGTCCGCGTGTTCCTCTCCCGTTATCGCTCCTACACCACCTGCTCCTCCTGCCGCGGCAAGCGTCTCCAACCCGAATCCCTTTGTTTTAAAATCCACGGCAAGACGCTGCCTGATCTCTGGCAGCTTCCCGTTTCTCATCTTCTTCCCTGGTTCCGCGATCTCAAATCAGGGATTACAAATCCCGGAACCGACTCCACTCTGGACCTCGTCCTAACTGAAATCACCTCGCGTCTTGGATACCTTGACCAGGTGGGACTCGGATACCTGACCCTGGATCGCCCCACGCGTACCCTCTCAGGTGGAGAGGTGGAGCGCGTCAATCTGACAACATGCCTGGGTGCATCACTCACCGGCACGCTTTTCGTACTCGATGAACCCACCGTTGGCCTCCACGCCCGCGATATCGAGCGCCTCGTCGGCATCATGTACGGCCTGCGGGACAAGGGTAACACACTGGTTGTCGTCGAGCATGAGCAGGCTGTCATGCTCGCTGCAGACCACCTTGTGGATCTGGGGCCCGGCGCCGGCCAGCACGGCGGCAATCTCATCTATCAGGGTCATCCGGTCTCCAGTCTGCCCAAGACTGTTCCACGCGGTAAAGCCACCCAAACAACTAAACCTCAAATCCAACAGGGCACTCTTCCTTGGCTCACCGGTCAAAAATCCATCCCCGTTCCCACCAAACGCAGCAAGCCATCCAAACAGGTGCTCTCTATCAGAGGAGCCACCTGCCACAATCTCAGGAAATTTGATGTCGACCTCCCGCTCGGCTTATTTGTGTGTCTCACGGGTGTCTCCGGTTCCGGGAAGTCCACCCTTGCCCATGATATCATCTACCTGAATCTCGCCCGCAAGCTCGGCCAGGAAACCGATGGCGAGCCTGCGCTAATAAGGAATATCACAGGAAGCGAACACCTCGTGAGTGTCCAGATGATCGACCAAAGCCCAGTCGCCCGCACTCCGCGTTCCACGCCCGCGGTTTTTCTCGGTGCATTCGATCCCATCCGCCAGCTTTTCTGTGAGACGGAATCCGCCATGGCTGCCGGACTGAAACCCGGATTCTTTTCTTTCAACTCTGGAGATGGCCGCTGTGACCGTTGTGCCGGCAACGGATTCGAAAAAGTGGAAATGCAGTTCCTATCTGACCTTTACGTCACATGCCCGGATTGCAACGGCCGTCGCTATAAATCCTCCACCCTTGAATACACCCTCGCGGGCAATTCCATCGCCGATATTCTAGACCTGACAACAGAGGAGGCCATCAGTCTGCTGGCATCCATCGAGGGGAAGGCAAAAAACCGCAAGCTTGCGCAGCAGGCATCCTCTGCCCTGCAGCCACTCATGGAGGTCGGCCTCGGTTACCTCAAACTCGGCCAGCCGCTCAACACTCTCTCCGGTGGGGAATCCCAGCGCCTCAAACTCTGCCAACTCCTGTCATCCGTCACTGCGCATTCGAAACTTCTCATCCTGGACGAGCCCACCACTGGCCTACACTTCTCCGACATCCAGAATTTGCTAGTTGTCCTGCACAAACTCGTGGACTCCGGGCACTCGCTACTGGTCATCGAACACAATTTCGAGGTGATCAAATCCGCCGACTGGATTCTCGACCTCGGACCGGAAGCTGGTCAACACGGCGGAAAACTCGTCGCCCAAGGCCCGCCCGAGAAAGTCGCAAAGCTCGACACCCCCACCGCCCTGTATCTGCGCAAGGCCTTGGGAGGAGACATCACCCCCGTCATTTCTTCCCCGGCAATATCAGCAATCCAATATTCCCAATCCTCCATTTCGTTGCGGGGTGCCCGCCACCACAACCTGAAGAACATTTCGCTAGATATCCCGCGTGATCAGCTTGTCGTGATCTCAGGCTTATCCGGTTCTGGCAAGTCCACGCTGGCTTTTGATATTCTGTTTGCCGAAGGGCAGCGACGCTTCCTCGACTCGATGTCAGCCTATGCCCGCCAGTTCGCCGAGCAGTTGGAAAAGCCCGAGATCGATCAACTCCAGGGCCTGCCCCCCACAGTCGCCATCGAGCAACGCGTATCCCAGGGCGGACGCAAGTCCACTGTGGCTACCATCACCGAGCTGTGGAACTTCATCCGCCTGCTTTATGCAAAACTCGGCACACTCTATTGCCCGGATTGCCATGTGCCTGTGGAAAAACAATCGATTGCCGCAATAGAGAATGTGATCCTGAGTCACCTTAAAAAAGGAGCCGTCACGTTATTAGCCCCACTTATCCGTGGCAAGAAGGGCTACCACACTGAGGTGGCAGAGTGGGCACTCAAACAAGGGTTCACACGTTTGTTAGTCGATAAACAATTCAAAGATGCGGGGGGTTTCACCCGTCTCGAACGCTTTAAGGAACATGACATCGATGTGGTGACGGCGGTTTTCACCCGCCAAACCAAGGATGCATCTGTCACCCAACTCAAGTCCTTGCTAGAACACGCCCTGCGGATCGGCAAGGGCCTAGTCAAGCTCTATACCTCTGACAAAAAAATCATCCTGCTATCCACCCAGTCGAGTTGCCCGTCCTGCAATCAATCCTTTGAGGATCTCGATCCCCGCTTGTTCTCCTTCAACTCTCCGCACGGCTGGTGCCCGGAATGCCGCGGTCACGGCAGGGTGCCCAAGCGCCGCCAGCACCTCGATACCTCACGCTTCGAGTCCGTGCTGGATGCAGAACTCGATGCCGACCGCTCTATCGAGCGCATGGAAGATGCGGAACTGGTCAATTGTCCCATATGCCACGGTACACGCCTCAATCCCACAGCCTCTGCCGTACGCCTTCATCAGGAGGAGCGGGCTAAGCGGTCCGTCACGGCCACGAACAAGCATGTCCGCGCTCCGCAGTCCCTCTCCATCTCAGATCTATCCAATTTTTCCATCACCGCAGCTTCTGCTCATTTCTCGCAGCTCACCTTCACCGAATCCCGCCAGCAACTCATCGCACGTGACATCCTCCCGGAAATCCGCCAGCGCCTTTCGTTCCTCGGCGAGGTGGGCCTTGGATATCTCCAGCTCGACCGCTCCGGCAACACACTTTCCGGCGGCGAATCACAGCGGATCCGTCTCGCAGCCCAGCTCGGGTCAAACCTCCGCGGCGTGCTCTACGTGCTCGATGAGCCCACCATAGGCCTGCATCCACGCGACAACGCCGCCCTGCTCAAAACCCTGCTCAAACTCCGCGACCACGGAAACTCGCTCGTCATCGTGGAACACGACGAGGACACTATCGCAGTTGCGGATCATCTGATCGACCTTGGCCCCGGTGCGGGCCGCTTCGGCGGCGAGGTTGTCTATCAGGGATTACCGCCATCAAGGGGTGCGCACGTCCAGCCCAATACCGTCAGTGTTGCCAATGCGGCGGTGGCAGTGAAAAGAGGCTCCGGGCAAAATTCCCGCGCCACGGTGGCCCGGGAATTCTGCCCGGAGCCTTCAGTAACAGAGCCCTGTGCTAACCTGACAGGATTGGACGTGCTGCTCGTATCCAAAAAAGCCGCAATCCATTCTCCGACCTTCCACGCACTCACCCATCCGCTTTCCCACCCCACCCGGGGAGTCCGCCGTCCCGTTCCGGGCACCCATCCATTCCTATCACTAACTGGATGCACCGCCAACAATCTCAAGAAAATCGATGCCGCCATTCCCATTGGACGGCTTGTGGTATTGACAGGAATTTCCGGATCAGGAAAATCCACGCTGATGCACAAGTGCTTGGCCGTAGCGGCAGCCATTGGCCGCCGCAAGTCTACCAAAAAGGATCTTCCATTCAAGTCCGCTGCCAATTTCGGCAAACTCAAAGCTTGTTATGAGGTTGATCAATCGCCCATCGGCAAGACATCGCGTTCCTGCCCGGCCACTTATGTGAAAGTGTTCGACCACATCCGCGCACTCTTCGCACAACTGCCGGAAGCCCGCATGCGTGGCTTTGATGCCTCTCGTTTCTCCTTCAATACCGAGGGCGGACGCTGCCCTGAGTGCAAGGGCAACGGACGCGTGAAACTGGAAATGGACTTCCTGCCCTCAACCTGGGTGCACTGCGAGTCCT
>Ga0007854_10002795_pt1 | contig 10741 bp, 4 predicted proteins | sample CryBogCBH12Aug08_FD_60382 | JGI IMG/M metagenome (GOLD analysis project Ga0007854, IMG submission 60382) | Freshwater microbial communities from Crystal Bog, Wisconsin, USA - CBH12Aug08 | ecosystem: Environmental > Aquatic > Freshwater > Lake | place: Crystal Bog, Wisconsin, USA | collected... | reverse complement strand
AGTCCAAGCTGCTATCAATGCTGCCGGCAATCTGCTACCGACGGACCTTCCGGCCCCGCCTATTTATGCCAAGGTCAACCCCGCTGACGCGCCGATCCTAACGCTGGCCATTACCTCTGATATTTTGCCATTGACCGAGGTAGAGGACTTGGCCGATGGCCGTATCGCGCAAAAAATTTCGCAGCTGGCGGGGGTCGGTCTGGTCAGCATTGCCGGCGGCCAAAGGCCTGCCGTTCGTATTCAGGCCAATCCGGCGGCCTTAGCGGCTTATGGCCTGAATATAGATGATCTGCGCACGAGTATCGCTTCGGCCAATGTCAACATCGCCAAAGGCAGTTTCGACGGACCGATGCGGGCCTATACCATAAATGCCAATGACCAATTAAAAAGCGCCGCGGAATATCGCGCCATTGTTGTTGCCTTTCGCAACGGAGCACCGGTCAAATTGACGGATGTTGCTAAAGTGATTGACGGCGCGGAAAACACCAAATTAGCCGCTTGGATGAACGGCACACCGGCAGTCATCGTCAATATCCAGCGTCAGCCCGGTGCCAATGTTATCCAGGTTGTTGATTCCATTAAGACCCTGCTGCCGGATTTGCGCCATGCCTTGCCGGCCTCGGTCGATGTCAAGGTACTGACCGATCGAACCGGGACCATTCGCGCGTCTGTTGCCGATGTTGAGTTTGAATTAGGCTTGGCAGTCATCCTGGTGGTTCTGGTGATTTTTCTGTTTCTTAGGAACATCCCCGCCACAATCATTCCTAGCCTTTCCGTACCCCTTTCGCTGGTGGGGACCTTCGGCGTTATGTATTTGGCGGGTTTCTCGGTCAATAACCTGTCCTTGATGGCCTTAACCATCGCCACCGGCTTCGTGGTCGACGACGCCATCGTCATGATTGAAAATATTGCGCGCTATATCGAAGAGGGAGAGAGCCCCTTTGAAGCGTCAATGAAAGGCTCGGAACAGATCGGCTTCACCATCGTTTCCTTAACCATTTCATTGATTGCCGTACTGATTCCACTTTTGTTCATGGGCGATGTGGTCGGACGGCTTTTTCGTGAATTTGCCATTACCTTGGCGGTGACCATCCTGATTTCCGCTGCGGTATCCCTCACTCTCGTCCCGATGCTCTGTGCCAAATTGCTTCGCTATCGCCCACCTACCGAAAATTCGGCAGTCAATCATTGGGCAACAAACCAGTTTGAATCTTTACTCAAGGCTTATGGGACGGCCCTGCGTTGGGTGCTTAATCATGCCCGCATCACCCTGGCCGTTGCTCTGGCGACCTTAGTTCTGACGGTTGTTTTCTATATGGCTATCCCCAAAGGGTTTTTTCCGGTCCAAGATACCGGCCTGATCCAAGCCATTTCGCAGGCACCACAATCCGTGTCTTTTGCCGCCATGGCCGATCGGCAGCAAGCGCTGGCGGCAGCCATTCTTAAGGATCCGGATGTGGAAAGCCTGACCTCGTTTATCGGGGTCGACGGCATTAACAATACCCTGAACAGCGGACGCATGCTGATCAATCTCAAACCCAAGGACCTCCGCCGGGCAACAGCCAGCGAAGTTATCAGCCATTTGCAGACAGCCGTCGCCGGGGTCGCCGGGATCGAACTATACATGCAGCCGGTCCAAGATCTGACCATTGACGCCACCGTCAGCCGCACGCAATATCAGTTCGCATTGCAAGACGCCAATCCCGATGAACTGTCGGTTTGGGTACCGCGATTGCTCGCCAAACTGGCTCTGCGCCCGGAATTGGCCGACGTCACCAGCAATGCCCAGGAACGGGGCCTGGCCGCCTTTGTGAAAATTGATAGGGATACTGCGGGGCGGTTTGGCATCACGCCAGCCACCGTTGACAACGCGCTTTACGATGCCTTCGGGCAACGCATCGTCTCGACCATTTTTACGCAATCCAACCAATACCGGGTTATTCTTGAAAGCGATCCCGCAACCCAGGCCAATTTGAAATCCCTGGCCGGGCTTTATCTGCCCTCCTCTGCCGGCGGTCAGGTCCCCCTTTCGGCCATTTCGCAGGTGGAAGAACGGACGGTCCCTTTACAAATCAATCATTTGGGCCAGTTTCCCGCCACCACCATTTCTTTCAATCTGGCACCGGGCGCCTCGCTCGGAGAAGCCGTTACCGCCATCCGCGCGGTGAGCGCGGAGATCCAGCTTCCCGCCAGCGTCCTGACCCGCTTTCAAGGAGCGGCCCTGGCCTTCCAGGGCTCTTTGACCAACGAGATCTATCTGATTCTGGCGGCTTTGGTCACCATGTATATCGTTTTGGGTGTGCTTTACGAAAGCTACATCCATCCCATCACCATCCTCTCGACCTTGCCGTCGGCAGGCATCGGCGCCTTACTGGCCCTGATCGTCGCCCGCACCGATCTTGGTGTGTTGGGAATTATCGGCATTATCCTGCTGATGGGCATTGTGAAAAAGAACGGCATCATGATGGTAGATTTCGCGATTGATGCAGAAAGAAATCAGGGCAAAACCCCGCGTGAGGCGATTTATCAGGCCTGCATGTTGCGCTTCCGGCCGATCCTGATGACCACGCTTTCCGCGTTATTTGGTGCATTGCCTTTGATGCTGGGAACCGGAACAGGATCGGAACTGCGCCATCCCTTGGGTATCAGCATCGTTGGCGGCCTGATCCTGAGCCAACTCCTGACTTTGTTCACGACCCCGGTGATCTATCTGGCTTTTGAAAAGCTTTCCCGCACTGTGCGCGGCGACGCGGGATCCGGACAGAGCCGTTCGCCGTGAACCCGTCCGGCCTGTTCATCTCGCGCCCGGTGGCCACGACCCTGCTGACGCTGGGTTTAACTTTGGCCGGGGCTGTCGCCTTCTTTTTGCTACCCGTCGCTCCCCTGCCCCAAGTTGATTTTCCAACGATATCGGTACAGGCATCCATGCCTGGCGCTAGTCCAGAGACCATGGCCACCAGTGTCGCAACACCGTTGGAGCGGCATCTTGGACAGATCGCCGATGTTGCGGAGATGACCTCGAGCAGTTCCCTCGGTTCAACGCGGATAACGTTGCAATTTGGCCTTAACCGCGACATTGATGGGGCGGCCCGTGATGTTGAGGCCGCCATCAATGGTGCCCGGGTCGATCTGCCGGCGGCTTTGCGTGCCAACCCCACCTATCGAAAAGTCAATCCGGCCGATGCGCCAATTATGGTCCTGGCCATGACCTCGGCCAGTTTAACGCAAGGCCAAGTCTACGATTCAGCCGCCACCGTTTTGCAACAAAGCCTGTCACAAGTCGAAGGCATCGGCCAGGTCGCCGTCGGTGGCAGTTCGCTGCCGGCAGTCCGGGTCGAGGTTAACCCCCACAGCCTCTTCAAATACGCCATCGGCCTTGAGGATATCCGCGCGGCTCTCGCGTCGGCCAATGCCCATAGCCCGAAGGGCGCCATCGAAGAAGGGGATCGTCATTTTCAGCTTTATACCAACGACCAAGCCAGCCGTGCCGCGGAATACCGCCCTCTGGTCGTAGCCTACCGTAACAACAGTGCCGTACGGCTCAGTGACGTCGCAGAGGTTGTGGATTCGGTTGAAGATCTTCGCAACCAAGGGCTGGCTAACGGTAACCCCTCGGTCCTGGTGATCCTTTACCGGCAACCAGGCGCCAACATTATCGAAACAGTCGATCGCGTCAAAGCCTTGTTGCCAGACTTACGGGCTTCGATCCCCACGGCCATAGATTTGAACATCGCCGTAGACCGGACCAGCACCATTCGCGCCTCGCTAAAGGATGTCGAGCGGACCCTACTGATTTCCGTTGGATTGGTGGTCCTGGTGGTTTTTGCCTTTCTGCGCGATGTCCGAGCCACCTTGATCCCCACAGTTGCTGTCCCCGTCTCGCTGATCGGCAGCTTTGGTGCGATGTATTTGCTGCATTATAGCTTGGATAATCTGTCACTCATGGCGCTTACAATTGCCACGGGCTTTGTCGTCGACGATGCCATTGTCGTTCTGGAAAATGTCGTCCGTCTGATGGAAGCCGGGATGCCACGCCGCCAAGCGGCGCTGCAGGGTGCCAAGGAAGTCGGCTTTACCGTATTATCGATGAGCCTGTCGCTGGTTGCAGTCTTCCTGCCGATTTTGCTGATGGGGGGCATCGTCGGACGGCTGTTTCGAGAATTTGCGGCAACCCTGTCCGTGGCCATTTTGGTTTCTCTGGTCGTTTCCCTGACCACCACACCGATGATGTGCGCCACGCTCCTGCGTGTTTCTAAGGATCGCCCGCATTCCCGGCTCTATGACAAAAGCGGACGCTGGTTCGAAATGTTGCTCAAGGGATACCGCGCTTCCCTGGATGTTGCCCTGGGCCATCCTGCCCTGACTATGTTGGCGCTGATGGCAACCATCGGCCTCAATATCTATTTGTTTGTCGTGGTTCCCAAGGGATTCTTTCCGCAGCAGGATACCGGTCGGCTTGTCGGCGGCGTCCAGGCCGATCAAAGCATTTCCTTTCAATTGATGCGCGACAAAATGGTGCAGTTCGTCAACATCATCAAAGACGATTCAGCTGTGAACACGGTGGTCGGTTTTACCGGTGGCGCGCAAACCAATTCCGGCTTTGTCTTCGTATCCTTAAAAGATATCAAAGATCGTGCGTTGTCCGCCGATCAGGTTATCGGCCGTCTTCGTGGCAAACTGGCCCAAGTGCCGGGCGCCTCGTTATTCCTGCAATCGGTCCAGGATGTCCGTATTGGTGGACGTGTTGGGAACGCGCAGTTTCAGTATAGCCTTCAGGCCGATCATTTGAACGACTTGCGCCTTTGGGTGCCGCGCCTGACCGACGCCCTGCGCCATGACCCGACTCTGACGGAAGTTAATACCGATCAGCAAGACAAAGGGCTGCAGACCGACATCACCATTGACCGCCCGACCGCATCGCGCCTACATCTGGCCGCCAGCCAAATCGATAACACCCTATACGATGCCTTCGGACAGCGTCAGGTCTCCACAATCTTTAACCCTCTTAATCAGTATCATGTGATCCTGGAGCTGGCCCCTCGCTATTGGCAGAATCCGGACATCCTGAACCAATTATTTGTCAGCACCCAAGGGGGACCACCGGCGGGGAGCCAACTCACCAACGCCCCGGCTGGAACCAGCACAAAGCAATCGGCGGCCTCGGTCGCCGGTGATGCGGCGCGCAATCTCAGTGCCAACACGCTGGCCGCCACCGGCAATGCCGCAGTGTCAACAGCGGCGGCCGTCAGCACCAATGCCGAGACCTTGATCCCCTTTTCAGCCTTTGCCAGCTACCGGCCCGGCAGCACGCCTTTGGCCGTCAATCATCAAGGGCATTTCGCCGCAGGCACGATTTCCTTCAATCTCGCCCCGGGAAAATCACTAAGCGACGCGGTCAGCGCCGTCGCCCGCGCACAGCAGTCCATTGGCATGCCGGCGTCCATTCACGGGAATTTTGCCGGAACAGCCAAGGCCTTTCAGGAGTCCCTGGCCAATCAGCCCTTGCTTATCCTTGCCGCTCTGGCCTCGGTTTATATCGTTCTGGGCATTCTTTATGAAAGCTACATCCATCCGATTACCATTCTATCGACCCTCCCCTCGGCTGGCGTGGGCGCCATTCTGGCTTTGATGGCGTGCGGAACGGAGTTCTCGATTATTGCCTTGATTGGCGTTTTTCTGCTCATCGGCATCGTAAAAAAGAATGCCATCATGATGATCGACGTGGCCTTGGATAGCCAGCGCCGGCTCGGACTTCCCCCCCGGGCCGCAATCCGCGAGGCCTGCCTATTGCGTTTCCGCCCGATCATGATGACCACGATGGTGGCTATGCTCGGTGCCCTGCCCTTAGCCATGGGTCTAGGCGATGGCGCCGAATTGCGTCGCCCGCTCGGAATATCTATTGTTGGGGGACTGCTGATCAGCCAGCTTCTGACCCTATATACCACCCCGGTGCTCTATCTTTGGCTTGATCGCTTGCGCCTATTTTCCCTAAACCAGATCTCTCGACGCCATCAACCGAAAGTCCTGCCATGAGAGCAATTTTTTTGGTCCTGCTCGGTATCCTGGCCGGATGCACGGTCGGGCCCGACTATCAAAAGCCAGCCCAAAAAGCGCCTGATCATTTCAAGGAGCGGTCACTCTGGCAACCGGCAGAACCCAGCCAACCCGCTGTCAGCGAAGCCTGGTGGCAATTGTTCCAGGACCCGATCCTGGATCAATTGGAAACGCAACTGGCCGGCCAAAATCCTGGCGTTCAGGCTGCAGAAGCCGCCTATCGCGGGGCTGTGGCAGCGGCTGCGGCTGCGAATGCCGCCTTTTTTCCCGCTCTTTCCCTCAATGGCTCAGGACAAAGGGCGCAAGTTTCCAACGGCTCTGCGCATGGCAGCCGGGCCGTTAGCATTGGAAACCAGTTTGCCGGTTCCGTTGGGGCCAGTTGGGACCTCGACCTTTGGGGACGTCTGCGACGGTCGGCTGAAGCCGCCGATGCAAGCCAACAAGCCAGCGCCGCTGATCTGGCCAGCGTAAAACTGGCCCAGCAGGCCGCGCTGGCTGCCGACTATTTTGCCCTTAGGGCGGCCGACCAGTTAATACGCCTGTTGGAAAACACCGTCACCGCCTACACGGCCACCCTGCGGATCAGCAAAAATCAATATGCTGCAGGAACAGCCTCGCAACTTGATGTCGCACAGGCGGAAACCCAGCTTGCCGCAACCCGAGCGCAATCCATCGCGGCAGGCAATCAACGCGCCCAACTTGAACATGCCATCGCGGCTCTGGTCGGCATGTCCGCATCTGAATTTGCTATCCCACCTGTGACCGAAGACCTTGTGTTACCTCCGGAAGTTCCCGGTATTTTGCCGGCAAAGCTGCTCGAACGCAGACCGGATATCGCCGCCGCTGAACGCAGAATGGCCGCCGCCAACGCAGAGATCGGCGTCGCCACCGCCGCCTATTATCCCGATATCAGCCTGTCCGGCTCCTTTGGCAGCACGGCCTCCATGCTGTCGCAATTGATGCGGACCAGCAATCAGGTCTGGTCGCTCGGCGCGCAAAGCTCGCTCTCTTTGTTTGATGGAGGTCTGCATAATGCTGAATTGGCTCAGGCCCAGGCAGGCTATGATCAGGAAGTCGCGGTCTATCGTCAGGCCGTATTGAGTAGCTTTCAGCAGATCGAGGATCAATTGGCCGCGCACCGCATTCTGGCGGACCAGGCGTTGGCCGAGGATAAGGCAGTAGCCGCGTCTGCCGAGGCTCTACGGTTATCCACCAATCAATACAAGGCCGGGACCGTCGCCTATACCACAGTCGTCACGGCACAAACGGCGGCCCTGGCCACGCAACAAACAGCCTTGGCGATTCGTCAGAACCGCCTGACAGCGACCGTGGCCCTGATCCAGGCTTTGGGTGGAGGATGGACCGGATTGGCCCCTCGGAACGACGAACAAAATTAACGCAAAGCGACAGCTTCGGCGGACCAGCGCTTTAAACGCTCGGTCTTTCCCAGCGAATGGAAAAAGGCCTCATCAAGCTTAAGCCGCCCACCTTCACCGGCGCCGTAAGCGGGAGAAGGGCCGGCAAGGGATCGGGCCAAATGCACGGCTCCGGCAACATGCATCCGTTCAGCCGGCAACAGGCCGGGCTGACCACATAAGGCAACGGCCTCGACCACCGCCTTGTTAAATCCCCATAATCCCAGCAGATAGGCCCCCAACTGCAAATGCGTCGCGCCGAAGACCTCCAACTCGGCTTGCAGCAAATCCTGACCTTTGCCCAATGCGTCTTTCAGGCGGTAAAACCGCCCTTGCATGCGATCCAGCAAAACCAACAATCCCACCGAGCTCAGCATTCCTGCACAAAATGCCTCTTCCAGAGCGCGCGACTCAAACTGCTCCATCTTACCGAAATGACGGGCCAATCGCCCGACGAACATGCTGTCGCGATTGATATCTTCCATTAACCGAGCCGTGACCGCCTCACCGGAGAATCCGCGAAACACGCCAACCTTCAAAACCAGGGCGGCCACAATCTCAAGCCCGAGAACCCGCACCGCCTGCAATGGCGTCGTTACCCGGCTTGGTAAAGAGAAATAGGCTGAATTGGTCACTTTCAATAATTCGACCGTCATCGCCACATCATGGGCAATGATTTCGGCCACGCCGCTGACCGAAGCCATGGGGTTATTCAGATAACTGACCAAGGCATAATAGGTATCGCTGGGACTAGGCAGGCTTTTTAATCCGGCGACCAACCGACGCAAGGATTCAGACTCCAGCACCCGACGAAGTTCCAGACCACGGCTGATCACCTCAGCAACCGTTTGCGACGAACAGGGTTTCGCAAGGAACTGATGCGCAGGTCCAACCGTCCGCATGACGCTTTCCTGCTCCGAATATCCCGACAGAATAATCCGTAACATGCCCGGATAGAGGCGCCTTACTTCAGTTAACAGAGCGGCACCATCCATTCCCGGCATACGCATATCCGACACGATGACGTCGAAAACTTCCGTTGCCAAAACTGCAAGGGCTGCCTGGGCGTCCAGAACGAAATGCATATCCCACTCATTGCGCTGACCACGCAACATCCGGCGCATTCCTGTCAGGACGTTTTCTTCATCATCGACAAAAAGAATCCGATAGCGGCTCACGTTTCCCGTCCCCCAACCCCATCCAAGGGCAAACGAACGATAAATTTACTGCCTTTACCCTCAGTGCTTTCCACTAGAATTTTTCCACCATGTTTGCTCACCACGACGTCGCGGCAAATTGCAAGCCCCTGCCCCGTCCCTCTTCCTGTCCCCTTGGTCGTAAAAAAAGGATCGAAAATACGCTGCATGATCGGAACAGACATTCCAATCCCGTCATCTTCAAAAATCACATCGGCCTTATCCTGGGTATATTTGGTGGCAATGCGTAGATTTCCTTTCACTGCAGTCCCTTTGCTTTGAATGGCATGAACCGCGTTAATCACCAAATTAAGGAAAACTTGGTTTAGTTCACCAAGCAGACAGAGTACCGGCGGCAAAGTAGGATCAAGATCCAGAATGATATTGGCTGTGACTTTCCATTCATTCCGGGTCACCGCCAGCGTATTTTCAATGGCCCGATTGAGATCAACGGAGACTTTTTCTTTTTCTCCCGGATGCGAGAATTCTTTCATCGCCAGGACAATCCTGGCCACCTGCCCTACCCCGTCCAGTGACTGTCCGACAGCACTCGGGATTTCAGTCAAAAGATATTCAAGATCCCCTTCTTCCATCATGCGCGATAAGGCACCAAGCCGGCCGGGATCAACCAGTTCGGTGGGAATGTCAGCCACAAACCCCCGCAATGCCTCAACAGTCTTAATAATCTGATCGAAGGCCTCGCTCAGGAACCGAATATTATCGCCGATATATTGAATGGGCGTGTTGATTTCATGGGCAATTCCGGCGGCTAACTGGCCGACGCTGGCCAGTTTGGAATTATGTAATGCCTCGGTTTGTGCTTCTTTTAATTTTCGATTGTCGCGAAAAGAAAGGATCAAGCCTGATGGCCGTCCATTCTCTATATGTGGCGCACAGGCATAGCCCACCAATACACGTCCGCCAGACCATAGTTCAAAGGCCGCATCATCATCCTGAAGGATCTCACCTGACTTCAGGGATTGATAGAAGGGACTGACAAGGAATGGAACCGCCTTGTCACCCTTGCAGCAGCAAAAAATAGTATCAATATGCCGCCCGTTGAGCGACGACGGCGCCACATCGCCTAGCAACCGTTCCGCTGCCCGATTGGCATAGCCGACAATGCCCTGGGAATTCAGAAAAAGCACGCCCTCGAACAGGTTTTCAGTAATCCACTGGGTCGGGTTTGCCAAGGCTTGCGCCCGATGATGGTGCCGCCGCCGTTCGATGGCATAACGCAGCCCACGCCAAATCATCCGGCCGTCGCTTTGGCCTTTGATCAGGAAGTCCTCAGCCCCTGTTGCCAGTGCCGCCAGACCATCATTGACGCCTTCTTCATCGGCCAGAATAATCACCGGCAAAGAACCGCCGGCCAGGGCCAGCACCTCTGCCAATCCTGCGATGCCGTCCCCCGCGATGTCCCAAAGAATGGCATCAAAATTTTTCTGCTTACATAGGCTTTGGGCCATCCCCAGGGACTCGGCAAACTGCATCGTTCCGCCGGCAGACCCTGTCGCCACCAGCAACTCAAACAACGCTTGGCCCTCGGCAACCCGAGTGGCCAGCAACAAAACACCTATTTCAAACATGGACCGGCTACCGGAAAAGAGCCTAACGCAAGGCAAGGCTATCCTGGATTTACGCCCATGTCACCGATTGAGAGGTCAACAGACTGAACCCCGTCAGGGGATTCAGCAATCAGCAAAATTCGGCTGGTTTCCTGAGCAGGCAGACCCGGCGGCGGAAATTGGCGCAAATATAGGGCCGGCATAGCCGAGCCCAGACCGGGGGCAACGCATTGATCAAAAGTCACCCCATCGGCGATCATCCCCACCAGGGGATCCTGAACGCCCAGCGACCAAAGCAGTTCCTTAATCCGCAGATGCTTAAGAGGAGTCGGATGGATACCAAAGCGGCTGGCGAAAGCTCTGTTCCCCCACTGCGCTTCGCCCTGGGAGTGCAACAGGGCCGGACAATCAATGGCCGCGATCGACTTATAACTCTTATTCATATCATGTCCGTCTAATATCTCTGTGATCCTTGCGCTTGCATTCACAGGCCGCGATACTGACCATG
>Ga0007854_10002792_pt1 | contig 10751 bp, 7 predicted proteins | sample CryBogCBH12Aug08_FD_60382 | JGI IMG/M metagenome (GOLD analysis project Ga0007854, IMG submission 60382) | Freshwater microbial communities from Crystal Bog, Wisconsin, USA - CBH12Aug08 | ecosystem: Environmental > Aquatic > Freshwater > Lake | place: Crystal Bog, Wisconsin, USA | collected... | reverse complement strand
ATCTTCAAATTAGTTTGGGTTTATATTGTGTTTAGATAAGAGGATATCCTGGATTTTGTGTAAGCGTTGCTTAATTGCCGCTCCGGCATTCTCTCCGTTAGCTGAATGGTAAACCTATTGTGCGAGGCTGTGACATAGAACAAGTATAAAATCAGCCTAACCTACACAACAATGACGGCTGATTTAAAGTGATTGACTCATGTCAACCCAATTCATTACAAATCCGTTAATATATGTGGGCAGTGTCATTTCTAATTATAAGGGGCAATAAATGAATAAATTATTAACAATTCTAACGGCAGGTATTTTTTCGGCTGTATCTTTTACAGCTTTGGCAGCAGACGAACCAGCAGCTCCAACTGAAACAGCAGCTAAAACTGCCCCAGCCAAAGCGCATCATGCCAAAGCACATCATGCTAAAAAACAAGCTCACAAAAAAACCGCTAAGTAATTCGTAGTTAATCCCAAAGCGCCTTAGGGCGCTTTTGATATTGTAAATACAGCAAGAAAGTTTGTATTTACAAAGATTTTATTCAATGAGGTTTAAAGCATCTGTCGCTATAGACTTAGACTAAGTTACGATAGAGCACTAAAAAACCATTTAAATATAGAGGTAATAATGAAAAAACTTATTAAGTTAGTTCTGGTAGCAGTTACCTTACTAATTTCTTTTAATGCTTCAGCAGATCTAAAAATTGGCTACGTTGAATTGAATCAAATTATGCAATCACAGCCTGCTTTAGATATTGGTAAGAAATTACAATCCGAATTTTCAACGCGCATTTCACAAATTGAGCAAGCCAAAAAGAAAATCAGTGATAAACAAAGTGCCTTAGATAAAGATGCTAAAAACTTATCTGATGCTGACTTAAAGACTAAGTCCAAAGAAATCTCAGATCTTTCAATAGAGTTTGAGAGAAAACAACGTGAATTGAATGAAGATGCCTCACTTAGAAAAAATGAAGAAATGAAAAAATTTCAGGATCAAATTAATAAAGTGATTGATTCAATTGCTCAGACTGAAGGCTATGACCTGATTTTGTATAATGGCGCAGCATTCACAAGCAAGAAAATTAATATTACCGACAAGGTTATTGCAGCAGTCGGCAAGTAATTCTTGTTGTTAAGATCAAAGAGGCGCCTTAAGGGCGCTTTTTTGATGGCTACAATTTGACGTTTAAATAAGATAGGTTATGACCTGTTCCATATTTGCCGTATCAATTAAAAGTTAGTTGAGTCTACTTTTAGGAGTGGACGAAAAAACTAGGTTTTCACGTAACCCTTTTGTAATAGTTGTTTGGCTGTGCGGGGATCGAACCCACGACAAACGGATTAACAGTTAAATATGCTGTTGAAAGCGCTCTAAAATCAATGGAGTAATTTGGATGTGTAGTAACTTAAAAGATGGTTGGTGCATTAGCAACTAAAATATAAAAAATTTTCACTTCTAAAAGCCTTCTAACTTTTTGAAACTTATTTTCTAAATTGCAAAATGCACTCTCACCCCAAAGATAGATATATCTTGATTTTGGGGGTTATAAGCAGGATTTTGAATGTACTGATAATCAACAGTTACATTACACCAATCTTTCATATGGATTGAATAGTACGCCTCCATAATTCTTTCGGAGCTGTACCTAAGATGAGGCCCTTCACCAATAAGTACGCCCATTCCACCCTTTTCAAAGAAATCTTTTGCTGCATCAGAGAGATCATTATTCGCTAATGCCAAGCCCACTTTATCTAGGGTGCGCCCCCATATTTCCCCTTTAAAAGACGCCCCAACTGAAAATGATTTATTGATATCAGTGAAATCCCATGTTTCTTTTTTTCCATCATTAACACTGAAACGAGCAAATAGACCAACATTTGATGATATAGATTGTTCAAGATTAATTGCTATACCAATTTTAGAAGTCTCATGTCGAACAAGGCTTAAGTCTGGCACCCCACCAAGTGCGAGGGCATCTCGATAATCTGCCATCCTGCCATGATTTAAAAATCCCAATACCTTTATTTTTCCTTCATGACCTTCATAAACATATCTTTTTTCGACCTCCCCAACAGTAGACCATTGATTAAAGGTCATATCAGTATGAACAGCACCTGGTTCAGTCGACAAATTTACCAATGCCCCCCTAAAAGACCATTCGCCTTTATTCAACTCCCCTGCAACTCCATACACATAACCCCATGCGTCACCAGCGTAATCAAAAGCACCAGCATCAACAATCGACCAATTAAGAAAGTCGTTTCTTGGATCATGCGAATAAGTATTACTATCGAATATATCTACCAATGAGAACTTACCAACAGTTAATATAAGGTTGTCAGATTGACGGTTGCCAGCTAACTGGTTAGCAAGTGAATCAAGATGCTGATCCTCTCCTCCTAAGTTAATTGTTTGGCGAATAAAAAATCGCTGGGTTCGAATATAAGGATAAGGCTTACCTAATTTATAAGATTCCCCGCTTGAGAATCCAGCAATCCCGTGAGTATCTCCTAGTCCGAATCCTTCATCTACCTCAGTGTTGATATAGAGTTCAGCGTCACTCCATAATCTAGCCCCAAAATAAATAGTAGCGTCATTAGTTTGTTTGCGCTGAGCCCTTCCAGACATGCAGTAAAATTGATTTGCATCACACTTCGTATCAAAAGTCGGATGCCATTGTGTAGTATGCGTGAACTGAGCATGAATATTCCAAGACTCGACGTTAGAAGAGTTTTCGTTAGGCAAAGCATCTTCAGAGTCAAAATTATGACCAAAAGCAATTAATGGCAAATAAATTAATGCCATAGAAATCAATAGCTTTATTTTGTTTTTCAAACGCATTAAAAATAACTTTCTGGATTTTTTTGACTTCACTCAATGAGAATGATTATCATTTAAATATTTGGGATTGTCAACTTTCTTGATCTAAGATCTTTTGAGTTAAAGCCACGCATTAGGTCTGAATTGAAATTTCGGACGAAAAAATAGCTACTTTTTCACGTAACTCTATTGTGATACTTGGTGTGCGAACCTTTACCTAAGAAGCTTTTACGCTAATTCAAAACCTCAAGCGCAAGCTTTACCGATCTATTTCGCATCAACTCTTTTGAAAATCCCAGATTCCATTTAGAGCTATATGCACCAAGGAATCCTTTTTGTTCTAAAAAGGTGCCAAATTATCCTGAACTTTTGATGTGGCAATATCTAGCTCACATAGCTAATCAAGGACCACCCAAGTTAGTAATGCACTTCAAAAAGAAAAAATCGAAATATCAACTAAAAATCTATTTGGTCTAGTTGTTGCTTATATATACCTGACCAAACAAAAGCTTTTTATGGGGTTTGATATGGGCACCAACTATGAATTGATGATGCAAGAAAATATACGCTATTTTGCTAGGGTACTGGACAAAGCAATCCTCACAAAAGATGGTGAAGAAACATTCAACCTCATAAAAAGTGTTCAGTACAAAGTTGAAAGTCTCAATGGTAGAGGCAAGAAAAACTCCAGTGAAAGCCTTATGGGAGTCTTAAATGAACAAACATCCGATCAAATTGTTTGTATCGTTCGCTCATTTAGCTATTTCATTCATTTATTCAATATAGCCGAAGATTTATATGCACAACAATTAGCAAGACTTACTGAAGATGAAGCTTCCGAGGGCAAGCTCTCATTCAGCCTTTCAAAAATTCTAGAAAATGAATTAAGTATTGATAAGATTGAAACGTTTTTCCAAGAAGCTTTAATTTCACCGGTGCTTACTGCACACCCTACAGAAGTTCAAAGAAAGAGCATTTTAGATATTGAGGATCAAATTGCCGAGCACCTCGCTCAGCGCGTCACACTCACTTCAAAAAAAGAAATTAAACGTCACGACCTAATTATTCAAGGCTTAATTTCAGCATTGTGGCAAGCCCGCATGTTGCGCTTCTCCAAGCTCACAGTCTCGAATGAAATAGATAATGCTCTAAGCTTTTATGAAAAAACGTTCCTCAATGCGATTCCTGAAATACTGCAAGACCTCGAACTAGACCTTAAAGCAGTAATGCAAAAGCCAGATTACGAATTACCAAATTTTATTCAAATGGGTTCATGGATTGGCGGAGACAGAGATGGGAACCCATTTGTTAACTCCAGCACATTAGCAACAGCTTTCGATAAGCAGTCTACTAAAGTGCTTAATTTCTACCTTCAAGAGATTGATAGCCTAGGCCGAGAGCTTGCGGTTTCTTCCCTCAGGGCGAATATAAGTGAAGAAGTCATTAACTTAACAAAGTTCGATCATCAGCTTCCTCAACACCGAAGTGATGAATACTATCGCTTGGCTTTGAAAAAAATATACATGCGGGTGATGGCGACAAAAACTGTCATCACCGGCGAACTTGGTATAGCACACGATGAGTGCAAGCCTTACTCAGAAGCGGAAGAATTATTGACTGATTTAAACGTCATCGCACGCTCATTAAGAGTAAATCAGGGCGAAGAGATGATTTATCCTCGTTTAGGCAAGCTCATCAAAGCGGTTGGCACATTCCAATTTCATCTTGCCACAGTTGATTTAAGGCAGTCATCGGACGTGCACGAGCAAGTCATTGGCGAACTTCTGCTTAAAGCTGGTTTTGAATTTGAATACGCTAAATTAAGTGAAGCTGAGAAAGTAGAACTACTTTTATCCGAGCTCAAACAGCCTCGACTTTTATTTTCGCAATTCCAAAGTTATTCCGAGCTTGTCCAATCTGAAATGGATATTCTGAACAGCGCAAGAGATATCCGAAGCATTTTTGGCAAATACGCTATTCGCCATTACATCATTTCACATACAGAAACCCTTTCCGACTTATTAGAGGTCGCCTTACTCCAAAAAGAAACAGGTTTATTAAGGGGTGTTTGGGGCTCAGCCAAAATTCAAATGGATCTCAATATTGTTCCATTGTTCGAGACTATTACAGACCTAAGAAACGCGCCGCCGATTATGGGCGAGTGGCTTAGCTTAATGGGTATTCGCCATCTCATTCGTCATCAAGGTAATCAACAAGAAATTATGTTGGGCTACTCGGATAGTAATAAAGATGGTGGATTTTTGACTTCAAACTGGGAGTTATATAAAGCTGAGATCTCACTTGTGGAATTATTTAATCAAGCCAAAGTAAAACTAAGACTATTTCATGGTCGAGGCGGCACTGTCGGCAGGGGTGGTGGACCATCTTACGATGCGATACTCAGTCAACCACATGGGACTGTCAACGGACAAATTCGCGTCACCGAACAAGGCGAGATTATTGCGAACAAATACTCCAGCGCTAAAACAGGCAAGCCACATTTGGAAACATTAGTCGCAGCAACAATAGACGCAAGCTTGTTTCCGCAGGATGAGTTAGTTGCCCGCAAAAGACGATCTTACGAAATCGTCATGGAAGGATTCTCAACTTCAGCCATGACGGCATATAGACATCTTGTTTATGAAACGCCGGGTTTTGCTGACTACTTCTTTTCAGCCACACCGTTAAATGAAATTGCGCAGTTAAATATTGGCAGCCGTCCAACCTCAAGAAAAGCCACACAGAAAATTGAAGATTTACGTGCTATCCCTTGGGGCTTCTCTTGGGGACAATGTCGTTTGCTTTTGCCAGGCTGGTACGGAGTCGGCTCAGCCATTGAAGATTTCTTGAACTCAGGTAATCAAGCTACAAAAATAGAGTTGATGCGCGAAATGTATCAAGAATGGCCGCTATTTAAAACGCTGATTGCCAACCTTGATATGGTGCTGGCAAAAACAGACTTAGTAATCGCCAAGCAATATTCTTACTTAGTAAATGATGAAACATTAAGAGAAGAGATTTTCTCTAAGATAGAGCGTGAATATTTAAAGACACTCAATGCCATCAATCTGATTATGAATACAGATAAGCGCTTGACTAGCAATCTTGTTTTAGCCAAATCCATTCAGAATCGGCTGCCTTACCTTGACTCACTTAACTACTCACAAATTGCTTTACTCAAAAAGTATCGGCACGGACAAGCAACAGAAGATACAAAAATTGCGATTCAACTTTCAATTAATGGCATCGCATCCGGCCTTAGAAATACAGGCTAATAAGGGACAATAAATCATGGCGATTAGGTTAGCAATTAATGGATTTGGGCGTATTGGCCGAATGGCACTTCGAGCAGCTATTCAAGACTTTAATAAAATTGAGGTTGTTGGTATTAACGACCTGCTCACACCAGACTACTTGGCTTACATGCTTAAATACGATTCAGTTCATGGTCGCTTTAAAGGCGAGGTCTTAATCGAAAATGACAACTTAATCATTAATGGCAAACAGATTAGGCTCACCTCCGAAAGAGACCCGGCATTACTTGATTGGAAGGCTTTGGGTGTAGATGTTGTGCTGGAATGTACAGGTATATTTTTAACCCAAGAGTCTTGCCAAAAACACATCACCGCGGGGGCAAAAAAGGTAGTGCAATCAGCTCCAGCAAAAGACCAAACACCTATTTTTGTTTATGGGGTTAATCATCAAACATACCAAAATGAAGCCATCATATCTGCAGCTTCATGTACCACCAATGCCTTAGCGCCAATTGCTAAGGTGCTAAACGATAACTTTGGAATCAAGCGTGGCTTGATGACGACCGTGCACGCCACCACTGCATCACAAAATACTGTTGATGGGTTATCCGCTAAAGACTGGCGAGGTGGGCGAGGCATCTTAGAGAACATCATTCCATCTTCCACTGGAGCCGCGAAAGCCGTCGGCAAAGTAATTCCAGGGTTAAACAAGAAAATTACTGGGATGGCTTTTCGAGTGCCCACTTCAGATGTCTCCGTAGTTGATTTAACTTGTGAGCTAGATAAAGACACAAGCTACGAAGAAATTATCACAGCCATGAGTAGAGCTTCAACAAGTGGCGAATTAAAGGGCGTACTAGGTTTTACAAATGATAAAGTTGTGTCTACTGATTTTCGTGGTGAAAAATATGCTTCAATCTTCGATGCAGAAGCAGGCATCATGCTAGACCCTAACTTTGTAAAAGTCATTGCATGGTACGACAACGAATATGGCTACACTTGCAATATGATTAGATTGGCTGAATATATAGCCAGCTAAAATAAGCAATAAAAAGGCTGCTCAGCATTCCACTGAATGATCAGGGAAGTCAAAAATGACGCAAAATTCACTGGAAATTTCTAAGGGAAAGTGTGTGATTGAACTGGCCTTTAACCGTCGTTTAAACGACGCTTTGAGATTGTTATTTTCCCTTGTTTTTCTCGTTAAACTTCCCCCTAATTTGAGAAAATTTTGTACGCCATTCTTGAAGATGTTCATCTTCTAATTCAAGTTGCTTTACTTGATCGAGGTATATTTCGTTTGCTTTTTTATATGCATTTAATTTAGCGCTAAAAGTTGTAGATAAAAAGTAGCTGAATATTAATGACCTTTTCAGAACATCACCCAGAATTATTTATTACAAATTATTATTAAAATGTCATTTAATAAATTTTGAAAATAGCTCCCAATCAACATCCTATTTTTCAGTTCAAAGAATTACAATGGCAACAACCAAAGCTAAAAATCCCTTAATCGAAATTAATACAATGACTGATAAAAGCCAAACAGAAAATCAACTAATGGCCATTAGAAACTTACTTTCGCGACAAAAGCTTGTTGAGGGTTTGGTTCATCGTCAAGATATGCCTCGTCAAGAATTGGTTGAGTCGATTGTTCATAAGCAAAACGCTGTTGATTTGCAAAAGTTTATTGGGAAACTTTCAAATAAAGAGGTGGCGAATGCACTAGAAGTGCTTACCGAGAGCGAACGAAATGTAGTTTGGGAGTTAGTCGCTGATGAACGAAGAGACGAAGTTTTATTGGATGTGTCTGATGATATGCGTGTTGAGCTAGTTACAGAATCAAAGCCGCCTGTTCAAAGCACTGTACTAAGAGTTTTTGATTTACACGAAGGTCGTTTACGCCAAATCCCAATTTATAGCAAAAAGGATCTAGCTAAGGCGAATCCCATATGGGTTGACTTAGTAACTCCTGAAGACGAACAACTAGAGTGGGCAAGAGAAATTTTTGGTGTTGATGTTCCAAATCCCAAAGATTTAACTGACCTTGAGACCAGTGCTCGTTTTTATGTTGAAGATAATGGTGAAGTTCATTTGCATTCAGATTTCTTGTTAGACCGCAGTGATGAGTCTCGAAACATTACTGTTGCATTTGTACTTACAGGAAATACCTTATTCTCAGTCAGAAATGAAGAGTTGCCTGTTTTTAGACTTCAACGACTTCGAGCTAGAGCCCAAGCAGGTTACGTATCGGAAGCCAAAGACGTTCTACTCGATCTATATGCAGCTGATGTTGAATATTCAGCTAATGCTTTAGAAGATATTTATTCAAACCTAGAAAAAGTTGGCAAACAAGTATTCAAATCTCATATCACCAATAATCAAGCTGCAAAAATCTTGACCGCGATCTCTGAAGAAGAGGATTTAAATGGTCGGATTCGACGCAACGTCTTAGATACACGAAATGCATTGTCATTCTTGATGCGTGGCAGACTTTTGTCTAGCGAACAGCATGATGATGTTCGTGAAATTCTGCGAGATATTGAATCGTTAGATGGCCACACTTCCTTCTTGTTTAATAAGATTAATTTCCAAATGGATGCAACGGTTGGTTTCTTGAACGTTAACCAGAATATTGACCTCAAGCGATTAACCATCATAAGTGTAGTTTTTATGCCAGTTAATATCTTGGCTGGTATTGGTGGTATGTCAGAGTTCTCAATGATGACGAGCGGTATTCCATGGCCTATTGCTTATGGCAGTTTTGTTGTGGTCATGATTCTAATTGGGATATTAACTTTCTTGGGTTTGCGAGCATTTGAGAATCGCAAAATCAAGAATCTCCGATCTGAGACTTTAGGCTAAACAGTCATACAATTGAAATTTAGTGATTTTATAATTTCCTGTACATAAGACTGTATCAATAGTTTCGGATTGTTGTTTTAAACAACATCAACAGGATACAACTAGTATCGAGCAGAGGTAGGACTAGATTTAAGCATTCCCACTTTGTATTTTCGGTACTCTAGAGGCTCTTGAACACAGTGAGAAGTTGTAGGAATTCTACAAACTTGAAGATATAAAAAAAGCCCACATTTGTGGGCTTAATTAGTGGTGGCTGGGGGCGGAATCGAACCGCCGACACGCGGATTTTCAATTAAAATTACCGATATTTTATCAATTAAATCAATAGGTTAATTTTTGTGTGTGATAAAGTGTGTGATTGAACCGGTCTTTAAGCGTCGTTTAAACGACTGATAAATACAATAAAAATCATCATATTTCTTGTTAAAAAAAATCAGCTTTAATCTTCAAAGCAACTGAAACTAATCCAACCATAATCGGCACTTCAACTAATGGGCCAATTACTGCAGCAAAAGCTGCACCCGAATTAATTCCAAACACAGCAATGGCAACTGCAATCGCTAACTCAAAATTATTGCTAGCTGCCGTAAATGACAAAGTGCAGCATCGCTTGTAATCAATACCCATTTTGCCTGTTATCAAAAATGTCAGTAAGAACATCACTACAAAATAAATGAGAAGTGGCATCGCAATTGTTACTACGTCCATAGGCAACTGAAGAATTAATTTACCTTTCAAGCTAAACATAACAATGATCGTGAATAACAAAGCAATCAAAGTCATCTTGCCAATCTTGGGCACAAAGTTATTTTGATACCAATACCTAGAGACGAATTTGAGCATTGCATATCTAGTAGCAAATCCAGCTAAACAAGGAATGCCTAAGTAAATGAACACAGTCTTTGCAATATCACTAATCGTGATATTGACCACCGAACCTGTAAACCCAAAATAAGGGGGAAGGATAGTTAAAAAGAAGTAAGCATAAAGACTAAAGAACAACACTTGAAATAAAGCGTTGAATGCCACTAATCCTGCTGCGTATTCTGTTGAGCCTTTAGCAATATCATTCCAAACAATTACCATCGCAATACAAGGCGCAATGCCAATCAAGATTAGGCCAGCCATATACTCAGGTTGATTAGGTACAAATGTAATGGCTAGTAAGAACATAAGCGTCGGCGCAATTACCCAGTTAAGTAAAACAGCCAAGCCAAACACCTTTTTATTTCTAAACACGTCAGGGAGTTCTTCATATTTCACTTTGGCAAAAGGCGGATACATCATGACTATCAAACCAATCGCAATCGGAATATTCGTAGTACCACTTTGAAACTGATTAATGAAAGTCTCTACACTAGGAATGAAATAACCTAGCCCAATCCCGAGTGCCATCGCAGCAAATATCCACACTGTTAAATAGCGGTCTAGAAATGATAGTTTTTGTGTGATTTGACTCATATGCTGGCTAACTTTCTTAATTCGTTTTCTATGCTTGATTCATCTAGTTTTTCTAATGGCAGTGAGGCAAAAGCATCTAACCTTTCTTTAAGCCCATTCATTACATTAACGAAGGCTTTTCTTTTATCGTCATAACTACCTTCCACTCTAGATGGGTCTGGAAATCCCCAATGTGCAGTAGCTGGATGTCCTATCCAAACTGGACATGCTTCATTTGCCGCACTATCACAGACAGTAATAATAAAGTCCATTTGAGGTGCATCTGACTTAGCAAATTCATCCCAACTTTTTGAATACATCTTTGTTTTTGGATAACCCATTTCCAAGGCCAATTCTTCTGCAATTGGGTTAATCGATTT
>Ga0007854_10002791_pt1 | contig 10752 bp, 8 predicted proteins | sample CryBogCBH12Aug08_FD_60382 | JGI IMG/M metagenome (GOLD analysis project Ga0007854, IMG submission 60382) | Freshwater microbial communities from Crystal Bog, Wisconsin, USA - CBH12Aug08 | ecosystem: Environmental > Aquatic > Freshwater > Lake | place: Crystal Bog, Wisconsin, USA | collected... | reverse complement strand
AGACCGGCGGCGGGTTCGTCCAGCAACAACAGGGCCGGGTCGCTGCACAGTGCGCGGGCTATTTCCATCAGGCGCTGCGGGCCCATCGCCAGGTTGCCAGCGAGTTCGTGCATGGCGTGTCCCATGCCAATGCGTTCGAGCTGACGTCGGGCTTCGTTCAGGAGGCTTTGCTCTTCGGCGCGGTCGAGCCGGAGCATCGAGGCCAGCGCGTTGCGATGGCCACGCAGTTGCGCCCCAAGCGCCACGTTTTCCAGCACGCTCAGCTCGGGAATCATCTTCACGTGCTGAAAGGTGCGGCTCATGCCCCGCTGCGCAATGGCACGCGATGGCAGGCCGCTGATGCGTTCGCCACGAAATTTGACGCTGCCCGAAGTAAGTCCCAGAACGCCGCTGATCAGGTTGAAGGTGGTCGACTTGCCCGCCCCGTTGGGGCCAATCAGTCCGACAATCTGGCCGGCCTGAATGTTGAAGCTGATGTCCTTGACCGCCGTCAGGCCGCCAAATTGCTTGCGGATGTCTTGCACCTCCAGCACCGTTTCGCCCGCGGCGGGCTTGGTGCGCTCTGCAAGCGCTGGCAGCGCTTGCAGAGCTGCCACTGCTGGCAGCGCCGACGCCTGTTTAATATCCGTTTCGGCCTTCGTTTCGGGCAACCAGCGCACGGCTAGCGACCAGACGCCGTCGGGCATGTATTTCAGCACCAGCACCAGCACAATGCCAAACACAATCACCTCGTAGCTGCCGCTAGTGCCCAGCAGCGCCGGCAGCGCAACCTGCAACTGGTCTTCCAGAAGCTTGGTCAGCACCGCGCCGCTGAGAGCGCCCCACACATAACCGACGCCGCCCAGCACCGCCATAAACAGGTATTCAATGCCCATTTTGAGCCCGAATGGTGACGGGTTCACGGTGTGCTGGTAGTGCGCAAACATCCAGCCGGAGACGCTGGCAAAGAGCGCTGCCAGCACAAAAATTCCCACCTTGTGGCGAAACGTATCCACGCCCATTGCTTCGGCCATCAGCACGCTGGTTCGCATGGCGCGGATGGCGCGCCCGGTACGCGAATCCATCAGGTTGAGCAGGGAAAACGCGGCCAGCAATACGATCGACCAGGCTAGCACGAAAAAGCTGCGCCCTTCGCTCAGTTGCCAGCTTCCGATCTGCAATGGCGGCACGCCCTGAATGCCGTCGTAGCGCCCGAGTGCGTCCAGGTTGCCCATCAGGTAATACAGCGAAAGGCCCCACGCAATGGTTGCCAGCGGCAGATAGTGGCCCGACATGCGCAGCGTGATCCAGCCCACCAGCAGCGCACCCAAAGCGGTGATCAAGAGGCCGGCAAAAAGCGTCAGCCAGGGCGACCAGCCCATATTCACGCTCAGGTAAGCGGTGGTGTATGCACCAATGCCAACGAAGGCAGCCTGCCCGAAAGACGTCAGCCCGCCAATGCCGGTGAGCAGCACCAACCCCAGAATCACCAGGCTGTAAAGCGCAATGTAGTTGAGCTGCGTGATCCAGAAGTCTGGCACCGGCAGCAGGGCGTAAATCAGCATGCAGCCAAACACGGCGGCGCGCTGGCGCAATGGTGTTCCAAGCGTGCGTTGCAGCAATGAAGCAAGTGCCATTTCAGTGCTCCTCCGACTGACCGTGCGACAGCGAGCGCCACACCAGCACAGGGAGCACCAGCGTAAACACAATTACTTCCTTGAAGGCGCTGGCCCAGAACGAACCAAACGACTCCACCAGGCCCACGCATACGGCGCCAATGGCTGCCACCGGAAAACTTTGCAGGCCACCCATCACGGCCGCCACAAACCCCTTCAGGCCAATCAGGAAGCCGGAGTCATAAAACACCGTCGTGGTGGGCCCGATCAGCAAGCCCGACAGCGCACCGATCAGGGCCGCCATGGCAAACGTGGCGCGGCCGGCACCGATGGTGGATACGCCCATCAGGCGGGCGCCTAGACGGTTGATGGCGGTAGCCTGCAGCGCCTTGCCATAAAGCGTGCGCGAGAAAAACTGCCACATCAGCACCATCAGCGCCAGAGTGGCCGCTCCAATGATGATGACCTGTCCTTTGAGCAACACCGGGCCGAGGTTGATGCGCACGTCCCAGAAAGTAGGGTTGCGGTAGCCTTCGGCGCCAAAAAACAGCAACCCCAGTCCGGTCATCGCAAAATGCACTCCCACCGAAACAATCAGCAACACCAATGAGCTTGCGTCGGCCAGCGACTGATAGGCCAGCCGGTACACCATCGGACCAAAGGCCGTCACAATGGCCACGCTCAGTGCAGCCTGCACCAGCAGCCCAAACTGTTGCGGCGCAGCCCAGACCGACAGTGCGCAAATCGCGGCCGGAATGGCCAGACTGCGCGCCGCTGCCGCCAGTGCGCCCACGGCGTTGCGGTGTTGTTGCCAGTGGAGGCGGGCGTCCAGCAGCGCTACCAGCGTGGCCATGATCAACAGCAGCCAGACGGTGCCCGGCACCCGGCCAGTCTGAAAAATGGCCAGCGTGAGCGCGCCATAGGCCACAAACTCTCCCTGCGGAATAAAGATCACCCGTGTTACCGAGAACACAAGCACGGTGCACAGGCCCATCAGTGCATAGACGGCACCGTTGGTCAGGCCATCGAGCAACAGGATGCTGACGATTGAAAAATCCATTGGGAGAGTTTGCTGCGTGGGTTATTGGGCGCCAGATTTATTCGACTTTCCAGTCGCCGTTGACCACCTTCAGGATAACGCCGGTTTCCAGCGTATAGCCCCAGTGATCGTCATGCGTCCAGTTGAGTACGCCGTGCGCCACAACGGTACGGCCCATGGTTTCGAATGCATCACGCAAGGCGGCGCGGAACTCACGCGTGCCCGGCTTTGCCTTCTTGAGCGCCATCGGGACGGCTTTTTCCAGCACCAGGAAAGCATCGAATGCGTGGGCTGCAAACTGGTTGCGCGAACCGGCGCCATAGGCCTTTTCATACGGCACAATGAAGCTCAGGGCGACCTTTTTAGACGGGTGGCTGTCGGGCAACTGGTCGGCTACCACTGCCGGGCCCGAGACTACGAAGGCGCCTTCCACATCCTTGCCTCCCACGCGCACCAGATCACGCGATGCGGCAGCGTGGGTCTGGTAAATCTTGCCCTTGAAATCGCGTTCGACGATGGCCTTGTGCGGCATCGCTGCGCCACTGCCGGATGCCACGATGAGCATGGCGTCGGGGTTGGCAGAAACCAGCTTCAGTGCCTGTGCGGTGACGCTGGTATCGGCCCGTGCGAAGCGCTCAGCAGCGATTACCTTGATGCCGTTCTTCTCGGCTTCCGGCGTAAAGTCGCGCAGCCAGCTCTCCCCATACGCATCCGTATAGCCCAGGAAGCCAACGGTCTTGATACCCTGCTTCTTCATGTGCGCCACGATCGCGTGGGCCATTACGGAGTTGGACTGCGGCATGCGGAAGGTCCACGCATCCTTGCCCGCGGGCAACTCGGCCGGCGAGAGCATCAGTTGCACGGTTTCGGATTCTGCGGCCACACCGGCAATCGGAATGGCAACCGGCGTAGCCACCGAGCCAATGATGACGTCCACTTTGTCGTCGGTCACAAAACGCTTGGCATTCTTGATGCCGGTGGTCGGGTCGGTGGCATCGTCAAGCACCACGACCTTTAGTTTTTCACCGGCGATGGTGGTCGGCCAGAGCTTGATTTCGTTGTTGGCCGGAATGCCCAGACCCGAGGCCGGGCCGGTCAGCGGAAGACTGACACCGATGGTGATGTCGGCCAGTGCCGGTGCGCACAGGGCGAGCGCGGCCAGGCTGGTGGCTAATGATTTCAGAACCTGCATGCAATGTCTCCTTTTGGTTTAGTGATTGAATACGGTGCCGTGGACTTAAGAACACTTCAGCCGGATATCTTCCGGAATCGGGATTGATTTCATAACCTTCGGATCGTCGGGCGACTGCACCACAAAGGCGCGCGTTTCGGTGCCCTCACACAGCACTTCATCGCCCCGCATCACCACGTGTTTCTGTATCACCACCTTGTTGCGCCACTCGCTGATGCTGGTGTGAATCTGCAGCGTTTCGGCATAGGTTGCTGGACGCTTGAAGCGGGTATTTATTTCCAGCAGCGGGGTGCCGATGATGCCGGTGGTCTTGACCAGCTCACGCCACGGCGGAACGCCACATTCCATGAAGAAATGCAGCGACGCAGCATCCATCCATTTCAGGTAGTTGGGGAAAAATACGATGCCCGCCGGGTCGCAGTCGCCAAACTGCACCTTGACCTCGTATACGGTGGATTTGCTCATGCTGCTGTCCTGTTGTTTTCAGCTTGTCGGGTTGACTTGGATTATGTGTTTGCAGCCGGGTTTTCCAGCAATAGTGCTATACCCTGACCGCCGCCAATGCAGGCCGACGAAATACCGTAGCGCACGCCGCTGCGCTGCATTTCACGCGCCAGCGTAATGGTCAGGCGCACGCCGGTTGTGGCCAGCGGATGGCCCAGTGCGATGGCACCACCGTTGACGTTCAGGCGCTCCAGGTCCAGGCCCAGCTCGCGCCCCACGGCTAGCGTTTGCGCGCCTTGAGCCTCATTAATTTCGAAGCGTCCAATCTGATCCAACGGTATCCCTGAGCGCTCCAGCAGCAGGCGAATAGCAGGTGCCGGTCCGATGCCCATGATTTCGGGCGGTACGCCCACCACGGCTGCGCCCAACAGGCGTGCCAGCGGCTTCTTTACATGTGCGCGGACGTAGTCGCCCGATGCCACCACAGCGGCGGCTGCGGCATCGACCAGTGCCGAGCTGTTGCCACCGGTCTGCACGCCGCCTTCATAGACCGGGCGCAATTTGGCCAGCACTTCGGGCGGCGACAGCCGGGGATGCGTATCGACGCTGACCTCGGTGGTCTTGCCCTGCAGCCGGATGCCGCGCGTGGCGTAGCCGGGAAGCGCGAACTGCTCGTTGATCAAGGGCACTATTTCGCCCGCCAGAAAGCCCGACTCCTGTGCTGAAACGGCTTTGGCAAACGAGCGCGAGGCAAACGCGTCGACCTCTTCACGGGTGATGCCGTATTTGCGGGCCAGATTTTCGGCGGTCTGGATCATGTTGATGCCGGCTGCCGAATCTTTCAGGGCCTCCCACATGTAATCCTTGAAGCCCACTTCGGCGCCGAGCTTAAACCCGGTGCGGTGATCGAAGGCGCAGATTGGGTTGCGCGTCATGCTCTCCGTTCCCACCACCAGCGCCGCATCGCAGCCTCCGCTCTGAATCTGTTCGCCAGCCTGGCGGAACAACTCAAATCCGGTGCCGCAAATGCGCTGCGCCATTAGCGCGGGCACCTCGACCGGCACGCCGGCGTAGAGGGCAATGTGGCGTGGCAACATGAATTGCGCAAAGTCGCCGGGCGCCATGTTGCCGGCAACCACCGAGCCGATGTGCTCGGCCGGCACGTCGCAACGCTGCAGGGCTGCACGGGCGGCCTTGATGCCCAGATCGGTGGGCGACAGGTGGCCCAGCGCACCACAATAATCGACCATCGGGGTGCGAACGCCGTCGAGCATCCAGATGTCAGAAAAAGCGTTGAAAAATCCGTTTCGGGCCATGCGTAAACTTTCAAAAAATTAAAGACTGTCGGGTTGAATCACGCCACTCAATGTGCCGTCATACAGGCCACTCACGATATCGGCGCGATGTGCCAGAACGGCGCGCTGGTTGATGGAGCCCTTGTCGGTTACTTCGCCCCGGTCCAGCGACGGCGCTTCGCTCAGCAGGTACATGCGGGCGATGCGGTTGGCGCTGCCGGTGGACTGTTGCGACAGCGTGTTTACAACCGACTGAAAGTGCGCAACAACCGGCGCGCTGGCCAGTACGGCCGCCAAGTCGGCTTCGGGTGGCAGGCCGCTCAGCGCACGCACTGCAGGGGTGGGGAAAACCAGTGCACCCACTTCCTTGCGGTCGAGCCCGGTCAGCACCACGTCCTGAATGTAGGGCGCGCCGCTGGCAATGATCTTGGCGCGCAGCGGTCCGACGCTGACAAATGTGCCGGTTGCGAGCTTGAAGTCTTCGGCGATACGGCCGTCAAACTTAAGGCCCTGATGCGGGTCGGATTCATCAATCCACAGCACCGCGTCGCCCGAACAGAAAAAGCCCTCGCTGTCAAAGTGTGCAGCGGTTTCTTCCGGTGCGCGCCAGTAGCCCGGCGTGATGTTGGGGCCACGGTAGCGGATTTCGGTCTTGCCTTCCACCGGCACCAGTTTCAGCTCCATGCCTGGCGTCGGGACGCCCAGATCGCCGGCGCGCACGTTGGGGTTGGTGACGAAGATGGCAAACGGGCCGGACTCGGTCATGCCCATGCCGGCGGTCATGACAATGCGCTCACCCACTTCGGCTTCGGCGCTGGCAAACAGACTGTCCCAGATGGGCTGCGCCATCGATGCACCGGCATAGAAAAACATGCGCACGCGTGACAGAAGGGTTTTACGCAGTTGCGCATCGGTCTGCATGGCGTTGGCAATCGCTTCAAATCCGGTGGGCACATTGAAATACACGGTGGGCGCAATTTCGCGCAGGTTGCGCAGCGTCTCGCCGATCAGGGCTGGCGTGGGTTTGCCATCGTCGATATAGAACGTGCCGCCCTGATAGAGCGCCATGCCAAAGTTGTGGTTGCCACCAAACGTATGGTTCCACGGCAGCCAGTCGACCATCACCAGCGGTTGTTCGGAAATGGCCGACATGCTCTGGGCCATCTGCTGCTGGTTGCTGCACCACATCCGGTGGGTATTGATCACCGCCTTGGGTAACTTGGTGGAGCCGCTGGTGAAGAGAAATTTGGTAATCGTATCGGCGTTGGTGCGCACCATGGCCTGGTCGACGGCGCCGGTGGCTTTGGTGGCCAGAAGGTCAGAAAATGCAAGGCTACCGTTCAGCTTGCCATTCGTGAGGACCACCGGAATACCGCCTTCCACCACGGCGGCAATGGCGTTGCCATAGCGCGCAGCGTCGGCTGCAAATACCAGTCCGGGCGTAACCGTTCTGAATACATGGCGGAGTTTGTCGAAGTCTTTGCTGATCACCGAATAGGCGGGCGACGTCGGCACATAAGGCACCCCGGCCACCAGACATCCCAATGCCAGTTGCGCATGTTCGAGGTCGTTTTCCGAGAGGATGGCAACCGGTCGGTCGGCACTCAGGCCGCGGTCGATCAGGGCCTGCGCAATGCTGCGTGCGCTTTCCCAGGCCTGCGCGTAAGTAAGGTGGATCCAGTCGCCGGTGGTGCCGTCGGCCAGACGCTCGCGGCGTGCCAGAAAGGTCTGCTCACCCCGAACCTGTGCCCAGTGCCGCAAGCGGTCTGTGATGCGCACCGCGTAGGGTTGCAAAACAGGTTCTGCCTCCATGTATTGAACACCTTGCTCGCCCTCGCCCTCGCGCAGGCGCACGCGGGTTACGTCAAATTTCAGTGGTCTGTATTTCGCAGTCGTCATGCACACCCCATCAATTCTTTTGCACCTTGTCGGCGCGGCCTTCCAGAAAAGCGCGCACCCGTTCCTTGGCTTCCGGCGCACTTTGCGCAATGGCAGAAATCATGGCCTCGGTCATGAAGCCATGGTCCGCGCTTTGCTCGGCAATGCGCGGCAACACGTGGGTCAGGGCGTAGTTGGTCATGGGCGCGTTTTTGGCAATGCGTTCGGCCAGTTCCATCGCCTTGTTGAACGCCTCGCCGGCGCTCACCAGATACTGGGCCAGGCCGATGCGTTCGCCGTCCTCGGCGTTGTATACGCGTCCGGTCAGCATCATGTCGGTCATTCGCGCCACGCCAATCAGGCGCGGAATGCGCACCGAGCCGCCCCCGCCAACAAATATTCCGCGCGATCCTTCCGGCAAGGCATAAAAAGTGCTGGTGTCTGCCACCCGCACGTGGCATGCGCTGGCCAACTCAAGTCCGCCACCAACCACTGCACCGTGCAGCGCTGCTATAACCGGCACCGGGCCGTACTGAAGGCGCTCCAGCGCGCTGTGCCACATGCGGGAATGGTGCACGCCCTGCGAGGCGTCGCGTTCCTGTAATTCGCTCAAATCGAGGCCTGCACAGAAGTGCTCGCCCTCGCCGTCCAGAACGGCTGCCCGGATACCTTCGGGCAGAGTTTCAAATACATTTCGCAGCGCGAGCACCAGTCCGTCGTTGATCGCATTGCGCTTGCTGGGGCGCGTCAGTCGGATGACGGCTATTTCCTGATTTTTGCCGGCGCGTTCAAAGTGAAGGTGTTTCTTGCTCATGGGATGTCTTTCGAATGCGTTCAATTATGATTATTAAATATAACTATATCAATACCAAAAAATGGTAATTTTCTAAGTGTTTACCCGCACTCCGGACTGGTTGCATATGGATGCAGACAGTGCTTGCCGGCAGTTTGTGCACTGACGTATGCGGTGATACCTTCAGTGGTATATCGGCGTCTCTCTCAGAGGCCCAGATAGCTCGCCAGCTGCGTGCTTGCTGCCACGTCGGCGGCCTTGCCGGCCAGCACCACCTGGCCCTTTTGCAGCACCAGCGCGGTGTCGGCACTGGCCAGCACCTTGCGATAATCGCGGTCCACTATCAGGGTGGCGATACCACTCTGGCGGATATCGCGGATAACCCGCCAGATCTCATTCACGATCAGCGGCGCCAGCCCCTCGGTGGCCTCGTCCAGAATGATGAGGTCCGGGTGTGTCATGAGTGCGCGCCCGATGGACAGCATCTGTTGCTCGCCTCCGGACAACTGTCCTCCCAGATGGGCCAGGCGTTCTTTGAGGCGAGGGAAGGTTTCCAGAATGCGCTCGAGCGGCCAGTCGCGGCGGCCGTCGAGCCCGGCGCGCGAGGCCATGACTAAATTCTCGACCACGCTCAGGTTCGGGAAAATTCCCCGGCCTTCGGGAACATAGGCAATGCCCATGCGCGCAATCTGAAATGGTCGTGCTTTGGATATATCCTGGCCCCGCAGAGTCCACTGGCCGTCGCGCTGCGGCACAAGTCCGAGAAGGGTACGTATCAGGGTGCTTTTACCCATGCCGTTGCGCCCCAGCAGGCCCAGAGTGCTGCCGGCACGGATGCTCAGATCTATGCCATGCAACACGTGGCTGGAGCCATACCATGCATGTATGGCACGGGCTTGCAGGAGTACGGACTCCGCGGCTTCCTGAGCAACTGTTGTGGCCATGGTCAGTGCTCTCCAAGATAGGCAATTTGCACCTGCCGGTCGGTACGGATTACCTCGGGAGCGGCGCTGGCAATGACGCAGCCATTGACCATCACGGTAATGCAATCCGCGATCCGGAACACGGCGTCCATGTCATGTTCCACCAGCAGGATGGCGTGCCCGGCCCGAAGGGCGTGCAGCAGGCTGAGCATGCGCTCGGTTTCTTCGGCGCCCATGCCCGCAAGTGGCTCGTCGAGCAACAGCACCTGGGGCTGGGTTGCAAGGCACATGGCAATTTCGAGTTGGCGCTTCTGACCGTGTGACAGCAGGCCAGCGGTGCGGTCCTGCAGTTCTGCCAGACCGGTGCGCGCAATCACATCAGCGGCAATGTCGCAACTAACCGTACAGGCCTGTGCAGCGCGCCACCACTGCCAGGCCCGTTGGTGCGTTGCTTGCGCCGCCAGACGGCAATTTTCAAAAACACTGAAACTCGGAAAAATGGTGTTGCGCTGGTAGCTGCGCCCCAGTCCGCCACGGGCGCGCCGGGCCTGCGTCCAGCCGGTAACGTCCTGCCCCAGCAATTCGATGCTGCCAGAAGATGGAGGGAACTCGCCTGACAATATGTTGATGAGGGTTGATTTACCCGCGCCGTTGGTCCCGATAACCGCATGCACGCAGCCGCGCTCCAGCGAGATGGAGACCTGATTGAGCGCCGTCAGGCCGCCCCATTTGCGCGTGATTTCTTTACCTTGGAGGAGGATGTCGGGGCCGTTCATGGCACCTCCGGCGTTTGGGTGCCACGAAGGCGCGCAGCCAGTTGAGCAGGCAGTCCGGCCAGACCACGCGGCAACAGCACCACGCTTGCAATGATGCACAGCCCCAGCCCCAGATGCCAGTGTCTGGCCAGAGCGCCGAATATCGCCTCAGACTTGAAGAGTTCCTGCAGCAATGCGAATGCAAATGCGCCTGCTAGCGCGCCCCGCAAATGGCCCAGTCCGCCCAGAATGAGCATGATCAGAACGCTGCCCGAGAGGTGCCAACTCATCATCTCCGGGTTGACATATCCGTCTTTCACTGCAAACAAAAAACCGGCGAGTCCGGCAATGCCGCCGGAAATAGTAAATGCAGCGAGCTTGTAGCCGTAGGTGAAATAGCCGGTTGCCCGCATGCGTTGTTCGTTGACGCGAATACCTGCCAGTGCACGCCCAAAGCGCGAACGCGCCAGCACCGCCATAGCAACAAACATAAGGGTCAGGCATCCCAGCGTAAAGTAATAAAGCGACTTTGCGTTATCCAGATCGATAGCGGTTCCCACGACCGGCTTCATGAGCAAATATATGCCGTCGGTGCCGCCGCCCAACGGCGTGTCGTGAACCACGTAATAGGCCATTTGCGCAAATGCCAGCGTCATCATGATGAAATAGACGCCGCGCGTACGCAGTGACAGTGCGCCCACCATCAGCGCATAAAGGGCCGCCAGAAACATGGCCGCGGGCAATAACCAGAATACGCTGGCGCTGGCGCCTTCCGGGGATAGCAGGACGGTGGAATAGGCACCAATACCAAAAAATGCGGCCTGACCAAAACACACCA
>Ga0007854_10002790_pt1 | contig 10753 bp, 4 predicted proteins | sample CryBogCBH12Aug08_FD_60382 | JGI IMG/M metagenome (GOLD analysis project Ga0007854, IMG submission 60382) | Freshwater microbial communities from Crystal Bog, Wisconsin, USA - CBH12Aug08 | ecosystem: Environmental > Aquatic > Freshwater > Lake | place: Crystal Bog, Wisconsin, USA | collected... | reverse complement strand
TTGATGCGGAAATCCCAGAAGCTATGAGACTGCGTGGCCGCGACATAGACCCGTGCCCGGCTGATGATCTTCCCCGGTGGCAGGCTAAACTCGCGGCGCATCAGATTAAACGAACTCTTGGTCTTGGCATCCAAGCCGCCCACAAAATTTCCCTGCCAGTCTTTGTCGGCGTCCACAATGCCAGTCTCAAAAGCGGCTGGCTGGCTCCAATCGCTCTGCTTCCCGGCGGCATCCCAGATTCGCATTTTCCACCAATAAGCCGTCTTGCCGATCAGAGGCTTCCCAGCGTAAGCGATGCCGTTTTGGTGCGATGAAACTACTTTCCCAGAATCCCACAAATCGCCCTTGTCATGGTCGAGAGCTGGCTGGCTGGAAGCGACGAGGATTTGATAACCGCTCTGCATGAAGCCGCGTTGCTGACTGTCAATCACCCAGCCGAAGCGGAGGCTGGTCACATCACCGGCATCCAGACCGATCGGCGCATCAATGTCGTTCACCCGCAGTTGAACGGCATTAAAATCGGCGGCGTGCAGCCCGGCCAGCGGCATTAGCAGCAAGGCGGTTAATGTGAACAAAGTGATTTTATTCATGGGGTGATTTCTTTTTTTATTTTGTTTTCGGCCCGTCGTAATCGTATTTGAACCAATCCTCAAGGTTTCTTGTCTCCGGGAGAGTTATTTAACCAACCCACCGCCGCGCGCGGCGTGCGGAAAATCGTGCCGTGGCGTGGATGATCCGGCAGCTTCAGTTCGGCGGTGTGATCCGTCCAGTTGGTCAAATCCAACGAACTGGCCATCGCGTAGGTGTTGATCAACGGCGAATCCCAGTAGAGATTCCAACCGCTCTTCGTTTTCAGCAACGAAGGTCCTTCGCACATGGATTCGGGACGCACCTTGGTGCCGGGTCCGATAATCGGTTCAGGATGAATCGCCCACGGCTGCGAAAAATCCGGCGGTGCCGTGGCGAGGTGCAGATTCTTGCCGCCATTTTGCCAGGGCTCTTCATTCTTGAAAACCAAAACCCAGCGTTTGTCCGCCGCGCTGTCGTCGAACACCATCATGCCGTCTATGCAGGCAAATCCCGGATCAAGAAACGGCTTCGCTTCGGAAAAGGTTTTCCCGTCCGCCGTGCGTGTGACAAAAATATGGTTTCCTTGCCCGTCCCCGAATGACGAACTCCAGAAAATCGCGAAGTTCTTCTGCAGCGGATCCCAGCAGATTTCCGGCGCCCAAGTGTTGCGGGGAATTTTATCGGCAGGAAACGGCGTCACTTTCACCGACTGCGACCAGTGGACGAGGTCTTTCGATTCCGCGTAGCCAAAACAATTGCCTTTCCAACCCGTCGTCCAAACCGCGTGGAAAATGCCGTCGTGATACACCATCGAAGGATCGCGCGTCAGGTGCTGCCCGACCCACGGAGCCGGCTTCACCACCGGATGATCATTGTTCAACGGCGTGAAATGCAAGCCGTCATCGCTCGCCGCCAGATAAATTCCCGCCTGCCCATTGTCGCGGAAGAAGGAGAATAGCAGGATGTCGCCATTGTCGGCGGCGTGCAGCGCGGCCAGCGGCAGCAGCAGGGCGGTAAGGGCTAGGGATTTGATCTTTGTCATTTGGATATTTCTTATGGTGCGTTTATTGCAAATTGGTTCATGTTTATGAATGGTGGGTGATTCAGTCGACGTCACCCTTGGGGTTCGGCTTCATATTTCCCCTAATGACATTGCAACGGGCGGCCCAGGCATCCCAGAGGGCGGACATTTTCCGAACCACGTCCGGCTGCGAGGCCGAAAGGTTGTTCATTTCAACGCGATCCTTCGACATGTCATAGAGTTCCCATGGTTTGCCTGCCAGACGCACCAACTTCATGTCTCCGACACGCACAGCCTGATTGCGTTCGTGCTCCCAAAAGAGCGCCTCCCGGGGAATCGGTTGATTGGCAAAGGCGGGCAGCAGGCTCTTGCCTTCCATCGGCAAAATGGAGTGCCCGTTGTAATTGGCGGGATATTTTGCGCCACCGACCTCCACCAGCGTTGGCATGAGGTCAATGATGTGACCCACCTGCGTGCGTAACACGCCTTTATCAGATATGCGCGCTGGCCAGTGCAAAATGAACGGGGTGGAGATGCCCCCTTCATGGTCGTAGTGCTTATACATGCGAAATGGGGTATTGCAGGCATTGGCCCAGCCACTCCCGTATGCGCTCCCGCTCCCGCCAGGTTGTCCCATCATATCGAGCGCCGCGCCCGCGTGCAGGATGGCCTTCGCTCCCGCAGTCCCCTCCCCAATGCCATGGCCACTTCCCTTTGTGCCATCCCCATTGGGCGGAGGACCCACATTCAAATCGAGACCGTAAGGCGCCCATTCCGCACAAGCGCCATTGTCGCTGAGGAATAGGATGAGCGTATTGTCGAGTTCGTTGTGGATGCGCAGATCGTCGATAATCCGGCCGATGTCACGGTCCATGTGCTCGACCATGGCGGCGTAGATGGCCATGCGGCGGGCGAGATCTTCGCGACGATCGGCAGGGATGGAATCCCAGGCAGGGTTATCCCGGCAGTTGAGTCCGTCCCGCGCGAGTCCGTCCCGCGCCGCGACCTGCGGCCGTGGGATCGGGCTGCGAGGAGTCAGGCCGGTCGCGTTGTCCAGAAGCCCCAGCTTCTTCATCCGTTCCAGACGCGCATTTCGGATGGCATCCCATCCCTTTCGGTAAACATCGAGGTAAGGATCCACTTCCGCTTTGGGAGCCATCAGGGGAAAATGCGGTGCCTGATAGGCCGCATAGACGAACCAAGGATGGTCGCTAGTCCGGCGTCCATCCTTGATGAAATCGAGCGCATAATCGGTGATGGCATCGGTGGCATAGAATGTGCCGGGAGGATAGGAACGCATCGGGCCGGACGGGAACAACCCCATGGAGTCTGGATCCCAGGAATTAATGGCATAGCCGGAATAGAAGCCATAAAACCGGTCGAAGCCGCGCGTGGTGGGAAGAAGCTTTTCGCCCACGTGCCATTTGCCTGACATGAAAGTCTGGTAACCGGCTTGTTTCAGAGCCTCGGCAAGGGTAACGCAACGGTTGTTGAGCGTTCCCCGGTAGCCCGGTTGTTTGCTGTTTCCTCCAGTGAACTCTCCAACGTCCACCTGGTGGGCGTAGAGCCCGGAGAGCAACGAGGCCCGGGATGGGCAGCAGCGCGCTCCATTGTAAAATTGGGTGAAGCGCAGCCCGTCTTTCGCAAGCGCATCCAGTGTGGGAGTATGGATCTCGCCACCATAACAGCCCAGGTCGCTGTAGCCCATGTCATCGGCAAGAATAAGAAGGATGTTCGGCTTTTTCTGCGTGATCTCCGCCGCTATGAGCGAGCCGCCCACCAGACAAAGCAGACTGAGGAGTATGCTGAGGATGGGTTTGATGATTTTATTCATGATGTGTATTTTTTTGATTTAATGGGGCAAATCCATGGAAGTCGCCGGCGCGGTGGTCAACACCCGAATTTCAAACACACCACCCGCTCTGCTTTTGGGCTCGGCCTCGAAACGCACGGTGATGGCACTCTTGCCCCGGGTCAATTCCACGGGAATTGGATACTCCTTGTCGACATAGCGCGCGGGCAAATTCCTGAGCAGCTTTTCTCTGGCGATCTCCGTGCCGTCGATCAGGATGCGAAACGCGCGTCCCTGATCGCCGCTCCAATACGTCGCGCGTAGGCAGAGAGGGACGTCGGGGCGCGATTTCACTTCGTAGCTGAACCAGCCTGTGGCATCCCGCCATCTTCTCCCTTCCGCTCCAATGCCGTCGCCGCTTTTCTCGCTCTGGAGCTTAAAGTCGACATCGTCCTGCTGCTCGCCCGGCTTCACCTCCGCCACGGTGCGGGCGTCCAATTGCCGCCGCTGGGCGTCTTCAGCAGCGATGCGCTTGCGGTCCTGCTCCCCCATGGTGGAGGGATTGATATATTTCCAATAGGCAACGTAGCGGCAGAAAAACATTTCCGAATAGGGCCGCAGGGTGATCGGACCGGATGGATCCTTGAGGTCGAGCGTGAATGACAGCGGTTTGCCCGCGACGGGTTTGACCCTGGCGGTCAGGATATCGAGATTATCGGCGGTCAGGGAAGGAACCTTTGGGGACTGCGCCTTTGGGGGCAGCACACGCCTATCCCCATCCCAGAAGTTCTCCCCCTCCAGCCCTACAGATCCGAGATCGCCGCAGAGCACCACAGGGCCATAAAGGATGGCCACGTGGGTGGGATCATTCTGCGCGGCTTCAATATGCACCCTCATCGGCAGGTCCAGATGAAGGGTGTCGCCGCTTTTCCAGGAACGCTCCACGGTGATGTAGCCGTTTTCGGCTTGTGCGGCAATCACCTCGCCGTTGACATTCACTCCCATAGGCTTGGCCAGCCAGTCGGGCGCACGCAGACGCACGGCAAAATTTTGCGGCTTGTCGGTGGTGAGCGTGATATCCACCGTGGATTCCGCTGGAAAACGGGTTTGGGTGCGCAGGGTGACGCCCTTTTCGGCCCAGTGGGCGATGCTCGGCTGATACAACCCGACGGTGATCCCCTTGGAATCAGTCCAATAAGTTGATTCCGTATACCGGCCGGGATTTTCCATCCCGGTGCCCAGGCAGCACCACCCGGAATTGACGGGATCCGAGAAATTCCGATACCACCCCCCTCCCACGGGTTGAAAATAGGTGAACATCCCTTTCTTGGGATCCTGTCCGCCAAGAATCTGATTGTAGAGCGCCCGTTCGTAGTAGTCGAGGTAGGTGGCCTTTGGTTCCCATGCATAGAGCGAGCGCGTCAAGCGCAGCATGTTGTAAACATTGCAGGTCTCGGAGGTCGTGCGTGAGTCAATGTGTGCGGCAGTGGTCTCAGGAGCGAAAAATCGTTCACTTTCGCTGTTGCCGCCGGTGATCCAACTCCGGTTTTCGACTACCGTCTGCCAAAAGAACTGCGCCGCCTTGTGGTAAGAATCCTCGCCCGTCAACTCATAGATGCGATCAAATCCGATGAACTTTGGAATTTGTGTGTTGGCATGGATCCCGGTGAGGATGTCTTTCCCCTCAATCATCGGATCCAATACCTTATGATGGCAGAACCGCTTGGCGGCGGCGAGATACTTCGCGTCGCCCGTGACGGCGTAGAGATCGGCCAGCACCTCAGCCATGCCGCCATGCTCAATATTTAGCATCCTTTGCATCTGATCGTCACTGAGCGGGGCGATGGTGTCGCAGCAGAAATCGCTCATCTTGATCCACACCTCGCGGGCTTTGGCGTTGCCGGCGAGCACCGTGGCATCGCGCAGGCCCGCCAGAAGCTTGTGGACGGTATACCACGGCACCCAGCCCTTCAGCGGCTTGCCTGCCTTCACATCGGCAAAAATCTGTTTTCCGTTGGGAATGGCCGCCACATAACCGTTCCCGTTCGCCCGCTGGCACTCGGCCAGTTCATCGACCATGTAGTCGATGCGACGTTTGATTTCCGCGTCGCCCGTAGCCTTCCACATCAGGCACAGCGCGGTGAGGTAATGTCCGCCGGTTTGTCCCGCCACGCCTTTGAGTTCCCAGCCGCCATACGGCTCAGCCTTCGGCTTCAGCCCGGCTTCCTTGCGGAACGAAGACAGATACCGGTCGGGGGACATCTCCAGCAATACCTTCAGGTCAAGCTCCTGGTGCTCCTTGAAGGGGCCGTCCAGAAGCGTCACCGCACCGTAGGGCAGCGGCTTGACTGCAGGTTCTATCGAAGCGGAGAATGCGGCAGGCGCAACCGCATCAGCGGCGTGCAGCGCGACCAGCGGTGCCAGCAGCAGGGCGGTGAGAATGAAGGATGTGACTTTGTTCATGTGTGTATGCTCTACGATTAATAGTTTAGGATCCGACGGACATTCCCTCATCGCTTTCTCGCTCCAACTCGATCCGCGCATCAGGCGATGATTGTTTTGGCGGCGGCGAATGTTTCGCGGGCTTCTCGCCGACCCGGTGCATCTTGGCGTTGAGATTGAACGTCGGATTTTTCGCCGGAATCAGGGCGCCGGTGTTCTTGTGAAAACCGTCGATTAAGGAATCGAGTTCCTTGACCCGTTCCGACTGTTCAGCGGCAAGGTTCTTTGTTTCGCCGATGTCATCCTTCAAGTTATACAGCTCAAAACGGTCGCTTTGATCCGGGTTATCACAAAAGAACCGGATCAGTTTCCAGTCGCCGCGGCGGATCCATGTCGTGGGCGACACCCCGATAGCGGGCATGTAGTGCGGGAAATAGCAGAACACTGTCTCGCGCGGCGCACCGGTGCCGAGCAGCGCTGGTGTCTGGCTCACGCCGTCGAATTTCACTTTCTGCTTCGGTTGCACCCCCGCCATTTCAAGCAGCGTGGGATACCAATCGACACTGGACAGCAAGGCGTCGCTGCGGGAGCCGGGCTTGACTTTGCCCGGCCAGACGACGACGCACGGCTCGCGTGTGCCACCTTCGTAGGGCATCGCCTTGCCGCCGCGCAGGGGCGCATTGCTGGTCGGCGGAATGCCGTCAACGCGGTCATACATATCGCCGCCGTTGTCAGAAAAAAATACGATGATCGTGTTGTCCGTCAGCTTGAGTGCATCCAGTGTATCGAGCAAGCGCCCGACGTTTTCATCGAGGCTTTGAACCATCGCGCCATACACGGGACAACGTTGCGGGTCGTTCGGATCGGCCTTGGCACGATATTTCGTTATCAGGTTCGTCTTGCCGTCGAAGGGCATGTGCACGGAGAACGCCCAATAGTTCAGAAAAAACGGATGCTGCTTGTTCGCCTTGATGAACTTGATCGCCTCGCTGCCCATGCGGTCCTCAAGATGCTCGCCGGGCTGGCCGGTGAAGTTCAACTTGGGGGGAAATTTCCAAGGGGCGACATACGGCCCTGCGTGGGTCGGTCCCCACCAGTGGGGCACATCGACATCGAAGCCGTGCTGTAACGGACTGTAAGGCTCTGGGCCCAGATGCCACTTTCCGAAGTGGCCCGTCGCGTAGTCCGCATCCTGGAACGCCTTGGCCAACGTGTAGTAGTCCGTTTTCAACCGAGAGACGCTGCTCATCTGCAACGCATGCTGATACGGCGGGGCTTTCGCCACCATCCGCTCCTCCAGCCGCACCTCTGGCTCATGACAACACGGCAGCGTGATCCCGACGCGCGCCGGATATTCCCCCGTCATGATGCTTGCGCGCGTCGGCGAACAGAGCGGGTTAGCCGCGTAGGCATTCGCGAACGTCATCCCGCGTTTCGCGAGTCGCTCAATGTTCGGCGTCTCAAAGAATTTCGTCGTCCCATACAGGGTCGTGTCACTCCAGCCGAGGTCGTCCGCAAGGATAAACACGACATTGGGTCTGGCCTGCGGCACGTCGGCGGCGTGCAACCAAGCCGGTGGTAGCAGCAGGATCGCAAGTGTGAAGGAGGTGATATTATTCATAGTGTGATTTAAGTTTACCGTCAAGGCACCGGCACTTGTGCGACGGGAAACACGCTTACCGGGCCGATCAGACCGGAGGGACTTAATGGGTCGCCCTTCTTCCACAGCCGCCAACTGGTGAAACTGATGCGCCCGGTCGAACTCGGTTTTCCCTGCTGCAGCCATTCCGGCCACGACTTGAGCGTGGTGTTCTTATTGCGCTCGCTGTCTTCCGGCAAATTCTCGTCGCCGATTTGGCGGTTAATCCAAAGGTTGACGACCTTGAGTTCCATCTGGTTCTTGCCGGGTTGAAGGGCGGATGTGACATCCACCTGATACGGTGACTTCCAGAGGATGCCGAGGTCCTTGCCGTTCACCTTCACCTCGGCCATCACTTCCACCTTGCCCAAGTCGAGCATCCATTTCGTGTGCGCGGAAAGCGGTCCGGCAACGAATGTAGTCTGATAAACCGCCGTGCCGGAATAATACTTGATTCCCTCTTCAGCGCGCTTCGACCAATCCTCGAGCTTGGCAAACGTGACGTCGCCCGGCCCGCCGGCTTTAGCGTCAAAATGGATTTGCCACGGCCCGGTGATTTCCTGCGTCGCTGACAAGGCCGTCACATTTATTTTCTTGGTTTTGCCGCTGGCCGTTTGCAGTCCATAGCTTCCAGCATGAATGGCGGAAAGCACGGTGCTTCCGTCAGATTCACTGTGAATTTCCGCCGCCGGTTCCGCGACGGTTGACTTGATTAAACTTGGCCGCTTCAGCGTGAAAAAATCTTTATCCTTCCCCGTAAAAGTCACCGTCTCGCCACCCACGACGTATTCCACCGTGAGCGTTTTCACCACGCCAAACGCCGGATCATCACCTTTCGCCACTTGAGGGACGCGAATTTTGGTTTCGCCGCTGTCCACGATGGCTTGCAGTTTTTGAGTGACGTCGCGCGTGCGCGCCGGATCGCCGGGCACGCCATAAGTCGCCTTGGTGATTTTGACGCCGGCCATTGGTTGCACTGGCTGCACCGGCAACGAATGAACCAGTGACCATTCCAACTTGTCTTCGTGCCGCAGTTCCACGATTGGATCAATGCCCGCCGATAGTTTGCGGAACACAACGAACACCGAACCGCTCGGCTCCAAATGCAGCGCCACCCGCGTCACGCCTTTGCTTTCCCGAAACGAAACCGAGTTCTCCATCCGACCGCTGTCCGGCCACCACAGCTCCGGTTGTTTGCCGCTGATGCGGAAATCGGCCACCGCCTCGACGGCTCCTTTCGTTTCCGGATTGGCGACGAAATAAACGTCCGCATCGCCGATGCGCCGATGAGTATAGCGAAGCAACGGGGCGGCGGAGAAATCCGGCGGCACACCGCGCTCGGCCAGAAACTCCTGCGCGGTCTTGCCCGTGAGGATTTTTCCGGAAGCCCACAATGCGGCGGCGGTCTTCTGAACTTTTTCATCGCCCGCGCCCAGATCCGCCAGACTGGGCGACTTGCGCGGCGGCTTGTCTGAACCAACAATCATCGCGCCGGCCTCGGCCAGTTCTTTGATCTTGGCCAGCAAGGCGGGCGTCATCGTCTCGACGGACGGCAACACCAGTGCACGATAGTTCATACCATCGGGCAGAACTATCTTTCCGTCTTTCACGCTCATGCGCGTCAGCACGACCTCCGCCGAGCAACCGTCCCAGCCGTAGCCGCTGCGGATGTGCGGCGCGATTTCCGCTTCGGGCGGTGCCTGAAATTTGCGCGGCGCGCCTTCCGAAGCGAGGTAGGCGATGTCGGCAACAAACTGTCCTTGTTGCAAAATGCTCTGACACCGTGCCAGATATTCATGCCAGGCTTTGGATTGCTCCCACCAAGTCTGCGTGCGTTCGTAGTGAAGTCCAAACGGCCCCATGCTCATGCCGGGGGCGGCATTGGTCCACGGTTGCGCGGCGAACCGGTGAAACACAAACCGATTGATGCCTTCGCAGAATGCCCAGTCGCCGAGGTCTTTGATGTTGCCGGGATAGCTTTGCCATTTTTCGTCGCCCCCGGAGGTGAAGGCTTCCGCGCCGATGATCGGCTTGCCATAAGTATGTCCGGCAGAAGCCATCTCGGTGCAGCTTGGTGTCGCGCCGAATCTTTTCCACGCCCAGAACTCGCCCATCGGCTCATCACACTGGCCAGCATAGGCCATATCATCCGCCGGTTCGCCGTAGGCTTCAATGGTCAAGCGTAGACCGTTCTGTTGGGCCAGCTTTCGGAATGTGCCCGCATAATTTTCGACGATCAGATCGGAAACCGTCTGCCGCAAATCCCCCAGAAAACGCTCGGTGATTTCCGTGCTGCCGATGATGCGCCCGGAATACGCGGGCAGGAACGGCACCATGTCATAGCCGCGACGCTTCTTAAATTCCTCGCGCATCACCGGCGTCCAGTTTTGTGCGCCGTTTTCCCAACTGTCAATGTGAACCGCAACCAGCGATTTATCTTGTCCAGTGAGCGCCCGGTTCTGCTGAACAATCTTCCCCATCAGATGTTCAAAGTGAAACGTCGCCGCCTCGGTGCTTAACTTGTCGCATTCGAGGCCCACGCCGGAATCGGATGCGGGATGGTTGACCACTCCCGTGGTGGTGTGGCCGAAACGCATGACCAGCCATTTGCCGGCGGGCGGAGTCCAATCGAGTTTGCCATCGCGGCCCATGTATTTGGAAATATCAATCACCTGATCGCGCGGAATGACTGCTCCGGCGGGAGATTCCTTATAGTCGGCTGTCAGCGGCGCTGAAGCGGGAATGCCGCCCTTGGTTTGAGTCAACGACTTGCCATCAATTCCGGGAATACGGTTTTTCGCCGTCGGCGCGGGCATCGCCAGCACGGCAATGTCCTGGTAAAAATTCTTTAACGCCTCGGGTTGCGGCAAGACCACCGGCGCTTTGTCGGTGTTGCTCATCTCGACTTCGCTCCACACCACTTTCTGCATGGACAGTTCCGGCGTGATCCACGGGCCGCCGCTGCCGTTCCAGCCGGAATCGTTGTTCATGTTGATTTCGAGGCCGAGCCGCTTGGCCTCGTTGCAAGCGTGGCCGATCATCTCCATCCACAGCGGCCCGGCGAAATCCGCCGCCCCCTTGGGCGTGCTGTCATGCGGTGCGGTCTCCATGTAAAGCGCGCCGCCAATGCCGACGCGCGCCATCGCCTCCAAGTCCGCCGTGATGCCGGCCTTGGTGAGATTGCCGCACAACGGGAACCAATACACCCACGGCCGCGCTGAGGCGGGCGGATGCTGGAAGCTGGTTTCGAGGGAATCCGCCGGCGCGGCGGACGCCATGGGAACGAGGC
>Ga0007854_10002786_pt1 | contig 10760 bp, 7 predicted proteins | sample CryBogCBH12Aug08_FD_60382 | JGI IMG/M metagenome (GOLD analysis project Ga0007854, IMG submission 60382) | Freshwater microbial communities from Crystal Bog, Wisconsin, USA - CBH12Aug08 | ecosystem: Environmental > Aquatic > Freshwater > Lake | place: Crystal Bog, Wisconsin, USA | collected... | reverse complement strand
GACTACAACAACGCCCGCATCATCGTGGACACCGCCGCCAGCCACGCCAGCCCCACCCCGCCGACTCCGCCGACTCCGCCGCCCGCGACTCCGAAACCGTAATCTGCATTAAGGCGAATTAAGTTCAGAGCAACTCTCCAGCATTTTGGAGAGTTGCTTTTTGCTTTCGTCGCTTAACTTTTCTCCGTTGCTAATTTTTTCGAGAACCGGCTTTGGGTCGAAGCCAAGCGTTTGTTCCCGCCCGCCAGAAAATCTATGGCTGAAAAAATTGGCGACATGCAAACGCCTATCAGAATCAACCGGCTGGTCTGCCAGCAGCATCTTTATTGAAGCTTTGGTTTCGGAATGGCTTTTTGGATTTGCGGCTAAACCATGCGTTAGCCAATAAAAAAGGGCGATGATGATAATTACATACCCGCAACGAATTAAAAATTTAACGTGGTGATTCACAGGCCAAAAAATAAATACCAAGCTTCATCTTTTACAATGCTGAGACCCGTTCTAATGTCATACCACAATGGAGGAAATTGGTTGGACAAAGTAAAAGTTGGGCCGGTCACGTTATTAACCACAAGGGTTGGAGTTCCAGTAGCTTCTGCGTGCCATGACCAATCTACGCGAGCAAGCGTAACCCAGATGGAATCCGGTGAACTTGGCTTGAATCTTAAAAAAGTCATGAAACTCGAATTCATGGTGGTGTAAACATCTCCGACTGGAATCCCTGGACAATCGGTAAATCCAGAAATTTTTTGATAAAAAATATTTTGGTGAAAACTGTTTGTGTTTAATACCTGATATGACTTGTCATAGATAAGCGAACCATCCAACTCCCAATTGCCACCGGTTGAGACAGCAAGAAGTGGAAAGCTTGATTCGTTTGTGCAGTTAACAAGCTGGGTCCAGCCAATCGCGCCCGGAAACTTTGACGTGACATCGCCCGTAAATTCCATGTTCCCGTCATCGATTTCATTCGTAGACGTTCCCATGCTTAACCACAAAAAGCCGCCCTGAAGCGTAAAGCTTCCATAGTGGGTAGAACCAGACCCGACATGAGCCACTGGCTTAACAACCGAATAACGTCCTTTCCCATACACATTGACCTTTTGCCCGTTTGAGAATTTCAAATCCAAGTCAATATACGCCGTTGTGTTTGGCGCATCCGAATAATACCAAGCTGGCGTCTGTGCTGCTTGCAACATGTTCCTGTCAAAAAAATAATCATCGTAGCCGGAACCCAGACTGTTCCAACCGTTCACAAGTGAACCATTCAAAATCCATTGATATCCAGTGTCAGAATCAACAATGCCACTGACAGATGGATTGAAAAAATATGAAAACGTCAGTTTTTGTCCGACGCTGAACGTGCCTGTCGGCACAACATGATCCGGTTGGAGAATCGAATTGTTTGCCTGAACATATAATTTGTGTTTGGTGGCCGTGACATTCAGGCTGTAATGCCTGCCCGGCGCGCTCGCGGCCAAGTCCAGCGTAGCATTGTCCGGCAGAACGATATAAAGGTTTCCGTCGTTGCCCACATTTTTCCCCAAGACGCGAATCCGAGTGGGGTCAATGGCTGTTGTTGGCGTGCCATCCCAAACATCGCCTTGAGGCCCCACACAGCTTAACGAAACTGGCCGTCCATATTCGGTAGCATTTGCGCTCATACGCAGAAGATTCTTCGCAGCAATTCCAGTTTTGCCTCCAGTTTGAAGCTTCATGTAAGCCCTAGCATTTCGCGAGAAATTACGGAATTCCCCGTAATTAGGCCAACTCCATCTGTAATTTATATTTGCGTAATAATGAGAAAGCTTCCAAGTGTAATTTTCATTCCAAGACTCGGAAGGGACTGCAAACAAGCTGGGAACGAAGTCATCACCGTTACCAACGCTATTGCCGTCAATATTATAGCCACTGGCATCATATCCCGTTGTGGTGAAGGTTCCACTCTTGTTTGTATCTGACCAAAAATAAGAAGAATCCCACCAGCCATAACCCTCGCCAACATGATAATAAAAGGAACCATTACCATGATATTCGAGGTTTCTGGCACTATCTATGATCGCTGAATAGTTCTTCGTAGCGCCTGTTTGCTCTGTAAAACTTCCTGAGCCGTCTTCGTGTGTCCAATTATCAAAGTAGCTATAAACATAAACAATCGGCGGTTTGTCCGGGTTCGCCTTATTTTGGATTGCCGCGCTGGCCAATCCGCCGCTGACAATCAGGCAAAGTAAAATAAAATAGTTTTTCATGGTGGGTTCCTTTTTTAATTGCCGTAAGAGCCGTCGGGTTGTTGTTCGTTTGGCGCGTAGCCGGTCATGCTAAAACTCGCCGTGCCGCCCGCCGTCGTCGGCACGTTGTTTGCCGACCAAGTGCCGTTACCGTAGTTCGTGCCTTTCACGCCGTTGACCCAAACCGCGTAGGTGGCATCGGAAATTTTGCCGGTCAGGTTCACGGTCTTTTGCCATAGCTGGGAATCCGGCGTCACGTCATCCATCGTCAAGGTGATGGCGGCTTGAATCACGCTGACGTTGGTGCTGGTCGCATTTCCCGCCGCATCCGTGGCGGTGAGCGTAACAACGTTTGTGCCGGGATTTAGCGGAATTTCTTCCACCCAAAACTTGCCGTCCCGCTCGACCAGTCCGGAAACCACGTTCGTATCGCCGTTGGTATCGGTGATGGAAGCCGAGACGGTGGCGGTTTCATCATCCACCTGCCCGTCCATCGTGAAATTCGTTCCGCTGATTTGCGCGCCATTTTGCGGCCAAGTGATTTGAACCACGGGCGGATTGGTCTTGCCCGAAAAATCCAAGGTGATGCTCACGTTGGTGGTGGTGACGTTGCCCGCCACGTCAGTGGCATGGACAATGACCGTGTTCAATCCATTGGTCAGCGGAACGTCGAAGCATTGAAACCAGTTCGTAGTGGTGGCAAAAGAATTGGTGTCCAAAAATTGCGAGGTCACAAAACCCTGCTGGTTGGTGAGAACGCCCGCCGCATTGGACACGTCAAAATAAATGCCGGCCAGCGGCTTGGTGCTGTAACCCTGCACTTGGATTATGGGCTTGGCGGTGGTGCTGGCAATCGGATTGGTAATGACGATGGTTGGCGGAGTGGTGTCAATCGTGATGGTGTCCATCGTCCAGTAGGCAATGCCGTTCGTGCCTTTGAAACCAAACCAGACCTCGTGCGTTCCCCCGTTTGTCCCGATATTCACCAACGGAATCGCGGTGAATGGAATCCAGCTTGCGCCGTTAAAATTGGTGGAATCCACCAATACCGCCGTGGCTGCCGCCGGCCCGCCTTGTATCACCAAGGCTTGAACAATGTTGGTATTCACCGGGTCGCTTAAAAAATAAAAGGCCATGCCGCCCGCGTCGCCCACCGACGGATCGGTTCTGGCCGCGCGGAAAAAACCCATGCCGGTGAACGGCGTGGGCAGCATGAAATTGGTCTGGCCGTTCGTCCCTTGCAGCACGTCGTTCCATGCCGCACCGACAAGGTTGCTCGCGGCAAAAACGTCATAGGTTCCGGCTGGGTCGGCTTCCAACAGGTTGATTGGCAGGTTTGTTCCGCTCAAACCGGCGGTAAGCAGCTTCAATCCGGGAACGTAAGGATGCGGGGCGAAGTAATTTGTAAGCGGCGGACAATTGGTGCAACCGCCGCCGCCGGGCGGTGTCGGTTGCGCCAAAACATTGAGGGAGAAAAGGGCGAAGGCGAACGCCGCAAGAATTTTCCGAATGATTGCTTTCATAATTTTGAACCCATTGAATCCTGTAAGTTAAATCGTTTATACCAAAAGCATCCGCCGGCGCAAGAAATAAAAGACAACTGGCAGTTGGTAGCTCAAAAGTGCGTTTCCTGTTTGGGTAGGCGCGTGGCATCACCCCTGCGTTTATACCAAACTTTAGGCGAAACAATCCGCGTGGAACGAGTCAAGGCGGGCTTGAGCCAAGAAGACCTCGCTGAAAAGGCAAGCCTGACGAGAAATTACATCGGGCAGATTGAACGTGCGGAAAAGAGGATTCACTTGGAAACGCTTGCAAAAATCGCCCGCGCCATGCGTTTGCGTGTGAGCGACCTCACGCGTGATATATGAAATGTCCGAACGCCACTTTGTTTTTAAGGAAAAGTATTCCAGACCAGTTCGGGATTGTTTGTGATTCCTTTGGAGGTGCCGTTCCAGTATTCAGATTTTTTGAACCTTTTTGCATGACCATCAAGGAAAGAAAAGTCTGCTCCAAGGCCATGCATATTTGTAATGGAGCCGCCGTCACCAAGTGCCGGTAATTGTTGATTGTCAAACAACCAGACAACTGCGGCTGGAGCCGCTGGAACAGCGGTGAGCTTGATGTCTTTGTGTTGGGTGGGCCCCGCACCGTTGAACCCGTCATTGAGTGCGTAATGAAACAAATTATTTTGCAAGGCACTGGCATTACAACGCCGTGGATTTGATGGACACAGCCAGATGGTTCCGCTGACATCTGCTGCCGGGTTGGTTCGCCATGGCATACCCAAGTAAGGAGGCAGATTTATTGCCTGCGGGAGTTGAATATACCAAGCCTTGTTTGTCGGATCGAGGTCACCAGATGCGGCTTGCGGACTGGCAATGCCTTCACGAGGCAAATAATCGTCATTATCCGCCACGTAAACCTGCGTGGCTAGTCCCCATTGCTTGAGGTTGTTGAGGCATTGAGTCGCCTTCGCGGTTTCCTTGGCCTTGCTCAAGGCCGGCAGCAGCATGGCCGCGAGAATCGCGATGATGGCGATGACGACGAGCAGTTCAATCAGGGTAAAGGCAAAGCAGGATTTCGCCTTGGGACAATCATGGCGCAGACGCAAAAGGTTGATGGGAAAGCAACGGTTCATCGGGCACTGGGTTTGGGCTGATTGATTCCATAGTCACACGCCTTGCCATTACTGGCAAGTGTTTCAAGCGGGCGGGCGTGTCCTAATCATAACCTTGCTCTTAATCGTAATCGGCAGAAGGCTGGTATTAAGATTAGGATTACGATTGAGATTAGGACGCCACCAAGCTGACAAACGTCAAAAGCCCAAGGACTCGTGGAACTCGTCCCTCCGGGAATGTTGCTTTCGCCCGTCGTCAAAAAAATTTCCGTGGCGTGTGAACGCAGAGTCGCTAACCTGCGTCCAATCTAACCATCGCATCCAGCCATGAAAAAATTCACCTCCCTGCTCCTGCTCGCCGCCACGCTGCCGCTCGCCGCCGCCGACACGAATGCGCCCGCCACCAAGGACACCAACGCCATCGCCAAAATTCCCGACGCCTCGCACGCGCCGGTGCGCGTGACAAACACCGTCACCATCGCCGGCGAACGCGTCACCTATGTGGCCGAAACCGGCATGTTGCCGTTGCTCAAGCCGGATGGCACATCGCGCGCGTCGGTTTTTTACATCGCCTACACACGGGTGGAAAAATCGGAAATCGGAAATCGGAAATCGGAAATGGAAAAACGCCCCGTCACTTTTTCGTTCAACGGCGGTCCCGGCTCGGCGTCCGTGTGGCTACATCTCGGTGCGCTTGGCCCGCGCCGCGTGAAGATGAACGACGACGGTTCGCTGCCCGCGCCGCCGTTCGCGCTGGTGGACAATGAGTTTTCCATCCTGAACGCGAGCGACCTCGTTTTCATTGACCCGGTGGCGACGGGTTTCAGCCGTCCGGCAAAAGATGAAAAGACCGACCAATTTTTCGGCGACGCGGGCGATCTGGAATCGGTCGGCGAATTCATCCGGCTCTGGACGACGCGCCACGACCGCTGGCTGTCGCCGAAATTTGTCTGCGGCGAAAGCTACGGCGTCTTCCGCGCCGCCGGGCTGGCGGATTATCTCCGCAGCCGATACGGGATGTATCTGAACGGCCTCGTCCTGGTCTCCGGCGTGCTGGACTTCGGCACGATTTGCGGCGGCACGGGAAATGATTTGCCGTATCCGCTGACTTTGCCGGCCTACACGGCGGCGGCGCATTTCCACAAAAAATTACCGGCGGACTTGCAATCGGATTTGACCAAGGCGCTGGCCGAGGCGCGCGAATTTGCCAAAGGCGAATTCACTTCCGCGCTGCTGCAAGGCTCAACACTGCCAGCGGACGCACGGAAAAAAGTTGTTGCCGAACTTGTCCGGCTCACGGGACTCAAACCGTCCGTCATCGAGGACAATAATTTGCGCGTGGACCCGCCCGTGTTCCGCAAACAGCTTTTGCACGATGACGGCCTGATTCTTGGCGCCTACGACGCGCGGCTGACCGGACGCGACGGCGACGCGGCGGCACAGGGCGCGGCGTTCGATCCGGCCAGCGCGGCGGTGATGGGGCCGTTTTCGGCGGCGATGAACGCGTATGTCCGCAGCGAGCTGAAGTTTGAAGATGATTTGCCGTATGAAATCATCGCCGGCGTGCAGCCGTGGAATTACGGCGTCCGAAACAATTTTGCCAACGCCAGCGACCGGCTCGCGTCCGTGATGAACCAGAATCCGTATCTGAAAATTCTCGTGCTTGGCGGACGCTGCGACCTCGTCTGTCCGGTGGACGCGATGCGGCACAGCCTCGCGCACATGGGATTGGCGGATGAATACCGGAAAAATGTTTCCTTCGCCGAGTTCGACGCCGGCCACATGATGTATATCAACCTGCCCGACCTGAAAAAAATGCAGGCGGAGATTGGGAAATTTGTGCGGCAGTAAAATCTGGCTAATTAATTGCTAGGCGGCTAGAACATTCGAGAGTTTATGGAAAACACAGACACATATTTTCACGCGTTGGCTTGCTTCTTTTGCCAGAGCAATCGGCTTTACCGCATTTTCATACATTCCGATGAGTTGGTATTTATTTGGGCTGGCAACGGTTCGGAAGGTTTGGCGGGTGCACGAGCTGTTGCCGCTCGTGGAGGAGTTGGAGCTTTACTTGGGAAGGCATTAGAGTCAGCACTTGACCCCGCCAAGAAAAATCACACCCGGCTTGAGGTATTAGACCACACGCCGCTCGACCAGCTTATCAGCGACCACCCAAAAAATATAAGAGCATCCATCGCCGATATTGAGCAGGTTCGGATTCGCCGCCGTTCTGATGACCATGCTCGCACATTTTCAGACCACGGCCACCAAGCACGGCTATTTCTCCGGCATCGCACGTTCGGCAAATTTCGGCTTGGGATAGCTTCGGTGCATGATACACAGATTGCGTTCAAGGAGCTTCCCCGCATTCTTGGCGATAGATGCCAGATTGAGATTCCGTGGCCAGAGCAGGAGCAGCCGTGCCAGTGCGCGTTTTGTCGGAGGAGGCGATGAAGCCACCGCCTAACAAGTCGCCGGAATTTTCCATTAGCGCTTTCGGTTCCAATGTTGCGGTTCAGTTGTAAGCATAGTTGCTTGTTTCCGAACAGGCACACGCCAGTTAAATTACGATTACAAATGAAAAAATCCATTCTCCTCGCCGCCGTGATTTTTACGGCATTGTCCGCGTTGGCGATGCCGGTGAACAATCTCCGTCCGTTGCCGCCGGGCGACACGCTGGCGCTGGACGGCGGCTGGCGTTTCCAGCTCGACCGCGCCGACGCGGGCATCGCGGAAAACTGGGCGGCGAAAAAATTGTCCGGTCGCATTCACCTGCCCGGCTCGCTGCCGGAACAAGGCATCGGCGACGACGTGACGACGAACACCGCCTGGACCGGAACCATCAACGACAAGTCATTTTTCACCGCGCCAGAATTTGAAAAATACCGCCAATCGGGCAATGTGAAACTCCCGTTCTGGCTGACGCCGGAAAAATATTATGCCGGCGCGGCGTGGTTTCAGCGCACGGTGGAAATTCCGTCGGAATGGAAATCGCAGCGCGTGGTGCTGACGCTGGAACGGCCGCATTGGGAGACGCGCGTGTGGGTGGACGGGAAATTTTTCGGCACAAATAATTCGCTCGGCACGCCGCACGAATACGACCTCGGCCAGCTTGCGCCGGGCCGCCACACGCTGACCATTCGCGTGGACAACCGCCTGGTGGTGGACGTGGGCATCAATTCGCACAGCGTCAGCGACCACACGCAGGGCAACTGGAACGGCATCGTCGGCGACATTTCGCTGCGCGCGACGCCGCTGGTGTGGATTGAGGATTTGCAGGTCTATCCGCATCCCGCCACGCGGTCGGTGACGGTGACGGGCAGCATCGGCAACGTCTCGCGCGCGAGCGGCGAGGCGGGAATGCTTTTTTATGTGGACAAAAAATTGATGCAGTCCGTCGTCGCAGAATGGACGACGAACGGCGGGCGTTTCACCGGTGAAATCCAACTTGGTGCGGACGCGCCGCTGTGGGACGAGTTTCATCCGGCGGTGCGAAAGCTGACCGCGAAGCTCGGTGATGCGACGCGCAGCACGACGTTTGGCCTGCGGGAAATTTCGACGCAAGGCACGCAGTTTTTGGTGAACGGGCGGAAAACATTTTTTCGCGGCACGCTGGAATGCTGCGTGTTTCCGCTGACGGGACATCCGCCGACGGACGTGGATTCATGGAAGCGCATCATCGGCATCGCGAAGGCGCACGGGCTGAATTTGATTCGTTTTCATTCGTGGTGTCCGCCGGAAGCGGCGTTTCAGGCGGCGGATGAATTGGGTTTTTATTTTCAAGTCGAGGCGAGTTCGTGGGCCAACTTCAGCACGTCGCTCGGCAACGGCAAGCCCGTGGATGCTTGGGTTTATACGGAGACGGAGCGCATCCTGAAAACTTACGGCAACCATCCGAGCTTTATGCTGATGCTCTACGGCAACGAGCCGGGCAGCAAAAAATCCAGCGCGTTTCTCGCGGAATATGTTTCGCATTTCAAACTGCGCGATTCGCGGCGGCTCTGGACAGGCGGCAGCGGCTGGCCGCAGTTGCCGGAAAACCAGTTTCAGGTGATGGGGGCGCCGCGTATCTGGAGCCATGTGAAATCAGGCTTGGAAACACGCATCAACGCGAAGCCGCCGGAGACGATGACGGACTACACCGATTACATTTCGAAATGGAACATGCCGGTCGTCACGCACGAGATGGGCCAGTGGTGCGCGTATCCGAATTTTGCGGAAATCAAAAAATACAAAGGCTACTTGAAGGCGCGTAACTTCGAGATTTTCCGCGATTCGCTGGTCGCGCAACACATGGAGCGGGAGGCGCAATGGTTTTTGTATGCGTCCGGCAGATTGCAGACGCTGTGCTACAAGGAGGAAATCGAATCCGCTTTGCGCACGCCGGGCATGGGCGGTTTTGAACTGCTCGGCCTGACGGATTTTCCGGGCCAGGGCACGGCGCTCGTCGGCATGCTGGATGCGTTCTGGGACGACAAAGGTTATTTGGACGCGGCGGAATTCAGCCGATTCTGCAACACGGTGGTTCCGCTGGCGCGGTTGCCGAAACGCGTTTTCACCACGGACGAAACGTTGTCGGCGGATTTGGAAGTGGCGAACTTTGGCGCGGCGCCGCTGGCCGACGCGACGCCGTATTGCAAGCTGGTGGCGGATGACGGACGCGTGGTGGCATCGCAAATTTTTGACCGGCGCGACGTGCCGGTGGACAACGGCATCAAGCTCGGCACGGCGAATTTCAATCTGAAAGATGTCCCGTCACCGGCGCGCTACAAACTGGTCGCGGGTTTCGCCGGCACAAAAATCGAGAACGACTGGGACGTGTGGGTTTATCCGCCGCTGACCGCGCCGAAAGCGCCGGGCGACGCGGTCATTTTCCACGAGCTGAACGCGGCGGCGCTGGCGGTGCTGGATTCTGGCGGAACGGTTTTGTGGCTGCTGCCGCCGGAAAATGTCCGCAACGATTCCGCGAAGCCGGTGAAACTCGGCTTCAGCAGCATTTTCTGGAACACGGCGTGGACGCGGCGGCAGTCGCCGACGACGCTGGGAATTTTGTGCAATTCGCGGCTGCCGCTGTTCGCGGAATTTCCGACGGACGATTGCAGCGACTGGCAATGGTGGTATCTCATCCACCGCGCACAGGCGATGATTTTGGACGGCCTGCCGGCGGGACTGCTGCCGAGCGTGCAGGTGATTGATGACTGGACGACGAACCGCAAGCTGGCGCTGGCGTTCGAGGCGAAAGTGGGGAACGGAAAAATTTTCGTTTGCAGCGTTGATCTGGAAAACGGTTTGGACAACGACCCGGTGCGCCGCCAGTTCCGCACGAGCCTGATGGATTATCTGGCCAGCCCGAACTTCCAGCCGAAATGGCCGGTGGACGCGACGGCGCTTCAACGGCTCGCGACAAAATGAATCCGGCGGAAAACAGTCCAAAGAGTTTGCACCGCTATTTTCCGGCGAGCGAAAACGACAAGCGCTGGGGGCTTTACGTCACGACGGCGGGCTTGTCGCGGATTCCCCCACACGCGCATTATCCGCCGGACGGGCATCCGGCGGGCTACGATTTCAATTTCAAGACCGGACGTATTTTGGACGAGATCGTGATGGTCTATATCTCGAAGGGACAGGGCTGGTTTGAATCCAAATGTAGTCGCCGGCAAAAAGTCACCGCCGGACAGGTGTTCCTTTTGTTTCCGGGCGTGTGGCATCGCTACATGCCGGACGCGGCGACCGGCTGGGACGAACATTGGGTGGGCTTTGACGGCGATTTGCCGCGCCGGTGGATCAAGGAAAAATTCTTTTCGCCGAAAACTCCGGTGCTGCCCGCCGGGCGCGAAAATTTTTTGCTCGGCTGTTTCACCGGCCTGATGGAAACCATCCGCGCCAATCCGCCCGCGATGCAGCAAATCCTTTCC
>Ga0007854_10002785_pt1 | contig 10760 bp, 11 predicted proteins | sample CryBogCBH12Aug08_FD_60382 | JGI IMG/M metagenome (GOLD analysis project Ga0007854, IMG submission 60382) | Freshwater microbial communities from Crystal Bog, Wisconsin, USA - CBH12Aug08 | ecosystem: Environmental > Aquatic > Freshwater > Lake | place: Crystal Bog, Wisconsin, USA | collected... | reverse complement strand
GGTATCGTTATTACCCCAGATCAATAAAGTGGGCTGTTTAACCTGATTTAATTCTTCACCCAGATTGCTTCGAATAGCACTTTTAGCCAAAGAAATAACTTTGATAACCTTTATACGGTTAATGGTTATTTCAAACACTTCATCCACAAGTTCTTTTGTTGCCATTGCGGGATCGTAAAAAGTAAGTGCTGTTTTTTTCTTGATATACTCGTAATCGCCCCTTTTAGGATAACTGTCGCCCATGCCATTTTCAAACAGCCCAGAGCTTCCGGTCAATATGAGGGATTTGATTCTTTCAGGATGTTTCAAAACATGAACCAATGCAATATGTCCGCCAAGTGAATTACCTAATAGGTTGATATTTTCATATCCTCTTAATTCTATAAATTTCTGAACATGTTTTTCTAATCCGCTCACTGTTGTATGAAAAATATCAAGCTCAAATAAAGGCAACAGCGGCACTATCACTTTATTTGTTTTGCGGAAAAACTCAATGAGGTATTCGAAATTACTGAGTGCGCCGAATAATCCATGCAATAATAATAAAGGTTCTCCTTCTCCTTCTTCCAGGAATCTAAACTTGTCTTGTTGTTTAATTTGATACTCCATAGTCAATTTCTTAAGCAAGCAGGTAATTCGACGCTACAAATAAAAGCAAATTACAGCTAAAAAAAACCAATTACAAGCAGATGTTAATTAAGATATAACACCATAGCCAATAAAGTTACTTCATTTTATATAAACAATTCCCCGAGAAAAAACTTAACTGATGCTTTTTCCAACTGTTTCAAAAAATGTTTCGAGCTCTAAAAACATATCTTTAAAAAAAGGAATGATCACCGCAAAACCGTTTACAATTGTTGGTCCGAATGGCTCTGTAAATCCATAAACTTTGGATTCATGAATGGTTTCCTGTTTTAATAAATGTATTTTGTCTGCGTAAAAAAGTATCGCACTAAAAACAGTAATATAAATGACTGTATACAAAACAATCCCTCCAAGGCGATTGATCCATCCCATCAGCATAAACTCAGCGGTTTTCTGTAAAATACCTGCCACAAATCTTATGAGCAGAATGAACCCGAACATCACCAACAAAAACGATAAAAAAGGCAACCATTTCACAGCTAGGTTTGTACTATGCTGCAGCCAACCGGCAACAGCCGTTGACAACTTTAATGCAGCAGCCAGTGCAATGATCACAGCAAAAAAAGAAAATATGGCAACAATAAACCCTCTACTGTAACCTTTGATCACAGCCAGAATCATTAAAATGCAAAAGAATAAGTCTATAACCATTTTATAGCCCGGGTTTAATTTTAAGTGCTTAGCCCCCTTCTTATTTGGCCAATAACTCTTTTACCACTGCAGATATTGCTTTGCCATCTGTTTTACCTGCCAATTGTTTGGTGGCAATACCCATTACTTTGCCCATATCGGCAGCAGAAGCAGCACCTGTTTCGGAAATGATCTTTGCGATCGCCTCTTTTAATTCCGCTTCTCCGAGTTGTTTGGGTAGAAACTTTTCGATGATCGCGATCTCCTCTCTTTCCTTTAATGCAAGGTCTTCGCGGTTTTGCTTTTCGAATATCTCCAAAGAATCTTTACGCTGCTTCACCAATTTCTGAAGCAATTTTAATTCCCCTTCCTCACTGATCTGGCCATTCGCCCCGGGTTCTGTTTTCATTTTGATAATTTCTGCTTTAACAGCACGCAATCCACGCAAAGCCGGTTCATCTTTGGCTTTCATGGCATCCTTCATTTGTTCCATTATTTGTGTTTCGAGACTCATAGTATACATTTTATGGTGAGATTAAATTATCCTTTGTTTTCTTTCAGTTGCAATTCCTTGAATTTTGCATAGAAAGCTTTTGCGAATGTTCTGATGTCATTCACCAAAATTTCATCGTGCGTTGCCCGCTCATAAGAATCGGCCATTCCCATAAAAGCCTGAAAATAAAAATCAGCCATTTCATCTACCATCATTTCGTTAGTCCAAAGATCAACACGCAAAGCGCTTTTTTCGGCACCGTCCCAGAACGCCACCATCATCGCTTTTGCAGCTTGCATCTTTTCTATGGTACTATCGGATGCCGCCCAATTAATTTTTTGTGGCACTTTATCCTTGTCTAAATGAACATCGATTTTAATAGTGGAAGTATGCATGTAACTTTTTCTTTTATTATTTAAAATGAATTGCAAATGTAGGCGAATCGGCTACAGCTTTCAATTTCTGATGGTTTCTGTAATCGTTTGCCAGAATAGGTCTGCAGTCCTATCCCAATTAAATTTCCTTGCTTGTTGAATACCTGCTTCAATTAATTTACTGCGTAAAGTTTCGTCTTTATACAATTGAAGCATTTCTTTGGCGATCGCATCAGCATTATTAGGATCGGCGTACAATGCCGCACTGCCGGCAATTTCGGGCAAACTGCTTGTATTACTTGTGATGACCGGAACCGCACATTGCATAGCTTCAATAACCGGAACTCCAAAACCTTCGAACAAAGATGGGAATACCATGGCATAAGCCGAAGCTGTTATGTTAGCCAATTCATCTTCAGGCAAATAATTTAGCAATACAACATCATCCCGGTACTTATATGTTTTTAATTTTTCAAGTACAGTATCATATTGCCAAGCTAACCTTCCTGCCACCAATAATTTCATATTGCTGCGTTGCCATTTTTTAAATAATGAAAATGCTTTTAGCAGAGTAATCAAGTTTTTTCGGGGATGAATCCCACCAGTAAATAAAAAATATTCATTACCATCAGAATATTTTTCTTTTATTTTTTGCTGATCTGAGATACCAATCGATTGAAAAATGTTTTTTGCTGCGCTGAATACAACATTTATTTTTCCAGGAGCAATTTTATATTGCTGAATCATGTCATTTTTAGAAAATTCCGAAACGGTTGCGATCTTCTTTGCCTTATCCAGAAATTTTTTAGTAAATGCCCGATAATAATACAAATGGTGTTTGGGAATAAATTCCGGGAAATGTTTAAAAGCGAGATCATGCAGCACTAATAATTGCGGAACCTTAGTTGTTAAACTGCAAAAACCATATGGCTGAATTAATACATCTGGCTTGATGGAACGCAAAGCCATCGGCAGTTTTACATCATACCAATATTTAAAAGAAAGCGCATGTCGAGCGGTGGGTGTAACAATAACAGGTTTTACATTTGATGAAAAAATAAACTTTTGATCAAAGGGTCTGTCGAAAATAAAGATGAATTCATGTTCAGGGTATTTTTTTGCAAGGCGACAGAATATTTCCTGTACAAAATATCCGTATCCTTCCAGATGGTCCTTCTGCAAAAAAATAGTATTTACTGCAATCTTCATAAGCAAATGTAGCAACGATTCTAAGAAAATTATATATCTTGTTATTATAAATTAATCTTATCCTATGGCAAAGATTTGGATATCCTTGTTTATAACCTTTAGCACTTGTGCTAATTTAAATGCACAGGATTCTTCTTTTCTAAAACTTAATTGCTTTCATTTCAAACAACAAGACACAGTAAGTTTTACTTGCAACTTGATGAATTATAAAAATGATAATATACATTTTGCCACTTTGCATGTTTGGATCGAAGAAATTGGAACAAACAAAGCATGGAAGTTCAGGTATCCGATATTAAACGGAGAAAGCAGAGGAAGTTTCATTATTGATTCGTCAATTGAAAACGGGAAATATGCTTTTAATTTTCTCGTGCAAAAAAGTTTCTTTGCATTAGAAGGGCAGATCACCAATTATACTATTTCTCAAAAAGAGATCAATTATATGATGTTAACCAAAGATGAAAATTCTTATACCAATAGTTTTTCTCCAGCCGCAGATGGGTCATTCAGATTAAAGGGAATTCTATTTCAAGACACTGCTGATTTTGTTTTTACGCCTTCGCTAAAAAACACAGAAAATACACTTAATGTTCAAATCAAGTCAACACTTGATTCTTATTTCTCTGTAGATAGTTCTTCTACAAAGATAGTTTTGATTGGCGAAGAGAAACAACTGCAACTGAATTCAAGTTCGCAAAACTTTATTCCTTCAAATACCGACTATCAATTCAGTTATAGTAAATTTTACAGCAAAACAACTTTGCCGGATGTAATTGTTAGTACTAAGTCCAAAAAGAAAATTGAACAATTTGATGATAAATACTCAACCGGGTTATTTAAAAATGGTAATGCTAGAATTTTTGACGGATTAGAAAATGATCAAATTGCAAGGAGTCAGAATTTTATAGAATTCTTGAAAGGACGTATTGCCGGATTGAATATTCTTCCCGACAGAGGCAAGTATACAATAATTTGGAGAGGTGCTAACGATCTCAGGCGCGGATCGAACGTTGACATTTTTATTGATGAATTTCAAGTGGATCTAGCCAATTTCGATTTTAATTCAATCAATGTTTCTGATATTGCCATGATCAAAGCTTATCCTCCTCCTGCTTTTTTAACGGCAGGTGGAATTAGAGGTGCAATTGCTGTTTATACCAAGCATAGTGATTATAGCATTGAAACAAAAGGGAAATACAAAATCAAGGTTTTTGGTTATTCCTCTCCTGAAACTATTTGGAAGAATTGATTTTTTAATCGCATGCACGATCAAAAATAATTGAAACACGCATAGCGTAGATAAAACGGGTTTATACAGATTTTTAAATGTAAGTGCTTCGCCGCACAAGGTTATAAAGTATAATTATGCGAAGCATCAATGTTAAATCTTTATTCAATAGTTGGTTACAAAAAATCATTTCTTTTGTTTGGCTGCCCATGTATCCATTTTCTTTTCTACGATTTCCAGAGGCATACAACCGTCTTTTAAAAACGCATCATGAAAAGCAGAAAGTTTAAATTTGTCGCCTAATTGTTCCTGATATTTATTTCTTAGTTCGCGAATTTTTAATGCCCCTATCTTATAACTTAACGCCTGCCCTGGTATTGCCATATAACGCTCAATTTCAGCAGTAGCACCATCCTCACTGATAGCCTCATTTTCCATCATATATTTGATCGCTTCTTCTCTTGTCATTCCCTTTACATGCATCCCGGGGTCAACAACTAAACGAATGGCACGATGAATTTCATCACCCAATGCGCCCATGTATTGATAAGGATCGGTGTACAAGCCTAATTCTTTACCCAAACTTTCGCAATACAAAGCATAGCCTTCGCCATAAGCACCGTACCACAAAAAGCGGCGGAACTTGGGAAGCTTCTCATTTTCCATTTGCAATGAACCCTGATAATGATGGCCGGGAATTGCTTCATGCAAAAACAAACTTTCCATTCCGCTCGTTGTATTAAATTTTGTTGCGTCTAAAATAGGAATATAAAAAATGCCGGGACGAGAACCATCCGGCGAACCGGGATTGTATTCAGCACTCGCGCTCGCTGCACGAAATGCTTCTGTTTGACGAATCTCGAATTTTGATTTCGGAACCCTATTAAACATAGTTTTTAAATTAGGTTCCATCTTCGTGTGGATGGCATGAAAAGCATTCAACACTTCTTCGGGCGTTTTATAAGGTGTGAACTGTTTATCTGTTTTCATAAATTCAAAGAATGCTTTCAGATCGCCTTTAAAACCAACTGCTTTTTTTACACTATCCATCAAATCGCGGATACGCTTCACTTCCGATAAACCTGTATTATAAATTTCATCAGCTGTTTTGTTGGTGGTGGTCCATAAAGCAATATCATATTCATACAATGCTGCACCATTCGGCAATTCGTTGATACCGCTTGTGTTTCTAGCCTTTGGCAGGTATTCATTATTTAAAAAATCACCGAGTGTTTTATAAGATGTGATTATATTTTTTTGAATGGAAATTGTAAACGCATCTGTCAATCTCTTTTTATCTGCATTAGAAAATTCTTTGGGCAATTTATTGATGGGACCGTAAAATAAACTCTTTGTTACATCAGTGACTACCATTGCCTGCATTTGCGGAATCATCTTTTGCAACAACGCTTTTGGCAATACATAATTGGCGGCAATACCTTTCCTGAAATAAATGATGGCGCTGTCTGTCCACATACTAAATGCATCCATTCTCTTTAACCAGTCTTCATAATCTTTCACTGTTTTGAAGGGCTGATTCCCTGCGCCACTACCCAACTCACCAAAATCCAAGGTCATCCCCCAGAATTGATTGGTGGGAATATAATTGGTATGGAATTTAAATCCTTCCAGATTTATTTCCATTTCTCGCTTAAAAATATCGTAGCTGATTTGATCGTTGGCATTCAATTGTTCCCTGTCGAATCTTGTAACATAAACGAGATAACGATTGTAAAACTCTTTTGTTTTTTTTCTGTACTCATCTGTAAAATCTGCATAGAGTTTATCATTGTACCGATGATCTCCAATGGCTGTTGCCTCTAAAGGATACAACTGCAAACGTTCTTCATAATATTTATCGAATAAGGCTGACAGTTCTTTATTGTCTTCATTCTGCTGATTACTGTTGCTGAGTTTGCAACCGCTCGCTGCAGCAAATAACAAGGCAGAAAAGAATAGCATTTTTTTCATGGAATTAATTTGAAGGATGAATATAAAACATTGCGTGATGAAGAAGGTTAATATTGATAAAATCCTTTTCCTGATTTTCTTCCCAACTCACCTGCTGCTATTTTTTGTTGCTGAATATTGGATGGCCGAAGCCTTTCAGGTTTTTCCAATGCTTCCCAAATAATATTGCTTACACTATAATTGATATCGAGACCGATCATATCCATCAACTTAAATGGCCCCATTTTAAATCCGCTGTTTTCCATTATTGCATCAATAGTTTCAATATCTGTCAACCCCGTTTCTAGAAGCTTCATTGCTTCCAAATAATAATGCCTGGCAACCCGGTTCACAATAAAACCGGGGGAATCATTACACAATACTGCGATCTTATTCAATTGCTTGGCAAATGCTATAATTGTTTCAATAACAGCCTGCCCGGTTTCATTCGTTTTTATAATTTCCACCAGTTTCATGATCGGTGCAGGGTTAAAGAAATGCATGCCTACTAATCGAGAAGGATCACTTATTTCTTTGGCTAGCTCATTAATGGAAATAGAAGATGTATTTGTTGCAAAAATTGTTTGAGTTGAATTGATGCGTGCTAACTGTTTAAACAATTCAACCTTTGCTTCTTTCTGTTCGATAATGGCTTCAATAATTATATCTGCTTTGCAATCTGCTATAGTTGAAGTGAATTTTAACCTTTGACCGATCTGTTCTTTATCTGATGCAGATATTTTTCCCTTTTGAAACAATAACTCTAAGCTTTTGATCATTGCCAATTTGCTTTGTAAGAGCACGTCTTCATTCACTTCAAACAAAACTGTATCAAAGCCTGACTGTGAACTAACCTGCGCAATTCCTCTACCCATGGTCCCTGCTCCGCAAACACAAATTATTGCTGACTGATTCATATTTGCAAGATACTTACATCTTTTCCACCTGCATAACAAGTTGCAAAACTTGTTTGCTATTTTTACAATATGGGATTAGAGCAATTAAATTTATTTTCTTTAGGAGATCTTCCCAAAAAACAGGAGAAGACCATGGCTGTTTTTGTTGATAAAAAGATAAAAGTTAAAATAAAAAATAAAAAGAAAGAACCGCTACTCACCAAAAATCCTGAAGAAAAAAGAGGAAGAAAGTCGACAAAAGAAATTTACGCAGCAGCAGATCTGATCGATATTCCAGACGATGAATCACTTAATCAAAAATTGTATTACAGCATCAGCGAAGTGGCGGGATGGTTTAATCTTACAACTTCACAGCTCCGTTTTTGGGAAAATGAGTTTGATATTTTACAACCTCGCAAAAATAGAAAAGGCGATCGCTTATTTCGTGTGGAAGACATCAAAAACCTTCAGTTGATCTATTATTTACTCCGAAACCGGAAATTCAGTATTGAAGGTGCTAAAGAATATTTAAAAGGCAATCAAAATAAAGCAGCATTGCATCATCAACTTTCTGAATCTTTAACGAAGTTCAAATTATTTTTACTGGAACTGAAAGCTAATTTAGGTTCCTGATTCTTTTGTCAACTTAATCCTCTGTTCATGAAGAAAATAATTTTATTACTCTTTTTGGCTGTGCTTCTGTCCTGTTCATCTTCCTATAAACTTTCCAAAATTGATTATTCAGTGGTCCCTGATGACAGAGCCAAGATCCTAAAAGGCAGCATCAATCGCGTGCTCATTGAGAATGACACTTCTTTTGCATGGTTCAAAGAAAATATGAAATGGGGCCAAGCAGATGAAAATGCGGTTGCCGCATTTAAACAAAAAGGCAAGCAATTTAAGCTGATCATTTTTGGTGGGACCTGGTGTGAGGATACACAAAATATTTTACCTAAAATTTATCGTGTGGTGGATCAAAGTGGTTATCCTGAAAAAAACATAGCACTGATCGCTGTTGATAGAAAAAAACAAACTATCAATAATCTTCATGTAGTTTATAAAATAACTAATGTGCCAACCATTATTGTTATGAAAGATGGAAAAGAGATCGGGAGGGTGGTCGAATATGGAAAATCAGGTTCCGCTGAAAAAGATTTAGCTGAGATCGTTCAATCTATTAAGTGATCATTTATTCCTGACGATGACGTCCATATTTTTTGCAGCCAATTCAATCTTATCTTTTTCAAGCAATGCAATCACACTTAAGTTAATTTCTTCCCGCAAGGCGTGGAATGCTTCTATTGGTTGTGGCATTACTGTAAAATAATCAACAGCAATAATGTGTGCATTTTTTCCGGTATCCTGCAAATACACGAATGAGTTGGTTACATCTGTATGATGGTTCACTAAGTTTTTAACCTCTGTTATGATGGTTTTTATCTGAGCAGCAGTTGTAGAGAAACTTAACTCCAAACGCAGCTCCACCTTTCGTTCTGTTCGAAGGGTGATATTATCAATAATGGTGTCTACCATTTGTTTATTGGGGACTGAAATATAGGTTTTGCTCTCTGTTCTGATACGGGTACTTCTCAATCCGATCTTTTCAATAACACCTGTGAAGTTTTGTACTTTAACCAAATCTCCCGTAATAAATGGCTTATCAAAAAAGATGATGAAAGAGGCAATTAAATTTTCTAAACTTTCTCTAGTTGCAAGCGCCAATGCTGCACCAACAATACTTAATCCGGTTAATAAATTACCGATATCCTTATTAAAAGCTAAACGCAACATAAGTAATACACCAATTATGATCAATATTACCTTGAAGAAGTCTTTAAAAAAAACTATGAGCTGATTGTCCGTTTTATCTTTAGTAAAATTTGCTTTCTCTTCTAAAATTTGTGCAATAAATTCAACGATACGGATACATAGCCTGATAAATAAAATCACGATAATAATGATACCGATAGTGCTTACAAGATCTTCGGTACTTAAATGTTTATGGTAGAGTGTAACTTTTAAAATTTCAGGAAAAGTTAATCTGTCCAATGCTGTATAAGCAATGAATACTAAAAGAAACCTTTCCATTGGTTTGATAACAAGACTAAGAAATGTATTCTTATTTTGAGATTTGTTTTTATTAGTGATGATGCTCAGTAATTTGCTTGCCAGAAATCTTGATACCAATCGTTTGATCAGTAGCATTAAAACTACTGTGCCTATCACATAGAGATATTCCTTAACGGTATTATCTAAAAAAGTATAGTCCAAAATCTCTTTCATGATCAATTATTCTTCCCATTTTTTTAATTCAACATCTTTGCCGTCAAAAGTGGCATAAGTAAAATTGCGGATCCAATCGCCAAGGTTAATATATCGGCTATGATCTTTCAAAGTAAAATCAATAGGGTAATGCCGGTGGCCAAAAATAAAATAATCGAAGTTTTCTTTTTGTAAGATTTCTTTGCAATAAACAATTAGCCATTCGCCATCTTCGCCCAGAAAATGCTCGTCACTTGTTCCGGTTTTTACTCTACTTTTTGTGCTTAAATAATTGGCTAAACCAATCCCCCATGTAGGATGCAGTTGACCAAACAGCCACTGGCATAATTTGTTGCGGAAGATTTTTTTGATAAACTTATAGCCATGATCGCCGGGGCCTAACCCGTCACCATGACCTATATAAAATTTCTTATTGTTCCAAACAAATGTTTTGGGTTCGAAATAAATGGGGATATTTAATTCCTTTTGAAAATAGTCTTTCATCCACATATCATGATTGCCAACAAAAAAGTAAACGGGCAGCCCATTATCTGTTAATTCAGCCAGTTTCCCGAGTAAGCGAACATAGCCTTTAGGAACTACTTTTTTATACTCATACCAAAAATCAAATATATCGCCAACAATAAAAATAGCTGCTGCATCATTTTGAATAGCGCTTAAAAAAGAAACAATTTTTTTCTCTCTTATCAAACTGCTTTCTGCATCCGGTGCTCCGAGATGAAAATCAGAAAGAAAATAAATTTTTTTATAGGGGTTAATGTTCATTCAGTATGATCATTTATTCTTTTGTTCAAAATAGTCGAATACATCCCCGCTCGCAATTTCAGGTTTTCCCTCCACAGAGCCGGCAAACCAATAGATCCATGCCATTACACTTTCATTGTTGATATTCACTTTTGTCAATTCACGCTTGTACATCGCTTGTTGCTGTGCTTCAACATTGATTCCTTCATAGTCATCGAGTTGTTCTATTGCCCAGTTAAATTCTTTTTCATCAGCGATATGATACAACTCGCCAATAATAAAATGATCTTCATCTGTAGCAATAG
>Ga0007854_10002784_pt1 | contig 10761 bp, 8 predicted proteins | sample CryBogCBH12Aug08_FD_60382 | JGI IMG/M metagenome (GOLD analysis project Ga0007854, IMG submission 60382) | Freshwater microbial communities from Crystal Bog, Wisconsin, USA - CBH12Aug08 | ecosystem: Environmental > Aquatic > Freshwater > Lake | place: Crystal Bog, Wisconsin, USA | collected... | reverse complement strand
CGCGCTTTAATAATCTCCGTCGCCTCCAGCAATGCACCTTCCAAATGGGAGATCTGAACATCTCGCGCTTTAATAATCTCCGTCGCCTCCAGCAATGCACCTTCCAAATGGGAGATCTGAACATCTCGCGCTTTAATAGTTTCACTAGCCTTGAGGACAACGCTCTCTAGATGGGAAATCTGAGCAATTCGATCACCATTCACTTGTTGAAGATGAAGAATATGATCATCCCTATCTTTTATCCCTAAATTTGGAGATGCAAGGTGCAGTTTAAGTTTATTTATTTCGATGCGAGCAAGCTGACACGCGCCAAGCGCAGCAAAATAAGCAACTAATCTCTCCTTATCTGGGAAGTCAGGCTGAAGCCATGGTAATTTATTATTTTCAAGCGCCTCATTAAGCTGCAGAACACCAAGCCCATGTGAATGTAAAAACTCTAGATTATTTGGGTAGATTTCTTGCAATTCCTTCCAAAACTTATGTACTCCGAAATCTCCCTCAAATACATTGGTGTCATGAAACAATACAATTGCCCCTGGAGCAAGTTTGGGAAGCCAGCTATTAAAATCATGATGCACCGCATCATAAGTATGCAAACCATCAATATGCAGGATGTCTATTGATTTATCTTCAAAAGAAGAAATTGCTTCATCAAAGGTTGATCGTAATAAACGAGAAAATTTTGAATAGAATTGGGCTTCATGAGCAGATACTTTGGCATAAATTTCTTCTCCATATCTTCCAGCATGCTCATCCCCTACCCATGTATCAACAGCGAAACACTTGGTATTAATGGAATTATTTAAGACCGATTGACAAAACGAAAAATAAGAATTGCCAGAATGTGTACCGAGCTCTACAAATATTCTTGGGCAAGTTTCGCGAATAAGCCAATCAGCAAATGGCAAATGCCCAACCCAAGCACTCTGAGGCTCCATCCAAATTGGCTGAAATGATGCTGTATCGATTAAATTATTCGTCAACATAACTTTTTAAAGTAATCTCACGCATTGGAATGCCTATGATTCCATTGACGATACTCGTTGATTCAGACTTAAAAATTATTGCGTCATGAATCCAATGATGCTGAATATGCTCATTCTGAGTTCCGTTTGCAATAGCAACTGTTAACGAATACTCGCCTAATCCTAATCTAGGCATTTGAAAATGAAATTCAGCAACAATATAACCATGCTCTTTCACAAATAATGGATTATCAATATACGTTATGAAGGTATTATCTCCAAACAATAATTGACCTAAGCGATCTTTGAGATAGAATCCGATGATCGGAGAGTCTAGATCTGACTGTGCCCGAGCTTGCACCCTTAAAATCACATCTTCCCCACCCACTATCCAATTTAACGGATTCCCGCCCCTATCAAGAAGAACTGTAGATACAATATGAGCGCCGCCAAGCCCAAAAGATGATGTATCAGAATTAAACCCAAAAACTTTTATATCATTGCGAACATTGGAGTTATTAATAAAATTCTGACGCTGATCTTTATAAGCATTCGGCAAAATATCTAGAGCCTCATGTTTTATTTTTAATGTTGAGCTTTTGCCCTGTTGAGCCTCGTAAAATGCTTTCAGATAGGATTCACATACATCCTTAGGAGAACCCTCTTGAATAATGGAACCCTTTTCTAGCCATATTGCCCGATTGCATAAATTTTTCACTGAAGCAGTGTCGTGACTAACAAATAATACGGTTCCATTAAGCATAAAATTTCGTAAAAAACGCATACACTTTTGAGTAAAAAATGCATCGCCTACCGCTAGGGCCTCATCAATTACTAATATATCTGCATCAACGTGGGCAATTACAGCAAATGCCAATCGAACCAGCATTCCACTGGAATAAGTTTTAATATCTTGATTAATAAAGTCCCCAATATCTGCAAAATCTAGAATCTTCTTATATCTTTCATCTATCTCTTTTTTTGTTAGGCCCAATACAGAAGCGCTCAAATATACATTTTCTTTCCCAGTAAATTCAGGGTTAAAACCAGAACCCAATTCCAATAATGCAGCAACTCTGCCTTCTACTACAATTTTCCCAGTAGTTGGATTAAGAGTTCCGCAGATCATTTGAAGAAGCGTAGACTTGCCACTACCATTGCGCCCAATAATGCCGACTGTTTCACCTTTTTTTACATCAAATGAAATATTATTCAGCGCCCAAAATTCACGGTAATACTGTTTGGGTTGTAAACCGTTTAACTTTTGTAATTTTGGATAAATTGATTGCTTAAGCCTATCCTCAGGACGATCATAAATTTGATAGCACTTACCAGCAGTCTCAACTTTAATGGCAATGTTAGAGGACATCGGCAAAACCTTTTCTTGTTTTTTGAAACCAAAAAAATCCTAGACATGCTATGGTAATCGAGAAAATTGTATAGACAAAAAGATAGGTTAGGCTTGGTAATTGCCCCCAAAAAAGTACTTGACGGAATTGCTCAATTGGCAAGCTTAATGGATTTAGATAAGCATAAAATCTTAAGCCGTAAGGCAGGGATGTAATCGGATAAAAAACTGGAGAAAGAAACATCAAGGCCGTGACCGCTAAATTAATAAGTTGCCCCACATCTCTAAGAAAAACACCTAAAGAAGAGATCGCCCAGCACACACCCATAGTAGTCAAAATTAAAGGAAATAGCACTATCGGAGATATTAGGATCATGGGGCTTGGAGGGCCAAGAAAAATAGAGTATGCAAGAAGCCATACACCCAAGGAAATCAGAGCATGAAATAGGGCTGATCCCATAATTACCCACGGAAGAATCTCCAAAGGAAATACTACTTTCTTGACGTAATTTACATTTGAGAGTATCAAACTGGGGGCCCGCATCAGACATTCGGAAAATAAATTAAAAGGAATCATGCCCGCAAACAGAGCTAAGGCAAAGGTAGTACGTGAATCCCCAGCATCTGCCCATCGAGCTTTAAAGATTACGCTAAACACGAACGTGTAAATAAATAATAAAATCACAGGATTAAAAAGGGACCAAAGTACCCCAAAAATAGAGCCCCTGTATCTTCCCAAAACCTCTCGCTCTACCAGAGCTTTAATCAAATGACGGTTTTCCCAAAAAGTAATGACCATTTCTTTTGGTGAAGATGAATAATCTTTCATTAAATTTTCTTTATTAAGGCAGCCAAAAACAAACTAAAGGTTCCGCGCCGTGTCTGACGATACAACCCACAAACCTCCATTAAGCGAAAACGATCTTTTAGGGTTGCACTTCGCATTATTTCGAACATTCTCAAGATCTCTTGATGGTTTTTCACGAGCAAGTGATTGACTTGATTGAGTGTAGCTATATTCTGCGAATTCCACTTCTGAAAGCGCCCCTGCAAGAGCATCAACACTCGCTCCATCTTTGCAGGAAACGAGTTATTGCCACCTACTAATGCAAATTCATGCTGACGATAAAGAACATAAGGCTTTGGGTCATAAAAAACGACACCCTCCACACCGCTCACTATCTGATACATCCACCAATCATGTGAAGGCACATCCACTGGACCTACTTTTTCTAATAACAACTTTGCAGTCTGATTAAAAAGCATGGTGTTACCACCCGCAATACTTTTCACTAGCGCATTTCTAAAACTGGGTGGAAACACAAAGAGTGGAGACATACCGCAAGGCTTTAGTTTCTCATTTACATATTTGGTGCGTCCACAATATAAATACGAAACGTCCGCCTGTTGATTAATAGCTATATTTTCTAGAGCGACTGTAAGCTTTTCTGGCAACCACACATCATCTTGATCGCAAAATGCATAGTAGTCAGCCCGAATATCAGGATCACAGGCTAAAGATAAAAAATTCTGGCAAAAGCCTTTTTGAAGGCCACTGCGGATAGTCAATTTCCCAGGAGGCCATTTCGCTTGATATTGCAACAAGATATCCACAGTAGCGTCGTTTGAACCATCATCGCTAGCCACCAAAACCCAGTTTTGGTGCATTTGGGCCTCTAAAGAATCCAGTTTTTCGCCTAAAAATCGAGCACCGTTGTAAGTGCAGAGCAAAATTGCGACTAAGAGAGAGGATTTTGGTGACGCTAAAAGAGCGTCTGCGCGAGGGTCAAAATTAGTATTAATTTCAATAAAATCAGTCACTTACAGTTTCTTCCTATAAATTGTGACCAATAATTAATGAACAAAACAACTCCTAAATAATGAACCGTATATATACAAACATTATAACGAAGTGGAGGGGGGGTAAAACACAAAAAACCACTCCAAATCATTGAAAACCAAGGGTAAGTGCGCTAATACCGTTTATCGAAGCAAGTAGAGTCCACTTTAGTAAAAAACCAGCGAAGCTAGATTTTACCTGCCACCGCCGCTACTGCAAGTCCAAAATTGCCCAAAAGCGTCTGACGATAGACCCCTGATTTTTTGAGGTGGCATAAACTTGGGACAAGTGAAGACTCTCTAGCCAAAATCCATTGATTTAAGATCTTTCTATTGCCTGGCGTCAATCGGTTGGAGAGGGCTTTTAATCCTTCTAGATGTTGATCGTTCCACGTTTGAAAGCGCCCTTCAAATAATTTTTGGATGCGAACATAGCGATTCCGCCAGCCGGTATTCATACCCCATAAATTATTGTCGTGTTGACGGTAGCGCACTGATGAGGTTTGGTCAAAATAAACTTGTCCATCGCAGCCAGTTACCACCATATAAGTCCACCAATCATGAAGCGGAATATTGAGATTTACTCCAGCCTGCTGCAAGAGACTACGAGCTGTGTGATTAAACACCATGGTATTGCCGCTTGCAATATTTTGTACTAGCGCATTGGCGAAACAAGGCGGCTTAGCGTACGCTTGAGAGAGCCCAATATGGGTATTATGTTCATCCACATACTCGGTGCGCGAGCAATACAGGGCTGGGATTTCTGCTGGAACTGATTGCAAGTAAGCCACAGCTTGCTCAAGCTTGCTTGAATTCCAAATATCATCCTGATCAGAGTAAGCATAAACATCGGCTGTTATTTGAGGATTGCTTACCAAAGATAAGAAGTTCGCGGCAAACCCAGATTGCGGTCCCTCCACTACATTTACTTGGCCCACTGGAAACCGCGCTGCGAAGTTCCGCAAAATCACCTGAGTTTGATCAGTAGAGCCATCATCTGATGCCCACACCACCCAATTACGATGTGTTTGCTCCATATAAGAATCTAATTGCTCCGCTAAGTAATCCTGGCCATTGTAGGTAGAGAGCAAAATTGCCACCTGAGACGTAGCGTCTATTTCAACCATCAGAGAGGGCTGCCCTTAACTAAATCAATATGCACAACGAAGACTTTTACAAAGAGTTCTGTCATTTTTCTATCTCTTCACGCTTTCATTAACTCAAATTGAGAACTTCCCATTAATTTTAGTAGAGCTAAATAAGGGCTACATTTAAAATAAAATCAATCTAACTTTTTATTATTTAAGCCTAGAAACATAGTAGCTAAAAGGATTTTTATATCCAAAAATATTGACCAGTTTTCAACATAATACAGATCATAATCCAGTCTCTTTTGTAAGCTGGTATCTCCGCGCCAGCCATGGATCTGAGCCCATCCTGTTATGCCAGCTTTCACTAAATGTTTCTTCATATAGTGTGGAATTTTATCTTTAAAAACCTCGACAAACTCGGGGCGCTCGGGGCGAGGGCCAACCAAGGACATTTCCCCTTTGATTACGTTGATGAGTTGGGGCAATTCATCCAAATTAGTGAGCCTCAAAAATTTAGAAAATTTGTCAACAGTTTTATTATCCGACTCACCCCATTTAATCCCATTAGACTCAATATCATCTGGCATAGATCGAAATTTGAGGATTTGGAATATTGCTCCATTCCAGCCCACCCGATTCTGTCGATAAAAAATAGGGCCGGTAGAATTTAGCTTTACTCCAATACCTATTAGGGACATGATCGGAAACAAGCAAATTAAAAGTGTTAAGGAGATAGAATAATCAAAAATAATTTTCAGTAGCCCCCCAAAGTCTGACATTGGTCTACCATGAATATCAATCATTTGCACTCCCAACACCTCACTAAACCCATGATTAATTAATCGGAGTGAAAGTAAATCAGGCGCAATACGGACAATTGCGGTGCTATGATCCAAGTAATTCACAAGCTCATGCAGTGTTAGCGAAGAATCTTCTTCGGGAGCTAGCCAGATTTCATCCAATGGCTTATTGGCTAATTTTTTAATGTTATGGACATCCGGCACTAAGATATGACAACTGACTCGATAGCCTGTCCAGCCTGACTCATCTACCCTAGATATCAATTCCTTAGCGGTTTCTCCACTCCCTACAATGGCAATATGGCGTAGATTAATGCCAGATGCTCGTAGTTTCCTCAAAATTTTGTAGGCAGCTATTCGTATAAAAATCAATAAAAATAGTGCTTGGACTATCCAAAGTGAAATCCATATGCGTGAATAAAGCTCGGTTGTCTTACTTGCCACCAACCAAACTATAAGCAGAATTACTGTTGTGGCCCAACTAGCAATGATTTTTCCAAAGAGCTCTAATAAACTTGTTGCGCGCCAAGAAAAGTATGTCTGCTTACTAAACATGAGGTAGAAAAAAGCCGTCAAGATCACAAGAGAAAAATATCCCTGAAAATCCAAGATCTCCGTCTTATAGTAGCTAATCTCGACAAAAGCCAATATTCCGGTTAACCCCCAGCATATCCAGTCAACAACTCTTAGTAGGGCGGGGAAATAATGAGCTGGGGAATTCATATGAATACTATAACTTATTGAATGGACTACTAATAATACAACCTTAGCGAAGCCCAGTTTTATCCAAAAATGTCATAACGGCTAGGGAGAATTTAGTAACTTAGAGTCTAAAAAAATAAAATCATTTAAGACTAAGTTACTTTATTGACGGCTACACCCCTTGAGAATTGTAAGGCAGCTGACATACTAAGCCAATAAAAAAGGATTTCTACTGAGTGAGAGTTACTTAGCTCACCAACAGCATATAGAAAGAATAGTGAAATTGTCATAACAAGCCCTGTCATCATCAATGGGCCATGATTTCTGATGCAAAGCCAAATAGTACTAATAAGAACGCCCCACATTAAAACTAAGCCAGGAATTCCTAAAGCAAGCCCTAAATCAATCCATCCACTGTGAGTCGATATGGCTGTGGCTTTGGGATACTCAACCTGAAGCAGTCGGGCGAATGGGCCATACAGGCTGCCCTGACCAAAAGGATGTTGCGCTAGTAATTTCAATCCCACAACCGCCCAAGCTACACGCTCATAATTATTCCCAGTAACTTGTTGACCTAAATCGGTCTTAGGATATACCCCCGTTAAATTAGAACTTTGCCATTCAGGATATCGATCTATCTGGACTCCTATTTTGGCATCCTCAATCAAGTGACTCCAGCCAGGATTATATTTAGCCTGTTGATTCCAAAATATACCTCCTAACAATAGCAAACCTAAAACTGAAGCGGTAATTGCTTTTGCGCCGCTGATGCTCTTATTCCTTTTGATATGTTGCACCCACCAAATTGAGCTAAATAAGATTAATCCACAAAATAAAATTGCAGCAAGGCCAATACCATTTCGGGCGTCAAATATATAAACATAAGCGTACAAAGAAACTGACACGCCTAATAGCCAAAACATTCCCTGCCTTAGGGATGCGGAAATTCCACTGCGTCTGATTTGATCCCATAATGTTCCGCTTAAACCTGAAATCAAAATAGTGCCTATTAAGACGGCATATATTTTCCCGTAAAAAATATACCCAAAGTAATCTGGTGCAAATGGGGTATTTAAAGCAATCGCCTTAGTGAGGTAACGGGGAATCACCGCAAGAATGCTAGTCAGTAGCCCAACCCAAAGGTAATTAATAAGGGGCGGCCTTTTACTAATCGCCAAGCCTGAACTAAAAGCAATAATTGACCCCAAAAAAGCTCGTAGCCAAGTGCTCCGCAATTCATGCAATTGAAGTTCAGGGTCCTCTGAAAAAAGAAAAAAATGAACCAATACCCATACAAAAATTAGTCCAATCAAAATAAAGGGCAAGTTATTAGGGAAACTCAATTGCCTTCTTAACGATCCTTGGCGCCAATCCATCATCACATAAGCAATTGAAAGAATGAGCCCCAAACCTAATAGGCAATTGCGTAAGGCAACAGTGTGCTTTATAGCCCAAACTGACAATAAAATGGCGTTTAAGATCACCAGGAAAAATCCCAGCTTATGAATATCCCAGCGCGTGTTTATCTGATTCAAATTACCCATTACTCCAAGTTACAGTCGTACTCAATCGAGATTACATATAAACGTCTTGTACAGACTTTTTTCACGCCATCTCCCAAATGAACAACAACTTTACCGCCCGCCTCAGCTAGAGACTTTGGTCATCATTGGAATTACCAATATTGAGTATTCCAACCCTAGGTCAAATAACAGTACTCAAAACAACTTTAATACCACATTGTCTGATTTTACTTAAAAGAAAATAAATTTTGTTATCAACTTTTGCTTGACCTATGTATAACATGACAGAATATTCCGATATACCCCCAGACTAGGGCCATAAAGATACACCCAAAATTAGTATTAATCTAAGATTCACCTAAAATGAACCCATCATTCCAACTTCCACCTCTTAAGGCTTTAGATGAATATCGAGATGTACCGAATGTTTTTTGAGATTCAAAAAAAGCACTGGTGGTTCACCAGTAAAAAAGAAATTATTCTCGACATCATTCCGCGCTATACAAACCTGAAACCAGAATCAGCCATCCTAGATATTGGTTGCGGAAGTGGCCTGATGCTCAATGCTCTCGAAGCTTTAGGTCAAACCTTCGGAATGGATATGTCGGATGACGCCATCCAATTTAGTCAGGAGATATTCCGAGGTCCCATTAAAAAAGGTTTTCTACCAAACAATGTGCCTTATTCAGAAAACGAATTTGACTTGATCACCGCTTTAGATGTCATTGAACACATTGACGACGATGAGCAATCCCTAAAAGTAATCCAATCGCTTCTTTCTGAAAAGGGAACTGCCATCATTACGGTACCAGCTTATATGTTCTTGTGGTCCCATTTTGATGAGCTCAATGAACATAAAAGAAGGTATACCCTCTCAGAGTTACAAACCAAAATAAAAAAAGCGGGCTTAAAAATTGAGAAGATTTCTTACTACAATACGCTGTTATTTCCGATTGCCTACTTAGTTCGTAAGCTCAATAATCTATTAGGAAGAGATGGGGTCTCTGACATTGATATGCCAGGCCAAACCATGAATACCATCCTGAGAAAAATTTTTACTTCGGAGAAGTCCTTATTAAGATATTTCAACCTACCGTTTGGGGTTTCCATTTTAGCGGTTGTCAAAAAATAACGTCACACTTACCGAATAGAACTTAGATTATGCAGCCAATACTTCTCTCGATCATTGTTCCGACCTTCAACGAAGAGCACGGCATCAATGAGTTCTATCGCAGGACTAAGGCGGTACTAATGAATCTAGCACCTAGGTTTAGCCATGAAATTATTTTTGTTAATGATCACAGTAGTGATAATACCTACTCAAAGCTTCTTGAAATTGCAAATCAAGATAAGGCTGTCAAATTAATTAATTTTTCTAGAAATTTTGGCAATCAAATGGGTATAGCGGCTGGTCTTGATGTCGCCAAAGGCGACTTGGCGGTCATTATTGATGATGACTTGCAAGACCCCCCAGAACTGATTCCTACATTTATCAAAAAATGGGATGAAGGATTTAAGGTTGTCTATGGCGTAAGGCCAAGGCGAAGGGGCGTAAATCCTCTATTTAATCGCTTAGCTAATATTTTTTATCAGCTTATGTCCTATTTAAGCGACACCCACATCCCCAAGTACACAGGAGACTTTCGACTCATTGATCGTGCTGTCATTGATGCGCTTAAAAATATGGGCGAAGAAAATCGCTACTACAGAGGAATGGTTGCTTGGGTTGGATTTTCTCAGATTGGGGTGGAATATGAGCGCGATGAGCGTTATGCAGGCACTTCTACTTTTTCACTTAGAAAATATTTTAGCTTCGCAGTAAATGGACTAACCTCTTTTACTGATAGGCCCTTGTATTTCTCTAGCCTATTAGGTTTAATTATTACTGGGGTGAGTTTTGTTTTCTTGGGACTACTGATTGGCAAAAAAATCTTGGACCCCTCTTTTTCTATACCGGGATGGCCATCCTTGATTGCGCTCATACTCTTCTTTGGCGGAATTCAGCTGCTATCCATTGGGGTCGTCAGTATCTACATCAGTAAAATTTACCGGGAAGTCAAAAAACGTCCTCTATATATTATTGAAAGCACAAAAAACTTAGATTAAGTGCTTTAGTTTTAACGAATATAAAATGTCATGTCCTTGATGATTTCTTTGCTTGGAGATGTAATGGTGAAAGACTCGGCGCTTTGTGTCTGCAAAAGATTGTAGATTTTCTCTCGAGCATCTACTCCGCCCCTTCTATTGATCTCCGTCTGAGTCTCAATGCCAGTAGCATCGAGAACACACCAATGAGAATTTTCAGTGAGCAGAACTTTAATTTCATCTTTCGGAAAGTAGTACAAAGGACGAACTACGCCAATACTATTGGGTGCAGCGTGCTGCAAAATGTAATATAAAGCTGGGATGTTATCTAATGTTAATAGTAGTTTATTTTTGCAATCGTATTGAGCGTAAATTTGCTGGATTTGCGCAAGGGAAGATTGATATCTC
>Ga0007854_10002783_pt1 | contig 10762 bp, 7 predicted proteins | sample CryBogCBH12Aug08_FD_60382 | JGI IMG/M metagenome (GOLD analysis project Ga0007854, IMG submission 60382) | Freshwater microbial communities from Crystal Bog, Wisconsin, USA - CBH12Aug08 | ecosystem: Environmental > Aquatic > Freshwater > Lake | place: Crystal Bog, Wisconsin, USA | collected... | reverse complement strand
ATTCGTTTCGGCTCGGGCCCGTCGTTGACAAACTGCGGAAATAACTCGAGTTATTTTGAATAACTTGAGTTATTCCGCCGCTCACTCATACTTTGGTGAACTCTTGGGCCCAGCCTTGGGGATTCAAATTCAAAATGTTCGAAAATGGCGTGTATCTTGATTGGATCCTGAACTATAAACCTTTTTTCTGATTCACTGGAAATTCTTCAAGTTGCCATACACAATTACAGCAGATTTCTTGACTGAATTCATACCCTCTGAGCAGATCCTTGATCAATTGTGACAAAGAATCCAATCCTCAGCAAAAGCAGTTGAATTGCCTCGTGTTTGATTTTCAGTTAGCGTTCGAGTAAGACCACTTCGATCATTCCATATTATTTTGCCGGTATCGACCGAATTCAAGAATGAGAATTTTGAAGCCAGACCCGAAACTTGCAGCAAAGCTTGCCGAATCCAGCTGCTTTAGGCTGAATATCCTTGTTAACAACGTTGACTGGATTCTCAATGAAAGAATAACAGCAAGGATCGAAGAATCGTTGCGATCAAAAGCTGTCAATGTTATAATAGCAAGGCATCAGCGCGACAAACCTGATCTTGATATTGCTTGTGCTCTTCAGTGCGCAAAAAGTATCCAACAAGCGCCTCTCACTCAGAATCTTCGCGCAAGATGCATCAAGCCGTGCTTTCCAGAAGCAGACGTGGGCGGGCGAGCGATTCATGTCCTGGCGAAGCCGATCGAACACCTTGACGAGGCCGGCTTCCAGAGACTGCGTGATTTATGGTCGAACCCGCCCTGGTCGATAGTCTTCGCCGGGAGCGGCAGAGCTGCGGGACGCCCAGCAGGTTCGCGCTCCCCGCCCTCGTTGACTTCCTCGTCAGTCAATTCACAATTTGTCTGCAAAACCTGTTCCCGCGTGATAGCTTCGCTCGTCCCGCAGGCGTGGGAGGACCGGCGCGACCCTCTGGTGGCAAACGAGCCCCCACTCGTGATGTGGCTCCACGCTGCACCCATGCTGCAGCGGCCGCAACACCACCGACCAACGCTTTGACTGCCGCAGCCGCCACTGCCAACCCCCCGGGCGGCGTGCAGGCGATGCCGCAGGGCGCCTGGGCTCGACACGCAGCGCACAGCACGGTTCCGCCGCCGACGGCAGCAGCACCGGCCATATGGACGGCAGCACAACCGGGCGATACCGCCGAGCAGGCCGCCACCGCGCGGGCTGCCGCGTCGGCAGCAGCGGCGCCCCCGGACGCCGCGGCCTGCACTACAGACGCGGCCGCCGGCCCACTCGGGGTAGGTGTGCTAGTACCCGGTCTGCTGCCCCAGCTCCCGTCCACATGGAGGGCCCCGGGCGCTGCCGCTGCAAGGTCGCTCCTTGCCTCTTCTGCCCCGACCTCCGCAACGCCGGGAGCCGCTGCGAGGGCCCCTGTTGTGCTGGCCGCAGTCGCGCTTGGTCCGCCAGCCCCTGAATGGCCGCCCGCCAGCGGGTCAGACGCCCGGCCAGCCGGCGTTGCAACGCCCCACAGCGCGATTTCGCGACTGCCGGCGCAGCAACCCGCCTCACTCTGCGGCTGCGGCGCCGGCCCCGCCCACCTCATCCCGTGGGAGCCTCTCACAGGCTTCGGCTGGACGCCTCCGTTCGCCCCAACGGGCGCCACAGCGGGCGGCCTGGATTGGCGGACCTCCATCATCCCTGGGGCCCCGGTCTCTGTCGCGTCCCCGCCGGGCCCGTCCTCGCGACCAGCGCCGCAGGTCATCCTGCCGGCCGCCGCCGCAACCTCTGCGGACACGGCGCTTCCGGCGTCCCCGCTCGACGCCGTCGACCAAGAACCCGGGCCGTTGCAATCGGACTCCGTTTCCGCCGCCGCCTCCTGCCAGTCGGGTCAAGCGTCAGGTCAGTCCGCCGCTCATACCGTCGCTGCCGTCGTTACGGTTCGCATCACGTGCTCGGCCTTCTCCCCCCATGCTGACGTGTTTCGGCTCCTGCGCCCGGCGCCGCAGGCGGGGCTCAGTCTGCACGGCGGTCGGTCCGGGAGGAGGGGGGGGCTGCTCACACGACGCGGATGCCGATGGGCAACATCACGAACTCTGTTTGCCGTCGTCCACCTCTGCTTCCGTCGGAACTGGCAGCTGTATCTCCAGGTGTCCGAGCGGGCTCTATCCTATCCAGCAGCAGCTCTCATTGCGGTCCTTTGGTCCCGTTTGTCTGCATCACCTCCACCGCAATTCGTCCGAACGGTCTGCGAGACCTGTTTCCGCCTGATGGTTTCGATCGTCCCGCAGGCGCGGGCTTGGGAGGCAAACGGGCGGCCGCTCGTGATGGGGCTCCAAACGGCGCCGATGCTGCGGCAGCCGCAACACCACCGACCAACTCTTTGACGGCCGCAGCAGCCACGGCCGCCCCGCCGGGCGTCGCTGCTTTTGCAACCATGACGTTGCTCCCAGCCTCTCCTCCCACCGCAACGCCTGGAGAGTCTGGGCCGTCGCTGGCTACTGCCGCAGCCGCTAACGACGGCCTTAAAGGGCGGGCGCCAGGTCCGTATGACTCGCACTCCGTCGCAATCATTAAATCACGAATGCGCATCTTGATTCAAGCCTTAAGTTTTGCGATGCCTTCAGGCTTACCACGCTGACATGCTCCTGCTCCTGCCCTGGCGCGGCAGGATGGCTGCTGGCGCAGGAGAGGGCGAGGTTAGGAGACTCTACAACCCACCTCCCGTTCCGCGGTCAACGGCAGCTCAGCCCACAAGCATCAACCCCTCGAACTCCAGCATACCGTCGTCGGCAGCCGGACGCCATGCACCGTTCCTGCCCGGGATACTATGAACAACCTGCCATTGTTGCGCCCACCTCCGAGCGTTCAGGTCAGCACAGTGCTCAAGCAGCAATTATGATGCCTTGCATCTGATGTGATATGATAGTAATATACTGATACTACTTGAAGCCGATTTATCTGTTCAAGTCACCTGAGTTTCCCATGAAATTCAAGTTGGCATAGTTTGAACACACACGTTGGTTTGCCAGGGAGAAAGGGAAAGCGGCTCGACGCAAATTCAACGCCAGCAATCTCCGAGGCCCGGGTTGAAGGCTGTCGGGATCTTGACAGTCCCAGTCGCTCGAGTCTCGCTAATCAGCTGGTGACAAGTTTGGAGCAAAACGCTCACACGCTTCTCGAAGAGTTGTGCTCTGTAGAAAACGGGGTCCGCGACGCAAGTAAGATCCATCGGATTGCAAACGAGGTCACGAAGTTGCTTTTAGGACAGGCCCTGCCACTCATACACACGCTGCGGGCGGACGTGCACGCGGCCGAGTCTTCTTCAAGTTTGATGCCTGTGGCAGCGCCGCAACTTCTACAGGACACTTTATCAACTGCAAAACCACGGGCACCAAGTAGCTCAGCTGCAAGTGAAGGTACAGAACATACTCAAAGCGCCGAGTCGCTGCATTCATCGTCTACGATGTCTCACGGAACCAACAAGATTTCTCATTCGGCACGCCCTCCCAAGGCGTCCTATTACTCTTGCCAGCCCGTCCGGGAATGGCGTGGCCTGACTACAATCGACATCAGCCAAGGTTCGGCGAGCTCTTCTGGCACAAAAAAGCGGTCTTTAAATCGTTCGAAGTGTCCGCATGCGCCTCACATGATTCTTTTTGCGGACTCTCGGTTTCAGGGCCGAGGCACACACGCCCGAGATTCGTTCAGGAAATTGGATGACGTGAAGAGACGCAAGATCGCAAAACAGAAGAAGTTGCTCGAAAGCGTTCAGCTGAGGCAGCTATTTGCAGGGAATGGCGAGTCAGACTCGGCATCTGTCTCGGGGGAGCAAAGGGATCAGGTTGCGAGGAGAGATGCAGACAACGAGCCGCTGTGTTCAGGCTCTGCCATTATCTCCGAGTCAGAGGAGCAGAGCAGTGCTCAGGCTACTGATGCTGCAGATAAAGATCCGTTGTGTGGCGTACACGTCTCTCCCAGCAAATGTTGTTCGTGCTGTCAAAGCAGTTCTTTCCATGTCGGATGCTGCGTGCGCCAGGATACCATGGATGTGGATTTCTCTGAGAAAGTTGCCCAAACCTCTGCTTGCTCTTCAGGCTCCGAACTTGTTGTTTGGACCCCTCCGCCGCCGTGGGCCCCTTCTTGGTGGGCTGAGCCCTCAAGAATTCTCAAAAGCGCGTGGATTGTGATGGGCTCGACTGATTTTAATTTTGTTGGAGCTCTGCCTGGTAAACCTGATGTCGACGAGGGTGGGGCTGGTAAAGCTGATGTTGACGAAGCTGATGTCGAAACTGCTTCTTGGCAGCAGCCTGCAGATAGGGATCCAGGAGCCACAAACACAGTCAACTGGGACGCAGCGTTGGGCCGGGATTTGGATCAGCGGCTTCGGATCACCTTCCAGAGATGTGAGACTGACCGCCTCGAGGCTGCCAGAGCAGCGGGTTGGATAAAAGGAAACGACTATGACTTTGTCAAGCACAGGAGCATTTTAGAGGACTCGGAGGCCACTGGCACGGCCACTGCGACGGTCCAGGTCCCAAAACGTGGGCCTTCTAAGCTTGTGGCAAGCTCATCAGGAATGTTGAGCAATGCTGGGATACGACACAGAAGGATTTTGCTTGCTCGGGCCCGACTATTGTACCTCTCTGCTGCAGTACGTTCGCACCACGAAGCGCTGCCTGGGGAGGATGGTCCCGACGATTTTCGGATGGCTTCCGTCAGGGCGTTGCTCAGCGACCTTCCTATCCAATTTCTTCGCTGTTTGTCAAAGGATCCGAGAGTGCAGGATTGTGCGATCACATCCGAAAAGAAGATGAGGAAAAAGATCCTGAGACAGATCAAGAAGGAGGCTGCCGAAACACGAAAGGACCCGATGACCGTGCTGAAGGCGACCATAGACCATTCCTCGCGAGCGGGCTCTATCAAGGCGTATCAAGGCATGCAAGCCATTCTAAACAAGTCCGGCTTCGGACACTGCCTTCCCAGCACAGAAGCGATGTCAGCCGCGAAGAAGGGAATTATGCGACTGGCAGAGGAGGACCTGGAAATATTTGAGACGCCTGACGGATACCGCATCAGTCTCAAGCGCGCTGTGGAGATGGAGGCAAGTCGGATCATGCAGACCATTTCCATGTCTGAGCTGGGTGTGATGAAGGACTCGGGCAAGGAAGTGCGGACAGTGGGGGTGCAGCCTGGGGGGCACGGCTGGCAAGACCTCTTCGACGTGAAAATCACCTTTGACGCTAGGAGGGTGACCAAACACGGGTCACAGACCGAAGTCATGATGATCTTCATGCTCAAGGGGCAGGAAGGGGTCGACAGCTGCCAAAAGGCGCTCAAGCATCGCACCATCGCCATCTGGGCTGGCAAGGACTCGAGAGAGAACGTGCAGCGAAATCTGGTAGAGACGATGAAGGAGGCGAGGGAGCTGGAGGAGAATGGCATTGTCTTCTCGATCGCTGCCGATTCGTTTCTCACTGTCCAAGATTCGGAGCAGTACAATGAGTGGAAGAAGCTGCCGGAGGCGGTTCGGAACGAGATGGCTACGAAGAAAGATGATAGAAGCTTTCACAACGTAGGGATTCGTTTCTGGGTGCCGGCTGATATGTTAGCTCAGTGCTCACTTCTTGGCCAGGGCTGCGCAGGGAAGCACTACTGTCCTCACTGCAACACTCACAAGGACTTCCGACACATACCGTTTGAGCTGCGCCTTGTGACGGAGCGGGTGAACTTTCGTAAGTATGCAGAACAACTCGACCTGCACGCAGAGACCTTGTGGTCAATCAACACTTGCGAGAATAATCGCGGTCCAAACTGGAAGCTTAACGAAGAAGGCCTGCGTTTCATGACGGAGCCGAGCTCGCTGGTCTTGCAGACGCAACCTGTGGTGCCGGGGCCATCGACGGAGGCAGCACCGGCTCGATCGGCTCGGGAAAGGCCTGCACACGACGCGTCGACAATGCGCCCCAACAAGAAAAGACGCACTGCTGCGGCCAGTGCGGCACCCAAATCCCTGGGTCCTGCTCCTTCAAGTTTCGCCGCAGACTCGGACGGTGTCTCAGCATCCAACAGGGCCAGCAATGGGCGTGCACTCGGCCCTGATGTCGATAGGCTCCGCAAACTTGATCGATGGCGCCATCACGGACCGGATTGCGAGTGCTATGGATGCATGATTCCAGCAAATACAGTTGTGCGGACGATGCTGACGCCCGGGATGTCCAGACCGTCTGCCTTTTTGGGAGAGCATTGGCCGCAAATGACCTCAGCGCGGTGCCCATTTTGCGCCCTGCACTGCCTCATGCGCGTCACGGAGGCCATGTTCCAGCAAATTTGCCAATTTGCTTTGGCAGGGGGTGCTGCACATTTAAAACGTCTCAACGACGGTCTGAGCATGGTCGGCTTTAAGTCAAAGAAGTTTGAGAAGCTGCGGAATTTCGACTCAAAAAATTACGAGAAGCTCTCCTTTTTGGGGCACGAGTCACTCCATCTACTCAAGCGCAAGGACGGGGTTGGGGATCGCAACATTGCGGTCCTTTTAAAGCACATCTGGCCGCAAGGAGACGCACCGGATCGGCTGGACAAGGTTGATGGCGCGAGCTTCGTAGCGCGATCGCTGGATCTGTGGGAGCAGTGGGCCAAGGTCGTGGAGCTCATGATTGAGCGCGATCCTGAGAAGGTTCGCGAGCAGAAAGGCTTTGAGAACTTCGGCAAGGAGTGCCGGGACTTTATCTTCTTGTTCCAGGCCATGTTTCACAAGGCGCAGTGCAAGGCGTTCTACCTGCACACGCTTATGGCTCACGCGGGGGACTTTATGCGGGAGCTTGGAAAGTATGGCATGTGTCTTGGGATGATGTCAAACTCAGGAGCTGAACGGAGGCACGAATATGGCCGCCGAGCGTTCAAGCGCTCGCTGTGCGGCGGATGCTGGGCCAAGACTAACAAGGAGCTTGCAGCAAAACGGAACCTTATAGCCTACCTCACACTGCGCGAGGTTTTGATGTTTCAGTACGGAGCAGACCTGTGGAGTCATGAAATGGCTTTGCGTGCGGATTTGTCGGACACATCGAGGGGGGGCGAATCGACTCGGACGGTAATCGGTTCACGCCGAAGCCTGGTGAAGGAGGCGCTCGCCAGCCTGGCCAAGTCTGCAGCAGAGGAAGGCAGTGCAGTCAGATCGCCCCTGCTTTCGTTTGAGGATGTTGAAAAGGAGATGCGTGGCGACTGCGATTTGGGAGCGTCTGCGCCTTGGCTCGAAACGGACTCGGCGGACTGGACTACCACGGAGCACGGCCAGAGCAAGGTGCTCGAGTCCGTTCCGTTCGAGGGAGAGTGGAATGAAGGTGATCCGTTGCCTCCTGGCACACAGAAGCAGGCTGATGGCAAACTATCGTATCTGACCAGAGACCCGAGGCTCACAAACGGGATTGCCGATTGCTTGTCTGACTGCAGCGGGGATGGGTCTGAGGATAGTTCCGACACTGAGGGCGATTCCTGTCGGTTCGAGGATCTAGCCTGCTTTGAATCAGACTCAGAGGACGGAGAGTACGCTCCAGAAGTTGACGCCTACTTGTTGCGTGTTCAAAAAGTGGCGCAGACCGTCGGGATTTGTAATTTGGAGGATGACGATGTCGAACTGCTTGCAGAGAGTCATGCTGGGACTTTGGGGGTGTCCAATGCTCAGGATCGGCGAAAGCGCACGCGCAGCGACGGCACAGAGTGTTTGGTGGGAAAAATAGCATGGGGTTCTCGCTTGCCTCGCACAGAAGCCAAAAATCAAAAGCGCAGAGAGGATCGAACACGACTTTGGGGTGCTCAACCAAAAGATACTGGCCACCTTTATGTGGGGATCGAAAACGATACGTCGTCGTCCGTCGGTTCCGGAGACATCAGTCACTGCAGTGCTACTGGCTCAAGCTGTCATGCGCCGGTATGCATCTTCTATCCCATCCCTGTCGATCCCCCCCGCCCCCCCCCCCTAGTGCTAATATTCGATTCCGTTTTCTGCCATTTTATTTTGGCTGCAACTTGTGCTTGAGCCAGCGCCTTATCTGTTCAAGCTTACCAAAGATACTTTGCCTGATTCCCTACTGTACTGGGGCAGACATCTACTACGACTACAGCTACTACTGCGCATCGATCTAAGCCAGGTGCACCGATGCTTACCCCGCTCATAACGAACGCAAAAATTGTACTCTGCATATATCGTGATTTGAAAGTCGTCTTGAGACCCCTGATTGAATGAGCGACCCCCTGATCGAACCACAAACCCCAAATCGGAAGACACTGGCAGACCCCGGATCAAACGATTGACTCGGACCCCAGATTGGAAGACAGACCCATCATCGTCACCCATTATCCAACGACCTACCGTCGGCTACCGATGATCAAATGACCGACCCCTGATGATGGGCCTGATCGAACGACCGACTCCTAATCGAAAGACCGACCCCGGGTCAATCAACCGACCCCTGATCGAACAACACTGACAGACCCCGGATCGAACGACCGACCCCGGATCGAACGACCGTGACAGACCCCGAAACAAACCGTTCAATTCGAACGAACGACCCCTGATCGAACAACCGACCCTGATCGAGCGACAGACCCCTGATCGAACCACAGACCCAGGATCGAACGACAGACTCCTGTCCCCGGATCGAATGACAGACCGTCGGACCCCTGATCGAACGACAGAACCCGGATCGAATGACCGATCCCGGATCGAACAACAGACCCCGGATCGAATCACAGACCCCTGATCGAACCTCAGACTCCTGATCGAACGACAGACCCCTGATTGCACCACCGACCCCTGATTGAACGACAGACCCCTGATAGAACGCCCCATCCCGGATCGAACGACCGACCCCTGATAGAAAGACAGACCCCGATTCGAACGACAGACCTCGGTCCCCTGATCAACTCTGGCTGACCGACTCCTGATCGAACGACAGGCCCCTGATTGAACGCCTGACCCCTGACTCGTCGGATCGAAAGACAGACCCTCGATCGAAACTGACCCCTATTTGACAAAGCAGTGGTCGACACTGGTCGTTCTTTTGATCAGGGGCTGTCAGACGGGGTTTGCTTCCATTCTGCTTTCATATGCTTCACAGTCAATTGTACCTTACCTCCTGACCTGTCTTCTTCTATCCCTTCATTCTGCCCAGGGGAGCGGAAGCGGGCAGAGCGGCCGCAGCTGCGGAGGAGCAAAGGCGGAACGAAGCAGAGTCGGGGCCCGACTCGGGGGCGGGGCGGGGCAGAAGCGGAGGCGAGTCAAGGGCGGAGCTGCGGCGGAAGCGAACGTGAGTTGGAAGCGGAGCAGAGGCGGAGCTGGGGCGGAGCGGGGTGGAGCTGCGGGGGAGCGAGGGTGTGGCGGGAATGGAACGAGCGCGGGGCGAAGGCGGGTCGGGGACGGAGGCAGAGCGGGGTGGAGCTGCGGGGGGGCGGAGGCGGGGCAGAGCGGAGCGGAGGCGGAGCGGAGGCGGGGCGGAGTGTAGCGGAGGTGGGGCTGAAGCAGCTCGGGCAGCCTCGGGGGATACCTGTGGCCGCTGAAAACGCTGTGGATGTTGACCTGCTAACTGTCAAGGACTGCGGAGCCGCTGGCTGCTGCAGGGCTCTCCAGAGCAGCCGACTCGGACGTACGTAGTGTGTCGCCGGAGACCGCGGGCCTTGGGCCGTGTGTGGCGGAGACTGGTCCGCTGTGGGCTAGCAGATTATGTATATATTTGCAAATGTGTTGATTAATTTAGTTTGTGTGATATTAAGCAAGTCAGTCTCTCGGGCAGGAAGTGCCGTAATTGCTGTCAAAAAAACATTTTCTTTGTCTTTTAGATGCATTTGCGATGAGCCTGCAGAAAACCAGTCACACACGTGCCCCTCGCCGCACGTGCTCCCCTTGTCCCGCCACACGCGCGCCCCCGAGTAGGTGCCTCGGCCCCATCCCCCCCCCTCCCGCATGCCCCCGCGCGCGGGCAGCCCCCTCACCCCCTTCTTCCTCCGGAGCGGAACCGGCCCGCGCGTGTGCGTGCAGCTCCCAAATTACCCCCTGCCTGGGACAGGCCCGCAGCGGCCCCGCTTTCGAGGGGCCACGTGTGCATGCGGGGGGCACTGAGCGCGTGTGTGACTGGAGCTGAAATGCAGCGTAAATATTCATTCCAAGAAGCTGGCCTCGCATCAAGAGGCCTGAGTGTGTATCATGATGTGCGTTTGGGGTGTGTGGGGCAAGGCTAGATATCAGTGTCAGGAAGGTTCCAGTGGCGCAACGATACTGCACAACGATATGGTGTTTGGATATGGGCTGCTGCGCCGGCGATTATGGTGTCGGGCCTTGGACGGTGCCGCCACAGCGGAGGTTGCTGTGGCAGAACCGATCTGCCTCCAGCCAATCGTGTAGGGATTGTGTTTTGGAGGAGTTTTTTCCATGTAACGACGCTTAGAGAGCCTCAATTGGATTCGCTGCCAATAGCAATATCATTCCTGTCTGATCCTGAGCACTGGGAGCAGCACTGGCAGCAGATTGAGCTTCGCCAAGACTGTTTCCACCTGATGGCTGAGCTTCGCCAAGACTAGGCTGCATAGCGCGACAGACGTCCTCCTCCTCCACAGCAACAACATTGTCTTCATCTGAACGGTCGGGCAGGGTGCCCTCCACCAAAGATTTCTTGCTCGCTTCCGCCAGAAACTTGCCGGAGTTAGACGTGTTGGAGGGCACATCGTTCTCTTTGCCACGAAGAGGGCTGCGTTGTTCCGTTCGCGGTGACAGAAGA
>Ga0007854_10002782_pt1 | contig 10765 bp, 11 predicted proteins | sample CryBogCBH12Aug08_FD_60382 | JGI IMG/M metagenome (GOLD analysis project Ga0007854, IMG submission 60382) | Freshwater microbial communities from Crystal Bog, Wisconsin, USA - CBH12Aug08 | ecosystem: Environmental > Aquatic > Freshwater > Lake | place: Crystal Bog, Wisconsin, USA | collected... | reverse complement strand
TACTCGTTGCACAGCATCCATAGTAGTGTAACTACTTTAGGACTTGGCTCAGGATTGCCCATTTCTTAGTTGTGTCGCCACACAACCTCGTATTTCATAGAGTTGTTACCATCCGATTCGGTCTTTCTCCGCGGCCCCACGACCATTTCTAGTGTGGTTGGTATCTATGAACTTTAGGGGTTTCCCTGAATTTGAGGGTCTCGCAGATTAGCAGCCACCATGCTAAAATCTACTAGACGGTTATATTACTGATTAGGTTGGAGATACCAAACCAGCAAAGACTATTACACTGTTTTCCTTCTATGGAGTAGTCTCACCCATAGAAGCAGCCGCCTGTTGCAGACATTGTTGAGTTGTTAAACCCGAATTTTATCTGCGTTATAAGGAGCCGTCACCGATACATTCAATCTGAACGTATTAAATGGTAATACTTTTACTTTATGTCCCATCATGGACATCCTGTGTAGTGTAGGCTGTCTGTTAAATAGAATCGTATCACCATCCATCAAATGACGATTGATTGTATCACCAAAATTTAAGACAATTTCTTTTGTATTTACATGTTTCAGAGAAATCATACGACCATCTTTACGAATAATCGTCTTTGCTCCAGGATAATTATCTGCTCCATTCTGAATAAGTTTATACATCTTACTACGATTGTATTTTGTTACTCGTTCTGGAACCGTTAAATTCATAGCAATTTTAATCGGTACACCAATTTCTTCAATACTAATATTTGGGTCTGGAGTAATAACTGAACGCCCAGAAAATTCCACACGCTTTCCTTGAATGTTATAACGGATACGTCCTTCTTTTGAACCAAGACGCTGTTGAATTGATTTAAGAGGTCTTCCAGAACGCTGAGCACTCGGTGCTACACCAGGGATTTGATTATCAACTAAAGTTGCTACGTGATATTGTAGAACAGCATATTGATCATCAATAATATTCTTATTCGCATTATTATTCATTTTATCTTGAAGAGTATTGTTTGTTTGAATAATTTCAAAGAGTTTGTGCGTTAAATCATCTTCTGAACGCTGATTATTATCTTGAATAACTGAAGGCCTTACTTGCGGTGGTGGAATACCTAGAACAGAACAAATCATCCAATCGGGGCGGCACCAATAACGAGAAAGACCCATAAAATCAACATCTTCATCTGTAATGCGTCTGAATAAACGTAGAACGTATTCACATTCTAGAATCTGACGCTGTTTTACTTTTTCTTCTCCACCCTCTGGTGTTGAAGTAATATTATCCCATTCTGCTACAATTCGTGCGATTGCTTCACGCACATAGCGATCTGGCTGAAGAGCACCACAACCATCTTCTGTATCTTGACCACATCGTCCAATATTCGCACAAGCAGTAAGAGTAGCTCGCCAACGAGCCTCGCCACGTTTCTTTAGAATTTCTTTGTGAACATTTTTATCAATTAGAAGTTTTGAACAACGAACACATACACAATTTAAAACATTTAATACTAATGGAAAGAATTGGATAAAATACACTGGGCGTGCTAATTTATAATGACCAAAATGTCCGGGGCAGTTATGATTTGTTTGACCACAAGAACGACATGTTTTACCATTATCTAGAGTACCCATGCGAGAATCAAATAATCCACCAATACGTGGCTCATTGCCATCAAAGGTTCCCGCATTTGTAATTTCAACAACTGATCTCCTTTCAATTTCTTCTGGGCTGAAAATACCAGATTGAATTCCCACAATAGGTTCAATTTCAGATGATGGAAGATTTAATCCACTAGGCATTCTTCTTATACAAATAAAGATTTCTATAAGTAGAAATAATTAACAAACTAAATCAATTTTATAAAATATTTGTAAAAAATCTTTAAGTATCCATTTCTACCATTTCATTTACTAATGTTTCAAATGTATAAGAACGTTTCCATCCTAACTCCTTTTCAGCTTTCGTGGCATCACCACAAAGAATATCTACTTCTGCTGGTCTATAAAAATCTGGATTTACTTTTATACGTAGAATTCCATTTTGGTCATATCCTTCTTCTAATTCTTCACTGCCTTTCCAAGATAATTGTAAACCTTTCTTTGCAAAAGCAATTTCACAGAATTCTCTAACACTATGAACCTCATTCGTTGCTAATACATAATCTTGGGGTTGGTCACTCTGTAGAATACGCCACATACCTTCTACATAATCTTTTGCATGACCCCAATCTCTTTTTGCATTTAAATTTCCTAGCTCTAACACTTGTTGTTCATTTTTTAGAATTCTTCCTAAAGAAGTTGTAATCTTTCGGGTTACAAAATCCTTTCCTCGTCTAGGACTTTCATGATTAAATAATATTCCATTTACCGCAAAAAGATTATATGATTCACGATAATTCTTCACTATCCAAAATCCATACAGTTTTGCTACTCCATAAGGGCTTCGTGGATAAAAGGGAGTCGTCTCCGTTTGAGGATATGCTTGAACCTTTCCATATAATTCCGATGTTGATGCTTGATAAAAACGAGTAATATTCTTATACTTAGAGTGACGAATTGCTTCAAGAAGATAGAGTGGTCCTAAACCATCAGATTCTAATGTATATTCTGGCATATCAAATGAACGTTGTACATGACTTTGTGCTGCTAAGTTATAAATTTCAAAACGTTCCACGTTTTGTGATTGAAGATTTCCTGAAATTTCAAACCGTTCCACGGTTGCTGATTGAGGCTTTGCTGAAATTTCAAAACGTTCCGTATTTTCATCAAAAGAATTTTCAATAGTTCTTATAGTATTTAATAATGATGAACAATCCGTCATATCTCCATTATGAAGTGTAAGTCTAGAATTATTCAATAAATGTTGAATATTCACTAATGAATTATTTTGTGATACACGCCGAAAAAATCCATGAACTATATAATTCTTTTCTAACAGAAGTTCTGCTAGATAAGAACCATCTTGACCGGTAATACCAGTTATAAAAGCAACTTTCACCATTCTCTTTATTATAGTTTCTTTAGGTTTAGGTTTATAACGCAGAAGTTACATTAATAGAATTTTTATTCTAAAAATCCAGTTTGAAACACTCCAACACGATTCGCAGAGTCATCATGTGGTTCATAACATACTTTTTTTTCAACTCTAGATAAGTCTAAATGAGACGCATAACAATAAAATGATGATTCTATACAATGGAGTTCCTTTGAATTCTCAATAAGTTCCTTATAAAATAACATTGGTTTATTTACAACCATTTCCGCCACATAATACAATGGATGGCTTTTTTCATAATTATTTTCATTAATATCTAAAATTAATAGGTCTTTCTTTAAAGAACCAAAAATATCAATCTTCTTTTGTGAAGATTTCTGATGAATTAATATATACTCTTTTGAAACTTTTATAATTTCATTATATAAATCTAAAGAATCCTTATATTCTGCTACATGAAAATATTTGGTTCTAAACTCTCTAGGAATTTTCATATCATCATAAAAACTAAAGGGAAAATCATATATCATTGGATGTTTATCAGTTACATGATATCCGCATGAAAAAACAGTATATCCTTGATCTTCTAAATAATTCTTACGTGACGCAAAAGGGTATAATTCACTATCATCATTAATTACATGTAACTTTATTGAAGGATCATCCATATACATTGAATACACTATTGCTTCATTATTCCTCTTTACTACTACAACCACTTCATCGTAACATGTTGCTAGATAACGGACGGCACCGTTACACCAAAAATGGTCTCCAAGTCCTTGGTGTGTATAGATAAAGGCCTTCAATTTAGAAAATCCTTTTACTTCTTTTAGACTAGAATTTGCCATATTATTTATTTGTTTCTTCACACGGAATCTTCTATCATTCTCTTTTAATACTTCCCCATACGTCTTTATTAGATTTGTATCATTGTGAATATTATCTTGAAGATTCCAAATAGTTAAATTAATTTCTTTTAGAATTCTGTAATGATATACATATATATCTACATACGGTTTAAGCGTTTCAAGAAGTACATTATATTCTTTTAAACATTCTTCTCTTCTTGTATCTTTAATCTTATCACATTTAATATCAAGAATAGTAAGTTTATCTAAACACTCTCCAATACTACATTTTATAGTTATTTCTGTCATAATAATATTTCTACTTAAATTTCTTTTAAATGTTTCTTTCTCCAAAGTTTTTGTATTTTTCTAACTATTCTTATTGCTTTTATCCAATCTAATTCCCAAATTTCTCTATATTTATAACCTAAATTAATAATTATTTCTTTTCTTTTCATTGTATTATCATATAATTCTTTAAATGTTTTATTTAAATGATTATTTATTTTTGTTAGATTATATTTTCTTGGATTACCATGCCAATAATCACCATAAAATTCCCATACACAATTATTTTCTTTAGAATATCCATCAACAGAATAATTAGTATTGCGAATCTTATATTCTCCTTTATTTAATTTATGTTCAATCTCTATATTATAATATATTGACATAAAATTAAGCCATTGTATAGATATATTTGAATATGATATTGGAGAACATCTTTTACAACCATTGCTATTAAGGTGTATTGATGGTCGCTGTATAAATTCTCCATGTATTTTACATATTATTATTATATTTTCATGAACTTTATTATAAATTGTTTTTGAATAATCATACTTATCGCCATGTAGTTTATTAGCCTTTTCTATAAATGTTTCAGTATTAGATTTAAGTTTTTCACTTGTAGATTCTCTACCACAATAATTACAACCTATTCCTTGCAAATGTGTATTTGGCGATTGATTAAATTCACCATGGTTTTTACAAATAATAATAATTGGTAATGCTGATTTAATATAATTTACTTTTGAATAATCATATTTTAAATTGTGTACTATATTTGCTTTTTCAATAAACTTTTTATTTGTATATCTTCTCATATTTGCCCTATTTATTTTACCACATTCTATACAATTATATCCTGCTAAATGATTATGTGGATTTTGTCTAAATTCTCCATGTATTTTACAAATAATAATAACTGGTAAGTTTGAATTAATATAATTTACTTTTGAATAATCATAATTATTATTATGTATAGTATTTGCTTTATTTATAAATTCTTCTAATGTCATTCTAAATTTTATAGAATTATTAATATCTCTACATTTTTTACACCATCTACCCATTGATATTTTATCTAGCGATGCTTCGAATTCAATATAACATTTATTACAATTGAATATATATTTTTTACCAGAATTTTTAAATACCTCTCTTGGTGTCATTTTGTTTTTAACAGACCAAAATTGAGATTTTGGATTCATTATAAATGATTTATCTTTACACATATTACAACTATTTTCATTGCATAATTTACTATTAGAACAATAAGGGCACCATGTATCCATATTTGAAATACTCTGTATTGTTTTTTCAAATATATGATGACATTTATCACAGTTAAACCAAAATTTTCTAGTAGAATTTATTCCAACCTCATTTGGAGGTATTGTATTCTTATTAGACCAATATTGTGCTTTTGGATGAATATCAAATGTATGAATTGGTTTCATCCCTACTATATTAATATTTTTTTCTCGGATATATTTTTTAATTTTTTTATAATTATACTAGATTTGTTTCTTCACACGGAATCTTCTATCATTCTCTTTTAAAACTTCTCCATATGTTTTTGTTAAATTAGTATCCTTATGAATATTTTCTTGTAGATTCCAAATAGTTAAATTTATTTCTTTTAAAATTCTATAATGGTATGATAAAGTTGTCACATAATTCTTCAGAGATTCATATAAAACATTATATTCTTTTTGACAATCTGCTTTACGCTCATCATTAATCTTTGATACTTTAATATCAAGAATAGTAAGTTTATCTAAAGCTTCACCTAAACTTGTTTCTAAGAATATTTTAGACATCTAAAAAATAATAGAGTATAGGTTTAAATGGAATCTACAGACCCTTTAGAACAATTCCGAAAGAACTTTTTTGATAAGTTAGAAAAAGAGAAAGTAGAAAAAGAAAAAGTTTTAAAACAAAAACAAAGAACTTGTTGGCATTCCTATGTTTTAGTAAATTCTATGAAAATTTGTAAAAAATGTGGAAAGATTTAAAAAGTAAAAAATTGACTTAAACTAACTTTTTATTTTATTATAGAAATGTCTTATTATCGTCTTGAACTCTGGCCTACTGAAGAAGGTATTCAATTCTACAAAGATTATGCAACTGAACATCGTTCCAATGACAATGCTGGTGTAGATTTATATTCTGTTGAAGATTATAAAGTTTCTTCTGAATTTGATGAACGCCATAATGGTCCTCCGAAAGCAGTTCATTTATTGGATTTAGGAACTCGTGCTCGTCTTGTAAAAGTGACTCCTATTGATGATTATAATGATAAGGAAGAAGATGTTCATTATTGGCTCTGCCCTCGGTCTTCAATTTATAAATCTGGTGTTATCATGGCGAATAGTCAAGGTGTTGTAGATTCTTCATATAGAGGCTTACTAAAAGCACCAGTAACAAATCTTAATGAACATACATATCCTTGTATAGTAAAAGGAACACGGTTGTTTCAAATAGTAGCACCAGATATGGGTCATATTCGTGAGATTAAGATTGTTACATCACTTCCTGAAACATCTAGAGGTGATGGTGGATTTGGTTCTACTGGAAGCACATAATCCAAAAAATTAAATAAAAAAGTTTATTATTTTTAGTATAGTAAAATGTCATTAGAGCTCGTAATAGGTCCTATGTTTTCTGGAAAGTCGTCTTATCTACTTTCCACGATTCGCGTATATAAAAAAGATGGTTGGCCACTATTCATTATTACTTCTTCTTTTGATACACGTTATACAAAAGATGCTAAGATTGTAAATCATAATCAAGATTCTTGTATGGCAGATATATCAGTAAAGAATCTAAAAGATATTTCTAATAATACTCTATTCCTAGAAGCAAAAGTAATTATTATTGAAGAAGGCCAGTTCTTTAAAAATCTCGTAGAATTTGTTTTGGAAGCTGTTGAGAAGTTTGGAAAAAAAGTGATTGTTGCTGGATTGGATGGTGATGCTTCAAGAAAACCATTTGGAGAAATTCTTGCTTTAATTCCTTATTGTGATAATATTATAAAACTCAAAGCAATTTGTAAGATTTGTTCTGCTGATGGAATTATAACAGATGCGCTATTTACAAGTAAGAAAGATTCTATTAATGAAACTAATAATTCCATCATTAATGTTGGAGGTGCTGATAAATATGAAGCTCTTTGTAGAATACATTATTTAGAATCAAATCCATCGTCTTCGACCCTTTGATTTATTTGTTATATTTCTTTTATTTGTTCTTCTTCCTCCTCCATCATCAATCTTTTTATATTCTTTTATTATTATATTATAATTTTTTATTTCTTTTGCTGGAATTTCCCATTCCATAAAAAAATATCTTTCTAAATCCAATCTACTCATAAAATCTCTTATCCATGGTTGTACATATTCACAAAACATATTTCTACCAAATTTTTTATTTAATCTACTAAAAAAATCTTTATAATTTATTGATTCTTCAAATTCTTTTATTATTATATCTTTTAAAGGTTTTTTTACTTTATTCTTTATTAATATATCCGATATTTCTATATCAATATTTTTATAATTTAATTTATCTAAATCTTTTTTATATAATTCTTTAAAGATTTCATCTTTAATTGTTGCTCCAAAATTTTTTTCATACCATGTTTTACCGGAAGTTATTAGTGAAAAATATCCTAGATGTATATTAGCACCATTATCGCATTCTTTTTCACTATAATCTTTAAATGTGAAATATTTTATTTCTGGATATAATTCTGAAACTAATGATAATGCTACTTTTAACATATTTTGAGTTCCTATACCTTTTTCCAAAGTTTTTTGAATAGAACACCCTTTATCATATTTTATTTTTGATAATTCAGCATAGATTTTATGGCTTTGAATATATACATGTATTTCTATACAAAACTTATTAGTATCAATATTACCAAATTCTATATAATCATATCTTACTTTATTATTCTCAATTTTTCTATTATGCTTTACAATATATTTAGAATTATCTAAATTTGAACCTATTTCATATTGAAATTTAGATTGCATTCCTAATTATAAAAATTATAAAAAATTGTTTTATTAATTCCACAACTATTACCATACAAAAATAAAGTATGGAATTCTTAATAGTGAAAAAGAAATATGGTTCATTTCTTGTTCCCGAATTTGAAGGATCTAAATTGGCTAATAAATGTTTGCCTTATGATCTTATTATTCCTACAGATAAAGGGTGTAGTTTATCTAGGAGGACGGAATATTTTCTTATGGTGGGAATCCTTGAAACAACTAAATCTAAATATGGATTTACTGGAAAAGGAAATCCTATATATTTATGTAAACCATTAAATGAACAATATCCACCATTTTATATCGGATCAAAAATTAAAGATATTATTCATAACAAACTTATTACTTTTAAATTTGATTCTTGGCCAGAAAACTCTGAGTTTCCAAAAGGAACTTTTATAGAATTGTTAGGAGATTGTGGAGATTTTGAAGCAGAAAAGAAAAGTTGTTTGTTAAAAGCTTGTGGAGTGATATGGAAGAAAATTCTACCAGAAATTATTATGCCTTCTTTTGAAAATCGTATGAAACTTTCTGGTTATACATTTAATATTGACCCCGATGGATGTAAAGATATTGATGATTGTATCACTATTTGGGATAACTCTATTGCAATTTCTATTGCGGATGTTAGTGCTTTTGTAGAAGTGAATCCATGGATGAAATATGCTGAAATGATAGGAACATCACTTTATGAAGATGGAACTTGTGTAAAACCTATGTTTCCTAGAAATCTTAGTGAAGATTTAATGAGTTTAGTAGAAGGAAAAGAAAGACTTACGTATAGCTTTATTATTACAAATAATTCTTGGAAATTTGAAGAAACGATTGTAAAAGTTGATAAATCATATACATATGATAATTTTCCGAATAATCAAAATCGTAAGCAATTGGTTTCTTGGGTAGAAAAAATATCTGGAATTAAAATAGATAATATTGATAATCATAAAATTATTGAAATACTTATGCTTTATTATAATACAAAAGCGGGAGAAGTTTTAAAAAAAAAGAATTCTGGTATTCTAAGAAGTCAAAAAGGTATGAATGTAGAACGAGCTAAACTATTTGAAGCCTTCTCTGAAGAATATATGTATTTATGTTATGAATCCGCAAAATACTGTTTACCTAATGAAGACACCATACATCAACAATTGGAGATACAACACTATGCTCATGCTTCTTCACCTATTCGTCGCTATGTTGATATTATTAATCAGTTTGCTCTAAAAGAAAAAACTATTTCATATGAAACTATTCATAGATTTAATCAACAACAGAAAGCAGCAAAAACATATGAAAGAGATTTAGTTTATTTGGATTTGTATAAGAATAAAAGAAATGTAGAAGGAATTATTATAGATTCTAATAGTTGTTTTATTATATTGCTAAAAAAAATTATTAAGTTAGAAAATAATAAAAAAGTAAAAGAAAAAGTTTTACTGCGTTATTATATAAATCCTCAGAACTTCAAATGGAAAGATAAAATAATCTTTGAAATATTATAGATGGACTTTTCAGATTACATTCGTAAATTACAAGCACAGGCATTAAATAATGGTTATAATTTAGAAAAATCAAAAAATAATACTCTTATTGGTAATGTGAATCTACCATCACCCGGTAATCATACCACTGTAAGACAATCATATCCTTGTGGTAACTATTGCTCTGGTGGTTGTAATGTTCTTGGTAGTTATGCGTTTCAAAGTGATTCTGTAGCATATATAAATGTAAATAATAGCCCACTTTTTAGCATCGGTACAAAACCGTTTACTATAGAATGGTTTCAACTCTATCAGCCTGGAATAAATCAAAATCCAAGAGTTTTTTCTATTGGAAATGATTCAAGTGTTTCTACTATTAATTTTTCTTTTCAAGCAAATGCTTCTCCAGCATATAATGCAACCACATTTAGTCCTGTATTAACTACTGGAACTGGAGCTGGATTAAAAAAATACAATTTTGGAGATTTTTCTGTCCCTGGCTCTTCTTCAAATTACCAAGCAAATATTTCTTCTCTTGTTAATCGCTGGACATATTGTGTATTAGAAGGTAATGGAAGCAATTTATTAAATTTTTATGTCAATGGTAATAAATTTGGTTCTACAATTGATACAACTGTTTCAAATATTAATAATTGTAACACACCTAGTGCTACATATTATATTTGTAATGATAATGTAACAAATCAATATTTAACAATTGGTTCTGAGTTACCACAAGTATCTGGAACAAATTACAAAGGAAATATTACTAATTTCAGATGGACGGTTGGACAAGCATTATATGTTAGCACATTCTCAAGTCTAACTATTTCAACTCCTATTACATCTTTAGGAGTAGTTGCTGGTACAGATTTATTATTACTAGCAAATTCTAACAATCCTTATGTAGATTCTAGTCCTGCTAGTAATATTGTTTCTAATGATAATACTACTGTTTATTGGCAACCATTAACTCCATTTACTTATTTGAGTAATACTAATTAAATATGGAGGTATAGCGAATCTGGAATAGCAATCTTATAGAAATCATATGCTCTTATATCTTCTAACTTTTCTAGAAGTTGAGTATCATTATTCAAAGTAGCAATAT
>Ga0007854_10002781_pt1 | contig 10769 bp, 8 predicted proteins | sample CryBogCBH12Aug08_FD_60382 | JGI IMG/M metagenome (GOLD analysis project Ga0007854, IMG submission 60382) | Freshwater microbial communities from Crystal Bog, Wisconsin, USA - CBH12Aug08 | ecosystem: Environmental > Aquatic > Freshwater > Lake | place: Crystal Bog, Wisconsin, USA | collected... | reverse complement strand
ATTGGTAGCCCCCGCGATCCGGCGGCACTTGGCCACCGCGTCCATTCCGGTAAAGACCATGGCAATGACAGGATTTCCCCCGTGCAGCTTTCCCATCATATAGGAGACGATCTCTTTGAAAAAAGGCTTGTCCTTCAAGTGCCCGTAGTGGGCTCTGGCCAGCTTCGATGAAACCTGGACCAGCTTCATCCCTGTTAATTTTAAGTCGCTGGCTAAAAACAGAATGATCACATCCCCTTCGATAGCTTTTTGGATCCCGTCTGGTTTGATCAATACCAATACCGATGTCTTTGTCATTTTCTGAGAACTCCCAATATCCGGTCAAAATCGTCCAGATTATAATATTCAATAACAAGCTTGCCCTTGCCCTTTTTATCCTCAATAAAGACCTTGGTGCCTAGGTGCTTGCGCAACTCTTCTTCTAATATTTCCAAGTCCCTGTCTTTTGGCTTCGTGCTTTTAGGTTGCGCCGTTTGAGCAGCGTGAGCCTTTTTAACCAGCTCTTCAACCTGGCGGACAGAAAGCCCTTTCTCGACGATATGCTGGGCCATTTTCTTCTGGATACCGGCATCTTCGATGCTCAGCAAAGCCCTGGCATGTCCCATCGAAAGTTTATTGTCAGCAACCTGCTTCTGTATCTCGTCGGGAAGACGCAGCAGCCGCAGCAGATTGGTCACCGTGGTCCTGTCCTTACCAATAGCTTCGGCGACAGATTCCTGCGTAAACTGAAACTCTTCCATCAATCGCTTAAAACCCTGGGCCTCTTCGATCGCATTCAACTCTTCACGCTGGATATTCTCAACCAGAGCCAATACAAGCGACTCCCTGTCGGTAACATTTTTGATAATAACCGGAACCTGTTCAAGCCCAAGAGCCTTAGCCGCCCTCAAGCGCCTCTCTCCCGCAACTACTTCATACCCATCCTCATGCTTACGAACCAGAATGGGCTGAAGAACACCTTTTTCCTTGATGGAAGTTTTTAGATCTTCAAGCTTCGCCTCGTCATAATTTTGTCTAGGCTGAAATCTATTTTCCAGAATGGAAATTGTTTTAACATACGCAACACTTGCTGATGGGTTATTTTCCAGACTGGAAGATTCCTTAGGAGCATCTTCCTTAGGATCAGATTCCTTTTTCATAAATTCCTTAGGGATAAGATCTCTACTGGAAACAACCTCTTTGACCACAATCGGTTCCGGATTGCTAGGTATCAAAGCCGATAACCCCTTACCTAAAGCTTTTTTTTCCATTCTGATTTCTCCTAAAAAATGACTTCGGCCTATGTCTAAATATTAAATTTATCACCGACATAAGCCTTTAAAAATTGTTTTTTCAACCGCAGTCGGCTTTTTCCGCCAGCCTTTTCTAATTTTTCAGAAACACAACGCCCCTTCGGGGCTGTGTTTCTGAATCGGCGGTGAAGGCTGGCGGGCCTCCAGCGGTTTAAAAAACAATTTTTAAAGTCTTATGTCGATCCCACAGCGCTATCAAATAGTCTTCTGAGCCAACAAAAACTCCTCAGCCAATTCATTATACTTCACCGCACCAACCGAGTTTGCATCATAAAAATTGATCGGCTTCCCATAGCTTGGCGCTTCACTTAAGCGTATGTTTCTGGGAATAATAGACTTGTAAACTTTATCTTTGAAATAATTCTTTATTTCATTAATAACCTCGTTAGTTAAATTGGTCCGGAAATCCGCCATTGTCATCAAAACGCCCTCAATATGCAGATCCGGATTCAATCCATCTTTAACCAGCGCTATTGTGTTTAAAAGCTGTGATACCCCTTCAAGCGCATAAAACTCACACTGAATAGGAACAAGAATCGTGTCGGCGGCTACCAAGGCATTAAGCGTTAGAAGCCCAAGAGACGGCGGAGAATCAATAAAAATAAAATCATACTGATCCTTTATGGTTTCAATTGCCTTCTTTAGCCGGGTTTCTCTGGAAAGAACTCCAACAAGCTCAATTTCAGCTCCGGTAAGATTTATATTACAGGGAATAATGTGGAGATTGTTAAAGGTAGTTTTTACTAAACTTTGTTCTATTGAAATGCGATGAATGAGAACATCGTAGAGAGATTCTTTAAGCTCGTTCTTATTAACACCCACCCCGCTACTTGCATTTCCCTGCGGGTCCATATCAACAATAAGAACTCTTTTACCTAATAAAGCAAGCGCTGATGCTAGATTAACAGTCGAAGTTGTTTTTCCTGTCCCACCCTTTTGATTACAAACAGCAATCGTTTTTGCCATTTTCCTCACCCAGGAACTACTTATTCAGCTTACCCTGCTTGTTTCACGTGAAACAAGCTCACTTTACAGAAACCTTGATCTTTGCAGCTTTAGCTCCCTGCATACCGAAAAGTCCGCGTTTTTCTTCACAAACAATCTTGATGTCTAGCTTATTCTTTGGAACACCTAAGGCGATAACAGCCTTGCCAATGGCCTCATCTACGGTATTGCCCTCAAACTCAATGTTTTCTGGCTTAGTGTCCACGTTTATTTTTTTCCAGACATTTGAGCAATTTTCCATTGCGTCGCAGTAGAAAGAACGTAAAAAATTAAAAAGTATATCGCCCATGAACTGGCAAATTTATAAAACATAAAGGTCATCATAACAGGCAGTATGTACATCATCATCTTCTGTTGCATAATCTGCTGCTCATCGGTGACAACCATGTTCTTGCTCGAGATTTTTTGCTGAAGAAACATGATGCCACCTGTTAATACTGGTAATATATTAAGCTCGTTTCCAAGGAAAGGCAAATAAAAAGGAAGAATTATTAACCTATCCGGCATAGCCAGATCCTTGATCCACAAGAACCCCTGTCCCTGAAAATACTGTGCGCGCCATAAAATTTGATATAGAGCCATAAAGAAAGGCATTTGGATTAAAAACGGCAAACAACCTCCAAAAGGATTGATCTTTTCCCTTCTATATATTTCCACCATTTCAGCGTTCAATTTCTGAGGATCATTTTTATACCTCTCCCTCAGAGCCGTTATCTTTGGCTGAACTTCCTGCATTTTTCGCATGGACATCATGCTTTGCATGGTCAAAGGATAGGTTATCCCGTAGATCAAAATGCTGATTAATATGATCGCCACTCCCCAGGACCTGAAAACTCGGTGTAAAAATGGGATGGTATGGTAAATAGCCTGCCCAATCCACTCAATTATAGGGAAATTACTAAAAGCAACAACTTTTTCAAAGCTTTTGCCAAAATTCTTCATCAACCAAGGGTCTTGCGGTCCTGCATAGATACTAAAATCATAAACAACGCTCTCCCCTGGCGCCAAACTCTTGTCCATTGGCTTTATAAATAAGCCCAACTGCTTGTCGTTATCTGCCTTGATCTCATAAGATTTAGTTTCAAATTCAGGCTTAAGAACGATCGCATGATAGTGATCCCGAAACGCGATCCAGTTGATCTTTACAGATTCATTTTTAGAATTCTTCTCATTGAATTTAGAAGCGTTGCCTTTGCGGAATATTTTATTGTCAGCATAAACGGAATACTCATACAAGGCGCTTTCTCTGTTGTTTTGATTAATATCGATATTGGATTCATCGATTTTAAACGCTGTGAAAGTAAATGCGCTAAGAATCGAATTTTCTGAGATATTTTTAATCTCCATTCTTACCTTGGCGAGATTATTCTTCGAAAGATCATATGTCTTAGTGATTTGCCAGTTTTTGTCTGAATAAACCAGCGACACCTTAGAATCATCAAGCTTTTGACCGGAATACTGAGCATTATCCAGGCCGGATAAGCTCAATACATCCGTAACAGGAAAGGAACTATTGCCTGTAAAATCAATATTGTGGAGCGAACCGCCCACATTTGAAAAAGAAAACACGGTTCCAGTGGTTTTAACTTCGTAATCATTCAACTTCTTTGCCAAACTTGTGGATGCTTCGTTATAAATAGGAGGGGCAAGTGCTTGCGTAGTATTTACAGAGCTAACTGCTTGCGGCGCAATAATTTGTGCATTTTTAGCGAGCTCGGCCTGTTTTGGTGTTACAAAAATCGCTTGATAGCTGAATAAAACTAAGGCGGATAATGCAATAGCAAGAAGGGTGTTGCGTTCCATAAATTTTACCTTACTGGATCGTACCCACCGTCACTTGCCGGAGAACAACGTAAAATACGTGCGGCCGCTTTTTGAGATCCCTTAAAGATCCCGAAGCGGTCAATGGCCTCGATGGCATATTGTGAGCAAGAGGGATAGAACCGACAATTTCTTAAAAGTAACGCTCGGCTTAAACACTGATAGGCTTTTATGCCTGACACCAGAAGTTTTCTGACCATGGACTTAAGCCTGCGAGCTTTTAGGGGATAAGTTTACGGCGGCCTTTGGCGCGTCGACGGCTGAGAACCTTTTGGCCGTCAGATGTCGCCATGCGCTTACGGAATCCGTGTCTTTTTTTCCCAACGATGTTGGTTGGTGTTTTTAAATGCTTCTTCATTAAAGATTGCTTTCTATTTATTTAGCGAGCTGCCGGCACTCGTTGAGTGGCGACGTTCATAGTTGGGAAATTATAGCACAAGAACAAATGAAGTCAATAAAAACCATTGCAAACAAAGAAAGCTTTGTTATAATGACCCTTCGCCACCTGAGAAAAACGCTAAAAGGGGCTTTTCCACAGCTGTTAATAACTTGTGATCACGACGACATGACGCAGAACCCTACGAATTTGAAGCCTTTGGACCTCTTGGCCTTAACAGAACTCTGGCAAAAAGCTCAACCCCCCATTAAAGCCGCTGTTGGCGATACATCTTACGACACCTGGTTTTCTCATCTACGCATCTGTGAATCAGCCCCCGGGACACTGACGATCCAGGCTCCGGACGACTATTTCAAAGACTGGATCGAAGAGCGCTACCGCACCGTCATCGAGCGCTGCCTGCGCACCGAGGCAGGGCAGGCCGTCAACGTAGAATTCGGCGTCAATTCCGAGCTCTTGAGCAAAAACACCCAGACGAAGCTGACCGCCATAGAAAAATCTTTTGCTCCGACGGATAAGAATCTTCATCTGAACCCGCGCTTTCTGTTCGAAAATTTTGTGGTGGGGACCGGCAACCGCTTTGCCTTTGCCGCCGCCCAGGCCGTGGCGGAAAATCCGGCCAAGGCTTATAACCCTTTTTTTATCTACGGCTCCGTCGGTTTAGGCAAGACCCATTTGCTGCAGGCGATCACCCAGGAAGCCCAGCGGAGAAATCCGGCCCTGAAGATCTGCTATTTGTCCTCCGAGCAGTTTGTCAATGAGCTCATCAATTCGATCCGTCATCATTCGGCAGAAGCGTTTCGTCAGAAATACCGCAATGTGGACATTCTTCTGATCGACGATATCCATTTCATCGCCGGAAAAATGTCGACCCAGGAAGAATTTTTTCACACCTTTAACACGCTGCACGATCACCACAAGCAGATCATCATCTGCTCGGACAGGCCTCCCAAGGAGATCGCCGGGCTGGAGGAGCGCCTGGTTTCAAGGTTTAACTGGGGGCTGATCACGGATATCCAGCCGCCGGACTATGAAACAAGGGTGGCTATTTTAAGAAAAAAATTAGAATTAGAATCTGTTGCGGTTCCCGATGATGTGGTATTATTTATTGCTCAAGAGATCAAGACCAATATCCGTGAGCTTGAGGGCGCTTTGATCAGAGTGGTTGCTTATTCGCTTTTGGAAGATAAGCAGATCTCTTTGGCTGTTGCCAAGCAGGTGCTTAAGGATATGGTCAAAGAAACGATCAAGACCATCAGCGTTGATATGGTTCAAAAAGAAGTGGCCGCTTATTACAACGTGACAGTCCCTGATCTAAAAACTAAAAAACGCAACAAAAACGTGATTTTGCCCAGGCAGGTGGCGATGTACCTGGCCCGCAAATTAACCGCTCATTCTTTACCTGAAATAGGGGCAGCTTTTGGAGGCAAGGACCATACAACGGTTTTACATGCCTATAAAAAGGTTGAAAAAGAGTTTATGCTTAATCCGGAATTAAAAAAAAGCATTGACCATTTAAACTCTATTCTTTTAGAATAACACAAAATGTGGATAAATATCATCTGTTATCCCAGGTTGTGCACAGGTGTTAATAGTTGTAAAGTATTGGCATTAAATATTTTTTGTTTGTAATTCAACTTATCCACAAAGACTAATACGATTACTGCTGTTTTTGAAAGTTAACCATTGAGCATTAAAAGCAGAGGGTTGTGAATATGAAAATAACGACTAATAAAGATGAACTCCAAGCCGCAATTGCCACCGTTAGTAATATCGTTTCTCCTAAAGCAACCTTGCCTATTCTCTCTAATATGCTTTTAGAAACAAAGGACAGTTTATTGAAGTTAAATACCACCGATCTGGATATCGGTATATCTTGTGAATTACCTGTGCATGTTTATGAACAAGGGTCAATAACTATTCCTGCCAAACGTTTTAGCGATATTGTCAGGGAGCTGCCCAGTGGAGAAGTGGTGATCGTAGCCCGTAAGAATAATCAAATTGATATTGAAGGTTTAAACTGCCGGTTCAAGTTAAACGGCTTGCCTAAAGAAGAATTTCCGAAATTTCCGGAGTTTAAGGATAAAGATGCGGTTATTATAAAACAGGCAGATCTTAAAGAAATGATCCGTTTGACCAATTTTGCTGTTTCCTATGAAGAATCCCGCTATGTTTTAAACGGCATTTTACTGGAAGTAACCTCAGATTTAGTCAGAATGGTCGCTACAGACGGACGCCGTTTAGCTAAAATGGAAAAGAAATTAGTTCAGCTAAGCCCTAAAGATTTCCATATCATTATTCCGATCAAGGCGGTCAATGAGCTTAATCGTAATTTAAAAGACGAAGGAACCGTTACCCTGGTTCAGGGCGGGAATCAGGTTTTATTTAATATTGACGGAATATTGATCGCAACCCGGGTGATCGAAGGCGAGTTCCCTAATTATAAGCAGGTGATCCCTAAAGAGATCCCGCATAAGGTCCGGGTTAAAACAATGCTGATCCTGGCCGCTATCCGCAGGGCTAATTTATTGTCAACGCCGGATTTTCAGGCGGTAAAATTCGAACTATTTAAAAACAAGCTGGTTATTTCCAAATCAACGCCGGATATTGGGGAACACCGGGAAGAGATTGAGATCGAATACGGCCAGCAGGAACTGATGGCAGGGTTTAATCCGCAGTTTTTCATAGATGTTTTAAAAAATATCCCTCAGGAGTCGATCGATCTGGAATTTTTAGGCCAGGATAAGCCTTGTGTTTTGCGCACGGCGGATTATTTATATCTAGCCTTGCCGATGAGACTGTAGCTTCAAATGGTTATCCTGATCGAAGCGAAGGATCTCTGTATGGATAGTATCAAAAATATTGTTTCAGGGGTCATTGAAAAAATGGCGTCCGGCTCCGGCGGATCATTTCAAAACATCCAGGCCGCCTGGACGAGAGTTTCAAAAGACCAGGGCAGCAGGGCAACCGCTTTGAAGGACGGATGCCTGACCGTCAGCGCCGATTCGTCCATGCGCCTGGTCAAATTGAATTTAAACCGGGAAAATCTTTTAAAGGAGATCCAAAAAGAATTCCCGTCGATTATTAGGATCAATTTTAAAGTCAACACGCTTTAAGCGTACGACCTAAGGGAAACCTTAGCAGAGAAAGGAACAGGGAATCTTGAAGACAGAAGATAAGCCAGTTAAGCAAAAAGGCAGTTACGACGCCAGCAACATCACGGTTCTGGAAGGATTGCAGGCCGTGCGGATGCGCCCCGCCATGTACATCGGCGACACATCCTCCCGCGGGCTGCACCATCTGGTGTATGAAGCGGTGGACAACTCTATTGACGAGGCCTTGGCCGGCTACTGCACCGGCATCGAAACAGTCATTAATCATGATGAGTCTATATCGGTTATTGACAACGGGCGAGGTATTCCTGTTGACATGCACAAGACCGAAAAGAAACCGGCAGTGGAAGTCGTTTTAAGCACCCTGCACGCCGGCGGTAAATTTGACAAAGACACCTACAAGGTTTCGGGCGGTTTGCACGGGGTGGGCATCAGCTGCGTGAACGCTCTTTCCGAATGGTTTGAGGTCGAGGTCAAGCGCGACGGCGGCGTTTATCACATGCGCTTTGAAAAAGGCAATACGGTGACCAAGCTTTCCAAGATCGCCAGCTCTAAAGCCACGGGAACCAAGGTCACCTTTAAGCCGGACCGCACCATTTTTAAAGAAACGCAGCATTTTTCATTTGATATTTTAGCCAAGCGTCTGCGCGAGCTGGCCTTCCTTAATAAAGGCATCTCCATCAAGCTGACAGACCTTCGCGGCGAAAAGCCGAAAGAATCCGTCTTTTTGTTCAAGGGAGGGATCATTTCGTTTGTCGAGCATCTTTCCGAGAACAAAACCCCGCTGCACAACAAGGTCTTTTATTTTGAAAAAGAAAAAGACGATATCAACGTGGAGGTCGCGCTTCAGTATAACGACACCTACAACGAAACCGTTTTTTCCTATGCCAACAGCATCAATACCGTCGAGGGCGGAACGCATCTTTCGGGCTTTCGCTCCGCTTTGACGCGCGCCATTAACAACTATGCCAAGGCCAAGAATCTGCTTAAGGATAAGGACGGGGTCGGTATTTCCGGTGACGATACCCGCGAGGGGCTGATAGCGGTCATCTCGATCAAGATCCCGCTGCCGCAGTTCGAGGGCCAGACAAAAACCAAATTAGGGAATTCTGAGGTGGACGGGCTGGTGGCGTCCATGACGCTTGAGGCCTTGACCCGGTTTTTTGAAGAGAATCCGTCGGTGGCCAACAAGATCATCGACAAGGTCATTATGGCCGCGCGCGCGCGGGAAGCGGCGCGCAAGGCGCGTGAGCTGACCCGGCGCAAAGGGGCGCTCGACTCCGGAGGCCTTCCGGGAAAGCTGGCGGACTGCTCCGAAAAGGACCCTACGATGTGCGAGCTTTATCTGGTGGAGGGTGATTCCGCCGGCGGCTCCGCCAAGCAGGGCAGGGACCGCTCCTTTCAGGCGATCCTGCCGCTTAAGGGTAAGATCCTTAACGTTGAAAAATCGCGCCTGGATAAGATTTTAAGTAACGATGAGATCCGCACCATGATCACGGCCCTGGGTACCGGGATCAGCGAGGACTTTAATATAGAGAAGCTGCGCTACCACAAGATCATCCTGATGTGCGACGCGGACGTGGACGGTTCGCATATCCGCACCCTGATCCTGACGCTTCTGTACAGACAGATGCCTCAGCTGGTGGAGGGCGGATTTGTTTATATCGCCCAGCCTCCTTTATATAAGGTAACCCGCGGCAAAAGGGAAGAGTATATTCAGACCGAGAAAGAAATGAATGATCTGATCCTGGAGCTTGGAACGGACGGCATTAAATTGACCAAGCTGGAAGGCAAAAGGACCTATTTGCCCGCGCAGGTGCAGGAGATCCTTCAGGCCTTAGTGGAGCTCGAGCATATTGTCGAGCGTCTTAAGCGAAGAGGGGTCGATTTCTGCGCGTATGTCAGTAAATACGATATTAAGCGCAAAAAAATGCCCCGCTATGTGGTTAAAACAGGCTCTCATGACGAATACGTTTTTGATGACAAGGAATTAGCCGAGATCACCAAGAACGATACGGAAACGCAGTACATTGAAGTGTTTGAGTCCGAAGAGATCGAGCCGCTGCAGGAAAAACTGGATAAGCTGGACATATTTTTGCAGGATTACAAGCGGACCGTCGAGGACCAGGTGCTTTTGGCGAAGGATAAAAAAGAAAAGGCCAAGCCCCGCGTGGATCTCAAGCCGCTGTTCGTGATCGAAGATGAAAAAAACAAGACAGAACTGATGTCGGTCGTCGACATTTTGCATTATGTGCGCGAATCCGCCAAAAAGGGCATGCACACCCAGCGCTACAAAGGGTTAGGCGAGATGAATCCTCAGCAGCTGTGGGACACCACCATGGACCCCGAGCGGCGGACCATCCTGAAGGTGGCCCTGGAAGATGCGGTGGAGGTTGACAAGACCTTTGCCATGCTGATGGGGGATGAGGTTGAGCCTCGAAGGAAATTCATCGAGAGCTATGCGCACGAAGTTAAGAACTTGGATATTTAGAAAGGGCAGGCCATGTCACGTGATTTGAACAAAAAAGAAAGAATCATCCCCATCTACATCGAAGAGGAAATGAAGAACTCCTACCTTTCCTATTCCATGTCTGTTATTGTCGGCCGCGCCCTGCCGGACGTGCGCGACGGCTTAAAGCCCGTTCACCGCCGCATCCTCTATGCGATGAGAGAGCTTAATCTGGAGCACAACAAGCCTTACAAGAAAAGTGCGCGTATCGTCGGGGAAGTGCTGGGTAAATACCATCCGCACGGAGACACGGCTGTCTATGACACCATGGTGCGCATGGTCCAGAGCTTTTCGCTGCGTTACCCTTTGATCGACGGCCAGGGCAACTTCGGCTCCATTGACGGGGATTCCGCCGCCGCGATGCGTTACACCGAAGCGCGCATGGCCTCAGTTTCCGAAGAGATGCTCAACGACATTGAAAAGCAGACCGTGGATTTTAGCCCCAACTTTGACGGTTCTCTCGAAGAGCCGGACATTTTGCCCGGCATGATCCCCAATCTTTTGGTCAACGGCTCATCGGGGATCGCGGTCGGCATGGCAACGAACATGGCTCCTCATAATTTAGGGGAGATCATTGACGGCATTGTGCATCTGCTGGATGACCCGGAAGCGACCATCAAGGATCTGATGAA
>Ga0007854_10002778_pt1 | contig 10775 bp, 8 predicted proteins | sample CryBogCBH12Aug08_FD_60382 | JGI IMG/M metagenome (GOLD analysis project Ga0007854, IMG submission 60382) | Freshwater microbial communities from Crystal Bog, Wisconsin, USA - CBH12Aug08 | ecosystem: Environmental > Aquatic > Freshwater > Lake | place: Crystal Bog, Wisconsin, USA | collected... | reverse complement strand
CAAGCCCGCGCGCGGCAGGGGACACGGCCGCGGCATCTGTATTACAATGGTTTTTCGCCCTTCGCAGTTTTGTTCCGCAAAGGGGCGCGTAGCTCAGCTGGTTAGAGCGCCTGCTTCACACGCAGGAGGTCCGGGGTTCGAGTCCCTGCGCGCCCACCATTCTTTTCCGTACTTTTCCCCACCCGACTGAATTCACCGAGACGCCCTCCAGCGCGGATGATCCCAATTTGTGTCGGGACTCTAACCATGCCGGTCGCGTTGCTTTCACGCACGCGCCGACCGCCGTCGCTCACGCGGCGGTCATGCTCAACAATCCCTTGGGAATCTATTCGGCCGTGAACCTTAACCCTTCCAGCGGACGACGGGCTTCCTCGCGGCCGTAACCTCGTCGACCTTGGAAGTCCGGGTGGAATGGGGGGCAGAGGTCACCAGACCCGGATCGTCCTCCACCTCTTTGGCAATCGAGATCATCGCTTCAATGAACTGATCGATCTCGCGCTTGGACTCCGTCTCGGTCGGCTCAATCATGAGCGCGCCGTGCACGATGAGCGGGAAGCTGACGGTGTACGGATGGAAACCGTAGTCGATCAGGCGCTTGGCCATGTCGCCGGTACGGACGCCTTTGGCGGACTGCACGTCGTCGCTGAAGACGACCTCATGCATGTTCGGCCGCTTGTAGGGCAGGTCGAAGTAGGGCGCGAGCTTGTGGCGGATGTAGTTCGCGTTCATCACCGCGTCGATGGTGGCGTTCCGGAGACCGGGTCCGCCGTGCGCCAGAATGTAGGCGAGGGCCCGGACGAGGACACCGAAATTCCCGTAGAAGGCCCGGACACGGCCGATGGATTCCGGAAGGTCGTAATTCCAACGCCAGGCATCGCGCAAGCGCTGCAGGCGGGGGACAGGCAGAAACGGCTCCAGGTGCTTTTTCACGGCGACCGGACCGCCGCCCGGGCCGCCGCCGCCATGGGGAGTGGAGAAGGTCTTGTGGAGGTTGATGTGCATCACGTCCACGCCGAAATCGCCCGGCCGGGTGATGCCCACCAGGGCATTCATGTTGGCTCCGTCCATGTAAACCATGGCTCCCTTGGAGTGCAGAATCTCCGCAGCGGCCACGATGTTCTCCTCGAAGACCCCGAGGGTATTCGGATTGGTGACCATCAGGGCCGCGACGTCGGAATCCACGTTCCGGGCCAGTTCCTCCAGGTCGATCATGCCCTGGTCATTGGACTTGATGTTCCGAACCGCGTAGCCTGCGATTCCGGCGGTCGCGGGGTTGGTGCCGTGGGCCGAATCGGGCACCAGAATGGTCTTCCGGGGGTTCCCCCGAGCCTCCAGAGCGGCGCGGATGAGCAGAATTCCGGTCAGTTCTCCATGGGCACCCGCCGCCGGCTGCAGCGTAACGGCGTCGAGACCGGTGATCTCGCAGAGCGCCTCCTCCAGTTTGGCCACCACTTCCATGGCGCCCTGGGACAGGCTCTCGGGCTGGTAAGGGTGGGCCCAGGCCAGGCCCTCATAGCGGGCGACGGCCTCATTGATCCGGGGGTTGTACTTCATGGTGCAGGAACCCAGCGGATACATTCCCAGATCAATGGCATAATTCCACGTCGAGAGGCGGGTGAAGTGGCGGATCACTTCCACCTCGCTCACTTCCGGGAAGCCTGCAATCTCCGTCCGCACGTTCGCCGCGCCCAGGGCTTCCGCCGGGTCCACTTCCGGAACGTCCAGCGGTGGCAGTTGGTGTCCGACTTTGCCGGGCGAGCCGATCTCAAAAATCAGCCCCTCGTTCTGCGTCGGATGCTGCTTTACCTTGTTGATCACGCGATCACCTCTTTTGACGGCGCGAAGGCCAGGGCCAAGGCGTCCATGTCGGCACGCCTGCTCATTTCGGTCGCGCAGAGCAGCGCCGACCCGGCAAGCTCGGGATAGTAGCGGTCGAGCGCGAGTCCGCCGATGATCTTCTTTTCGAGCAGCCCCTCATTGATGGCGTCGACGGTTCCGGAACCGGGAGTCGCGACGAATTCATTAAAATAGGGACCGGAGAAGCGCCTGTTGAGCCTGGAACCCAGGTAGTGCGCCTTCGCCAGATTCTGGGTTGCCAGTTCCCTCAGCCCCGCTTTGCCGTACAACTCCATAAAAATGGTCGCCATCAGGGCGATCAGGGCCTGGTTGGTGCAAATGTTGGAGGTGGCCTTCTCGCGGCGGATGTGCTGTTCGCGTGTGGCGAGGGTCAGGCAGAAGGCTCTTTCGCCGCGGCTGTCCAGCGTTTGCCCGACGAGACGGCCCGGCAGTTGCCGGATGAACTTTTCTTTGGCGGCAATGATGCCGGCATAGGGCCCGCCATAGCTGGGCGAGATCGCGAAGGACTGCAACTCGCCCGCGACGATGTCGGCATCCCGGGGAGGCTCCAGCAGGCCGAGCGAAACAGCTTCGGAAAATACGACCACCAGGAGTGCGCCGTGCGCGTGGGCGATTTCGGCGGCCTTTTTGACATCCTCAATAATCCCGAAGAAGTTGGGCGACTGAATGATGACGCAGGCGGTCTCATTGCTGATCTGTGCCTCCAGGTCGGCCAGATCGATGCCGCCCGTTTCGGAGTCGTACCCGAACTCCCGGATGGGCAGACCCTGGTTCTTTGCGTACAGTTCCTGAACTTCGCGATACTCGGGGTGCACGGAACGGGCCACGAGGATCCCGTGGCGACCGGTCACGCGGATCGCCATCATCGCGGCCTCGGGCACCGCAGTGGACGCATCGTACATGGACGCATTTGCGACATCCATGCCGGTGAGCTGGCAGACCATGGTCTGGAACTCGAAAATCGCCGCCAGCGTACCCTGGGAGATTTCGGACTGGTACGGCGTATAGGAGGTGAGGAATTCCCCGCGCGACACGATTGTGTCGATCACCACCGGCCGGTAGTGGTTGTAGACGCCCGCACCGAGGAAAGAAGCATAGCCTGCGGCCGTGCGGGCCGAAAGAGCCTTGAAGTAGTCCGCAATTTCGTATTCGGAAATGCCGGGATCAAGCTTGAGCGGACGGGCCAGCAGGGCCTCGGCGGGAATCTGGGAGAAGAGCTGATCCGACGAGGTCAGCCCGCACGCCGCCAGCATCTCCAGACGCTCGGCATCGGACTTCGGTAGATATCGCAAAGTTAGTGTTCCGCCTGTATGTACGTTTGATACGCCTCGGCGGAGAGGAGATTGTTAAATTCGGCGGGATCGGCCAAACGCACCTTGATGAGCCACGCGGCGCCGTGCGGATCCTCGTTCAGCCTGGCCGGCTCGTCGTTGAGCGCGGTATTGGCGTCGACGACAGTCCCGGAGAGCGGAGCATACACGTCCGAAACCGCCTTGACCGACTCCACGGAGCCGAAGGAATCCCCTACGGCCAGGGTCTTGCCCTCCGCCGGGAGGTCGACATACACGATGTCTCCCAACTCGGCCTGGGCGTGGTGGGTGATGCCGATGGTGGCCACATCGCCTTCGAGCGACGCCCACTCGTGTTCCTTCGTGTACCTATAGTCTTGCGGGTAGCTCATTTGGCTCTCCTGTAGAACGGTGTCGGGACAGTTTCGGCCGCCACCGGCTGGTTTCGAATGATGATCTCGATCTGGACACCGGGTTTTGCGTGCTCGATCGGGAGATAACAGAGTCCGATGTTCTTGTTGACGGTGGGCCCGGGCGAGCCGCTCGTCACCCAGCCGGCGGGACTTCCGGCCACTGCGACCTCATAACCGTCCCGACCGATCCCGCGGCCGCGCATCTCAAAGCCGGTCAGCCGGCGGGTGATGGCGTCCTTCTTGCCCTTGATTGCGTCCCGCCCGATGAAATCGCCTTTTTCGAGCTTCACGATCCATGCAAGGCCCGCTTCAAACGGATGGATGCTGGCGTCGATCTCGTGACCGTAGAGAGCCATGGCGCCTTCCAGCCGGAGAGTGTTGCGCGCGCCGAGCCCGCAGGGTTTGATCCCGAATTCCGCACCGGCATCCATGATTGCGGCCCAGACCGAGGCCGCGTGTTCCGGTGCCACGTAGATTTCAAAGCCGTCTTCAGCCGTGTAGCCGGTCCGCGCAATCCGCGCGGGCACGCCGGAGAAAACGCCGTCGGTAAACCAGTAATAACGGACGGCATCGAGCTTCGAGTCCGTCAGTTTTTGCGCCGTTGCCAGTGCCCGGGGTCCCTGGACGGCAATCTGTGCGTACCTGGGCCCGGCAAACTCGACTTCGCAGTCGAATCCGGCGTCCTGATTGGCAGCCGCGATGTGGGCGTAGTCCTTGTCCTGGTTCGACGCGTTCACACACAGGAAATAGGAATCGGAGGCTACTTTGTGGACCAGGATGTCGTCAACAAAGCCGCCGTGGGAGTAAAGAAGTCCCGAGTACTGCGCCTGGCCCTCGCTCAGCCGCGAAGCCGCATTGGTTGTGACGTACTCAACCAGTTTGAGAGCTTCCGGCCCGCGAACCTCGATCTCGCCCATGTGGCTGACGTCAAAGACGCCCACGGAATTGCGCACCGTGTGGTGCTCATCCAGCAAGCCGGAGTATTGGACAGGCATATCCCAGCCTCCGAAATCCACCATCTTCGCACCGGCCGCCCGGTGCACCTCATTCAACGGAGTCTTCAGAAGGGGGCTGCTCATGGTTGTGTGGCGCTTTCCCGGCAACGCCTATTTCATAGCCCATTGTAACCGTACGGCCCGTTGCGCGCTGCCGGCGCCGGCACCGTCCGCGCGGGTCCTCCGGCTACACGCCGGCGAGGTAATCGAGCTTCCCTGTGCTGTCCCCGATGGAATCGGGCCGGACGTTCATATGATCCAAAAGCGTCATGTAGAGGTTGGTGAGCGGAGTGCCGTCCGGGTACACAACATGCCGCCCGCCCCGGATCTTCCCGTTGCCCTTGCCCAGAAGGAGAGTCGGCACATTCTCGTGCTGGTGGCGATTCGGGTCGCACAGTCCGCCTCCGTAGACCAGAAGGGAATGGTCGAACAGACTGCCGTCGCCGTCCTGCGCCGCCTTCATACGGTCCAGAAAGTAGCTGTACAGCTGCACGTGGAACTCGTTGATTTTAGAGACCTTCTCCAGGAAGTCGGGCCGGTTCTGGTGGTGCGTGATCGGGTGGTGCGGGTCCGGGACACCAATCTCGCCGTAGGTCCGGACGCTGCCCTCACGGCCGATCATGAAGGTGGAAACCCGGGTGAGATCCGCCTGAAAGGCGAGAATCTGGAGATCGAACATGAGCTTTGCGTACTCCGCAAAATCAACGGGCACACCGGCCGGCGCTTCGATTGCCGGCTGGAACCTGCCTGAGTCCGCCTCCGAACTTTGAATCCGGCGTTCGACTTCCCGGACGCCGGTCATGTACTCATCCAGCTTGCGCTTGTCGGAGGGACCCACGCTGCCCATTAGCTGGCGGCTGCGCTCGGCGACCGTATCGAGAATACTGGTCCGCAGCAAAGTGCGCCGGGCGCGGGTGGCGTCATCCACCTTCAGATTGTCGGCACCGAAAAGGCGTTCGAAGACGACCCGGGGATTGGTCTCCGGAGGCATGGGCATGGTGGGACTGCGCCACGAGATGCTGTTGGTGTAGGCACAACTAAAGCCTGAGTCGCAGTTTCCAACGGTCCGCGAGTCCTCGCAACCCAGTTCGAGCGAGGTGAGGCGCGTGGTCATGGCCCGCGCGGCAATCTGGTCCGCGGAGATCCCGCCCTGGATGTCGGCTCCCGTGGTCTTCTTGCAGTGGATGCCGGTCAGATAGGAGGCGCCGGCGCGCGCGTGATCACCGCCGCCGTCGCCCAGCGCATTTCCGTTGTGGATGTCGAGGCCGGTCAGCACCAGCATGTCCTCACGGAACTTTTCCAGAGGCTTCAGGATTCTGCTGAGCTGGTACCCGGAGCCTACGCCGGACGGGCGCCAGTGGGCGTAATTCACGCCGTTCGGAATGTAGGTGAAAGCCAGCCGCGTTGGTGCGGATGCGCCTGCCGTTGCGGCGGCGGGCAGCATCGCGGGTTGCATGGCATCCAGCAGCGGCAGCGCCAGAGCGGTGCCCAGGCCCCGCAGCAGTGTTCTCCGGGACAAGTGCTTCTTGGTAATGATCATTTCGGACGCCTCATTTCAAATGGCAGGCTCTCAACAATTGCCGTCACCAGGGCGGAGAACCTGTAGTCCCCAGCCGCCAGCTTTGCCGTAATCTGCTCTACTGCGGGGCGGTCAAAGCGCTCCAGTCCCCGGCCCAGCGCATAGGTGAGCATCTTCTCGGTAATGCTGTCGGCAAAGGCGCCCTTATTTTGCAGGAGGATCGACTTTAGCTCAGCCGGACCCTGGAATGTGCGCCCGTCCGGGAGGACGCCGGAGGAATCGACGGGAAAGGCACCGTCCTTGTCCCGCCATTCGCCGATCGCATTGAAGTTCTCCAGGCCGAAGCCCAGAGGGTCCATTTTGGAGTGGCACGAAGCGCACAGGGCGTTGGCGCGGTGCGCCTCCATCACCTGGCGCAACGACGCCGATGTTCCGGCCTTGGTCTCTTCGAGCGGAGGCACGTTCGGGGGAGGAGGAGGCGGCGGTGCGTTGAGCAGGTTTTCGAGAACCCATTTACCGCGCAGCACGGGCGAGGTCCGGGTGGCATAGCTCGAAACCGTGAGAACACTGGCCTGTGTCAGGATTCCCCCGCGGCGCGTCCCGGCCAAATCTACCTTGCGGAACTCAGGCCCTTTCACACCGGGAATGCCGTAGAACTCCGCCAGACGCTGATTCAAGAACGTATACTTCGCATCCAGTAACTCCAGCACGGACCGGTCTTCGCGCATCAGGTTCCGGAAGAAAAGTTCTGTCTCCTTTCCCATGGAGATGCGCAGGTACTCCTCAAACTGCGGGAACTTGTCGCGGTCCGGAACGGCGGACTCGAGCCGCCTCAACTCTAGCCACTGTCCCGCGAAATTGTCGACCAGCGCCGACGCCCTTTCGTCCTGAAGCATGCGCCGCACCTGGGCGGCCAGCACAGCCGGCTGCCGCAGCCGGTTCTGGTCCGCGGCACGCAGCAGTTCTTCGTCCGGCATGGAGGACCAAAGGAAATAGGAGAGCCTTGATGCCAGTTCGTGCTGGTCCACCGGTACTCCCGGCGCACCGGATTTCGTTTGTGTCCGATCCTTTTCGATCCGAAATAGAAAGTCGGGAGACACGAGCAGCGCCTGGAGCGCGGTGGCGATTCCGTCGTTGAACGACCCGCCCTGCTGCCGGGCCAGTGCGGCCAGTTTGAGGTAGGGAGCGGTTTCCTGCTCCGAAACCGGCCGGCGGAACGCTCTGCGGGCCAGGCCCGCGACGATGGTCCGGGTGCAGGATTCCGTGTGCCGCCCGTCGCGGTGCCCGCACAGGAAAACGTGCTTCAGGCTCTCCGCGGACGGCCCGGGTACGGGATCATAGGGCCCCATTACTTCCATGTAGTGGATATAGGCACGGTTCGCCGGTGCCCGCAGGAGCGCGATCTTCAACTGTGCTTCCTTGCGGAGCCTGGCCGCCTCGGCCTCCGAAGTGCCCGGCGCGATCCTCAAAAAACGGGAGATGTCGGGGACCGGCGGCTCCGGCAGATCGGACGGGTTCGGCCCGTTGTAGCTCTTGGGAAGACCCTCGTAGATGTGCAGGACGGTACCTGCCAGCCAGTGCTCGCCTGCGGGAATCCGCATCCGGAATTCGCGCGCCATGCCGAACAGATCCAGCGTATTGCCTTCCACCGGGGCATCCACGTCCAGCGTTCGTACGAGTTTGCCGTCCAGCCATACCCCCATCTCCACAGGGGCGGAACCGGTGGGACGCCTGCCCTCCGGCACAATTCGGATCAGATACTCCGCGTCCACCGGGAAGCGATGCATCCAATGGAGCGACTGCGGCATGCTCAATCCGGTCCGGTCATAGTCGAACTGGGGCGTCTGGCTCAGTTCATATTCGCGGTAGGGCGGCTGATACCGCTCCACCAGCGGTTTGGAAGGCGGCGCGCCGAATAGCGCGATCCGGGAGATCTTCTCCGCCGCCACCATGTACTTTTCCATCAGAACGGGCGAGAGGGACAGGGTGTCGGCAATGTTGTCGAAGCCAAAAACAGAGTCATCCTGCGGAAAATCATCGGCCGGGCGGAAATCCACGCCAAGCAGGTCCCGGACCGTGTTGTTGTACTCGGCCCGGTTCAGGCGGCGGGCCGTGATGCGGCCGGGGTCGGGCTTGGCGAGGCGGGCCTCGCGTTCGAACTCGGTCTCGATCCACTTGGCGACGGCGGCGCTTTGTGCGGAATCCGGTCTCGGGAGGCCCTTCGGGGGCATTTCGCCGGTTCGAATCTTCTGCAGGATCTTCGTCCAGGCGGGGGTCGCGGCGGAGACTGACTCCACAGTCAGAAACGCGGATACGTCCAGATCGGCGGTTTTAAGCTTCGAATTGTGGCAGGACTGGCAGTTGGAGGCGAGGAACGGCAGAACGGTCTTCTCAAACTCTCCCGGCGGCGCCGCCAGGGCAGACGACACTGCGAGCAGGATCAGAAGCGGACGCATGGGGTTTCCCTCAAGTATACTGATAAATCATCGTGTCGCCCCGGGTTGGGGGCGGCGGTGCCTGTCGTCCCGGGCACCGCCCCGCTGCGCCGATCTAATAGCCTGCGCGCTTGTCGACCACGTTCTTCAGTTCCTCGCCTTTGCGCCACCGCTCCAGTTGTTCCTTGAAGAAGACCACGGCGTCGTTCAGCCAGGTGAAGGTGTGGTCGGCCGTATGGGCGGAGATGAAGACATTTTCCATCTCCCAGAGCGGGCTGGATTCAGGAAGCGGTTCCACTTCGAACACATCGAGCGCGGCGCCGCGAATCGTGCCGTCGGCGAGTGCGACGGCGAGTGCGGCCTCGTCGATTACGGGACCGCGGCCCACATTCATGATTACGGCGGACCTCTTCATCAGCGCGAATTCCGGGGCGCCGAGCATGTGGCGGGTCTCCGGCGTGAGCGGTGCGGCCGCCACCACGTAATCGCACTCCGGAAGCATGGCATGGAGGTCGGCCGTCGCGTAGACCTGGTCGACATCCTCGTCTCCGGCGCGGGGGGCCGTGCTGCGGCGCAGAGCGAGAACCCTCATCCCCAAAGCCTTGGCCCGTTTTGCGGCAGCGCGGCCGATGTCGCCGTGGCCCACGATACCCATCGTCTGGGTGCTCAGTTCCGCCAGCTCAAACACATCCCAGCGGTGAGCCTTCTTGGAGCGCAGCATCCGGGGCATGTCCTTGGCAAAGTAGAGCGCGCCTGCGATAACGAACTCGCCGAGCGACTGGCTGAACACACCGCTGCCGTTGGTGAGCGGCAACGGGCTTTCCACCAACTCGGGGAACAGCATCGAGTCCAGGCCTGCGGAGCGCGAATGAATCCACTCCAGCTTCGGCGCGCCTTCCAGCACCTTCTTCACTTCGGCGCGGCTGCCGCCCCAGCTGAACAACACGCGGGCCGCCGGAAGCTTGTCTCCGAGCCCTTCCGCCGTCTTGGAGATCGCCACGGACACCCCTTCCAGGTCATGCAGTTGCGCGAGGACACGTTCGGCGGGATCGCCCAGGACCACGATTGAGATATTTTCCATTCTTTGAGCAAGCTACCATATGCGCAGGAGGCGCCTGCCATGGAACATTCCCGGCGCAAATCCCGTTAGAGTTACGGAGGAGGAAGCAAGCCATGAAAAAATCGAACCCGCGCCGGGGCGGCATTCTGGGAACTTTATTGGTGATCGTGGCCGTTGTGGTTGTCGCGGCCGTTTGCGCCGGCGTGTATGTGGCCCGAAATGTCCGTGTCGTGACCGAAGACAGGAAGCACGGTGCCGACGTGAATATTGAGACGCCGGTGGGTGCAATGCATTTCCGGGCGCATGAGAATCTGGACCCCTCGAAACTGGGCGTGCCGGTCTATCCAGGGGCGCGCAGGGAGCAGGACTCCGGGGGCGCATCCTTTGAATGGGTGCCAAACGACGGCGACGGCAAGAATCTGGCGGTTGCGGGCGGCTCCTTTCAGTCCGACGACCGACCGGACGCGGTGCTGGCCTACTATCGGAAGCAGTTGCCTTCGTGGATTCTGGTGACGGATCGGCATGGCGAAACCCGTCTGGAACTGAAAGAAGGCGGCTCCAAGCGGATCGTGTCGATTCAGGAACGGAACGGCGGCACACGGATCGGGGTTGCCTCCATAGGAGAGCCTGCGTCAAACTGAAGTTGGTGGCCTGCGTGCAGGATGCCGTGTGTACGGGTTGAAGGACGGGACAGGCTGAATGACGGAACATTGCACGTGCGGAACAATCCTGCCGGAGGGCGCAACGGAGTGCCATAGATGCGGGCGTCCCTCCAACGGCACCGCTGCTGCCTCTGCGCCCGAACCCGGCGCGACTCAGTTCCCCTCGATTCAGGTGTGCACCTGCGGCACGGTTCTCGTCCCGGGTGCGAGCTTCTGTCACCGCTGCGGACGCCCGCTCAACGGCATTGCGGAAGAGGAAGAGCCGCAGCCGAAGGCCGCCGCGACTGCGATTCGGCAGTTGACACCGCAGGAGATCCTTTCGAAACTGCCGGTCGGGTTCTCCAATCCGATCGCGCTGCGGGTGGCCTTCCTGATGTCGCTGGCCATTATGCTGGTCCAGATGATCCCGGGGCTGAATTTTCTCTTTGTCGTGTGGTGGGTGGCGGCCGGGTGGGGCGGAGTGCCGCTCTACCGCCGGATGACGGGACTGTCTCTGAATGTGCAGGCGGGGGCGAAACTGGGGTCCCTTACCGGAATCATCACCT
>Ga0007854_10002775_pt1 | contig 10782 bp, 7 predicted proteins | sample CryBogCBH12Aug08_FD_60382 | JGI IMG/M metagenome (GOLD analysis project Ga0007854, IMG submission 60382) | Freshwater microbial communities from Crystal Bog, Wisconsin, USA - CBH12Aug08 | ecosystem: Environmental > Aquatic > Freshwater > Lake | place: Crystal Bog, Wisconsin, USA | collected... | reverse complement strand
ATATTATTTTTATTAGTAATATTGAGCAGTTTAGCCTTTTCCTCATTCAAATCATCCCGGTCCTTGCTTACTATGCCCACAGAATCAACTGCAATTATCTCAGGATTTGCATAGGCATTTAATAATTCTATTATTGCTGTACCAGCAGCACCGCTACCAGCAACAACTATCTTTGATTTGCTCATATCTTTAGCTAAGATTTTGAATGAATTTATTAGCCCAGCTAGAACTACAACTGCAGTCCCGTGTTGGTCATCATGCATGACTGGAATATTAAGTTCATTAATTAGCCTTTTTTCTATCTCAAAACATTGAGGTGCAGCGATATCTTCTAAGTTGATTCCACCGAAACTTGGAGCTATGGCTTTAACAGTATCAATAATTTCGTCAACTTCGTGAACATCGAGAACAATTGGCACTGCATCAATATTCGCAAATTTCTTAAATAGCATTGCTTTACCTTCCATAACAGGTAAAGCGGCTTTTGGTCCAATATTTCCAAGTCCAAGAACTGCAGATCCATCACTTATGACAGCAACATTATTATTAGTCCAAGTAAAATCCTTAGTTTCTTCAGGATTATCTGCAATATGCTTACTAACAGCTGCAACTCCCGGGGTATAATAGATACTTAATTTATCTATAGAATCTAAATTATCCTTAAGGGAGATTTCAATTTTGCCTTTTAGTTTTTTGTGTTCTTCTAGAGATTTTTTATTATAATCCATGAACTAAGTATTATATATGACTTAGTATTATTAATAAACGCTTGCATAAAATGCCAGAGTAGGTTAAAATTATCTGATTATGCAATCTGTTATTCAACAAATAAACGAACAATTTAAAAAGCACGCAGTTGTTAACGTTAAAAGCGGTGACACTGTTAAAGTTCACCAAAAAATACGTGAAGGTGCTAAAGAGAGAGTTCAGATTTTCCAGGGTCTTGTTATTAGAACTGATCGTAAGGGTAGTCACACTAGCCGAATTACAGTTCGTCGTATTGCCAGTGGAATTGGTGTCGAGAAGAGTTTTCTTCTAAACAGTCCTAGCGTTATAAAAATTGAAGTCACTAAGCGAAGCGCTGTAAGAAGAAACTATCTTTCATACATGAGAAATAGAACTGGTAAAGCTGCTCGATTGAGTGGTAAGGATTTCGACAGTGCCGCTGTTAACACTGTTGCTGAAAAAGAACCCGAAGTAGAAGCAGAAAAAGCTGAAGAAACTACTTCAACTGAAACTGAATAATAAAATTTCTATTCTGTTATCATGTCCTTAATGGATATGATAGTTGGTATTGATGAAGTTGGTAGAGGGTCGTGGGCCGGTCCTTTGGTGGCTGCCGCTGTATTACTCGATAATACAATCGAGGGCCTTACTGACTCCAAGCTTATCTCTGCTAAAAAGAGATCTAAACTTTCCGATGTTATTTTATTATGCGCAAAAAGCTATGGTATTGGCTGGGTTAGTGCTGAAGAAATTGATGACATTGGTCTTACAAAATCGGTCTCATTAGCTATGCAACGTGCCATTGAAAAGATTAGCGTAGAATACGAAAAAATTATTATTGATGGCAATTATAACTTCCTTAAAGAATATGAAAACGTTGAAACGCTCATAAAGGCCGATTTACTTATCCCTTCAGTAAGTGCAGCATCAATAATTGCAAAAGTCGCTAGAGATAAGTTCATGGCCGAAAAGTCTTTGGCATATCCCAATTACGGCTTCGATAAAAATGTCGGCTATGGTACCAAGCAGCACCTTGAAGCTCTCAAAAAATATGGATTGACCGACCTCCACAGAAGGAGTTTCAGGCCTATGTCTTTAGTTTCTTGAAGTATTCAATGATACTATCTTTATCTCTATTTTGCCAATCTATATGCCATTCTAAAATCTCAATACCTTGTTTGATCGACCTATCCAATGATGGACTACTCACTTTATCAAAATAAGATTTAAATTCCTTCAAGAATTCTTTGCTAGTTTCTGAGTTAGCCGCATATATTGGCAATCTGTTGAAGCTCATATCCTTACCAAGATTAGCTTCTAGCCAAGACCAATTATCTTTCATCCATTGCCAGGTTTGTTTTCTGGCAAACCTGTTCGAAAAACTATATGCAATCCAGTAACCCACATCTTGCAGCCTTACGTTATCGGAGTTTATCATTGAAAGTGATTGTTTTATTTGTTCATCATGCTCAAAACTACATAGAGCCATTGCTATAACAATACGATCTTCACTTGATTCGCTTTCATTATAGAATTTTAATAGCCTATCAAATTCTTTTTTGGATCCTTTTCTGGCTACTGTTCCATAAATTATTGATCTAATATTGGGGTGAATATCTTCACTTTTTTTAGCTTTTTCGAATCTTTTATTAATTTCGTTAATTGTTTCTTCCTCATCAGCTGAAGCTGAAAGGCCTAAAATAGTAGGTCTAAGAATTTGATCTAAATAGTCTTCATCATTTTTTTCATCCCATGAAAGTCTGAATAATTCTTCCTTGGTTATTTTTCTTATAAATGGCTTCATGTTCTTTCGAATTTCATCGTCGTCCATAACTTTTTTAATAGTACCCAGGATGTCTGCAATTATGTCCCAAACAGCAGCATTATTCTCTTTCGAGAAGCTCATTAATAATTCTAGAAGAGTATTGGAACTGTTGGTGCCCGACTTAACTGTTTCGAATGTATCGCTTAATATTCCCAATCTATCCAATGGAAGGATTTCTCCGGATGAAATCAAATTTGCCAATTTAGTTATATGATCTTCATTATAAGAAACTCTGTAAAAACCAGTTTGGCCATTATTTAATTTAATAAATGATGAGTTTGCATTATTGAACTTCATTTCTTTTTTATCGAAGATAGATGGTATATCAGATCCATCCAATAGTGGAATTGGCCAAATAGTATTGTTGGCATCTTCTGCTTTTGAATGGAGGAAAAATCTCTTTTGGGATAGTTCTATGCTATCTTCGCTGACTTTGACAGTTACGAGAGGGAAGCCTGGTTTTGAAGTCCAAGCATTCATGAATTCTTTAACTGGCTTTTTCGATACTTCTTCAAGCGCATTCCAAAGATCATCGGTAACAGTATTTTTATATGCATGTCTTTTGAGATATAGCCTCAATCCATCTCTGAAATTATCATCGCCAAGATACTTATTGAGCATGTGTATTATGGATGCGCCTTTGTTGTAGCTTATAAGATCAAATATCGTTCTAATTTCATCGGGGTGTTTTATTACTGCCTCGATAGGGTGTGTATTGTCTAGTGCATCTAGTTTTAGCGCTGGCATAGTCTCATCAACCGTAAATTGAGTCCAAATGTGCCACTCGGGAAAAATATGATTAACTGCTAAGTGCTCAATCCAGCTAGCAAAACCTTCATTAAGCCATAAATCATTCCACCATTTCATTGTTACTAAATTGCCAAACCATTGATGGGCAAGTTCATGTGCGACTACTATAGCCACATATTGTTTTGTAAAAATACTAGTATTTTCATCATCAACCAGTAAACCTTGCTCACGGAAAGTAATGCATCCCCAGTTTTCCATGGCTCCAGCAGCAAAATCTGGAAGCGCTATCAGGTCAGATTTTTCTAAAGGATAAGGAATGCCAAAGAAATCGTTATAGTAGTCTAGACATTTGACAGCTGTTTCTAGCGCGAACTGAGTGTGATCAATGTTATTTTTTGTTGCATAAGTTCTAACCTCAACACCATCTTTAGTTTTTAGTGATTTGTACTCAAGCTTACCTACAATAAAAGCCAGTAAATAAGTAGACATTACAGGTGTATCAAAGAATTCTGTTTTTAATTCTCCCTCATGCTTGGACTGTTTCTTAATTTTCGTATTTGATATTACTTCCCGATCCTCTGGACTTATTATTGTTAAATCAAAAATTGCCTTAGCTTCGGGTTCATCAATACATGGAAATGCTTCTCTCGCATGATGGCTTTCAAATTGTGTCGCAATAATTATGTCATCTTCTGAGCCTTTATCTGGATAACATGGATATATGCCATTCATCGGCTTTGTAATGTTGCCGAAGAATTCCATAGTAACCGTATAGTCGCCGCTATAAATCATTTGATCTGAATGTAATCTAACTTCTTGCGAGGAATTGTGGGTATTTATGCGACTAATCTCTATTTCTTGATCGCCTTTTTTGTCATGTTTAGTAATGGTTGCAGATTTGAATTTCAATTCACTTTGGTGAAATGTCAATCTTTGAGAGGGTCTTCCGGTTTTTTTTCCTTTGATAGTCACCGTGCCTTTGAACTGTAGTTCTTTGGGATTTATCGAAATTGAAAGCGTGTATTTGCTTGGCTTGAAATCGTTATATAATCTGGTTACTTTTCCGCTCATTCATACTATATTATCATGCCAAGTTGCGTGCTCTGCTATTCTGATATATAATTAGATCATGTTCCGGCCACTAGGTCGGATTTTTTCATTTAAAAACAAGGAGAAGTCATGGAATTAGACATGAAACAATTAGCTATAGCTATTCGAACTATTGCTGAAGAGAAGAATTTACCCGAAGAAACAGTACAGGAAGTTGTTGAACAAGCCTTAGCTGCTGCATACAGAAGAGACTACGGAGATAGAGACCAAGAAGTTAAGATTTCGATGAACCTAAATAACGGTGACGTAGATGCATATATTACTAAAATAGTTGTAGATAAAGTTGAAAACCCTGCATATGAGATTAGCCTCAGCGATGCCTCAGTAATGCAAAAAAATATTAAAGTAGGCGACTCAATCGAAGTTCACGAAAACATCAAGACTTTTGGTCGAGTAGCTGCTCAAACCGCAAAACAAGTTATTCTTCAAAGATTAAGAGAATCTGAAAGAGAAATAATTGTAAGCGAATACGAAGATAAAATCGGCACAGTCATTAATGGTTTGGTTGCTAGAGTTGAAGGCAACATTGTAAGAGTTGATGTAGGCAAAGCCCAAGCTATTATGCCAAAAAGCGAACAAATTCAGGGAGAAAGATACTATCCTGGCCAAAGACTAAAAGTCTATTTAAAAGATGTAGAGCGTGGTTTTAGAGGCCCACAATTAGTAGTTTCCCGTGGTAACGCAGAATTTATAGAATACCTATTCAGAGGTGAAGTTCCAGAAATGGAAAGCGGCGCTGTTGAAATTAAAGATATTGCTCGTGAATCAGGTGTTAGAAGTAAGATCGCTGTGCATTCTACAGTTCCAGGAGTTGATCCTGTAGGTACTTTTGTTGGAGGACACGGTACTCGAGTTAACGCAGTTATGGGCGAGATTAGTGACCAAGAAAAGATTGATATCGTAGTTTGGGATGAAGACCCAATTACCTATATTACTAATGCGCTAAGTCCTACAAAAGTTACTAAAGTCGTCCTCGACAACAACAATAAGAAATGTAGAGTTATTGTGCCTGAAGATCAGCTTTCAATAGCTATTGGTAAGGGTGGACAGAACGTAAGATTAGCTAGTAAGCTCACAGGCTATGAACTAGATATTGAACAAGAGCAATCAAACGGTGGAGAAGCTGAAAAAGTTGAATCTAAAATTGTTGAACCAACAACAGAATCAATTAAAGTAGGTGCTCCAAAACTCAAGAAAAAATCAGAACTTGAGAACTCCCTACTCAGTGCAATTGAAGAACACGGCGACGAACCAGAAGCTAAATAATTTATAAATTGGCGCTCTTGACTTGAGAGTGCCAATAGCGTTATCATAGATATATGACTATGAAATTTAGCAAATATCTAATGGAGGTAAGTTGATATGATGCCCCAATCTCCCGATTTCCAAGAATTCTTAAATCACCTAACTAATAACGCTCTCTCAAGCCTAAAACATGCTGATGCAATTGCTCGCAATCTAGGTAGTGCATACATAGGCACAGAACACCTATTGCTTGGCGTACTAGCTCAGCAAAATTCTATGGGTGCTAAAATTCTAGAAGAAGCTGGCATTACTTTAGACCAGGCTAGATTGGCGCTTAATCTAACTCCAAAAACTCTTGTTATCAACATGGGAGCTAAAGGTTTAAGCGAAACAGCTAAGCTTACTCTTAAGAACGCCTATGATATCGCTCAGGACTATGATCAGGACTTTTGTGGAACAGAGCATATTGTTTATAGTATTTTAACTCAGAAGAATTCCAGAGCTACTGTGCTTCTTAAAGAATTAAAGGTTGATATAGATAGTTTAACTGGAGACATCGAAAGTTTTCTAAATAGGCAAAGTGATGATTTAGGATCTAGAGAATCATCTGGCGATTCCTCAAGACGAACCAAAACAGTTAGAAAAACTATACTAGATTTTTATGGAACTGATTTAACTAGCAAAGCAAGAAAAAACGAACTTGATCCAGTTGTGGGTAGGGATAATCAAATTAAACGGCTCATAACCATCCTCAACAGGAGAACTAAGAATAACCCTGTTCTTATTGGAGAGCCTGGTGTTGGTAAAACAGCAATTGTCGAAGGACTCGCACAAAGAATTGTTAGCGAGGATGTTCCCGACACTCTTATAGATAAGAAAATTATTATGTTAGATTTAGCGGGCATGATAGCTGGAACTAAATATCGGGGTGAATTTGAAGAAAGACTCAAAAAGGTCATGAAAGAACTTGAGGATAATAATAACGTGATTATTTTTATCGATGAGCTTCATCTAATAGTTGGTGCGGGTGCTGCTGAGGGCGCAATGGATGCCGGTAATATATTGAAGCCAGCTCTAGCAAGAGGCAAAATTCAGGTAATAGGTGCAACCACAACTAGTGAATACTCAAAGCACATCGAAAAAGATGCTGCACTTGAGAGACGTTTTCAGCCGATAATGGTTCCTGAATCAACTCCGGCAGAAACTTTAGCTATTCTTAAAGGATTGAAGAAACATTATGAAAAATTTCATGGTGTATCTATCTCCGACGAAGTTCTTGCAGATACTGTTAATTTAGCTAAGCGATACATCAATGATAGATACATGCCAGATAAAGCCATAGATCTACTTGATGAGGCTTCTGCTAGCTTGAAAGTTGAAAAAAGCAAAACATCCCCCGAAATCAGAAAATTACAAAAAGAGCTGAAATTAGTAAATGCCAGAATAGACGATGCAGTTGAGGGCGAGGATTATGAAAAAGCTGCAAGAGCAAAAACTAGAGCCAGTCAAATAATTGAGGAGCTTAATAATCTCAAAGACGGATTAGCTAATAACCGTAAATTAGTTTTATCTAGCGAAGATATAGCCAATGTCGTTGCAAGAATTACCGGCGTACCCGTTACTAAAGTTATAAAGGCAGAAGCGAAATATCTTCTCAACCTAGAAAAAACATTAGGCAAGTATGTTATTGGTCAAGATGAAGCAGTAGTTGCTGTATCTAAAGCAATCAGAAGAAATAGGGCAGGGATTGGTAGTGGTAAAAGACCTATAGGTTCATTCATATTTCTAGGACCTACCGGCGTCGGCAAAACCGAACTTGCAAGAGTCTTGGCTCGTGAATTTTTTGGAAGTGAATCGAGTTTGGTAAAAATAGACATGAGTGAATTCGGTGAACACCATACAGTTAGTCGTTTGGTGGGAGCTCCTGCTGGTTATGTTGGGTATGATGACGGTGGACAGCTTACAGATAAAATCAGACGCCAGCCCTATAGTCTTGTGCTCTTTGATGAAATTGAAAAGGCCCATCCTGATGTCTTTAATATGTTGCTACAAATCCTTGAAGATGGACATCTTTCAGATGCCAAAGGAAGAAAAATTGATTTCACTAATACTGTAATCATCATGACATCAAATATAGGAGCAGCTAAGCTTCAGAAGGAAGCTAACTTAGGATTCAGAGTTTCTAAGGATAGTGAAATTAGCGATTTGGATAAATTGCATTCAGAGAATAGCAGTCAGGTGAAAAATGAGCTGAAAAAGCTGCTAAGACCTGAATTATTGAATAGAATCGATAAAACTATAGTATTCAGGGCGCTGACTAAAAAAGACATCTATGAAGTAATTGATTTGCAGATTGATGAGCTAGCGTCCAGGTTATCGAAAAAAGTAATTGGCATAAATCTTTCTAAGCCAGCGAAGGATTATCTATTAGAAAAAGGCTACGACGCTCATAATGGAGTACGGCCACTCAGAAGGCTAATCCAGGAAACTATTGAAAACGAAGTTGCGGACATGATACTTAATAACAGTATCTCCAAGGGTGATGTGTTGAGGGTTGGTACTAAGAAAAATGAATTAACATATACAGTTGTTAATGAAACTTCTAAAGCCGTTCTCTAGTGATATAATTTAAGCAATGACCCAACAAAGAAAAATCTTTTTTTCAATATTTCTTTTCTTTGTATTGATAGTTTCGCTGATTTTTTGGCAGTCTCAAAATATTATGGACTGGGCTAAGTTAGTTAACTATGTCCCCCCGGCAAAAATAAAAACTCTTGCCGACCAGGACACTATGAATAGCTATACACGAAAACTATTTTACCTGAATAAACCGATTTTAATTTCGGGGCCTCAGTTTAGGGCTCAATGTCCAAATAGCGCAAGTAGTATTTCTACAATTTTGGGATGTTATCATCCTGATCAAAAAGGTATATTTTTATTTACTGTTGATAATCCTGAGCTAAATGGCGTTGAGCAAGTAACTGCAGCTCATGAAGTACTGCACTGTATTTGGGCTAGACTTTCTGTATCAGATAAAAAAAGAGTAGGCGATATGCTAACAAGCTTCTATGAGAACGAATTAAAGGATCCAGCTGTGAAAAGTGAAATTTCTATTTACCAACAAACTGAACCTGGATCTGTTCTTGATGAGATGAGCTCTACATTCGGAACGGAAATCGCTGACTTACCACCAGGGCTAAACGCATATTATTCTAAGTATTTCACCAATAGAATGGCTATTGTAAATTATTCAGCAGGGTATAAATCTGTCTTTTTGAAATATCAGAATAAAGTCAAAGAAGTCGATCAAAAACTTTCTAGCCTAAAAGACCAAATTGATGCAAATCAGAAAACTCTAAATTCAAGTCAAACGCTAATCAATATACAAAGAGCAACTATGCAGAATTTAGTAGCCAATAATTCCATAGATCAATATAATGCCGATGTACCCGGTTTTAACAGGCTAGTTAACGATTACAATTCTCTTATTAGCAAGACGCAGTCATTAATTGATCAATATAACCAGTTAGTTGTAAGCAGAAATCAAGATGCACTAGTGTTTGATGACCTTTCCAATCAACTTAATAGTAATTTAAGCACCATAAAGGCGAATTAAGGAATGGCAAAAAAACAATCTACCAAATTCGTTTGTAACCAATGTGGAGCTGTATATAGTTCTTGGAGTGGAAAATGTAATCAGTGTCAGAGTTGGAGCACTATCGAAGAGATTCTCCAGGCTAGTGACATTATAAGTTCGGGTGTTATAGGAAAAAAGTTGAAGTCTGATGTAGTGGGTAATTTAATCAATAAGGATGTAAAAAGACTAACTAGTAGTATTTCAGAGGTTGACGATGTTCTGGGTGGAGGACTGGTTATTGGTAGTGTGAATCTTATTGCAGGTCAACCTGGGGTTGGTAAGAGCACTCTACTGCTTCAATATGCCTACTCTTTGGCTGAAACTAATAAAGTTCTATACGTTAGTGGAGAAGAGTCCTCGCATCAAATTGGTTTAAGAGCCAGTAGACTTGGAGTCAATCAAACTAAACTTAGATTGTCGACTTCGAACTCGGCTGATGATATTGCAGCAACAATAGTTGAAAAAGATTTCGATATTGTAGTTGTTGATTCTATCCAAACAATTACAACTGCATCGCTTTCATCAGCAGGAGGCAGTGTTTCTCAAATTACTGGATGCACACAATTACTTACCAGTGCTGCCAAGAAAACTTCGACTGCTTTGATACTTGTCGGGCATGTTACTAAAGAGGGTAATATTGCTGGTCCCAAAGTGCTAGAGCATCTTGTTGATGTAGTTCTTCAGCTTGAGGGTGAGCGTTATGGAAGCTTTAAAATTTTAAGAACTACAAAAAATAGATTTGGCTCCACTACTGAAATTGGCATTTTTGAGATGAGAGACAAAGGTCTTCAGTCAGTGAAAAATCCATCCGAAGCGATGTTAGCTGAAAGGCAGAATTCAGACGGTTCGGTAGTATTTGCAGCTCTTGAGGGAAGTCGTCCAATCCTAGTTGAGATTCAAGCCCTTGTAAACAAAACTAGCTATGGATATCCAAAACGAACAGCAAGTGGCTTTGATCTTAATAGACTAAATCTATTAATTGCGGTACTGGAAAAAAGAACTAAGCTAAAACTTTCCGATCAGGATATTTATATAAACATTGTAGGTGGTTTAAAACTGTCTGAACCCGCTGCTGATTTGGCAATCTGTATGGCTATAGGTTCGGCTGCAAAGGGCTATAAACTTAATGAAGACGCTGTGGTGGTCGGTGAGATTGGTCTAAGTGGAGAAGTTAGGTCAGTGCCGCATCTAGATAAAAGATTAGCGGAGGCCAAAAAACTTGGCTTTGATTCCCTGATTTGTTCTAAGCAATCGAGCACAAAAGATTCAATGATCCATTCCGTCAAAGACGTAAAAGAAGCACTTAATAATTATCTAGGAAGTAGCAAATGAAATATCTAACTTATATAAATACATTTTTGCTTATAGCAATTCTAATAAAGCTGTTCTCAAAAAATACTAAAAGCATTAAAAAGAGTCCATCTAATTGTTTAATTATGGACAGCAGTGGCTTGATTGATGGAAGGATTGTGCAGCTTGCAGAATCGGG
>Ga0007854_10002770_pt1 | contig 10787 bp, 5 predicted proteins | sample CryBogCBH12Aug08_FD_60382 | JGI IMG/M metagenome (GOLD analysis project Ga0007854, IMG submission 60382) | Freshwater microbial communities from Crystal Bog, Wisconsin, USA - CBH12Aug08 | ecosystem: Environmental > Aquatic > Freshwater > Lake | place: Crystal Bog, Wisconsin, USA | collected... | reverse complement strand
CTCCCAGGAAATAAAGGATCGGTCTGTTTCCGAGCACCTTCTGGTAATTGGGTCTCGACATGAAAGACACGATTTCTGCCGGGGGGAGATTGTTAGGAAAATTGTGCGCCTCAATGACAAGGCAGAAATTCACGTCATTCGAGTGGGAACTCGCCAGGTAAAGATTGCGGGCAAGATCCAGGCCGCTTGATGAGGGATACCAGACAAACGCCCAATAAGCCAGACCGGCGTTTTTTGCGTAAGCGATTTCCCGGTCCATCACGGCCTGTGTTGTGCACCGTGCCTGAATCGAATTTGAACCGGTTTCCTGTCCGTAAAAAGGGACGCGATAATGAAACTGAGCGGGACTCAAATCCTGTTCCACAACCATCCCCACACTGTTTGGCGGGCCTACCCATGCGTCCCAGCGAATGGCACCCACTTTTACCTGCCCGGCAAATAGACTCCCGGCCAGACCCACCACGGCAGCCGGCAGTAATAATGTTCCATACATCTGCCTGGCAGCAATGGGAATTGAAGCAAATTTCATTATTTCTTGTGGGAGAATCCCTACTATTTGTAGCTGAGTCCGTAGCCGGGGGGAAACAGTGGATCGCCTCCGCTTCCCTTCACGTCGCCCAGATTGCCCGCATTGATCGGCACCTGTGAAACAGCAGCGGGCCAGGTGTGATTCAACTTTCCCCGAAAATCATAATCGCCGAACAACACATCCGCGACACCCTGGCATTCGCTGCCGGGAAGCCAGCAGGCAACGACCGACTTGCAGTTGGCCAAATATTCGGGGTCAATTACTTCGGGGCGTCCGCTTACCAGCAACAAAACCATCGGGACCTTTCCGTGGTATTGGATCAGCGCCTTCATCATTCTGCTTTTGGTGAATTCGATGCTCGATCCCGAACCTGCATAATATCCCACCTCGCGCCCCGCACGATTGCCGTCATCGCCGTTCCAGTCCGCGTAGCTGCACTCGTAGAGGACGGCCACAATGACATCGACGTCGTTTTCGAATTTCTCGATATGGGACCATTCCGATCGGTCCCCTCCATCAAAAGTCTCCAGATCGTAAACCTTTCCACCAGTCTTGGGATCAATGCGAGTCTTGATCGCCTTGGAGATGTTCGTCGCGATCCTGTCAATGAACACCCCGTCGTCTCCCTGCCGACCGACGCGCGTGAACCCTCCGCACAAAAGTCCTTCGATCCCGGCAGCTTTGCCGACAACCATGATGCGCTGGTTGGGTTTCAGGGGCAGCAGATGGTCGCTGTTTTTGAGCAGGACGAGCGATTCGCGCACACACTGCCTTGCGATCTCCCTGTGCAAGGGGGAATAGATCAGATCGGTCAGATCACGCTCGGCGAGAACCTTCCGGTTGTCCAGCAAACCCATCCGGGCCTTCACCCGCAGCACCCGGCGAACCGCATCGGCCAGGCGATCCTTTGTAATTTTACCGCCGGCGAGCGCGGATTGGATACCCGCGACGAACTCTTTGTAGCTATCACCGGCGATGCTCATATCCACACCATTGCCGACGAATCCCGCTGCGGTGCCCATGTAGGACGCTGTCCAGGCATTTGGGAATGGCGGGTATTTTTTTGCATCGGCATCCGGCGAGGGATTGGGCTCGGGGTTGCTTCCGTCGGTCCAGTCTGCCACCACCATGCCGTCAAACTTCATCTCCTTTTTCAGCAGGCTGGTAAGCAAATCGGGGCTTTCCAACATCGGCTTACCCATCCACGAATGGCGATCCACCAGAATGGCCGCCACACCGGCATCAATGGCGGACTGGTAGGGAGGCAGGAACAGTGATTTCATCACCGGCTCCGGCGCGATTGCCGCATCTCCCCACGTCTTTCCGTTCACGCAGCCACCGGAACCGAGGAAGTATTTGGCCGACGCCGCGATGGTATAGGGTGAGGACAGGTCGGAACCTTGCAGGCCGAGAATTGCGGCCTTCGAAAGCTGCATCGCCACTGCCGGATCCTCGGAGAAGGATTCGAAGCAACGCCCTGACTTGAGGTTGCGCAGCGGCTCCACGAACGGAGCGAGCGTCCAGTTGATCCCCACCCCGCGCGCTTCGAGCGCCATCACCCGGTAGGCCTGCTGCACCAGGTCGGGATCATTCATGCACCCGAGTCCCGAGTTGTGAGGAAAGATGACGCCGTTGCCGCCCTTCCTGCGCACGGGATCCAGCCCTGCCAATATCTTGGATTCGCCGGGCGCTTTCTCCCCGTTCTCCTGCACGAGGCGGTAGGCCCAGCCATGTACCACCAGCCCTCCGGCAAGCAGTGGCACGTTGCCGGCCGTCATTGCGGCCTTTTGCCTGGCATCCATCGCATCCGCCCATGCGTTCGTCGTGGGGAAAGCCTGATCCATCTCTGCCAGCACGGAACCGAGTTTGCCCGAGACCACATCGGCATCCGGCGTTTCCAGCAACGCGCCGGTAATCTGCCCGCGCATCCATCCCTCATCACCGGCGTGCTTTGCCATCACGGCGTTCACCTTCGCCTCGACATCAATGAGCGCCAGCCTGACCGTTCCGATCTGCTCCGTGTAGGACTTGATGGGCACCAGAACCGGCTCGTACCCGGTCTTGCCGATTCTCAAAGTGTCCACCACTCCCCCGGGAGCTGCAGCACCTTGTGGAACCGCACCGGGCCTTCCCGCATGCGCCGTGGAGGAAGCCGTGAAATAACCATTCGCGTCGGTGTAGGTGTAGTCGAGTCTTCTGTCCATGCTCAGGTAGGTCACCATTGCCATTGCGACAGCCCTTCCATCCTTGTCCAGCACACGTCCGCTATTGGTGAAATTACCAATGGCCCGGGCGCGGCCGGCGACACAAAAAACCAGGAATGTTACAAACCAAAGTAATCGTTTCATAATAAATGATTCTTTGCGGCTATTTCTTGATGTATCCTTTTTCAACAAGCTCCTTCACGACCTCCCCGGCCAGTAGAAATGCGCCGCATCCCTCAGGGATGGTGCATTCGGTGCCGACCCTGCCGGGTTGGCAGCTCCACTGCTGGCAACGGTGGAGCTTGCCATCGGCATCGACTGCCGAGACCAGGGGCGACCAGCCTTTTTGCACCACGGGCAGGTAGGTCGCCTTGTCCAGCCAACCCTCCAGAACGCCGCGTCCCATACTGTAAACAAAGAAAGCCGTGCAGGAGGATTCTGGCTCCGGGAATTCCGTCGGTTCGTACAGGCTCGTGAGCCAGAAGCCGCTGGGTTGTTGCTTGGAAACAAGGACGGCACACAGATCCGTGTAATATTTCATCAACTCGCCACGGCGCTTGTAGCCATCCGGCATATACATCAGATCTCGCGTCAGGCCCGCAACCACCCAGGCGTTGCCCGGGCCCCAGAACCTGGGATTGCCTCCCTTCGTTGTCTGGAAGTTCGGACCGGGCTTGAAATACCACATGTGATAATCCGGGTTGTAAAGTTCCTTTGCTGCATCGTTAAAGCCGGTGACCAGGCGGTCGTAATAATCGGTGTTGCCAGTGATCTTCCCAAGCATCGAGACAACTGGCGTACCCATGAACAGGGAATCCTGCCAACTCCACACATGCAAACCATTGAAGTTCTTGTCGAAGAGCATCCGGTCATAGCATTCCTTCGAGTTGGTGTATCGGACAGCGTTCTCCTGTTTTGGATCCAACAGGTACAGTTCACAATAGGACTGGCCTGCACAGGAATCGTCCCCGTTGCCGCGACCGCGGAGTTTCCATTGGTTCGTTTCCGCCCAGGCAATGCTGTTATCAAGGTAATGCTTGTCGCCGGATGCCCGATAGAGGGCAATCACCCCGGCTCGGAACGTGCTTGAGGACCAGTCGTTGTCCTTATTCATGTCCAATTTCCGATAAGTGGTGTTTTTATTGGCCAAGCCCCAATCCGCCACCCGCCGCATCACAGCGAGGATCTGTTGCGGATCAAATTCATTCCTTGCAGCAGAGCCTTGGGCCGGTGGAACTGCCGGCTCGGCTTGGGAGATTGCAAGCACTCCAAACAGCAGGAAAGTCACGAGACTCGCAAAATGAATTTTATTGGGAAGGGGATGGATGTTGGTTTTCATAACAGTACAGTCATGATGCCTTCCGGGGGACATCCCAGCTTCAGGACGCGCCCTTGCACCCAAATCTGGAAAATTTGGCCGTGGGTAACCAGACTATGCAGAACCACGGCGATTTGCCCGTCGGGATTGATGAAGGCGGTGGTAATGATATCGTCACTGGATGAGGTGCAGGCAATCCGTTTGGCACCGGGTTTGATGAACTTTGAAAAATGGCCGAAGGCATAATGCGGAGGGTTCAGGATGACCTCACCCGTTTCCGTGTTAGCGGTGATGATGTTTGATTTTGAACGCGGTTCTCCGCCACCGGCATGATGCGGGTTTCCGTCCTGATCCAGAACCAGATTCCAGACCTGGTAACCGGTGGTCCAGTTGTTCAGATCCATAATCACATTCCGTGCGATGTCCATCGCCGACTTCCAGGAGCCGTCAATCCCGGCCTCCGTGTAGAGCAGATGCTTGTCGGGGTAGGCGTCGTGAACCATGCGCACATTGTCGTAATGACCGCCGGCATACCAGTGAAAGCCCATTCCCCAGATGTATTTGGAGGCTTTGGGATCTTCATAAGCCACTTCGGCACGCTGGTACATGAGCCCCCGGTTGTGATCCCAGATCATGATCTTGAGATCGGAGAGCCCGTTCTTTTCGAGTGTCGGGCCAAGGTAATCGCGCACGAAGTTTTTCTCCTCTTCCGCCGTGAAAATGCACGACTCCCAAACCTGGGTTGCCATCGGTTCATTCTGGACGGTCAGCCCCCACATCGGAATCCCGGCCGCCTGGTAAGCCTTGAAATATTTTACAAAATAATCCGCCCATGTCTGGTAATATTCCGGCTTCAGTTTTCCGCCGTAGAGCATGTCATTGTTGTCCTTCATCCAGCCCGGCGGGCTCCAGGGGGAGGCAAACAGTTTCAAATTCCCCTTCGCCGTTTCGAGAGCTCTCTTGATGAAGGGAATCCGGTATTTCAGGTCATGTTCGATGCTGAAATGCTTCAACTCCCTGTCGCCGGCAACCGAATCATAGGTGTAAAGCTCATCGGAGTAATCGCAACTGTGAATCGTTGTCCTGCACAGCGTGTAACCGTTTCCCTCCACCGGATCGAAGCAGGCCTTGAGGATCATCTCCTGCGCCTCTTTCGGCATTTTGGAAAAGATCAGCGCCGCAGAATCGGTGAACGCGCCGCCAAAACCCTGGATGCTTTGAAAGGTTTTGTGCGGATCAATCACGATCGTCGGATAGCTTTCCTCCGGCTGCTCGAGCGGCTGGAAGGCGGCATAACGATCATCGTCCATCAGTTTGTCCCTGCCCTTCGGATCGGTTGCCTTAGCCGTGGTGAAAATATGGGCTTTTTTAAGTTCCCACAACTGGCCATAGGACTGCGGCAGCGAAACGGACAATACCGTAGCGGCAAAAAGCGTCCGGGCCAGCGCGTTAAAAAATGACATATTCATCGGTTTCATAATTTTGGAACTGGAGTATTGATTGCGTTTCCGGCGCCGAATCCCTGCAGGCCCGCTCCGTATTGGAAAAGCGGATCGCCGAAAGTGGGTGGCACAGGTTGATCTTTCTCGATGTAATCCCGTATCTTTGCGCGTTCCTCATCGGTCGCACCCAGGTCGTAAGGCAGATCCCATTTTTCCTTCATGTCTTTCACATTATCGGTTCCAATTTGATCAACCGATCCTGGCAGTTGGAACGGCAGTTTTCCAGAGGGCGCAAAATCCCCGAATATGCAGGCAGCCGTCGCCTGCCCGATCCCGGTGCCACCGCGATAGACCAGCATGATCGCATCCGAGATGTCGATCAGCGGGGTGAGAATATACGGACGCGGCGAAATGATGACCGTGATGACCTTCACACCCGCCTCGTGGAACTTGCGAATGATCGACAATTGATCCTCGGGTATATTCGGGTTTTTGTCGGGCCAATCCGTTCCGTGGGTGTAGCTTTTCTCGCCAATCACCACCACGGCGACCTTGGGATTCGGGCTTGTATCCTGCGAAACCTTCAAGCCATTGGCTGCTCCGCGTTCGGTGATCGCCTGGACATAGGTGAGCGCCTGTTTGTCGTCGTAATAAATCGACTGCCAGACGACATTCGGATCGTTATTCTGTCCCGGCCAGCTTGCTCTTGGACCGGCCACCACGACCTCCTCGCCCGCTTTCAGTCTCAACGACAGAATACCGTCGTTTTTGAGTAGCGTGATCGATTTCTTCGCTGCTTCAAGCACGATGGCGTGGTGTTTGTCTTTGTTCCATTTGCAAGTCGGGTCGGTGTAGGGGTTGTCCAGCATCCCCATGCGAATCTTGGCGTCCAGAACCCGGCGGGCCGATTCATTGATCCGGTCGATGCCGATCGCTTGAACCAGTGCGTTGATGTCGGTTTTTGATGAGGGGGCTCCGCCCATGACATCAATGCCGGCTCCGAGACTATCAATCGATTGGGCAGTGGTCGCCCCCAGCCAGTCGGTCACGACAAAACCTTTGAACTTCATGTCATTGCGCAGAAAACGGTTCACCCGCCTGCTGCTGTTGGCTCCGTTTAACGGGTCAAGAAACGGACAACGGTTGTAGCCCGGCATGACGGAAACCGCGTTGGCCTCAAACGCCGCAATCCAGGGTTTCATGTGGTATTTGATGGTCACTGCGTCATATTGCAACGCGCTTTCGCCACCGGCCCCCTGGCTCGGCCAGTGCTTGACGGTTACCATCATCGAGTGCGGATTCAGTTCTGGCCCGCCTTGCATGCCGCACAATATGGCACGAAGCATCGCGGCGGCATCTTCGGCGTTTTCGCCGCATCCCTCCTGGAAGCGCGGATACAGGACTTTGGTATCGACTTCGGCCAGCGGGCAGAGTGTGCCGGTGAACCCGAACCCTTTTTCTTCCTCACGGTGCAGGTTCCCGCATTCATAAACCAGATTCATGTCACGCGTGGCGGCCAGGCCCAGTTGCGTCGGGTAAATCGTCTTCCACCCGTGGATCTTGTCTCCCAGAAACGCCACGGGAATCCCCATCCGCGTCTTGGCAGCAGCGAATTGCACAGCGCGCATCCCTTGTTCGACCCCGTAAGAAAACGAAAACCCATCGGTGGCGTTTTTCTCGTTTGCACCGTAAAAAAGCTGCCGGGCTTTCTCCTCGGTGGTCATCCGGCTCATGAGATCGTCCAATCGAGCTTCAGGCGTCAAATGCCAGTCCTCATACGGCTCGATCGTCCCGTTCTTGTTCAAGTCGCGGCATCCATTCACGATCTTGATCCCGTCGTCTTCGGTGGGCATGACCGGGATATACAGCCCGAACTGCCGCTTGTCGGACTGCTTCGCGCCGGAAGGCGTCGTGGCCACCACGTACCATTTGTAAGTCCAGCGATCCACCAGCTCCTCGGTGAGCGTGAATGAGTTGGTCTTCGACTCCCCGACCTTGGTGTAACGGTCAAGCAGGTTGCCCGAAGCATACCAGTCGTAATCGTTGCGGCTGATGTTCAAGTATATCTCGTATTTAACGGCCTTCGGACAGGTTTCCCAGGTCAAGGTGGGCCGGCGTGTCGAGGTCACCATCGATTCGTTCGCCGGAGCCGACAGCTTGAAATCAAATTTCTCCACAGGCTTCACTGAAACCATCACCGTATTCGTATCCGAGACCTTCAGATCATTGGTAACCGTCAGGCTGAATTTGTAATCCCCTTCTTTCAGTCCGCTGATTCTGGTTTTTACGTTTGTCCCATCCGCTATCAAGGCCGTCGAGGGCCCGGCGGTTTGGATCCATTGGTAGCTTGTAAGGGTGCCGCTCGAACCAACGCTGTGCCAGCCATCGAGCACAGTGCCAGTTTCGGGCAGATGAATCATCTGATCCAATCCTGCATCGGCAACCGGCGGCAGGTCTTTTCTTCTGGGTTTGGGTGTGAGTTTGAACTGGATCCCCATATCCTTGTGGACCGTGAACTTGAGCGGAAGCCTGCCCGTCGCAGTTCCATTGGAGCCGGATTCCGTGACAAAAACTGAGAGATCAAAATCCCCCCGGAATTCAAGCAGGGAGAGGGTCACTGGCGTTCCTTCGTTGTATTTCAGTTCGATGACTTTGTCTGCGTTTTGAACAACCAACTCCGAGTTGTCACCCGAATCCGCCGGATCCACTTTCAACTTCAGATACTGGACATAAGGAATTGTGACTTTGACAGGCACTCCGGGCGTTTGCCCCGAACTGAGCTGGCAACAACAAAGAAAAGCCAGCAGTCCGGCAAGAGATTCTTTCATTGGGAATCGCATTGAATGATGGGGTCAGGAATCAAGAAATTCACAGGGCGGCGATGTTTCCATCGCTGTCCCGTTCATTGGTTAGTTCTTCTCCGAAGGAAGCACTGCAGTCACAAGGCAGGTGCCTTTGGCGGGAATGAGTGCGATTGCCAACGGGCCCTGGCGCAAGATTTTTGTTAGGCATTCATGCAGTGTGCGACGTGCGGTCATAGTGTATTTGATGAGTTCTGGATTTTAATACTGCCTCTGAAACAGGAGGGTTACACATAAAGCTATGCTTCGACTTGAGTCTTTCTTACAGCACCCAGGGTCACACTCCGGTTTTTCCAGCTTGCCGTGACACCCGTTCGATCACGTTTTGGGCTGGTGAAGCCGGTTTTTTTGGGCCTCAATAAAAGTATAACACGCACGATCACAGAAACTTATGGGAATTGGAAAGCAGGCCTGGAGTTCGTCGGCGACTTTTTAGGTTATTGACTTGAATTCGCCGCAGAATAAAATTAGCCTGCGACATAAGCTCATGCCACCCGCCGCCCGTTTAACAGACATGCACATCTGCCCGATGGTCACACCCGGGACGCCACCCATCCCCCATGTGGGCGGTCCTGTCACAGGCCCGGGAGCACCAACTGTAATCATTGGCGGAATGCCAGCCGCCGTCGTCGGGGATATGTGTGTTTGTGTCGGACCGCCGGATACCATCGCCATGGGATCAGTGACGGTAATGATTGGAGGCAAACCGGCTGCCCGCATGGGCGATCCAACCGGGCACGGAGGCTCCATTACCCTGGGCTGCCCCACGGTAATCATCGGGGGATGAATTTCGCAAAAAAGGCGGTTCCCGGGCAGATTTATTGCAGGAGCGGCATCCTATCAATAATCCCCTTGATGAAATCTCCCAGGCCGGCCTGGCTATCGTAATCCACGGCCAACCGGAACCCGAGGTCGCAGTAATATTTGATGCCCGGAATAGGTCTTTTGTCGGACCAGGAGTTTGGTGCGGAGAGCGAAGAACCGCCGGCTGAATAGAAAGTGGCATTGTCTTTGAGAATGACCTTCAGGTTACCCCGCAGGTTATAAAAAGGAGTGGATACGGAACAATCATCGGAGGTGGTAAAGGCCTTGCAGTCACTAAACCAAAGGGGTCCCGTATCGTTGGTGCTTGGGTCAGTCGAGGTCAGCTTATGAAGAGTGGGCCCCTGGATGACTGTGGGATATGGCAGTTTCCCGGCAAATGAGGTGTCTCTTTTAGCTTCAAAAACGCGTTTATTGCAACTTTCCAGGAATGCGGCGTAAGCCTTCCATTTTTCGCCGCGCTCGGTGAGGCCATCCTCTCCTTTCAGTCCGTTATTGCTGGCATAGGTGTCCGCCTGCTGCCACTCATCGGAAGTGGGCAGCCTTGCTCCGAGCCCGGTTGCCAGCATGTTTGCCTGTACGGGGGTAATCTGGTTCACCGGGGTGTCCGCCGAGGGGTTGCCAGGGAATGCCTTCTTGTATTCATCCAGCAATCCGTTATCGGCCAGGGCGGTGTTCCACATCCAATAGGAGGCCGAGGCAGGAATGATTTTGCCATCCGTGGCATTGGTCCACACCAGCGGACCTGTCGTCGAAATTTGGTTTTGCGGGAATCTGAAATCAGCGTTGTTTTCCTGGAACGCGCGCACCAATTTTACGGGAGTCAGAATCGCTGCCATGCAGAATTGGTGATTCGCGCTCCCGTTAACAAGCCGGAATGGAATGATGCATCCGTTGTATTCATAGAAAGCGATCTGCTCATCGCCCGCCACCCACTTCCATCCTTTGTTCTGAAGTGAAACGAGGGTAAGCGGAGGTTTCTGGAGTTGAGCCAGCAGTTTGGTCACGGCTGTTGCATTTCCCTGCTTCATTCTCGGGATTAATTCCCTGGCCTTTTGATCGAAGGCCGCCAGGGCCTGCGCCGCTCCCGCCGGGTTGGAAAGCCCCACCTTCAGCGTGCCAACCAGAGTGTTGAAATCGCTTTCGGCATTGTTGGCCGGTTCCTGCGGAGTTGGAGCGGATGTGGCCTGCGAACCAGCGGTGGTCGCATTCGGGTTGTTTCCCGACGCTGAATGGGAAGCCGGGTTTGCCGCAATCGAAACGGCGGGCGACTGGGTCTCCTCGGGAAGATTCTTAAGCTCCATCTCCTCGGCGTCAATGGCGCTCACCGCCGACTGGTCGCTTGCAATGATGCCGTAATTGATTTTCTTTTGCACCGCCTGGATCTTTTCCAGGAGTTGCTGGAACTGCGGCGCATGGCTTCCCTTCTTTGCAATTATTGCGGCGACCTCTTTCTGATCCCGGCGAAGGGTCGATTCAATATTCTGTGCCTCCGCAGTTGAATCGATCGTCTTGAACTGTGCCAGCATCCTCTGAAACTCATCAAAAGTGGACATTTCCGGCAGCCGCTCCTCCTGTTTCAACCGTTTGAAGTTCGTATTGGTATCGTTG
>Ga0007854_10002769_pt1 | contig 10788 bp, 7 predicted proteins | sample CryBogCBH12Aug08_FD_60382 | JGI IMG/M metagenome (GOLD analysis project Ga0007854, IMG submission 60382) | Freshwater microbial communities from Crystal Bog, Wisconsin, USA - CBH12Aug08 | ecosystem: Environmental > Aquatic > Freshwater > Lake | place: Crystal Bog, Wisconsin, USA | collected... | reverse complement strand
CCAGGTCGAACTGCGGCTGATAGAAGAGCAGCATTTCGCCTCCCGGAATGGCCGACCGCAGGCGCTTCTCCATTTCGAGCCTTTCCGGCGGGGTGGCGGCCATGGAGGGATGGAAGCACATCCAGCGGGCCTTGCCGGTGTGCTTCGCGTGATAGAGGGCCACATAGGCCTCGCGCTGGAGTGATTCGCGTGTGCTTTCGCGCGTCGAACCGGCGATGCCGATGCTGGCACTGATGAAGAGCTGGTGCTCATCCACGGAGACGGGTTCGGAGAGGGAGCGCAACAGTCCGTCGGCAACCGCGGCGGCCTGCTCGGGAGTGGCGCAGTAGTCCGGAAGGACGGCAAACTCGTCGCCGCCGACCCGGGCCAGAACGCAATCGGCCGGCAGGGAGTTCTGAAAACGTCTACCCACGTGGCGCAGGACCCGGTTGCCCAGAGAGTGTCCCAGAACATCATTGACCAGACGGAACCGGTCGAGGTTGACAATCAGCAGCGCCAGCGGGGCGGAACCGGCGCGGACCCGCCCGGCCAGCAAACGTTCGAAACAGCCGCGGGTGAGAAGGCCTGTGACATCGTCATGATCGGCCTGCCACGCCAGTTCGTCGAGCAGGTTCCGCTGCTCAACCGCAAGGGCGCCCAAACGGCAGACGGATTCAATGCGAAGCGCAAGACGGGGCGGCGGAGGCTCGGCGGACGCGAGAACAAACAAACCCACCAGCTCGCCGATTCCCGAATACAGGTGCCGGGCCCAAACCCCTTCCGCGTCCGGGACCGGCACGAGGGTATCGGGTCCGCCCGCCTGCAGCAGAGCCCCGGAAACGGCGGCGGGGCCGATCCCGTGCAGCAGATCCGGAATGCCGGATCTGGATGACAGCGTCCAGGCGGACTCCCCGAAGAGATTCGTGGTGAGCAGAAAGAATGCGGCGGCCCGACCGGGGAGGCTCTCGGGGTTCAACCAGTCGCAGAGCGCCTCCAGGATCTCCCCCGGGGCGCACTGGCGCACGATCATCTCCACCACCTGGGCTGTCGCGGCTTCGCAATCCTGTTCCAGCATCATCATTCCTTGTAGGAACCGGCTCCGGTAAACACGTCCAATTCCGCAGTCAAAGCCGCCGCATCCCCGGCGCGGGCGTCCAGAATCAAGTGGGCGAGGCCGACTTTGAGGACTGCCGTTCTGTTTCCGAGAGACACCCGGTGAACCAGAGGGGCGCGGTTCAGGGCGAGCAGTGAATCCTTCAGACGGTCCGGATCGGGGCCGCCCCGCACCAGGTTGACCAGGCTGAACGGCGTCCAGCGAAACGCAACACTTGACGGCGCCAGCGGCTGGATGCGTTCCCGGATCAATTGGAAGAACAGTTCGTCGACAACGTCGGGGCCGTAGCGCTGAACGATGCCCTGCAGCTGCGAAAACACAAATGCAACGAGCAAAAGGCACTCACCCGGTCCGGAGACCTCCAGTGCGTTTCGCAGTGCCTCGGCGCCCGCCTCCCGCGCAGGAAGGCCGCCCGCGGCGTTCCCCCGGACCAGTTCCCGAACACGGGCAACTTCGGTGCCGAAAGTGGCCAGATCGCGCGCCGCAGTCTCCCGCTCCTGCCGTGCTTCCTCATGCACCATCTGAACAGCATCCGAGAGCGAGGCCCGCAATCCGGCCATATCCTGCATAGAGGAAGCGCGGTGCAAGGCCCCCTGGATCTTTTGCAGGCGGGAAACGGAGCGCTCGCCGCCGCCGGCCACCACCGTGAGAGCTTGGTTCAGCACGCCCACCATGTGTTGCATTTCGAGGGCGGTTCGCTGTTCCGTCTCCTGCGTTCGGGCCGCATGGCGCGCAAGGATTCCCCGCACTGCCGTGTCGATTCCCGAGCCTTCTTCCGAGCTTAGGCCGGGTCTGACGCGGGCCCGGTTCCGCGCCAGGCGGGACCGCAGATCCGCCGCGCCTTCGCCGGTAAGAATGTGAACGGCAATGTGGTCGAGCAGGCCGGCATAAAGAACCGGGTAGTCCGGACCGGGACTGTCCTGCGCAGCTGCGGCCGCGTCCGGCTCGGGCTCATCACCGGCCACGGCCGTGCGGTTGCCCCGCGTGTCCAGATACTTGCGAATGGAGATCATGGCCGGTTGCCTGTACCCGGTTGTCTATCGGCGGAAACACCGGATAACTTTAGGGCCGGCCTGTGCAGGCAGCGAAAACCCGGCCGCTCCGGGGTTACCGGTCTGCGGCGCGCATGCGCATGAGCAGGCCGTCGAGGGCGATGTTCTTCTGGATGTTGCGGCGCAGAAGGTGGGCGATCTCGTCCACGCCCTTCACGGAATCCAGAATCCAGCGGCGCGACACTTTTCCGGCCAGCGCTGTCAAATCCGGGCGGAGGTCAAAATTCCGAATCGATCCGCCGCCTTCACGCAGTACCGTGACGTCCCGGAGAAGTTCGTAGAGGAGCATCAGGTACAGTTCAAGCTTTTCGCTCTTGCTGCGCCCCAGCCCTTCGGACACGGGCAACCAGGAAGCGTAGGTGGAGACTCCGGCCCCGGTTTTCAGCAGCGCCAGCATGGCCGCGCGGCGCTTCTGGAACACCTCAATATCGAGCGAGGCCGCCACGCCCGGACTGCCTCCCGAAAGGGCGATGCGCCGTTCCGGGTTGTCCAGCTTGCGGGCCGCCGCGAAAGCCCGCATGTCGTCGTCGTTCAAGGTGGAAAAGTTCAGAACCACGGACCGCGACCTGATGGTCGGCAGGAGGTCATAGACATTGGAAGCCGTCAAAATGATGACCATGTGGTCGGGCGGTTCTTCCAGGGTCTTGAGAAGGGAGTTGGCGGCATGTTCGCCCGCCCGGTCGGCCTGATCAATCAGGAAGACCCGGCGCGCACCCTTCAGCGGCTTAAACTGCGCCCGTTCCTTAAACAGGCGCATCTGCGGAATTCCGATCTGGCGGAGGGGGCCGTCGGGCGGGAACGTCAGGAAGTCCGGGTGGGAGGCAAAAACGAGCGGGTCGTCGTTGCGCTTGTCGGCCGGAAGCTTCTCCCGGGCGGCGATGGCGGAGGCATTCTCCGGAAGACTCAGGTCGTCGCGCTCGATGCGGTCCTCGTCGCCAATGAGGCGGGCTGCAAAACGGCGGGCCAGCGTAGCCTTCCCCAGCCCCTCGCTCCCGGCGAACAGGAGGGTCTGAGGGATTCGCTGACGGTCAATCATTCCCGCGAGCGCCGTCTGGACGTGGCGGTTGCCCCAGAAGTTCCCGAATGCGCCGGTTTCAAACATGTGCGGCGAGAGCCTCCCGGATTCGGGACGCGACGACCTCAACCGGGGCGCGGCCGTCGATGACGAGAAACCTGTCGGGCTCGGCCGCGGCGAGTGCCAGATAGCCGCGGCGGACGTTGGCGTGGAAGGCCGCACCCTCCTCGTCAATGCGGGACTCGTCGGGTCCGGTCTGCTGGTTGCGCCTCCTGGCGCGCGCCATGCTGGTTTCGATATCGATGTCGATCAGGACGGTGCGGTACGGCTTCAGCCCGCGGCAGGCCACCCGGTCGAGATCGAGGACAATACCGGCGTCGAGTCCGCGGCCATAGCCCTGATAGGCAAGGGTGGAGTCCGTAAAGCGGTCACACAGCACCAGTTGGCCGGATGCAAGCGCCGGGCGGATGACTTCCTCGACGTTCTGGGCGCGGCTGGCGAAATAGAGCAGCAGTTCGGTGCGCGGATGGATGGCGGAATTGGCCGGATCGAGGAGGATCCGGCGGATCTGGCGTCCGGTTTCCGTGCCGCCGGGTTCCACAGTCTCCACAACCGGCCGTCCCTCCGCCCGAAGGGCAGCCGCCAGCATTCGCAGTTGTGTGGTCTTGCCGCAGCCGTCAATGCCTTCGAACGTGATGAATCGGCCCTGAGCCATGAACTACGATTTTCGCAGAGAGGTAAGTTGCTGCCCGGAGGCGTCGAAATTGGCGGGCGCGAGCCAGCGCTCGAAGTTCGCCTTCAGAGCCGGCCATTCCGAGTCGAGGATGGAAAACCAGGCTGTATCGCGGTTTTGTCCCTTGATGATCATGTGCTGGCGAAAGATGCCCTCAAACCGGAACCCGTACCGGAGGGCGGCACGGCGCGAGGGGGTGTTGAGAGCATTGCACTTCCACTCGTAGCGGCGGTAGCCGAGTTCGTCGAAGGCATAGCGCATCATGAGATACATCGCCTCGGTGCCCGCGCGCGAGCGCTGCAGCGCGGGACCGTACATGATGGAGCCGACCTCAATGACGCGGTGGCTGGTATCGATCCGCAAAAACGAAGCCAATCCGAGCGCGGTTCCGGTGCGGGCGTCGGCGATGGCGTAAAACAGGGGGTCCTCGGAAACCGCCTTGCCGGCGAGACTGGCCTCCAGGGAAGCACGGTCGGGAAACGGGCCGTCCGACATCCACTGCCACAGATCCGCGAGGGCCGGACCGCCCGCTGCCAGCCAGAGCCCTTCGGCGTGGCGCACGGGATCCAGCGGTTCCAGGACGACGGTCTGCCCGGAGATCCGGATTCGCTCCGGGCGGAGAGCGGGTTCCGCGGAGAGACTCACCCCCGGCCCCGTCCGCCGCCTTCGGTCTTGATCTCGACGGGACTCACTTTGGTCTTCTCCTGCACCCAGTCCCCCGGATTGGCGACCAGTTCGTCCCCTTCCGCCAGTCCGCCGGTCAGGACTTCAATGGTTTCGCCGAAGTCGCGTCCGAGGGTCAGCTTCTCGTAATGGATGGTCTTGTCGGGCATCACCTTGGCTACCTGGGGACCGTCCGCGCGGATCACCAGAGTGTCGGCGCGGATGAGCAGGGGCGGCTCCTTGCGGGCCATTTTGAAGGAGACCTGCGCGTACATGCCGGGCATAAGGAGGCCGGCCTTGTTGTCGAGCTGAATTTCGGCGAGGAGGGTGCGGCTGGAGGGGTCCAGCGCATCCGAAGTATGGGTCACGGTGCCTTCGAACTTCTGGGAAGGCAGGTTGGGGATGGTAAGCGTGGCCTTTACGCCGACCTTCATTCCGCCGGCTTCCGACTGCGGGACGTTGATATAGGTTCGGACGCGGTTGGTCTGGGCGATGCGGAACAGGAGGGTGCTGCCCTCATTGACCAGCGCCCCTGAATCGACGTTGCGCAGAGTTATGACACCGGCAAACGGAGCGGTCACGACACGGTGGCTGTCGATTTCCTTGAGCCGGGCGACATTGGCGGCTGCGGCGGCAACATTGCTGCGGGCTGCCGTAACGGCCTTTTCGAGCGCTAAAACGTTGGCCTTCTGGGCCTCCCATTGGGCTTGGAAATTGTCGTTGTCCTGCTTGGCGACGGCCCCCCGTTTGACGAGACTGGCGTAGCGTTCGGCGGTGGTGCGGGCCAGTTGCTCATTGGCCCGGCCCTGCATCAGACCGGCGCTGGACTGCTCCAGAAGCGCTCCGGCCTGTTCCACGGCGGCCTGTGCCTGCTGGAGCTGCTGGGTGAGTTCCGGAGCCTCGATTTCGGCCACGGCCTGCCCTTCCCTGACGTGGTCTCCAATATCGACGTACCGCTTCTTGAGGTAGCCGGTGGCACGGGCGAGGATGGGAGCTTCGGTGACGGCCTGAATATTGCCCGGCAGCACCAGATTGGTGGTACCGGGAGCCTTGACCACCTTGCCGACGGTGACCTGGAGATCGCTCTTCCCTTCAGCGCCTGCCGACTGCAGGAGTTCCGCCTGGCGCTTCGACTGGGGAAGGTAACCGGCGAAAAATGCGGCCACGAAGGCGCCGACCGCCGCCAGAACAAGAAAGGCAAGGTCGCCGGCGGAGGGCTTGCGGCGGGGCTGGACTCCGCCGTGGGCAGGACCGTGGCCGCGCGAGCCTTCGGCGGAAAGCATCCGCTCCTGCTCGGCGACCTTGCGGCGGAGTTGCCGCAGCTCCTCGAGCATGCTGTCGGTCGCCGCACTGTCGTCGCGTTTATCGAGATTCTGCATCTACGCCTGGCCTTCCGTCAAATAAACGCTCACGTCCTCGTTTTCCTCTTCAATCAGCTTTTCGTCGAAGTCGACCGGGGGTTTCCTGCGGAGCAGGCTGTAGGTAACCGGAACCGCGAACAGGGTGGTAAAGGTGGCAAAAGCGAGGCCGCCGATTACGGCACGTCCGAGCGGGGCATTCTGCTCACCGCCTTCGCCGAAACCGAGAGCCATCGGGAGCATGCCGATCATCATGGCCGAGGCCGTCATCAGCACGGGCCGGATGCGGGTGTTGCCTGCGGCGAGCGCGGCCTGACGCTGGTTCATGCCCTCAAGCCGCTGGTCATTGGCGAAAACGACCATCAAAATGCTGTTTGCCGTCGCCACGCCGATGCACATGATGGAACCCATGAGCGAGGGAACGCTGAACGTGGTCTGCGTGACAAACAGAATCCACACAATGCCGGCGAGTGCACCGGGCAGCGCCATCAGGATGATGAAGGGATCCAGCCAGGACTGAAAATTCAAAGCCATCAGGAAGTAGACCAGCAGGATGGCGAAGATGAGGCCCAGGCCCAGCCGGTAAAACGAGTTCTCCATGGTGGAGACCTGTCCCCGCAGATCGAGCGTGATGCCCTTGCCGAGCTTGGGGGTTTCCTCGTCGATGATCTTCTGGACCGCCGCTCCCACACTGCCCAGATCCTGACGTTCGATGTTCGCATAAACGTCAAAGACGGGCTGGACATTGAAGTGGTTGATGATCTGGGGTGCCACACCCCGCCGGGTGACCGCAAGATTGCTCAGATATTGAGCCGTGCCCAGATTCGCGGTTCCTGTGTTGCCGTAAGCGGCCGTGGACTGGCTGGGGCTGGTTCCGACCGAGGCGGCGAGGTTCCCGGCGCTGCCCATGGGGGCGTCCGCCGTGCGCGTATTGAAGGTCGCGAGCGGCGAGATCGGAGAGCGCATCAGTCGGTCGAGCGAGTTGAGGCGGCGTTGCGGCGTCTGCACCGAGACCTGGTAGTTAATGCCGGTGGCCCAGTTGAGCCACTGGGTGGGGGCGATCTGGCCGGTGCCGGACAGAGAAATCAGCAGGCTGTTGGAGACGTCGCGCTGGGTGAGACCGACTTGACCGGCTTTCTCCCGGTCCACGTTGATTTCAATTTCCGGGTAGTCCATCACCTGATGGATGTGGACGTCGGCCGCACCGGGAATCCGGGCGATCTTACGTTCCAGCTGACGGGCCAGGGCATAGCCGGCCTGAAGGTTGCGGGCACCCACTTGAAGGTCGATCGGCGCGGGCAGACCGAAGTTGAGAATCTGACTGGTGATGTTGGCCGCTTCGAAGAAGAACGTCACATCCGGGAAGGACTCGACCAGGTGCTTGCGGAGTTTGGTTGTGTAGACGTCCGTGCCGGTCTTGCGCGCGGGCTTGAGCGAAATGAGGATGTCACCGTCACCGGGGCCGATGGTGGGGTTGTCGCCGAAAGCCAGATTGTAGCCGCCTGCGGGGAGGCCGGTGTTGTCAATGATGGTTTCGAGTTCGGACGGCGGGATGACCTTGCGGATTTCCTTCTCGATGCGGGCGAAGTACAGTTCGGTCTCTTCCAGACGGGTGCCTGGGGGAGTCCGGGCATGCAGACGCAACTGGCCGGAATCGACGGTCGGGAAGAAGTCGCGTCCGATGAAATGAACCAGTCCGAGGGAGCCGAACGAGAACAGCATGAACCCGGCAAGGACGGTCTTGGCGTGATCGAGCGACCAGTCCAGCAGAGACGTGTAGAAGGCCCTCAGTTTCTCGAACTGATTGTTGAACAGGTAGTGCATGGCCCAGATGGGCCCCTGGCCGCCGGCGGACTCGCCGTGCTCGCCCTGGATGTAGAGCTTCATTTCCGAGCGCAGCATGTAATGCGCCATGTTCGGAACGATGGTGCGGGAGAGGAAGTATGAAGCCAGCATGGCGAAAACAACCGCCATGGCGAGGGGTGTGAACAGGAAGCGGGCTGCTCCGGTGAGGAGCAGTACAGGCACGAAGACGATGCAAATGCAGAGAGTCGAGATGAACGCGGGAGCCGCGATTTGCTGGGCGCCGTCCAGAATGGCCCGGACCAGAGGCTTCTTCATGGCCATGTTGCGGTGGATGTTTTCGATTTCCACCGTGGCATCGTCGACCAGGATGCCGACGGCAAGGGCCAGGCCTCCCAGGGTCATTACGTTGATGGTCTGGCCGGCGAGACTCATGCAGATGATCGAAACCATGATGGAGAGCGGAATCGAGATGCAGACGATGACGGTGCTGCGCCAACTGCCGAGGAACATCAGAATCATGAGGCCGGTCAGGCCGGCCGCAATAACGGCCTCGCGGAGTACGCCTTCAATGGAAGCGCGGACGAAAATGGACTGATCCGCAAGAAGGCGGACTTCGAGTTCCGGCGGCAGCCCGGCGAGGATTTTGGGGAGCGCCTTTTTGACGCCGTTCACAATGTCGATGGTGGAGGCGCGCCCGTTGCGCAGGATCGTCATGAGCGCGCCGCGGGTGCCGTCGACACGGACCATGCTGGTCTGCACACCGGAGCCGTCGTGCACGTTGGCCACATCTTTCATGTAGACGACGGCGCCGTTGACCATTTTGACCGGGAGGCGGTTGAGATCATCGAGCAGCCTCGGGCTGCTGTTCATGCGGATGTTGTAATCCTTCTCCCCGAACTTGGCGGTTCCGGCCGGGAGGATGAGGTTCTGGAGGTTCAGCGCGTTGGAAACGTCTGTTGCCGAAACGTTATTGGCGTACATGCCCTCGGGGTCCAGATCGACCACCACCTGGGCGAATTTGCCGCCGGACGGGGCCGGTATGGTGGTTCCCTGAATGGTGGCCAGTCCGACACGGATGAAGTTCGACCCGTAGTTGAACAATTGCTGCTCGCTGAGGGTTTTACTGCCGAGGCCGAGCTGGAGCACGGGGACACTGGCCGCATCGTATTTAACAACGTTCGGCGGAAACATGCCCGGGGGCATCATGCGGAGGGCGGACTGCGAAACCGAGACAACCTGTGCCTGGGCCAGTTCGACGCGGGCGTTGGGCTGCAAAAAGAGCTTGATGATGGCGACGCCGTTGTAGGACTGGGACTCGATGTGCTCAATGTCGTTGACGTTGGAGGAAACCTGCCGCTCAAACGTGGTGACGACGCGGTTGGCCATTTCCTCGGTGGAGAGGCCGCCGTACTGGAAGATGACGCTGAGAATGGGAAGGTCAATGGCCGGGAAGATGTCGACCGGCATGGTGCTCACGGCAATCCCGCCCATCAGGGTGATGAGCAGGGACATGATCACGAAGGTGTAGGGCCGTCTGAGGGCAAGTCGGACTATCCACATGGGATCAGGTTGTTTCGCACGTTTGAGGAACTGACGTAATTCTACCGTGCGAGATTACACGGGGGGCGTGCGCGGAGCGCTTGACCGCGGGCCCCCGGAGGCGGCTACACTTTGTCCGGCACCACGTAGGGCACGCGGTAGTTCCGGGTCAGCAGGGCGTTGGCCTCGGCGTCGGCGGGATGATTCCAGCCGGCGGGGTCAAACTTCAGACTCCGGTTCAGCCGGTAGCTGGAGTTGGCAATGTGGCACATGGCGGCGGATTTCACACCCTCCTGCACGGGGGCATTCAGATCCGAGGCCCGCCTGGACTGGACGGCCTTCAGGAAGTTGGAGAAGTGCGGCACGGTGTCCACACCGGCAACCGGGTCCGATTTGACCTCTTTTTCGAGAACCATCTTGCCCGGGGTCCGGGAATCGACGCGGAAAATTCGGTAGCCGCCGGCGTCAATGGCCATCATGCCGTCGGCACCGAAGATCAGGTCGCCGATCATGATATTTTCCTCGGGCTGAGTGGGGAGTCCGCGCACTTCGAAGATGATTTCGGAGTCGCCGTAGTTGTAGGCGGCGATCTGGGTGTTGGGCGTTTCCTGATCGTCGTCGTAGAGATATTTGCCGCCGGAGGAGGTGACGGAAGGGGGCAGATCCTTGCCGAGCGCCCAGCGGGCGAAATCCATCTCGTGGGCTCCCTGGTTGGCGATGTCGCCGTTTCCGGTATCCCAGAACCAGTGCCAGTTGTAGCGGAAGCGGTTCCAGGTAAAGGGGCGCATGGGGGCGGGGCCCAGGAAGACATCCCAGTCGATACCGGCCGGGACGGGTTCCGCAGGCGCCTTGCCGATGGAGACGCGGCGTTTGAAGCAGAGACCTTTGGCCATGTAGAGTTTGCCGAGGAGGCCTGCGCGGAGCTCGGAAACCGCCTGCTGCCGGAAGGCGATGCTGCGGCCCTGGGAACCGACCTGCACCATCCTCCCGTACCGCGCCGCGGCGTCCATCATGCGGCGGCCTTCAAACACGTTGTGACAGGCGGGCTTTTCGACATAGACGTCCTTGCCCGCCTGGCAGCCCCAGATGGTGCCGAGCGCGTGCCAATGGTTGGGGGTGGCCATGGTCACGGCGGACACGTCGCGGTCTTCGAACACCCGGCGCATGTCGTTGTAGGCCTTGGGCTTGGAGCCGGTAATGCGTTCGACCAGCGCGACGGCCTTCTCGCGTGCGGCCTGGTTGACATCGCAAACGCCGACGATATTGGCTTCCGGCGTCCGGGCGAGGAAGTTCATGTGGTCATTGCCGCGCCCGCCGAGTCCGATAACGACCACCGGAACCTTGCTCTCGGCGCCAAAGGCCCGCAGTGCCGTGGCACCGGCAGCCGAGATCAGAAAACTTCTTCTATGCATGGGAAACAGGCCTCCAAGGTGTCCAGTTTATCCCAGACGGAGACCTGCCCCGCAGCTGGTGGTTGTCCACGGACGGGCGGCAAGGAAGGGACGGATTCCTGCGGGAGCGGGCCCTGG
>Ga0007854_10002768_pt1 | contig 10792 bp, 9 predicted proteins | sample CryBogCBH12Aug08_FD_60382 | JGI IMG/M metagenome (GOLD analysis project Ga0007854, IMG submission 60382) | Freshwater microbial communities from Crystal Bog, Wisconsin, USA - CBH12Aug08 | ecosystem: Environmental > Aquatic > Freshwater > Lake | place: Crystal Bog, Wisconsin, USA | collected... | reverse complement strand
CCTCTTCGTCGCGCTCCTCGAAAGACGCTCCGGCGGTTTGCGCGGACTCGACGATTTCGGCGGCCTACGCAAAATCATTCCCGTGTTCACCGGCCTGATGGGCATTTCGATTTTCTCCTCACTCGGTCTGCCGGGGCTGAACGGCTTCGTCGGCGAGTTCCTGATTTTCAAAGGCGTGTTTCCGCTCGCGCCGTGGGCGGCGGCGATTTCGACCGTCGGCCTGCTCGTCACCGCGATTTTCCTGCTCACGCTCATCCAGCGCGTCTTCTGCGGTCCGCTGAACGAACGCTGGGTGAAAATGCCTGACCTCACGACCGCCGAGCGTTTTCTTGTCCTGCCGAGCATCGCGCTGATGTTTGTGCTGGGCATCTGGCCGCAATTTATTTTGGGCGCGGTGGACGCGACCGTCGTGAAACTGGTGCAACAACTGAATTTCTAAAATGCTGGCCTGGACCATTTACATAACTTTTTTTGGGGTGCTGGTGCTGATGCTTCTGCCGCGCGACAACGCTCGCGCCGCCCGCATTGTCGCCTTGCTCACGGCCATTGCCGGCTGCGTCGTGGCATTTGTCGGCGCGATCCAGCAGGCCAATCCCGGCGAAGTCACTACGATCGTCAAAGTTCCTTGGATTCCCAGCATCGGTGCAAATTATTATCTCGCCGCTGACGGCATCAGCCTGGTGCTGGTCGTCCTGACCGGTCTGGCGGCAGTGAGTGGAATTTTATTTTCCTGCAACATCGAGAAGCGGACGAAGGAGTTTTTCGCGTTCTACCTCGCGCTCATCGGCGGCGTTTACGGCGTGTTCCTGAGCTTCGACGTGCTGCTGCTGTTTGTGTTTTACGAACTAACGATCATCCCGAAATATTTCCTCATCGCGCGCTGGGGCAGCACGCGCAAGGAATACGGCGCGATGAAACTGGCGTTGTATTCGTTTGTCGGCAGCCATCTGGTGCTCATCGGTTTGATTGCCGCGTGGGTTGTGGCGAAAGGTCAGCTCGGCCACGCTTCGCTAGATTTGATCGAATTGTCGAAAGTGGCTTTTCCCGTCGCGTTTCAACATTGGGTGTTTCCGCTGGTGTTTGTCGGCTTTGCGATTCTCGCGGGCATGTGGCCGTTTCACACGTGGGCGCCGACCGGTCACGTCGCCGCGCCGACCGCCGGCTCGATGTTGCTCGCCGGCGTGGTGATGAAACTCGGCGCTTACGGCTGTTTGCGCGTGGCGATGGTGATGTTTCCCGAAGGCGTGCGTGAATGGCAGTGGGCGATTGCCGCGCTTGCCGTCGCAGGCATCGTTTATGGCGCGGGCGTGGCGCTCGTGCAACGCGACTTCAAATTTGTCATCGGCTATTCCAGCGTGAGCCACATGGGCTTCGTGCTGCTCGGCCTCGCGACGCTCAACACCATCGGCCTCGACGGCGCGGTGCTGCAAATGTTCTCGCATGGCATCATCGCCGGCCTGCTCTTCGGCGTGGTCGGCCGCATGGTTTATGACCGCACGCACACCCGCGATTTCAACGACCTCGAAACCATGCAACTCGGAAAATTAATTCCTTTCGCAGGCGTGACGTTTGTGATCGCCGGCATCGCTTCGATGGGCTTGCCGGGCTTCAGCGGATTTGTCGCGGAATTTCAAGTGCTCATGGGCGCGTGGACGGTCTTCCCAAAGCTGACGATTCTCTCCGGCGTCGGCATCCTCATCGGCGTGGCTTACACACTGCGTGCGGTGCAAAAGGGCTTTTATTCCGACGCGCCGCCAAAGCCAGTTGACCATGACCATCCGCTGGAACCCATTTCCATGCCGGAACGTTTTGGCGCGGTGATGCTGATTGGCGCGTCGCTCGTCATCGGATTTTTCCCCGGCTTGCTGATGAACTGGATTGAACCTTGTTTTAACTCGCCGCTTTCGATGTTTGCCCGCTTGCTGGTGAAAGGAGGCAATTAATATGGCGAAAACTGAATCATATTATTTTCGCCATGCCGATTGCCTATCATTAGCACTGGGCTTCAGCCCGGTGTTGTTCCGGGACGGAGAATATCCAGCCGTTTCAACGGCTTTTCCCCATTAGCCATGTCGCTGCATTCATATTCACGAATCTGGCTGCACCTGGTTTGGACGACGCTAAACCGGGAGCGGCTGCTCAACCCTGCGGCGGCGGCCAAACTATCCGGCTTTCTAGGGCAATACGCGGAGAGCAAAGGCATTTATTTGAAGATCAATTTTGTGAACCCGGAGCACGTCCATGCCCTGATTGATTTGCCAACAGGCAAGTCAGTCGAGGAAGTCATGCAATTGTTCAAAGGCGCGTCGTCGCATTGGGTCAATGAACAAGGATTGGTGGCGGGCAAATTTTCCTGGGGACGCGGCTACGGTTGCTTCTCCGTGTCACAGTCCAATGTCGCGGAGGTGGGGAAATATATCGCGGAACAGGCGGAGCATCATCGCTTGAAATCCTTTGCCGAAGAATTTCGGGCATTCGTTGAAAAACACGGAGTGCAGTGGCACGACGAGAAAACCGTTGAAACGGTTCCCACCGCGTCCGGCGTTCCGACCACCGCGCTGAAGCGCGGTGCTAATGAGAAATTACAGACCGAAAGCCGGGAATAGAAACCGATGAATCCCATCAACTATCTGGAAATTTTAAGGCTCGCCGCGCCGGAAACCATCGTGACGTTGACGGTGCTGGTCGTCCTCGGCGCGGATGTGACTGTGCTGCGTGGCAAATCCATCGCCGCTCGTTTCAACATCGGCGCGCTGCTTTCCATTCTCGGTTGCGCCTCCGCTGCGCTGCTGGCGTTCACGCGCCACACCGAGGCAAATCTGTTCAACGGTCTGCTCGTCGTGAGTCCGGCGTCTGATTTTGTGAAAGTTGCACTGCTTGTTCTGACGATTTTCACCATCCTGATTTCCACGTCCGGCAAGTTCACCGACCATGTCGGCGAATATCTTTCGTTGATCCTGCTCGGCACCATCGGCCTGATGTTCCTGGTCAGCACGGAAGATTTGCTGATGGTTTTCATCTCGCTGGAATTCGCCAGCCTCGCGCTTTACATCCTCACCGCGTTCAACAAGCACAACGAAAAATCCGCCGAGGCGGCGTTGAAATACTTTTTATTCGGTGGCATGTCAGCGGCATTCCTGTTGTTTGGTTTTAGTTTGCTTTACGGCATTGCCGGTTCAACCAATCTGCGCGATATCGCCCTTGGCATTGCCGGCAAAGGATTCGATCCGCTGCTGCTGGTGGCTTTGGTGACCACCGTTATCGGCTTTGGGTTCAAGGTTGCCGCCGTGCCATTCCATCTTTGGGCGCCGGATGCGTATGAAGGCGCGCCGACACCAAGCGCGGCGTTCATTGGCTCCGGTTCCAAGGTCGCGAGCTTCTATGTCCTCGCCAAAATCTTCACGCTTGGCTTTATTGGCGCGGAGGGCAGTGCGGCTTACCATAATTTCCTGTCCGGTTGGACGCCCGTTATCGCCATTGTCGCGGCGCTATCGATGGTATTGGGCAATCTCACCGCCATTGTGCAATCCAGTGTCAAGCGACTGCTCGCGTATTCGGCCATTGCGCATGCGGGTTACATGTTGCTGGGCATTTTGTCGAACACGCCGGTCAGCGCCAGCGCCATGATGTTTTATGTCATCACCTATGCGCTCACGACCGTCGGCGCATTCGGCGTGGTCACGGTTGTGGAGGAAGCGACAGGCAGTGATACCATCGCCAATTTCCGTGGACTGAGCCGGCGCGCCCCCGGGCTGGCACTTTGTTTGATGATTTTCCTGCTTTCTTTGGGCGGGATACCGCCGCTCGCGGGCTTCATCGCCAAATTCTTCCTCTTCAGCGCGGTCGTTAATGCTGGGGCGAACCTCGGATTGCTTTGGCTGGTGATTCTCGCCATCGCGATGAGCGCGATTTCGTTCTATTACTATTTGCGCGTGCTCAAGGCGGCTTACGTTGAGGATGCCGCCGAAGCCGCACCGGCCATTCAGGTGCCGCTGCTGACCTTTCTGGCGCTGGTGCTGCTTGCGTTCCTGGTGATTCTGTTCGGCGTCGCGCCGGGACTGCTCACGCAGTTTCTGTGAACGTGATTGTTGAAACGTTGAATCGTTACAACGTCACATTGATGACCTTAAACCAGCCGGTTGACGCTTCAACCATTCAACGAAGCCACGCTTCATTTCCCTGGTCGAAAATGGTTGGAGAATCTTTTGAATCCGCGTAATCTTTCCGCACCATTTATGAGCAAGATTCCCTCCGATTTGAAATATGCCAAGTCCCACGAATGGCTCCGTGTCCGTGGCGACACCGCCACCGTGGGCATTACCGACCATGCGCAGGCCGAGCTGACGGACATTGTGTTCGTGGAGCTGCCGAGTGTGGGGCGAAAGGTCAAGGCTGGCGAAGCGTGCGCCGTGGTTGAATCCGTCAAGACCGCGAGTGACATCTATGCGCCCGTGAGCGGGGAGATCATCGCGGTCAATCCGGCCGTGGTGGAAAATCCTGCGCTCGTGAACACCGCGCCCGACAGCGACGGCTGGTTTTTCCAGGTCAAACTGGGCAACGCCGCCGAAGTGAACGCGCTCCTCTCGCCGGAGGATTATAAAAAGCAGATTGGCGGGTAAAATATTTAACCGTAAAAAAAGCGCGGAGGGCGAAAGCTCTCCGCGCTTTTATTTTTGAGCAGTAAAATTACTTTTTTACAAAGATAGGGTTTAGCTTCGCCATCATTTCTGCCAACTGTGTTGTGTTAACAACTTTGTAGCGACCATCTTCTTGTTTGAGAGCCACCAACGAAGGAATGTCAAACTGTGCTTCCCATTCCTTTCCCTTTACATTCATTTCGGTTCGGTAGAGAACATAAACAATATTTTTTTCATTCAAGGTGCCAACAATAGTTATCTTGGAATTTAGCGAGGCATTTCGGGCTGGTTTTGTTACATAGTTTGAAAATGCTTCATCGAAACATCTTTCCGTCATTGTTTTGGGGGATAGCCGTTTGAATTCATCGGAATTTTTTACGCCATACATTTTAAACATCTCCTCTTTCTCTGAAGCCGAATCGGTTGTCTCCATGATATGAACGCACAACATGTAGAAATAATTGTGGATATCGGAATGCAGTTCATTGACCATGTTGGTCACATCAAATTGATTTAATGCTTTAGCATAGCGTTGAGCGGTTTCCTCTGCTTCCTTGAAAGATTTAGCACTTCCAGTGGATGCCAGGCCAAATAGGCAAAGGATGATGAGCAGAACCCGGTAAAAAGATGAGAAACGCCTAGCTGCAAGTTTGTTTATTTTCATCGGAATGACCGTATTTCTCTTAGTTCTGCCTGTCGAGTCTATTTCCGTGTCGAATGAAGGATTTCATTGGCAGGTTTTAACGTAAGAAACATCGGGCTTTGCCCCTTTCATTTGAGTCTCGTCACCTCGACTCCTACTTAAAGGGTTTTCCCCGCGAATGCCCAAGGTTTAACGGCGGCATTTTGGGTTTAAAATGACCCGTTTTAAACCTTCATTGAAACATTATGCCCATCGCCCGTTTACCAACGAACGGGGGCAACGACTTCCTCGCCCCGCTCAAATAGGGAGTGGGCTGGGGTGAAGGGTTTTGAGTTTGATTTTGGCTTGGACACCTCATCCCGTCCCGCTCCACCTTTGCGGGAGGCGAGGGAGTCAATCTGATCGCAGATAAATTGCCGCTTTATTTCGTCACGGTATCCTTAAAGCTCTTCGTTATAGCCTCGAAATGGAGCTTTTTAAGGTCAAAAACCGGCGGTTTAGGTTGGCGCGGGAACGGGTGGCCTTTAATCCGCTTCCAATCGAGTTTGAGCCGGAGCGTCTAAAGCTTAAAATGGCATTTCACAGGTTTAAAATACCGCATTTCAAGCTTGTGATGGAACATCTCAAGTTCGTGATGGAGTATTTTAAGCTTAAAATGGAACGTTTTAAGTTTGTGATGAAGCATTTCAAGCTTAAGATGCTTCATCACAAGTTTAAAATGAAACGTCACAAGCTTAAAACGCGGCATCTCAAGCTTGAGATGGAGCATTTTAAACTTAAAATGAAACGTTTTAAGCTTGTGATGAAGTAGGAAAGCCTATTTCTGTCCAAAAACAAGGCACTTGCGCGAGCCTGAAAGGCTGTCGGGGAGCGGTTGACGGCTTAACGGACGGTTTTACCAGTATTCTTCTACGTGGATGTTGCCGGGATTCTTGCTATCGCCAGCGACAAATCCCTTTTTGGCGAGGATTTCCTTCACCACTTTGACCATTTCCGGGTTGCCGCACAGGAAAACATCGGTCTTGGCCGGGTCGAGTTCCACTTTGGCATCGTTTTCCACCGCCCCTTGTTCGAGGACGTTCTGGATGCGGCCGGTGCGGCCGTGAAAGTGCGGATCATGGTCCGCGCGAGTGATGCTCGGGATGTAAGTAAAGTTGGGCCGCAACCGCGCGAGGCTTTCCAGTTCGCCGCGATAGCCGAGATCCCAGCTATACCGCGCACCGTGGAGCACCACGAATTTGCGCTGCGTCTCGGTCATCAACAACGTGCGCAACATGGAGACGTAAGGCGCCAGTCCCGTGCCGGTGGCGATGAGCACGACGGCTTTGCCGGGCGCCACGCGGTCGAGCGTGAACATGCCACTGGCTTTCGGTCCGAGAAAAACCCGACTGCCATATTTCAAAGCGAAGAGACGCGGCGTGAGCTGGCCACTCGTGATGAGCGTGAGGTAAAATTCAATGTAACGGCGTTCCACACTCGAGGACGCGATGCTGTAAGCGCGGCGAATAATCTTATCCGGTTCGGGCGTGGGGTCTTCCGGCGCGGCTTCGGGGATGCGCGGGGCGCTGCCAGGCAGTCCGAGGACGCCAAACTGGCCGGGCTTGAAATCGAACAGCGCATTGTCGGGCCGCACGCGGAGAATAATTAAATCGGAATGGATTTCCTCGCGACCGATGACGGTAGCGTTGAAAGGAGATGGAGTGGTGGCGCTCATGGCAACTTCGACGGGCGGCATTATAGACGGGCGCGGCAGAATATCAATGTTGGGGCGGCGAATTATTTTTGGCTAAACGGGCGGATTGGTTTAAGCTGGCGGACGAATTTTTTCGAGACGCATGAAAATCCGCCTGTTCATCAAATCTTTTTGCCCGTGGTGCCACAAAGCGCAGCATTGGCTCGACGCCCGCGGCCTCAAATATGAGACGTTCGACGTGATCACCGACAGCAAAGCCATGACGGAGATGGTTAACCTCTCGGGCCAGCGCCTGGCGCCCGTGATTGACGTGGATGGCAAGATTCTCGCGGACTTCGGCCCGGAAGAATTGGCCGGATTTTGGAAACAGTTTGAAGCCACAGATTCACACAAATGAAACACAGATTTATTTTCGCCCGCCAAACGCCTTGCTCCGGGCGCACCGGCTTGGGCCAGTTGAGTTTTGGTGGGCAAAAAATTGTTCGCCCCGACATTGGTTTTTATCTGTGTCCATCTGTAAATGTTCGTGTGATTTACTTAAATTTATTTTCGCTGATTTTAAAGGGTTTTACAAGAGTTTTTCGGAAATTATTTGGCATTACATTTTCAAAAATTATAGCGCTGGGATGTTTTGTCTGTAAAGCCTTTGCCGCTGATTTTCCTTACGTCACCCGGTCCGCACCCTTCACCCCTGCGGACGAAAAAGACGCCTTAAATCGAATCCTAGCGCGCCCACTTTTGGGATTTCTTCGGCAAAAAATTGGAATCGCCCCATTTTTTCAAGTTGGCATCACTCGGCAAATTTCCAACTCCTTGATTTTCAACGTGCCGGTTTTGGCGATGTTGATTGCGGGAGATTATTTCTTGGAAATTCCAGATCGCGAATGTCGTAGTGTTTCGATTTTCTGTTTCCGGTTTGCGGCTTGAAATTTTCTCGCCTGCCCCTGTCTGCCTGTCACATAATCAGCTCCACTATGCGCCTGATTTTCAAATTCTTCGGGTTGGGCTTGCGGCTTCGCCGTCAAGACGGCGCATCCGCTGCGGAAGGCGACAAAATCTGAATAAATGAATTCTCCGCTTAAAACCGAAACGCCGGTCGCCGCTCCGCAGCCCGTCAAATCTGGTGGTGAGTTGTTCATCGTGGATAACAGCGATGAAAATTGGAAAGGGGTAAAGTATCTTCAGGACTGGACTGAAATCGCCAGTGCCTTCGACATCGCCACCGGTTATTTTGAAATCGGCTCGCTGCTCGCCCTTGACGGCCAATGGCAGAAACTCGATAAAATCCGCATTCTCATGGGCAACGAGGTTACGGCGCGCACTCGCCAAGTAATTCTCGATGGTCTCAAGCAAGACATCACCGCGCGCCTCGACGCCAGCATCGAATCCGAAAAAGAGAAAAATGATTTTCTTACCGGTGTCGCCGCCATCGTTTCGGCGTTGCGCGACGGAAAGATCGAATGCCGCGCCTACGCTAAAAAGAAATTTCACGCTAAAGCCTACATCACGCATCCGCGTGTCGCCGTTATTGGCTCCGTCGCTCTCGTTGGCTCCAGTAATTTCACCCTGCCCGGACTCACGCAAAACATCGAATTGAACATTCAGGTGAAAACCGCTGGCGACGTGCGCCAGTTGCAGGATTGGTTTGAACTGCATTGGAATGAGGCCGAGCCAATCACCCCGGACATTCTTGCCACCGTCGAACGTCACATCCGCGAATACAAACCGTTCGACGTTTATGCCAAGGCGCTCGACGAATTATTCCGGCGGCACGAACTCACCGCCAGCGAATGGGAAAAGACCGAATCCAAAATTCATCCCATCCTTGATCAGTATCAGCGCGACGGCTACGCCTCGCTTTACCACACCGCCTCCAATTACAACGGCGCGTTTTTGTGTGATGGCGTCGGCTTGGGCAAAACTTTCATCGGCCTCATGCTCATTGAGCGGTTGGTGATGTATGAAAAAAAGCGCGTCGTTCTGTTTGTGCCAAAGTCCGGCCGTGTGCCAGTGTGGGAGCGCAACATCAAACGCTACCTGCCGCACTTGTTGAACGGATTTCTGTCGTTCAAGATTTTCAATCACACCGACCTCATGCGCGGCGTCAGCGCAGACGGCACAGATTTCCCGTCCATCTTTGAACAGATGACGGAACAGGCGGATGCCGTCGTCATTGACGAAGCCCACCATTTTCGCAATCGCGGCCTCACCCGCGAATCCGGCGGTTCGCGCTACTGGAAACTTTTTGATCTGTGCGCCAACAAGCAGGTGTTTCACCTCACAGCCACACCGGTAAATAATGCGCTCACGGATTTTCAGCATTTGATTGAACTCTTTTCCCGCGAAAAACAGGATTTTTTTGCCGCCCGTGTCGGCATTCACAATCTGAGCGCTCATTTCCGGCAGTTGGAAAAGCAGCTTGCCAGCATCGTCAGCGGCCAGGTTCTCGGTGAATTGTTCACTTCCAATTCGGTCGAGGCCGGCCAGGTTTTGTTCAGCGATAAATTATTTCGCGAACTCGTCGTCCAGCGCAGTCGCGCCTATGTCGTCGAGAGCCAGAAACAGCAGGGATCATCCGCCGCGTTGTTTCCCACCAAGGAAGCCCCGCGCGTCGCCGAGTATTCCGTCAAAAAAACCTACGGGCATTTGCTCGCTAAAGTCGAAATTGCTTTCGCCAAGGAAAAGCCCCTGTTTGCGCTCGCCCCGTATCATCCTTTGGATTACCCCGTCGGCGCGGTGGACGAAAAAGGGAATTTTGAAATCGGTCGCCAGCGCGGCCTTGTCCGCCTCATTCGCGTTCAGTTCCTGAAGCGCTTTGAAAGTTCCATCACCGCCTTTGAGCAGTCCTGCCAAAATCTGCTGCTTAAATTTATCGCGTTCCTTGAAGTCAACAGCAAGTCCAAGCGGGAATCGGAACGCCTTGAGAAATGGCGCACCCGCAACCAAGAATTGTTGTCGCACATTCACACCCGGCGACAGGAATTGGCCGAGGAAGATGCCAGCGAGGAAACCGAGGAAACGCTCGGCGATGAATTTCTCGACCACTTCGAGGCGCTCGACCGCAAGACTTACCGCGTGGACGAAATTTTCGACGATACGTTCGACGACCTAGAAACTCTCGTGGATTTTCTGGAGGAATTGAAATCTTTCACGCCCGCCCAGGACGACAAACTCAAGGCGCTCATTAAATTGCTAAAATCCGACGCCGACCTCAAGGGACGTAAGGTGCTGGTGTTCACGGAATACATGGCTACCGCTCGTTACTTAAAGCGCGAGTTGCAGGCGGCAGGCATTGAGGGCGTTGATGAAGTGGACAGCGCCACCAAGCAGGATCGCACCGTCGTCCTCCAGCGGTTCGCACCATATTATAACGACTCATCGTCTGCCGATCTCGCCACGCGCGACTTGAAAGAAACGCGCATTCTGCTCGCCACCGATGTTTTGTCGGAAGGTTTGAACCTTCAGGATGCCACGCGCATGATCAATTACGATTTGCATTGGAATCCCGTCCGCCTGATGCAGCGGATTGGCCGCGTGGATCGCCGCCTGAATCCCGCCGTGGAGAAAAAAATTATAGCCGACCATCCAGAGGAAAAAGACCATCGCGGCAAGGTCGCCTATTGGAATTTTCTGCCCCCCGACGAACTCGACGAGTTGTTGAAACTTTACAGCCGCGTCGCGCACAAGACGCTGCGCATTTCCAAGGTATTCGGCATTGAGGGGAAAAAATTGTTAAAACCCGACGACGACTACGCCGCACTTAAAGATTTTCAGCACAGCTACGAAGGTTCCACCACGCCCACCGAGAAAATGCAGTTG
>Ga0007854_10002767_pt1 | contig 10796 bp, 10 predicted proteins | sample CryBogCBH12Aug08_FD_60382 | JGI IMG/M metagenome (GOLD analysis project Ga0007854, IMG submission 60382) | Freshwater microbial communities from Crystal Bog, Wisconsin, USA - CBH12Aug08 | ecosystem: Environmental > Aquatic > Freshwater > Lake | place: Crystal Bog, Wisconsin, USA | collected... | reverse complement strand
CTGCCTCTAATGGCGGTCTTATTGTTGCCGGGATGCGCCCTGTTCGAGGGGGGGGCGGGGTTGTCGGATTTCCGGACCGTCGTGCTTGATCCGGGTCATGGTGGCTACGATAACGGAGCCAAGGCAGCCCGGGGTCTCAACGAGAAAATGCTGACCCTGGACGTGGCCCGGCGCGTCAAACCCCTGCTGGAGGCACGGGGCTACCATGTGGTCATGACCCGAACGACCGATGTCTTCATCCCGCTGGGAGGTCGCACGGGGATCTCCAATGCCCATCCCGACGCTGCCTTCGTGAGCATCCACTGCAACTGGGCGAACAGGCGCTCAGCGAACGGGGTCGAGGCCTATTACTTCAACCCCCGCTCGGCTCCCCTCGCCGCAAACCTCCTCAGGGAAGTCGCCGGATGCTACGGCTCACACAGTCGGGGTGTAAAGTTCGCCCGTTATTACGTGCTCCATCACAATGAACGCCCCGCGACACTTCTGGAGATCGGTTTTATCTCCAATGGCAAAGAGAACGCCTCCCTGCAAGATCCCGCGGTACGCCAGCGGATCGCGGAGAAGATCGCCATTGGCATCTCCAAGATCCATGGAGGACATGCACCCTTGGCAGCAGGAAGCTAAGAGAAGAGTCCCTTCAGGCGTTCGGTGAAGCTGCGGTGAATCGGGGTGTTGTGATCGCCGCAGAGTTCGGCAAAAGCCTCGAGCGCCTTTCTCTGGGCCTCGTCGAGCTTGGTGGGAACCTCCACCTCAAGTTTCACATGGAGATCCCCCTTGGCATGGCTCTGAAGACGGGGCATACCGTGTCCCTTCACCCGAAAATCGCTTCCGCCCTGCGTTCCAGCGGGGATTTTCATCTTCACGGTTCCGGCAAGGGTCGGCACCTCGATCTCGCCTCCCAGGGCGGCAGTGACAAAAGGAATCGGCATGCGGCAGTGCAGGTCGGCGCCGTCACGAGAGAAGATGGAATGCTCCTTGAGATGGATCACAACATAGAGGTCACCAGTACCTCCGCCACGACTTCCAGCCTCCCCACCACCAGAGGAACGCAGGCGCGATCCCTCGTCGATACCGGCCGGGATGGTAAGCTTGATGCGTGAGGATTTCTCGGCGCGGCCCTCGCCCCCGCAACTTCTGCACGGCTTGTCGATCGTCTGACCGGCGCCATGGCACTGGGGACATGGCTGGGCGACCTGAAAAAACCCGCGCGACGCCACCACCTGACCGCGTCCCCGGCAGAGGGAACAGGTGGAGACCTTGGCACCCTTTGCGGCACCCGAACCACTGCAATCACCGCAGGCATCGAGTTTACGGAGCTCGATCTCCTTCTCGCAGCCGCTGAAGGCCTCTTCGAGAGTAATGCGAAGATCGTAGCGCAGGTCGGAGCCACGCCCTTCCTGTCCGCTACCACCGCCGAAGAAATGATCGAAAATTCCGCCACCTCCTCCGGAGGCTCCGAACATCTCACGGAAAAGATCGAAGGGATCATGAACTCCCCCGCCGCCTCCACCCATGCCGCCCTGAAAGGCAGTGTGACCATAGCGGTCGTAGGCCGCCCGTTTCTCGGAATCACTCAGGATATCATAAGCCTCGGCGATCTCTCGGAAACGTTCCTCGGCAGTGGAATCGCCGGGATTCTTGTCCGGGTGATGCTTGACGGCGAGCTTGCGGTACGACTTCTTGATCTCCTCGAACTCAACGGTCCGGGTAACCTGCAACACCTCGTAATAACACCTCTTTGACATGGTGGTGGAATCCGAAACGGACTCAGGCGAGTTTGTTGACGATCACGCTCGATGGGCGGATAAGGCGGTCGGCAAGACGGTATCCGCGGCGCAATTGACGCAGGACGACTCCCTCGGCATAAGACGCATCGGTCTCGTGACCCAGTGCCTCGTGGAACTTCGGATCAAAGGGCTGGCCAATAGCATCAATCGGCTGAAGACCGCTGGAGACCAGAAAATCCCCGAGCTGGCGATGCACCATCGCAAAACCGTCGACAATCCCCTTGGAACCTTGGGCCGAAGTATCACCGCGTGCGGCCTCTAAGCCGAGTTCAAAGTTGTCGAGGATTGGTAGAAGCTTCTCGAGCAAGCCGGCATTGGCGAAACGGATCGCCTCCTCCTTCTCGCGCACCATGCGCTTGCGGTAGTTTTCCAGATCTGCCGCGGCACGCAGGGCCTGGTCGCGGTAGCGCTCGACCTCGGCTTGGAGGTTCAGCTCCGGGGCGCTAGCCTCAGGTTCGGCCTGAGGAGTCTGCGGCACGGCTTGATCTGAGGCATCCTCTTTCGAGGCGGCTGCTTCCTGATGTTTTGCTGGATCGGTGGTCGGATTCTTTTTCACGATGGTTGTTGATTAAAGCGTCAGAGCTTGCGAAGCGCAATGAGTGTGATGTCGTCGTGCTGGGGTTGGCTCCCAGCAAAGGCGATCACGGATCGGGAGAGTATGTGAAGCGTTTGGACGGCACCATCCCCGGCGTTTGCCACAAGGGCGTTCCTAAGCCGTTCAACACCAAACTCAAACCCCGAGGAATCAAGGGCTTCCGTTAACCCGTCAGTGTAAAGAAGAAGCAGGTCTCCGCTCTCCAGGCAAAAGGCAAAATCGCTGCAAAACCGGTCAAAGACCCCGCCGCTATCGATACCGACAGCCATTCCCTTGGGGTTGAGACACTCGACCAGGGAACTTTCCCTTCGGAAAAGGAGAGGAGCGTCGTGCCCGGCACGCGCCAGAAGGGCCTCACCCGTGCGGCGGTTCAGCACCACGTAGGCCATGCTGATGAACATATCCTCCTTCATGTCGGGGTAGAGCTGTCTGTTCACCGCCTGCAGGACGGCGGAGGGTGAGAGTTTGCCGGGGGCCTGACTGCGGAGTGCTCCACGGCACATCGCCATGATGAGCGCGGCGGGAACACCCTTCCCCGAGACATCCGCAATGGCAATGCCCACATGATCCTCATCGACAATCAAGTAATCGAAATAGTCCCCGCTGAGCGTTCGGGCAGGAAGATTCAGTCCGCTGATCTCAAACCCCTCCACATCGGGGGCATCAGCCGGGAGGAGGATCTTCTGGATTTCCCCGGCAATCTGGATGTCGTGATCCAGCGCATGCTTCTCACCGGCTGCAAGATGGATGGCTTGATTGAACAGCGCAAAGGCCGACTGCTCTAGGATGGCCTTGAATAGGTCGATCTTAGCATCGCTGAAAGGGTCCTTACCCGTTTCTCTGGCAAGCGCCAGAACACCCAGAAGCTTTTGTCGGTACATGAGGCGGCCCATGACCAGGGAGCCGAGCCCCTGGGTAGCGAGTGCTTCAGGTATGTCTCCACGACGTCTCAGAAACCTTGGGTCGCGCCAGTTACAGGCATCGCCTAGTAACCCTGTGCCGACACTGACGGATTGGAGTCTGACGAAACTTTCGATGGCCTGCGACCGTGAGGCAGGCGAATCCAGTTCCCCGGAGAGATTCGGAGGGAGAGTCACGAGCGGAGGGCACCCCTTGGAAAGGAAGGCCGGAAGAAGCTGTTCGCCGGAGCGATCGGCAAGATACAGGGCGCCCCCGTCGGCCTTGAGCAGGACTTGTGCACCCTCGACGATAAGACGGTGAAGTTCACCCGCGGGAACTCCCTCGGAAAAGGCGGCACCCAAACCATGCAGAAAGTCAAAGACGCCCCGCTCTTCCTGATGGATTTCCGCAGTGCTCCGCTTCAGTTCACCGACCTTACGCCGGGATAAGCTCACGATGATCGCAAGCACAACCAAGGTCGCAAACATTGCGTCGATGACGACAGGCTCGATGCTCTGAAGGATCATGGACCTCCACCATGCAATAAAATCATACCAAAGACCAGTCCCCAGCCATCCTGCAGCGTTTTGGCTTGATCCGTTAGTAAGAATTATCGGCCGCCGCCAGAACCACCCTGCTTCAAATACTCGAGCACATCACGGAACCGTTCGGCATTGGCGGGGTTTGCCTCGATCAAGGCCTCGTGCGCGGAGAGAATGACATCTTTCTCGGCAGTGGTGTCGACAGGCAAAGGCATGAGCTTCACCTCCTCCTCGGCCGGTGTCCTCATAATCGCGCCTGCAGCCTCGATTCCAAAAAGAAAATTGAGCCCGAGATTTTCCATCAATTCGACATTCCGCGGGGTCACATTGATCACCTGCAGAGAACCCTGACCAAGCTCGCGAAGGTTCTGGGAAATTCCGGTAAGCGTTCCCATGAAAGTGGAATCCATATGGTCGCAGGAGGCCAAGTCGACGATGAATTGACGGCGTCCTCGTAGCATCATGGCCTGCACGAATTTCCTGATCGAGCCACTGCTCTGGAAGTTGCCTCGCCCCTCGATCCTTATCCAGACCTCCTGGTCGAAACATCCTGCGCTGACAGTGGCTGGGGTGATCATGGCGGGGTCGGCAAAAAAGGGTGTTAAGAATCCTGATGCATCCTGGGGTAACTGCCGCAGACTTTCGGGGAGAAACCGCCTTCGCCGAGAAGGCCTACGGCCCGTTGGAGGGACTCATCCGCCGCATGTCCCTCGACCTCCAGAAAAAGGTGCAGGCCCCCTCCATGGGCCGGACGGCTATGGATGGAAATGACATTCACCCCTGATGAGCGGAAAGGTTCCAGCGTGGATGCCAAGGCACCCGTGTGATTGGCCAGATGAAAAAGCAGCGCTGTCTGGTCGTCGCCAGATCGGGCATTCAGGGCCTTGCCAAGAACAAAGTATCGAGCGCGATGCGATCCTTCCTCGCCTGCGAGCACGATCTGCGAAGAGAGCTGGGCATCGCTCGTCATGAGGAGTTCCAGCACCGTCGCATCGGGCCCCTCGTCGCCGGAGGGAATGACTCCGCAATCGGCCTTTCCGGAGGTGACGGCCCCAAAGAGTTCGGCGGGATTGTCATGGAATGTGTAGCGGACGCAGGCTCCGAACTGCTGCTTCGCAGCGAAATGGGTGCGCCCCGCAACGAGCCCCTCGCAGGCGATGACGGTATCCTTCTCGAGGGCCAGCGAGGATGACATGATCTCCCGATAGATTGCGCGTATCGCCATCTCGTCCAGCGGCCCCTCGTTACGCTTCACAAGCTGCCGCATCAGTTGCTCCGCACGCCCCGCAGCATAGACGGGAGTCCCGTTTCGCTCCTTGATCCGGCCGATCTCCTGCGCCAATCGCGCACGCTCATTCAGAAGACCAATCAGCCGTCCGTCGATGGCGTCAATCGCCTCGCGGAGTTTGGTGAGATCTTCCATGGAAAGCTAAAATGTTTGATCAGCTGGCTGAATGGGTGTCGGGGGAGGCGTTATGGCCCGGGGTATCCTCCTCTGCAGCGGTCCCGATTCCCTCTTCCTCTGCGTCAAAGGCAACCTCCTCAAAGACCACGGACTCACGGACCTCGATGATCTCGGTCACCTCGACCTCTTCGAGTGCGACCATTTCCTCGATTCCTTCGTTTTCCTCAGTAGCCTCCGAAACGGCGGACTCAACCTCTTCGAGCACGCCGGGAAGCTCAGCGGCGCCGGTGTCATCCACCAGCGCGCTTGCCGGCTCCGGAGCAGCCTTGGGGAGCGGGATGTGACGCAATTCGGCGGCGTTGGGAAGCTCATCAAGCGTACGAAGGCCGAAGTGATCGAGGAAAAACTGCGTGGTCGCGTAGAGGAGCGGGCGGCCCGCCACCTCGGCACGACCGGCGATCTTCACCAGACCGCGATCCAGAAGCGTCTGCATGACACCGTCCACGGAAACGCCGCGCACGGCCTCCATGTCGGCTCGTGCGATCGGTTGCCGATAGGCGATGATGGCCAGAGTCTCAAGAGCCGAGGCACTTAGGCGGGTCGGCTTCGCCTCGGGATAGAGGGCGCGTAACCAAGGGGCAAAACCGGGCGCGCTCGACAAGAGCCAACCCGTAGCCGTCTCCCTCACCTGATAGGCGCGGCCCGAGGCGGCCACATCGGATTGAAGCTCGAGGAGGGCGTCGCGGACATCACCCTCTTTGATCCGCGCGAAGGCACTGGCAACGGAAGTCGGTTCGGCAGAGGCCGCCCCCTTGAGATGGGCCACCAGTTCCTTGGGTAAAATGGCTTTCTGAGAAGCGAAGAGAATCGCCTCCAGCACATGGGAAAGAGGCGGAATCTCACCCACGGGAACCTCGGCTCCAAGCAATTCCTCGGAAACAGCCTCGGGCAGAGAGGAAGTTTCGATGTCCGTGGTGGATGTTTCCTCAACTTCCGACGAGAGGGTCCCCTCGACATCTCCCTCTGCATCGATCTGTTGTGATTCCAGGGGCATTTCCTCAAGGGCTTCCTCGTGGGAAGGCACTTTCGGAGCATGCTCTCCGAGCGGCTTGTTCTTGCGTGATTTCTTACTCTTACTCATGGGAATGTTCGACGGGAGATTCTGAAGGGGTGGTCTCTTCCTCGTCCGGGAGGGTGCGATCCAGCCAGATTTCACCGAATTGCTCCTCCTGACGCACGCGAAATTGTTTCATCCGGATCAACTCAAGAATGGCAAGAAACGTGACAACCAGTTCGGAACGCGTCGAGGCCTGTCCGAAAAGCTCCTCAAACCGCATGGAGACACCCCGGTCGACAAGACGCATGAGATGGTTGATCCGATCCGTGACCGTAAAGGTCTCCTCGTGGATCTCACCCTGCTTTTCCTCCGCCGGAAGTCGCTTGAGCGCGCGCTGGAAGGCATTGATAAGATCGAAAATACCGATGTCGCCAATCAGCATGTTCTCATCGAGAACAGGGGCGTGGGCGGGATCGAGCGAAACGGCACGGGAAAAAAGTGCCGCCTGAAGATCCTCCTGGTCACGGAGATGGGCTGCAGCTTCCTTGAACTTCCGGTACTCGATAAGTTGACGGATGAGTTCCCAGCGCGGATCATCCTCCTCGGCATCCTCTTCGGGCAGTTGTTGGTCCTTGGGTAGAAGCGTCCTGCTTTTGATGTAGAGGAGATTGGCGGCCATGACGAGGAACTCGCCCGCCACCTCGATGTGGAGAACCTCGAAGGTCTCGAGATACTCCAAGTACTGGGTGGTGATCCTCTCGATCGAAATATCGTAGATGTCCACCTCGTCCTTCTTGACGAGGTAGAGCAACAGGTCGAGCGGGCCCTCAAAGGCCTCCAGCTGGACTTTGTATTCCGACTCCATTACCGAGCCGCTAGAGGCTAGCGGCGGTAGCCGTGGCGCTCGATCTCCTTGGCGACCTTAACCTTGTGCTTGGCCTTCTCCTTGACCTTGGTCTTTCTCTTGCGGAGCTGCTGGACAAGTTTGTGAACCGTCAGATCAATCGCGGCGTAGAGATCATCCTCGGCATCCTCAGCGTGAAGGTCGGGACCGGGTAGGGCCACATGGATCTTCACTTGGTAATCCTTTTTCTTGGAGCGATGCTCGTCAAAGAGTAGCACGACATGAGCCGCAAGGATCTGATCACAGAATTCTTCAAGATGAGCCACCTTGTCGGCCACATGGGCATGAATGGCGGCGGTTAGTTGGATGTGACGGGGACTGATGTGGATTTGCATAGTTTTGTATCTCTATCTCTTTTTTAAGGCCTGAAGGGGCATCGCGCCACCAAAATGAGGGAATGTCTCATAGATCAGTAGGCTAATGCGAAGAAGCAGTCTCAGTACGGGCCGCGGATCTGGTCGGCCACGGAATGCTCGTAAAACTCCCGAATACTTGCAGTGAGCTCGGGAGTTAGTGATGAAAGGTCGGAAACCAAGGCGTTTTGGATGACCTGCTCACTACGGCTTGCTCCCGTGATCACAGTCGTCACCGCCTCATGGTCCAGGATCCATCGCTGGGCCATAGATGCCATACTGAGTCCTTCCGGAACCAAGGACTTCAACTCATCCGCTAGGGAGACAGCCTTCGCGTAGGGAATTCCAGCAAAGGTTTCCCCCACATTGAATGCCGAACCATCGCGGTTATAGTTCCGGTGATCCTTCTCGTCGAAACGCGTGTCCTGAGTGAACTTCCCGGAAAGAACACCGCTGGCAAGGGGGAGTCGAACGATGATCCCCACCCGTTTCTTGAGGGCTTCGTTAAATAGTTCAACCGCCGGCTTCTGGCGGAAGATGTTGAAGATCACCTGCAGGGAGGAAAGCTCCTCCTGTTGAAGGCAGAGGAGCCCCTCCTCATCGGATTCCACGCTTGCTCCGAAACGATGGATTTTTCCTTCGGAGCGGAGCTTCCTGAGCCAATCAAAAATCTCCCCCTGCCTGAGAATCTCAGTGGGCACACAATGCAACTGCGTGAGATCCAGCGCATCTACTCCAAGACGACGAAGGGAGCTCTCGGTCGCCTGCCTCACTCCCTCCTCGGTATATTTGTCGGGATACAAATCGCCCATGCGACCAAACTTTGTGGCGACGAACACCTTGTTCAGAAGGCCATTTTCACGAAGGAACTGTCCGATCAACTCTTCGCTGCGGCCCGACCCGTAGACATCAGCCGTGTCGAAAAAGGTGATCCCGGAATCGATCGCTTGCCGGAGGATGGAAAACGCACGCTCATCATCGATAATGCCCCAGTCGGCTCCCCCGAGCTGCCAACAACCGAGGCCGATTTCTGAGACGGTAATGTCGGAGTGGTGGAGGGTTCGATTTTTCATGGGTTGTTCAATGAGCTGAATAAAAATCACGGATAGCATCCACCAATCCCGGGATGTCGTGCTGCAGTGCCTCAAGATCTACGGCTAGGCCGAGTTTTTTCATCTCAGCCGTGGTGACAGGCCCAATACTTGCGGTCTTGAGCCCCTCGGGCAATGGAAGTCCGAGTGCCATGAAGTGGTCGGCCGTGGAAGCGCTGGTGAAGGTGATCATATCCGCTCCCTCTTCGCGGAAACGGTGGATCCCTCCCGAGACATCCTCGGTCTCCGGAACGGTCTGGTAAGCTGGAACGTCGTCCACGATGGCACCGAGTTTTTCAAGTTCGATGGCCAGCATTTCACGGGCACCGGCAGCGCGCGGAAGGAGCATCTTGAGGTGCTCGACGTTGAACTCCTTAAAGGATTTGAGCAACGATTCGGCCACGAATTCCTCCGGAATCAGGTCCACGGCGTAATGGTACTCACGGACTTTCTTGGCGGTGCCATTGCCAATGACAGCGATGCGCGCACCACCGAGATCACGGGCATCATCGTGGGAGGCGAAGAAGGCCGTGAAGAAGGCATCCACCCCATTCGGGCTGGTAAAGACGATCCAGTCGTAGGTGCGGACATCAAGCATGGCCTCAATGAATGGCGTCTTGTCGGCAGGAGGCTCAATCCGGATGGTCGGCAACTCGTAGGCATCGGCACCGAGTTCGCGCAGCGAGGCAAGCAGGCCACCTGCCTGCTGGCGGGTGCGTGTCACGGCGATGCGTCGGCCAAAGAGAGGGCGGGTCTCAAACCAATTCAATGTCTCCCGGAGATTCACGACATCTCCAAAGACTGCAACGGCAGGAGCCTTGAACTGTTTCTCCTCGGCAAGTCCGGCAATGTTTCCCAGGGTCCCGACCAAGGTCTGGTGACGCCCTGTCGTTGCCCAGCGGACAAGTGCCACCGGCGTCTCTGCTCCCATCCCAGCATGGGCCAGCTCTTCCGTGATGGCGGACAAGCGCTCCACCCCCATCAGCATCACCTTGGTGCCGGGTGCGGAAGCGATGGCCTTATAATCAATGCCCGAGGTCTTCTTGTCCGGCTCCTCATGGCCGGTGAAGATTGTCAGCACAGCATTGCTCGCCCGATGGGTGACCGGAATTCCAGCGTAGGCGAGACCACCGATCGCGGAGGTAACCCCGGGGACGATTTCAAATCGCAGCCCAGCAGCGGCAAGGTCAGCAGCCTCCTCTCCCCCTCTTCCGAAGAGAAACGGGTCCCCACCTTTCAGGCGCACCACCCGCTTTCCCTCACGGGTGAACTTGATTAGCAATGCATTGGTCTCCTCTTGCTTAAGGGCATGCTGCCCGGCTGTCTTGCCAGCGTAGATCTTTTCCGCAGAGGCCGGTGCAAAACGGAGAAACTCGGCATTGCTTAGGTAATCGTAGATCACCACGTCGGCACGCTCCAGGCAGTCGCGCCCCCGCAACGTGAGCAGTCCCGGATCACCGGGGCCAGCACCGACCAGATAACAGATCCCCTCGCTTGACGCAGCTGTTGTGGATGATTTTTTTGGCGGTTTGGCGGAAGATTTATTCATGAAGAGAGAAGTTGATCGGCAACCATCCTTGCCACTTCGGTAGGACTTGAGGCGACGGCTGCAGCAGTGATTGGTAATGGGTCGGATTGAGTAATGAAGATTGCACTTAGGGTGATCCCCTCGGGGCTCTCCACCGCATGCGCACCAAGGGCCAGATGACACCCGCCGCCAAGATGCCTGAGTACAAGACGCTCGGCCTCTACGCATCGCGCGGTAGTGCCATGATTCAGCACTGCGAGGAACTCTGCAGTCTTATCTCCAACCCTGCATTCCACGGCGATTGCACCCTGGCCAGGCGCAGGGAGCATCCAACCCAGAGACTCCAGCCAGAGCGTCACTCCATCGATCTCGAGAATACCAAGGGAGAGATCGTGTCCGAGGCGTCCTAGCCCTGCAGCGGCAAGTACCGTGGCATCGAAGGGGGGCCCGGCAGTCACCTTGGTCAGACGGGTCGGCACATTGCCGCGAATGGGAATAAGATTCAGATCGGGACGACGAGCCTTCAGCAGCAATGCCCGTCGGGGGCTGCTTGAGCCAACAGTTGATCCAGAAGGAAGTCCCGCAAGCCCACCAGGGTGACGGGAAATCAGCAGGTCATCAATAGGAGCGCGCG
>Ga0007854_10002765_pt1 | contig 10803 bp, 10 predicted proteins | sample CryBogCBH12Aug08_FD_60382 | JGI IMG/M metagenome (GOLD analysis project Ga0007854, IMG submission 60382) | Freshwater microbial communities from Crystal Bog, Wisconsin, USA - CBH12Aug08 | ecosystem: Environmental > Aquatic > Freshwater > Lake | place: Crystal Bog, Wisconsin, USA | collected... | reverse complement strand
GCTCCCGAGACGCCGCTCGACGCCTTCCGCCTGGCCGAGATCCTGGCCGAGTGCGGCCTGCCTGAGGGCGTCTTGTCCGTGGTCCCTGCCGGCCGCGAGGTCTCCGAGGCACTCGTGACGCACCCGGACGTGGACAAGATCAGCTTCACCGGGTCGACGGTGGCCGGGAAGAAGATCGCCGCGCTCTGCGGCGAGCAGCTCAAGCGCTGCACCCTCGAGCTCGGCGGGAAGTCCGCGGCGATCCTGCTCGATGATGTCGACCTCGACGCCACCCTCCCGATGCTGCTGCCCAACGCGCTGATGAACAACGGGCAGGCGTGCATCGCCCAGACCCGCATCGTCGCCCCGCGTGGCCGCTACGACGAGGTCGTGGACGCCATCTGCCAGCAGATCTCCGACGCATGGCCCACCGGAGACCCGATGGACATGGGCACGGCGGTCGGCCCGCTGGTGGCTGCTCGGCAGCGGGACCGCGTCGAGGGGTACATCGCCACCGGCATCGCCGAGGGCGCCCGCGTGGCGATCGGTGGCGGCCGCCCGGCCGGACAGGACCATGGGTGGTTCGTGGAGCCGACGATCTTCGCCGACGTGAACAACAAGATGACCATCGCCCAGGAGGAGATCTTCGGTCCGGTGCTGGTGATCATCCCGCACGACGGCGACGCCGACGCCGTCTCGATCGCCAACGACTCGGACTACGGGCTCTGCGGGTCGGTCTTCACCGCCGACAACGATCGAGGCCTGAGCGTGGCCCGACAGGTCCGCACGGGGACCTACATGCTGAACTCGAACACGCCCATCGACTTCGCCAGTCCCTTCGGTGGCTTCAAGCAGTCAGGCATCGGTCGGGAGTTCGGCCCGGAGGGCCTGGACAGCTTCCTCGAGACCAAGTCGATCAACCTGCCGGCGGGCTACACCCCGCAGGTCTGAGGATCTCGCCTACTGGGCGAGGTATGGCGTGTTCGAAGCGACCACCTGGCACTGACGGCTGAGGGAGGGCACCAGGAGGCCTTCGGGGACCCTGGTGGCCTCGCTCAAGGTGGTCATCAGGGCGTTGAAGCTGCCGTCGCCCGACGTGGCGCGTGCCGCGTCGCCAAGGGCCGAGAGCAAGAGCGCCTGCGACCGGTTCTGCATCGCGTCGCTGTCGGCGGGCGGCGGGGTCGCCGTGGCTCGCTTGTACAGGGCGATGGAGCGGTCCACCTTCTTGCAGGCGGCGCGCGCCTGGTCCGTGGCCCCACCGCTGCCGCAGGACGCCAGGAGGAGGGCGGACGCCAGTAGTGCCCCGGCGGTGGCGAGCGGCGTGCCCGATCGCCTCAGCCGAGCCATGCGTCAGCGCTCTCGAGGAGGAAGTTGCTGACCGCGGCGCAGCGATCGAAGACATCGCAGAGCAGCTCTTCGCCCTTGAGGATCCGCGCCAGCGAGATCGGACGGCGGGCCACGATGGTGAGGCGACGCTCGGACGCGTCGGTGGCGGAGGCGAACGAGTCGATGGCCGACGCCTCGAGCGGCAGATCGATGCCACCGATGCCGGCGAGGTCGATCGCCAGCCGCAGCAGGTCGGGGCCATGGGGGAGCGGCGGAAGCGCCCAGGTGAACATGAGGGGGAAGTGGAACTCGTCGGGCGGGTCCTCGTCGTCGCCGAGGCCGATCACGGCGTCCTCGAAGGACAGCAGGACCCGTGGGTCGACGTCGAGCGCGAGGTGGAGGTCGAGCGGACCGCCGCAACCCTCCTCAGGGTGGAGGTCCACCTCCCACACCTGGCGGAGCGAGTAGGTCTCCACGAAGTGCCGTTCGTCGTGGACGTGGAAGCCGTGATCCACGGAGTGGTCCTTGAGCTCGGCCACGTAGCCGGCGACGTCGATAGCTGCCACGAGGTTGAGGATAGCGGGAGCACCGACGCATGCTCGCTAGGTTGTCGGTGTGACGCCCGCCGAGATCCACGTGGTCCTTCGCGCCGCCGCCGATGCGGTGGTCGCCGCCCTGTCGAGGTTCGAGGGGAGCGGTCTCTCCGGCCGCCGCCACAGCCAGTACGAGCTCGACCTCGTTGCTGACGAGGCTGCCTGCTCGATCCTGCTCGACCATGGCCTCGCCGTGTTCTCGGAGGAGTCTGGAGCCCGAGGCGCAGGGTCGGTCACCGTGGTGATCGACCCCGTGGACGGCTCGACGAACACCGATCGCGGCATTCCCTTCAGCTGCATCAGCCTGTGCGCGCTCGATGCCGAGGGACCACTGGTGTCGCTGGTGCGGAGCCTGACCACCGGCGTCACCTACGAGGCCGAGCGGGGTGCCGGCGCCCGTCGCGACGGCGTCGCGATCCAGGCGTCGGACGTCGTGGACCCGGCCAAGGCGATCGTCGGGGTGAACGGGATCCTCCCGGGGCACCAGGGCTGGGCGCAGGTCCGGACCCTCGGCGCTGCGGCCCTGGAGATCTGCCTCGTCGCAGAGGGCGCACTCGACGCCTACCTGCAGGCAGGAGGGGCGGCGATCCATCCGTGGGACTACCTTGCCGGGCTGCAGATCGCCACGGAGGCGGGGGCCCACATCGTCTCTCTCGATGGCCAAGAGCTCACGGTGGTCGAGGACGTGGAGCGGAGGCCGCTGGTCGCCGGGACGCAGGTGCTCGCGGACCGGCTCGCAGCGACCATCCGATCGCACGGCGACTGAGCCCGACCTACGCTTGGACGCCCGGGCGCTTAGCTCAGTTGGTTAGAGCAGCTGGCTTACATCCAGCAGGTCGGGGGTTCGAGTCCCTCAGCGCCCACCACAGAGGAAGACCGTGCACCGTCGCTCGCGCCGGAAGGATCGTCGTCGGCGAGCAGGGAGGCGGCGGCAGCCTCCGGAGCCGCCGTCGCTCCGCTGAATCGTCGCGCCACGAAAGGCGAGGTCATCGCTCGGAGCACGGCGGCGTAGTCCATGGAGAAGCGGACCGTGTCGCCGACGTGCACCGTGGCATCCCGGTCGGACAGCACGAGGTGGTCGCTGCTCGCTCCGAGCACCTCGAGCGAGGGTGGGCCGACGAGGCCCGAGGGCTCGATGTCCTGGCGACCGAGAGCCACGATGACCCGACGGCCTGATCGTGCCGGCGTCGGCGGGACGTCGGCGATTCCTCCAAAGGCGCCTCGGCGTCGGATCCCGCTTGGCTGCATCGGCTTGGTCGCCACCTCGATGACCTCGGCCGCGAGCGTGATCGCCTCATGGGCGAGTCCGTCGATGCGCGCGCCGCTGGTCGGATCGGTGCCGAGGAGGATCGATTCTCCGAGCCTGAGGTGGTTGACCCGCCCGAGGTGTGCTCCCGGTGCGAGCGCCCAGCCGAGGTTGGCGGAGTTCCCTCCCGAGACGAGCTCCAGCGTGATCGAGAACTCGGCCTCGATCGCCTCTGCGAGCCCAGAGAGCACCCCCATGTTCGCGGCATCGGGCACCACGCCGCTCTGGCAGGCGAGGTTGGTCCCGATCCCGCGAAGGGTGAGCCCGGGCAGCGTCAGCACGAGCTCGACGATCGAGGGGAGCAGAAGCGGCATGATGCCCTCGCGCAAGTCGCCGAGCTCGACCATGAGGATGACGCCATGGTGCCGATCAAGGCGGCGTGCGGCAAGGGACAGGGCCTCGAGCACGGTGACCTCGGTGGCGAGGCTCAGGTCTGCGCTGGTCACCACGCGCTCGATCTGGCTTGGCATGGGCGAGCGGACGAGCAGGATCTCCGCCGCCGTCCCGCTGCGACGAAGGCGCTCGACGTTCTCGATCCGGGAGTCACCCAGCGAGCCGACGCCGGCCGCGAGCAGCTCGCGGGCGACCTCCGGCGCGCCGAGGGTCGCCTTGGTGACGCCGCAGACGGAGATGCCTCGCTCGCTGAGTCGCTCGACGAGGACCTTGGCGTTGTGATGGATCTTGTCGAGGTGGATCTCCAACCTCGGTCGGTTCACCTGGCCAGCGGTTCGGCGATCGACGAGAGCGCAGGGAAGGCCGCCAGCACCATCCCGACGAGCTCCTCGACGGGCCGGGAGAGGGCATCGGTGCACGGGATGTCGAGCTCGAGCTGATAGAGGGTGATCGCCGCCGTGACCTCAGCGTCGCTCATCTGCTCATGGTTGAGGGTGAGGCCGATCACCGTGGTGTCGGCGAACGTCTCGATCAGGTTGATCTCGCTGAGCGGATCGGGGACGGGGATCTCCGGGAAGTCGCCGAGGAACCGTCGCGCTGGGGCGTGCTGAAGGATGACCCCGTTCGGTCGGGCGCCTCGGAGGATGAACGTCGAGCTGAGGTAGGCGGGATGGCTGAGCGCGCCCTGGCCCTCGATGATGATCACGTCGGGCTGTTCGGCGGCAAAGGCCTCGACGACCACGGCCTCGACCTCGCCAGAGCAGAACTGGCAGGGGATGGCGTCGAGGGCCACGCCGTAGCGGGCACCCTGGATGAGCCCTGTCTGCCCGGTGCTCACCATCACCGCATTGACGCCGCGGCCTCGAAGGGCGGAGGTCAGGATCGTGGCCGTCGTTCGCTTGCCGACCGCGCCATCGGTCCCGAGGACGGCGATCCGAGGGCAGGTGACGTCGAAGATGGATCCGGTGAACATGTGGAGGTCCCGCTTGTCGCGGGGGCGACGGACGTCCACGATGGTGACGTCGTTGGAGGCGGCCGTGGCGGCGAACTCCGGATCCTCGTTGAGGAACTCGTGGAGGCCGTTGACGATGCCGATGCCTTGCGCCATGGCGTCGAGGAGCACCTGGCGCTCGAGCGGCGACAACATGCCGCTCAGGGGGGCCATGCCGAAGATCACGACGTCGGGAGCCATGCCGGCCTCGCTGATGGCACTGGCAAGGTCAGCGACGATGGGGATCCCGGCGCGCGTGCCATCGAGCACCGCTCCGGCGTCCTGGCCGGCGAGCCTCCGGTCGATGACGGAGAGGATGCGATAGCGCTCCGAGTGTCGGACGAGCCCGTTGGCGGTCTTGCCGTCGGCGGCACCGAAGTTCCCTTCGCAGTAGATGACCGCTGTGGGCCGCAGGTCCTCGGTCCGAGGGCGCGACGATGGCGAGACTTCCGATGGGGTGCTGGACATGGTTCTCCTCGAGACGAGCTCAGAGGAGGCGACAGACTGGGTCCGGCCCACCAGGGTCAGACGTTCGTCAGGAGTTCCCCGCTCAGCGTGAACGGCCCACCCTACCCGAGCGACCGATCATCAGGCTCGTCGCCTCCCGCTCCGGAGTACGTTGACCCTGGGCGATGCACGACCGTCCTGACGGTGCGGACCGTCAGGCGTGCGGCGGACCGGAGGTGGAGGATGGACGAGAGTCGCGAACGGGGGGCGCCACTGGCTCTCGCAGCGCGGGGTCGGGAGCAGCTCGCGTCGCTGCTTCCAGAGCTGCTGCTCGCTGGCCACCTGATCGATCGAGCGGGCATGCCGCACGTGATCGCCGCCTTCGGCCCCGACGTCATGCGCGACGTGGCGATCGACGAGTGGAAGGGTGCGAGCCCGGTCTACTCGAAGCGGATGCAACGAGCGCTCCGGTTCGAGGGCGACACCGTCGAGACGATCTTCAAGAACATCCAGATCGACATCGGGGCGCCCCCGCAGTTCCTCGACTTCCGCTTTGCGCTCATCGACGATCACCATGGCGAGTTCTGGCTCGACCACTGCGGTGCACTCATGGACGTCGAGCCCATGGGCGAGGAGTACGTCGTCGCCATGTGCCACGAGATCGAGGATCCAACCTTCGATGCGACCGCCACAGCCTCGAACCCGAGGGCGCGGGTGCGACCGATCCATCGCCCCCCTCGGGTGCCCGTCGACCGCAGCCCACACTGCGCCTGGTCCGTCACCATCGATGCGGCCCACCCGGCCCTGCCGGTGCCCGCCGAGGCGATCGCCATCGGGGCCACCCGGGCCGCCCAGCTCGAGCTCGATCCCATCGATCCGGAGTCGCCAGGCCTCTGCGACTATGCCGGCCCGCTGCTCTCCGATCTGTGCTTCGCGGACTGGTCCGCCTCGGCGCTGCGACGCACGGCCGAGGAGGTCTGCCTCCAGGGCCACCTGCTCGCGCTGTCCTTCGCGGCGGCGACAGCTCGTCGCTCTGGGTCCGTGGGGCAGGCCCGGGAGATCCTCCGGCACCAGTTCACCGGGGTCGCAGGGGTCGCTGCCAAGCGCATCGTCCGTCACCTCGACCTATCCGATGGCCTCGCCGCTGCTGCAGAGGTCCTCGCCTGGAGCCCCGGGCTGCTCCCGTCGAGCTACACCGGGTGCTCGATCGTCCTGGGCGAGCGGCTCGAGGTCCGTGTGGACCGGTCGGCGCCCGCCTTCGCCGATCGAGCATGGCCGTCGCTGCTCGAGGAGGGTCGGCTCGAGCCGCTCGACGCCATCGTCCATGCCGTGAACCCGCGGCTGCGGTGCGAGGTGCGCTCGTCGTCCGACGACGAGCTGGTGGTCGAGGTCGTCATGGGAGAGGTGGCCGCCCCGACGAGCGATGACGTGGTGCTCACCGAGTTCAGCACCGGGGCGGACTTCACCTTCGCCCAGCGGTCGACGCCGGTCGAGATCCGCGCCGGTCGCTAGGGCGTCGCGGCATCGCTGGCGGCGCCCATCACCTTGGCGATGTCGAACATGATGAAGAGCCCCTGGCCCTCGACGAGGACCTCGCCCTCGACGGTCATCTCTGCGCTGACGCTGAGCTTGCGCCCGTCGCGCTCGGTGACCCTGGCCCGGACCTCGAGCGGGGTGTTGAGCGGGGTCGGTGCGCGATACGAGACGGTGATCCAGCCGGTGAACGCCGGAGTCGGCGCTGTGGCGAGGCCCATGGTGTGGTCGAAGATGGCCGAGACGATCCCTCCATGAGCTCGATCCGGGGCACCTTCGAACGCGGGGCCAAGCTCGACCCGACAGATGGCCTCGTCGCCATCGCGGAAGAAGGAGGCCGCCACGCCCATGGGGTTGGCGAACCCTGAGATCACGCAGTCGGGGAGGGCCGGCAGCGGGCGTCCCTCGCTGACGAGCATCGGAAGGTCCTCGAGCACGGGGCGGTCCGGGTGGAAGAAGCCGTGGAGTCGATCGGGACCCTGTGTGATCACCGCCGTGATCTGTGCGACCTGTCGGCTGAGGGCGACGAACACCTCGTCGTCGACCTGGTGCTCGACCATGGCGTGGCCCAAGTCTCGCAGCGCCGCGGCCGCCGCGATCCGGGCCGACGAGGTGGTGGGGATGGCCGGATCAGTGCTCTGGCTGCTCATGGCGCACCTCGAGGATCGTGAGGGACCGTTCCGGTGCTCCGCGTGCGCCGTTCAGCTGCCGGCGGCGTCGCTGATCGCCGACCGGATGGCGAGCACTCGGCGAGCCTCATCGACGTGCAGGTTCTCGATCATCCGCCCGTCCACCGTCACCACGCCGCGCCCCTCTGCCTCCGCCTCCTCGAAGGCGGCGATGATCCGCTCGGCGAGCTCGACCTCCGCCGGCTCTGGGGAGAAGGCTTCGTTGCAGGGCTCCACCTGGCTCGGGTGGATGAGCGTCTTGCCATCGAAGCCCATCTGGCGCCCGACCTGGCACTCGGCGAGGAAGCCCGCCTCGTCCTTGATGTCGTTGAAGACGCCGTCGAGGATGACCTTGTCGGCGGCGCGGGCGGCGAGCAGGCTCAGGTAGAGGCCGCCCATGAGCGGCTGTCGGCTGGGGACCCGCTGCGCGTGGAGCTCCTTGGCGAGGTCGTTCGTGCCCATCGCGAGGACGGCGAGCCGCTCGGAGGCGGAGCAGATCTCCTCGGCGTGCAGCATGGCCACGGGGGTCTCGAGCATGGCCCAGATCTTCGTGCGGTCGGGGGCGCCGTGCCGCTCGAGCGCGGCCTCGATGGCGGCGACGTCGGCCACGGAGTTGACCTTGGGGATCACGATGCCGTCCGGGCCTGCTGCCGAGATCGCGGCAAGGTCATCGTCGTGCCACGGCGTGCCGATGCCGTTGGCCCGGATGGTGATCTCGCGGCTCCCGTAGCCGCCTCCAGCGAACATCGAGCAGGCCCGATCGCGGGCTTCGGCCTTGGCATCGGGCGCCACGGCGTCCTCGAGGTCGAAGATGAGCGCATCAGCGGCGATGTCCTTGGCCTTCTCGAGGGCGCGCTCGTTGGCGGCGGGCATGTAGAGGACGCTCCGGCGAGGGCGCAGGTTCGAGGTGCTCATGGTCATCCCTCCAGGGTGATGGTCGAGTAGAGCTCGGCGAGCTCGGGGTCGCGGGCGGCGAGCTCCTCGGCGAGCTCGATCATGACGCGGCACTGCTTGACGGAGGCGTCATCCTCCATCTTGCCGTCGAGCATGACCGCTCCCGTCCCATCGCCCATGGCGGCGATCACGCGCCGCGCATGGCGGACGTCGTCGATCGCTGGGGAGAAGACCCGGCGTGCGATGTCGATCTGGGTGGGGTGGAGCGACCATGCCCCCACGCACCCGAGCAGGTAGGCGTTGCGAAACTGGTCCTCGCAGGCGACCGTGTCAGCGATGTCGCCGAACGGGCCATAGAAGGCGAAGATGCCGTTGGCCTGGCAGGCGTCGACCATGCGAGCGATCGTGTAGTGCCAGAGGTCCTGCTGGAAGATCGCTCGTGCGCCGTTGATGTCACCGTCGGTGGGGTCCTGGCGGACGAGGTAGTCCGGGTGGCCGCCGCCGACCCGGGTCGTCTTCATGCGCCGGTTGGCGGCGAGGTCGGCCGGTCCGAGCGAGAGGCCCTGCATCCGTGGGGACGCGGCGCAGATCTCCTCGACGTTGGCCACGCCGCGAGCCGTCTCGAGGATCGCGTGGAGGAGGATGGGTCGTTCGATGCCGGCCTTCGCCTCGAGCTGGGCGACCAGCCGGTCGACGTAGTGGATGTCCTCGGCGCCCTCCACCTTGGGGATCATGATGACGTCGAGCGCGTGGCCGACCTCGGTGACGGCGGTGGTGAGGTCATCGAGGCCCCAGGGCGAGTCGAGCGAGTTGACCCTCGTCCAGAACTGGGTGGCTCCGAAGTCGACCGTTCGGCCGACCTCGACCAGCCCCGCGCGAGCAGCCTCCTTGTCGGTGGCGGGAACTCCGTCCTCGAGGTTGGCGAGCAGCACGTCGACCTTCGGGGCGAGCTCCGGAAGCTTGGCCACCATCTTCGGGTTGGACGAGGGGAAGAAGTGGATCATCCGCGAGGGTCGGAACGGGATCTCCCGCAGCGGCTCGGGAGCGCCCACGGCCAAGGGGCGGAAGAAGTCTTTCGGGGAGCGCACTGGACCTCCAAAGTCAGGGAACCCACACAATCTAGGAGGTCGCGCTGCAGCGAGGCGACGTCGGCGCCCGATCGGGCGAGGGCGTGCCCGGCGTTCCAGCGCGACGACGAGTCCGTCGGACCGGAGGAGGCAGAAGGACTGGTCGTGGTCGCCCGGTGCTCGCCCCTTGGACGGGGATAGTCTCCGGCGATGCTTCGACGGCACCTCGGGCTGCTCATAGGCCTCGTCTGCGCCGTGCTGGCCTCCGTCGCCGGGGTCCCGTCTCCGAGCAGCGCGACACCGGCGACGAAGGGCTCCACGGTGGCGCTGACGATGCCGTCGGCCTACGCGCCGCATGCTCGACCCGGTGCCACCGACGACTACCACTGCACCCTCATGGACCCGAGGGTGACCCGAGACGCCTTCGTGACCTCGAGCCAGTTCCTCCCGGGCTCCGCCGAAGTCCACCATGCGGCCCTCTTCCTCGTGCCGCCGTCGCTGACCGCAGCCGCACGGCGGGCGGACGTGGGCGGCCGAGGTTGGACCTGCTTCGGCGAGGCCTCGCTGCCGGGCGTCCCCTTCGCCACGATCCTCAAGGATCCGATGCTCAGCGAGTGGGCCCCGGGCCATGGAGCCGACCACTTCCCGTCGGGGACGGGTGTCTTCTTGCCGAGGGGGAGCATGGTGATCATGCAGGTGCACTACAACCTGCTGGTCGGGAAGCACCCGGTCCGCAATCGGCTGGTCCTCCACACCGTCCCGGCGAGCACCCCGCTGCAACCACTCGCCCTCAGCATCGTGCTCGCCCCACCGGACATCCCGTGCCCCGCAGGGATCACGGGACCGCTGTGCGCTCGTGCCGCGTCGCTGGCTGACCAGGGCCATCGGTTCGGCCGCCATGCCGTCCAGATCGTCGACTCGATCGAGGCCGCCTGCCGGCACGATGCGGCGGCGGCGATCGGCAGCACGACGACGTCGTGCACGTGGCCGATCGGCTCGTCGGGCTACATCGTCCGGACCCAGGCGCACATGCACCTCCTCGGCCGGAGCCTCCGCCTCACCCTGGACGCCGGCACCCCGGCTGCCCGGACCGTCCTCGACGTGCCGGCGTACAACTTCGACGACCAGCGGGGCTACAACCTGCGTGCCCCGATCAGGGTCCGGTCGGGGGACACCCTGACGGTGACGTGCACCTTCGACCCGACGCTGGCCCAGAAGCTGCCGATGCTGCGCAGCGCACCGCCGCACTTCGTCACCTGGGGAGACGGCTCCACCGATGAGATGTGCATCGGCCTGGCCTATGAGGTGAAGCACCTGCCGATGGCCGATCGCCGAACCTAGGCGGGATCGCCCGCCGACTGGCGGTCAGCCTGCGCTGCCACCCATGCGCACCGCCATGTCGGCGGGGAGGCCGTGGGGCAAGGTGCGCTCGTTGAGGAGCCGCTGCGTCCGGTCGAGCGTGGGGTGGGCGTCCACCAGCCGCTTGACGATCCGATTGGTCCCTGGCGAGTTGGCAACGATCTCGGCGGAGAGCGCTGCCACGGCGGCCTCGAGCGCGTCGTCTGGGGTGCAGTGGTCGACCAGACCGATCTCGAGCGCCTCGCTG
>Ga0007854_10002764_pt1 | contig 10806 bp, 11 predicted proteins | sample CryBogCBH12Aug08_FD_60382 | JGI IMG/M metagenome (GOLD analysis project Ga0007854, IMG submission 60382) | Freshwater microbial communities from Crystal Bog, Wisconsin, USA - CBH12Aug08 | ecosystem: Environmental > Aquatic > Freshwater > Lake | place: Crystal Bog, Wisconsin, USA | collected... | reverse complement strand
TTAATTTCTTAAGATATTGAAGGATATTGAGGGCTCCCGCAGAGGGCTCTGTCGGCTGACGGGAAGATGTGCCGTGTTTTTTATTAGCTGCCGACCCTTTAAAAGGCGTTAATAAGACAGCGGTGGCCATGGTGACGGCAATGGACACATTGAAAAGCCTTTTACCCGTCTTAAAATAGGCATCACCGATCTGCGCTTTATCCTCTGTAACGCTAAACACCTTTTTTGCGTCCAAACTGGTCATCGCATTATTGGAATTCAGCGATCTTAGATCCATCCCTCCTGAGAAATATTTCCTGGGGATCTCTTCCCGGGTCATGGGGTCAACATCTTCCTTGATGTAATTATAGACACCTTTTTTAAATGCCCGGAGGTAACGCTGATAGATCGCTTCGACATCATTACCGGCCGTTTCTCCAGGCTTAGGCTGGATCAGCGATGAAGAATACCCGATCCCGGCGGTCTTGTTCTGATCAGCGTAGACTTGTTCAAGAATACTGTTCTTGATCTTGCTCTTATACCAGGCCGCCAGGATCAAGCTGTTATACGCCTGACGCAGCGTACTGAAACTCTTATTCTCATTAACTTCCCGGGTCAATTCTGGCAGCACGATCTCACGTACGATCCGGTTGCCGAGTTGACTGGTATTCTGCGCCGGGGACTGAATGCCTTCATGTTTGGCCAGGGAGAGATAATCCTGCTCGAGCATGACCTTTAATCGGCTAGTCACCACATAGGCTGTCCCCGCTTTTGCATTCTCAAACACAACCGCTTTTTCAGGAACGATCCATACCTTGTTAAATGTATTTACGGGGATATCGGTTGTCCCGTAATGTCTGGCCGCTTCTTCATAGATCCGCTTCCAGAACTTCTTTCCGGTATTACCTTCCGGATAGATCAAACTGGCGGTGATCTGTTTGAGCATATAATCTTCGGCCAAAAGGTCGCGGCCCATTTCAGTGAGGCCAAAACCTTGCGGAATGATGCGGTCCTTTTCATAAGGCGAGAGATTGACCCATAGATCTTTCTCGGGAATAGTCAAACCGGCCAGGAAATATTTAATGAGACGCTTAGCATCCTGCTGTACGGAATAGGCCGAAGCCCCTCCATGCAAAGATGCATCATCATTTCCGAGGTCAAGGATAAATTCAAAACTGAACGGATCGTTAGCATGGACCTTGATCCCTTTAAGCATCGCAGGCTCAACCGGCGGACTTAACCTGACCATCGCTCCGGGAGCAGGAAGCATAAATTCCTGCGCTTGAACAAATGGAACAGGCCCAAAGGTATTCACTAAGAAGGATAGGAGGACAAAGATGTGGGCAAATGGGGTTCGCGCCATACTGTTTAAAGTATGTCCTATATATAGAAGAAAACAAGGGCCGGGAGAGGCTTTTGGGGAAACGCTTTCTGCCTGAATTATCGTCGGGTAGGAATAATGCGAACGTTAAATCAAATAGAATGTTTATTAATTAAACACCGGAGAGCCAAAAAATATAATTTATTTAAAGACTTCTTTCAATAAATCCGTGACTCTCGCAGCCGGTTGAGTCCTTATCTTTGTTTCTTCCTGCCCCAAGATCAAAAAAAGCCCGTTTAAAGCTTTATCAAGCACATATTGTTCGACATCCGGAGCCGGAAATTTTGAAGAAAACGGCAATGAACGGTACTTGGCTACCATAGCATTGTATTTACTCGTCACATCATACCGACTCAAGGATTTCTTAACAAAAGGCAAAAACGCATCACGAAGCTGTTGTGAAGTTTTATTTTTAAGGAATTCCGTAGCCGATGTATTGCCCCCGTTGTAAATCTTCGTGACATCATCAAAAGTCATCCCCACGATTGAATTGACAAAAATATCCCTTGCCTGAGGAGCCGCGGATTCAGCGGCGCGGTTCATGCTTAAAACAAAATCATCAACCTTGCTCCCCTGCCCCAGGGCCCGCAGTCCTTTGTCCAGCATCTGAAGCTTATCCGGCAACGGGATCTTAATGGCCTCGTTCTTCATGAAACCGTCCGTCTGACCTGTTAATTTAACCGCATTGTCAATCCCGACCTTGAGAGCCTCCTTAAGTCCTTCACCAATTTTGGTCTGGCTTAGAGGAGTTTGCTTTAAAGCACCAAGGTTTGTGTTCTTTAAATTATTCAACTGATCCTGCATCCAGCCGGCAAAGGTTTCGTGGCTGTAAAAGATCTGACTTAAAAGGATCATTCCTATGATTATTAAATTTTTCATTTATACTCCCTTTCTATAAAACGAACTAATTTGTTATCACAATACCAAATGGCGAACAGCTTCAGGGAACCAGCCGCTTTGCCACTGATGGACTCTCTTAATAGCGTTATCATAAATATGGGGAATTTTTAGCAACGCCATCAATTGATGGGTCGCTTTTACCTGATCTTCACAGATCCCATACCCCATTAAGATCAATCTCGCCGGTTGAGCCTTTAATAAATCCGCTTTTTGTCTTAAAAGGTTAGGCAAATAAAAATTCTCTCTAAAATTCTTATTACTTCCAAATACCGCTTCCGTCCCCGCTTCCGGGACTGCTGTTATATCGTCATATAATAAAGGCGCATCCCAGGCCGCCGCTTTACCAAAAACATTCAGATTGCGCAAAAGAACGGTCAACGCTCCGCAACCTGATTTACTCAAACCGAGCAGCAAGCGTCCGGACGGATCTTTGACAGTGGGAAAGTTCTTATCCACAAAAGGAACAACAAACTTTACCAGGAAGCTCTCCTGACGGATCTTGAGATCATTCGGATTATCTCCATACCAGGGCATTTTCTCAAACGTCGGATAAACACAGATCAGATCATACTTATTATGCACATTGTATTTGACGGCTTCTAATATCCCGCTATTCCACCAAAAGTCCATCTGATGCGGAACTGTAGGCAAAATATATAAAACCTTATAGGACTTTCCTGTTTTCATATGCTCCGGCAAAAGAACTCTAATATCGGTTGTGCCGTTTTGAAATTCAGACCTTATCTTAAAGATTTTTATCTGCTTTTCCTGGGAGGTGGGACCTATGATGGCCTTCCATAGGCCGGACGGTGTAGTCACCGTCAAGACTGTTGCCGCCAAGAAATATAAAATGCATATTTCAAGAATAATAATGATCAGCCGTATCGGAGTAAAATTCTTCATCAAGTTCACTCTTCTTAAACCTTTGGGCACCCCCAGGGGGACACTTTAACTGACATATTGTTCCGCATCAGCCTCAAATCTCTTTTTACATCGATAACAACACAGCTTGTATTGTTTACCTTTATATGTAACAACAATTTTAGGATTAGCGCTCAATCCGCATACCGCACATCTTTCATCTGCCATAATCCCTCCTGCTACTTCATCACGCTTTTGAAGTTCAAACGCCGCTTCACACTTTTAACAATTTCGCGATCAGCTTTTGCAGAGGTTCGATGTGAATCTTCTTTTTTGAACTGATCCAAAAGATATCGGCAGCATCGGCCGCCAACTGCCCGGTAATTTCCTGCTTTCTCACATCAAGCTTTGAAGGCCCCACCTTGTCGATCTTGTTGACAATGATATGAAAAGGGAAATCCTTATGTTTAAGCCAGCGGATCATCAAAACATCCAGCTTCGTCGGCCCTGCCACCGCATCTAGAACAACAAATACCATGCAGAGATTATCCCTGCAGGTTAAATAATCTTCTATCATCGGCCCGAATTCTGCCTTACCGGATTTTGAACCAACCGCATATCCATAGCCGGGAAGATCGACTATCCAGCGATATGGTTTGACCTCATAGACATTAATAGTCCTGGTCTTTCCGGGAACCTGCGACACGCGCGCCATGTTCTTCTTTTGGCATAAGGCATTAATGAGGGAACTTTTTCCGACGTTAGACCTGCCTAAAAAAGTCACTTCAGCGTCACTCTCTGTGAGCTTCCGCGTTTCTGTTTCCGTCATTAAATGTTTGGTTTCGCGTAACATCTTCTTAACTTAAGCCCTCCATTGATGCGATCGTTCTTGTGCCGCCATTAACCATTTCGAGGATTCACCTTAGCTTCCTTTTTCGGGAGAGGCTTACATTGAACCCATTCTGCCCGCACCTTTACCGGAGGCTTCTCCATTTTGCCGCGGTTACGGATAATAAGGCCGTCAAGAAAACGTCTTAAGATCTGGTCCCCGCAGGCCATAAAGTTTGGATGATCTTCTTTGCGAAAAATAGCGGATAATTCTGAGGGCGTCGTTTCGAATTCGGCTAATTTGAGAATATCGATAATGTCGGTGTCCTTTAACTTAAGCGCTACCCGAAGTTTTTTCATAATATCATTATTATTGATCATTGATCGGCTCCAAAATAGTTGTGACCTAACCCAGTACATGTTTTATAAAGATTATAGTCTACACCAATTGCTTTACCTACTAAATAAAAACACCCCTCGTAATCTCTCAATCACAAGGGGTTTAGATTTAGCGCATCTCCACCAGTGGCGGGCGCCGTTTAAGCGCCAATTGCCCCTTGCTAAACCGGCTTAATGAACATGAAATAACTTGCTTTTAGCCCAAAGTGAAGCTAGTTTAAATTTATGGAAAGACTCCTTAACCCTATTACCTTAGTCTTAGTTGGCCTCATTATCGCTTTCACTAATCTCCTGCCTCAAATCTCATTAACACATGATGTAGCTTTTTTTATTATCTTACCCCCTATTTTATTCCAAGGAGGAATGCACCTTAACGCAGCATTCCTCAAACAGGACTGGAAATCCATCATGCTTTTAGCAGTTCCGGGCGTTGTTATCTCAGCCTTAGTTGTCGGCTATCCCCTGTCTTACTTCTGGCATATTCCGTTAAACTACGCACTATTATTTGGCGCTCTTATTTCTCCGACAGATCCCGTTTCTGTATTGGCGATCATGAAGAAAGTCAACTCTCCCGAACGTTTGCGAACAATCCTGGAAGCGGAAAGCTTATTTAATGACGGTACCGGCGTTGTTCTGTTTATAGTTTTTCTATCAATGATTCAAAACCACCAACCGCTGAATCTAGGTCGCGCACTTTTTCAATTCCTGACAGTTACCGGAGGCGGCATTTTAATAGGCGGCTTATGCGGATATTTAATAGATCGTCTTCTCAAAACGATCAACAACAAGCTCTTGGGCATTGCCCTGACCGCTGCTTTAGCTTTTGGCACACCGCTTATTGCAGAATCCTTACACTTATCAGGAATTATTGCAGTTGTTGCGGCAGGAATACTGATAGGCGCCGATCAATTGTCCTACATGAGCTCAAGCAACAAAGAGCGTATTAAATCTTTTTGGAATGTCCTGGACCTTATCATGAATACCATTATTTTCTTATTGATCGGGCTTCAACTTCAGGTCATTGGAAAGAATAATTTTTCTGAATTCAAGGGCCTTATTTTAATAGGGATTGTTTCCGTCTTAATATCACGGATCCTGATTGTTTACCCAATAATTTCAATTTGTAACAAGTTTTCAAAACCCATGATACCATTGGCATGGAATCATATTCTCTTTTGGGGAGGTCTTAGAGGCACTATCCCTATCATATTAATGCTCCAATTGCCGGAATTTCAACACCGTCAACTTTTCTTAGCGGCAACCTTCAGCATTGTTTTATTCAGCATCATCATTCAAGGATTGTCAATTGAGCCGCTCTTGAAAAAACTTAATATCAACAGCTAATTTTCTAATAACCAGGCAGTATTATAACCTTTAGTTTAAATGAGCGTTGAGCCTAATTTTGGCCGCATTGACTACTTCCTGATATGAAAAAGTGTAAATTTTATCTCCATTGGGGCCAAGCTTTTCTTGAGTGAGCGGAAAAACACAGAGCGTTTCTATAAGGACCGATTGATAAACAGTCCTTAATCCATCCTCCCTTATTAACCCCTCTTTGATGAGACCATCTTTCCTTGCCGACAAAAACTCTAACATTTGTTGATGCCTAATGAAATGCGCCATAAATACCTCATCTGAATACCTTCCCTGAAATATCTTAAAGAGCAAAATAAGATTGTCCATGCTTCCTATTCCAGTTTCTATATGAATGCCAGGGGACTTATTAGCGCCTTTTTGTTTGGCCCTCAGCCTGTGAAACTCTGCTTCTACCCAATTAAATTCTTCCTTTGACCAAGGAATCAGGCCCTTATAGGCCGGATCCATGTCCGGTTTTTCGTCCCTTCGTTTTTTATTCATCACATTTTCCTCAAATGCCTTCCACAGGATGAAGGCGATACCAATAATTTAACTTTTTCTTTCTTACTTTTGCACCGTTCTTTTTATAATTATCTAATTGAAGAACATAATACCAGAATTCTTCTTCCGAAAGATCTGTTTTCATCTCATTGAACAGCACGCAGGTCAGCACCACTTCCCTTTTGATACCCGGCGTACGGTGGTCAAAAGACAGATACCAAGGGCTATTATAATCATTCAAATCCAGCTCTAACTTGGTGTAAAAACAGTGATACAGATACTTGCGGACATAATCCCAAATTCCATGGACAGCCGCAGACCCCAGATTTTCACACTGCGTGCGATCACGTATAATGCCGCATTGAACGCAATACCTTGATCTTTTAAACCTGACCGGCTTTCCGCAAATACGGCATTCCCTGACCGGTCTGCCCTGAACCGGCTCTTTTTGGAACAACATTCTTGTGTAGGGCCGTTTCCAATACTTAAGTTCTATTTTCTTGATGGGTGTAGCGTATTTCCTGTAATTGGCCAGCTGGTCTATCATGCACCAAAATTCATCCTCGGAAAGGTCTGATTTCATGTCATTCAACAACGATGATGTGATCACGACTTTGCGGTTATCGCCCGGTATCCAATGGTCAAAAACCAGATACCAAGGACTATGGGGATCACGCAGGTCAAGCAGTATGCCTGTGTAATAACATCTATAGCCGTTCTTGCGGACGTAGTCCCAAATCGCCTCCCTAGCCTTATCTGGAATATTTTTATTTGTACAAAACATGCGATAACTTAAAACGGCGCAATTCCAGCAATATTGAGATTTAGAGCTCCATACCGGCTTGCCGCAGATGCGGCATTTCTTTCCCTTGTGCGTATGGGCGAGGCCGTTGTCATATAAAGCAACGGCCTTATTAAACTCAATTTGGATCTTTAATCTTTCTGACATACACTCAAAGATGCTTTGCTTTTAAAGATTAAGTACTAAAGGATAACTTCAAATCTATCCACGCTTGATCTTTCTCGATGCAACAGCTTTGCCTGCTTTTAAATCAGCTTAAAAACCCGCCGCTTTACACTTACTGGCCTGGTGGGGCTTGTTTAGATACCAATAAGATATCAACCCCTCATGACCTTGCCCCTAAATTAAACCACTTGCTCGTAGCATTCCTGGGAGCTTTTGTTTAAGTTCTCCTGTTCTCATTGCCTAAAAAACTCTTCAGGCGTTTTATAATCCAATGAGCTGTGCGGCCTGAAGGTATTATACTCAATTCGCCACTCTTCGATCTTATTTATTGCTTCTTGAATGTCAGAGAAATAATTCTCATTCAAGCATTCATCCCGAAACTTCCCATGGAACGATTCAACATAAGCGTTCTCAACAGGCTTACCCGTACGGATAAAGTCCAGTTTAACTTTATTGCGATAAGCCCATTCGTCCAAGACCTTGGAAATAAACTCCGGACCGTTATCAACCCGTATCGAATCCGGAAGACCTTTAAGATATACTAAACGCTCAAGTATTCTCACTGTACTTAAACCAGGCAATGATGTGTCCGCTTCGACAGTCATGCACTCACGGGTATATGTATCAACGATAGATAATGTCCTGAATTTACGGCCACACCATAGTGAATCTTGTATAAAATCCATCGCCCAACGTTCATTAGGGCGACTTGCTGCTGGTAAAGCAACTCGTACAACGGCTGCAAACTTCTTGCGACGCCTAATTTTCAAAGTTAATCCTTCCCGACGGTAAATTCTTTCGGTTCTTTTATGATTGACCATAAAACCTTCCCGCCGTATAAGCACATGCAGTCTGGGATGGCCATAACGCCTATGCCTCTCAGCCAATGCTTTGAGACGCACTTCAAGCCTGTCGTTAAGCTCATCAGGCTTAGGCGTATAATGCATGACCGTCCGTGACACTGTCGCCAGACTGCAGGCCCGCCGTTGTGAAAGGCCATAATGTTCAATCATAAATAACGCCACTTCCTTTTTCACTTTGGGCCTTAGAATTTCTTTGACAGCACATCCTTCAAGGCCCGATTGTCCAAAGACAAATCAGCCACAATTTGCTTGAGCTTGCTGTTCTCTGCCTCAAGCGCCTTCATTTTACGCAAGTCGGATACTTCAAGACCAGAATATTTGGCCTTCCATTTATAAAAAGTGGCATCCGATATTCTATGTTGCCGGCAAATATTACCCATTTTGGTCCCGGCTTCGGCATCTTTTAATACTGCGATGATCTGTTCTTCTGTGAATCTTTTGCGCATGTTCGCCTCCTGGTTACGGTTAGTTTAACCCAGGATACTCTACATGCAAATGGCTTTATTTAACGGGGAATGGTCAATAGCTGGCCGGAAGTTTCACTGACGTATAAAGCAAGTTGCTAATTTCTTGTTATGGTTATTTAAGGTAACGAATTAAATGCTTTTTTGATAAGCTTGTTTTATTAAAGAAATAACATAGTCAAGTTTTTTGTCACTGGAAAGATGTATTTCATAATCCCCATTACCCCAGTGTCCTATGTGAGAAACATCCCTTGATAGTTTTTGTGGATCTATGAGAGTTCCTTTTTTTAAATTTAAAACCAATATAATCTTAGATTTCTGGAGTATAACATCCAAAAAATTCGAGCTTCTAATAAAGCCAATGTAAATCGTTTTTGGCCTAATACTGATATCTCCGCCTAAATCTAGTACTGTTTTCTTTAGCTTTTCATACAAAGTAATTATTTTCTCTGGGATTCTATTTAAATGATCATCTTCTGTAATTTTTTTGACTTCTTTTGTCACTTTTTCAAAAGAAGAATTTTTCTTAGAGACAGTCTTTATTGATTCAGCGCTTTGTGTAGGAATTAATTCATTTAAAGATATGGAGTTATCTTGAAATTGTTTAATTTCCCACAACTCCATTGGTAAATCTTTAAAATTAGTTGATTGTTTCTGATAAGTAGTAAATGAGGGGGATATAAAAATGACTTTAGATTGTGACCAGTCAACAGAATCTTTTTTTATATAGGAGTTATTTCTTTCATTATATTCTAGGATAAAATCAGCTTTATTATTAAGTAATAAAGCTAAATAAGAAAACCCTTGGTCAATTACAGAGAAATTTTTGTTTAGTTTATATTCAATAATTACAAATGATTGTGTTAATTGATCGAAAGCCAATGTATCCACTCTTAACCCATGTAATTGAAATTCTGATCGAACATATTGAAGGTGGTATAATAAATCTATATTCTTTTCAATTAATTCTTGAATTTGACTTTCTGAATTAAAGTATTTTTCTGATGTTTTCTTAAAACTGCCTTTATTGAATGAATAATATGACATTTCATTATTCCTTAATTAAATAACCCAAATTTTATTAGCTAATTCAGCGAGTTGACGACCTCTTTTATTAATAGTTTCATTTGGTTTCAATGTAAAATCGTTCTCTAGCAAACATAAATCTTTATTAAGTTTAAAAACTGATTTATCAAACGATTTAGCACACTTCTCTTTCATCGCGTCGTTTGATAAAGATTGGTTCTCACCACCATTAAGAAGAGTTAAATTCCCAATTTTATGAACATATGATTCAATGTCTTTTTTGGAAAGATTCCATTTAGTAGGATCTTGAGGTAAAATATGTTCAATAGAAGGTCCGTGCACTGTTATGCCAGGGGTACAATTAAGGAAAAGAGTTCCTAAAACATGTTTAATTAACTCATTGTCTCCGCCTACTACGTACTCTAAATCCATAGCAAAATTATGAACAAATACTTGGTCCTTATTTGCTACAATTTTTCTTAATACCTTTAATAAATCTAAAGACATTCTATCTTTTTCTTTCTTTTTAAACTCTTTAACAGTAACGCAGTAATCTGCGAAGTGATTTTCATATTCGGAAGGATTAATTGATAAAATTCTGACCTTAAAACAGAAACACCACAGGCTTTCTAAATCTTTAATAAACTGCTTTTCTGTATAAGTAGAATTATTCTCAATATATTTATTATAAAGCGCAAGCAAAACCTCATAGATTTGTTCAGAGTCTAAGAGTTTAAACCTTCCTATTATCTCACGAATCGATTCGCTCAATTTCTTATTAAGAGAGGCAGCGTTATCTTCAAAACGAAATGCAATATATGCTTCCGCATCAGCGCATAATTCACTTACAAATTGAATTACAGCTTTATTGTCTTTATTTTTTATTCGTTTCTCTTTTATGGAATCATATAAATCTTTTGTGGAAATATAGCCATCACGGGAAATCCAGTGGTGCCTTAAAAATTTTGTAAAAACTGAAGATGAAGATTTTTTCTCAAATTTTGCTTCAAGTTCATTCCATTTCTCCTCTAGACGTTCCCTATCAATTGATCCTTTCATTTTTTGCATAACTGAATTCTTTACAAGATCCGCAACTGATAGCCCTAGACCAGTAGCATTTAACCCCTCAAAGACTTGATAAGCATCACTATCTGAGGTACAAACAATGACAATAAAGATCAGATCATGTATTTTTTTTATGAGTTGTTTCAATTTCTCAATTTGCTTTGTGGAAGTTTTTTCATCCTTAATATATTGCCGGACCAAACTTTTTGTATTTCT
>Ga0007854_10002763_pt1 | contig 10806 bp, 10 predicted proteins | sample CryBogCBH12Aug08_FD_60382 | JGI IMG/M metagenome (GOLD analysis project Ga0007854, IMG submission 60382) | Freshwater microbial communities from Crystal Bog, Wisconsin, USA - CBH12Aug08 | ecosystem: Environmental > Aquatic > Freshwater > Lake | place: Crystal Bog, Wisconsin, USA | collected... | reverse complement strand
GTCGCCTCGGTGCAGGCGTGGCCGCTTAGCTTCCTCCGATAGGCCACACATACATGCGTAAGAAACTTGCGATCCTGTTCTTCACACTTTGGTTGATTGGCAGCGCCAGCGCTGCTGCACGATTGGATCCCCCTTGGCATCCATTGGTGTTTAACATGATTGAAAGCTGGGTTTCTGATGTTGAGAGCCCCGTGGTTACAGAAGTAAACCTGGATGCTGTACAACGGAACCGTAACCAGTTTGACCAAGACGAAGTAAAGCAAGAAGGCGGGTGGGTTGTTTACCGCTCGCCGGATGGAGGCTTCAAGCGTTACCGCGTGATCGAGCGCAAAGAGAATCACTTCAAGGTTGAGTATCAGGATAATGGTGGTGGGACACTGACCACAAGTTCACAAATCGGCTTTGCGCTTGAAAGGCGAGAGATTGTTGTGGACCGGAGGCCCAAGGTCATCAACATCCTCAGAGTGATTTCCTACTCTAAATGACGAGGTGGATCGGGAAGTCTCTTCACTTCACCTCTGGAAGAAGGCTTGAACACCGTGACAATTTCCTCACAGGCAATCAGTAGTTCAACCGCAAACCCGCGCCTGACCCTCCGCTCAAGCCGGAACCCGCCTGCATGGCCTTCCGTTCTCTCTCAACATCTTGCCAACTCGGCTCCGCTCGTCGCCTCGGTGAAGGCGGGGCCGGTTAGCTTCCTCCGATCAGGCGGTTTCGAAATGTCGACCCACAGCGAGCTCGCGAATGCGTTCCATGAGGGACGTCGCCACCCTGAAGAGATGCCTTTTGTCCTCAATGATGCGGTCGAGCTCCAAGACGGCCCGGATGCCGGGCTGAGAGGCTCCGTCATCTCCGCCTTCCGGGAGGAATCCGGGTGGTCCTACCGAGTCGAGCTTTCGACCGGCAGGGATGTTCAGGCCTCACCCAATGAGCTGCGACTGCTTGATAGCTGAATCCGGCCGGCCGTCAGCCGCCGCCCAACCGTCCCACGCCAAGGAGATCAGCATGATCAACCAGGTCTTCCTCACCCTTCCGGTCGCCGATCTCCAGAGGTCGATCACCTTCTTCGAGGCGCTCGGGTTTGTTCCCAACCCACAGTTCAGCGACGACACGGCGGCGTGCATCGTCATCAATAATGCGATCTCTGTCATGTTGGGGACCCACGCCAAGTTCCGAGAGTTCACGCCCAAGGCCGTCTGCGATACCAGCCAGGCCGTCGAGGTCCTGATCTCCCTCAGCTGTGAGAGCCGCGAGCAGGTAGACGACCTGGTCGCCAAGGCGCTTGCGGCGGGTGGTTCGACCTACGATCAGCCCGAGGATTTCGGTTTCATGTACACCCACAGCTTCGTCGACCCGGATGGTCATGGGTGGGGGCTGCTCCACATGGACTCCCAGCCCGCGCCTCAGTGATCGGCTGCTCCCAAGCACGGGGAGCTACCGGGCTGACCCCGCGCTCGGCCCGGCCCCGCCGCCAGCAGCCAAATCCTCGGGGTTCACGGCGGGCGTATCATCTGGAGCATGACCACCCCCTCGAAAGCCAAGGCCTCCACTCCGGGCAAGCGCGCAGCTAGGCCGCCAGCGGAGTCGGCTGAGGTCCCGTCCCTGCCATCCCTTCGCTTCCATTACGCCAAAGCACTCCACAAGCGGACCCTCGCCCTCCTCGACACGCTCGAAAAAGCCTCGGATCCCACGAAGCACAGCCATGAGCTGGCCGAGCTCGTCGAAGAGCTGATGGTCAGCGGGATGGACTACTACTTCATGAAGCCCCTCAAGGATGCGAACGCGGGGTTCATCCTTCAGAAATCGGCAACCCTGGGCATGGCTGGGACGCAGAAGGTCCTGGGCTCCGTCATCAAGAACATCATCGGCCGTATGGATGCGCCTCAGCTGCTTTCCGTTGGCGGCTCAATCCGCCACTTCATGCAATGAGAGAGCCCGGGCTCTCGGAACCCATCCCCCTGGACGGCGTGCTCCAGCACTCCGCGGATGACCCCGGCTGCCCCCCCAGCGACTGGACCGCGCCCCATCGGACCCCCGCGGGCCGGGAGACCTTTCTGGCGGTCCCTGGGGGAGCTTCGATCTGCTGCCGGGCCGCTCGAACACCCGACAACCTTAAGGCAGGTCACGATGCCCCCACGTGAGATCGCCAAGCTGCTGTTCACGACGGTCTATCCCCTGTACGTGCAGAAGGCCGAGCGCAAAGGCCGGACACGGGAGGAGGTGGACACCCTCATCTGCTGGCTGACGGGCTACACGCGCGAGCAGCTCGACCGCCACGCCATGGTCAGCATCGACTTCCAGGCCTTTTTCGACCAGGCCCCGGCCATCCACCCGAACAGCCATCTGATCAAGGGCCTTGTCTGTGGTGTTCGCGTGGAAGCCATTCAGGATCCCATCACCCAGAAGATCCGATATCTTGACAAGCTGATCGAGGAGCTCGCCCGGGGCAGACCGATGGACAAGATCCTGCGCTGATGGCGGTCGATGCAGCACCCAGTAGACGCCATCGCCCAGCCCCACTCGCCAGTCAGCTTGGAGTCGATCATGCGGATGACCGGTATTCCCTTCGGAACCACGGACTGGTCTCTCATCGAGCCCACCCTCCACAAGGGTGACGCCGGTCTGGCCACCTGGCGGACCTGCCACTTCGGAGCGATCCGGGTCCGGATGGTCGAGTACAGCCCTGGCTATGTCGCCGATCACTGGTGCACGAAGGGGCATGTCCTGCTCTGCCTCGAAGGAGAGCTGCACACCGAGCTCAAGGACGGGCGCACCTTCCTGCTGCGACCCGGGATGAACTATCAGGTGGCCGATGACGCCGAACCCCACCGGTCCTCCACCACGGTGGGTGCCAAGCTGTTCATCGTGGACTGAACATCCCCAGGCTGCCCGACAGGGATTTCCTCAAGATCACAGCTATTGGAGGCACCCCCATGAAGCGAGTCGTCGGAATCGGCGGAATCTTCTTCAAGGCCCGGGATCCCGAGGCGCTCCGGGCCTGGTACAAGGCGCACCTGGGGATCGACGTCCAGGACTGGGGCGGGACGGCCTTCCCCTGGAACCGACCGGACGGCATGACGGTCTGGTCCATCTCTCCGGAGTCAGCCGGGACCTTCGCGCCCAGCAAGGCGCCGTTCATGGTGAACTACGTGGTCGAGGACCTGCACGCGGTCCTCGCCGCCCTGCGCGCCGAGGGCTGTGACGTGGACGCCAAGGTCGACGAGTCGGACTTCGGGAAGTTCGGCTGGGTCATGGATCCCGAGGGGAACCGCGTAGAGCTCTGGCAACCGCCGGACTCTCCTTGATGAGATCTTCACCCCGAAGGTCCTCCAGGCGGATCAGGATCATCAAGATCAACAGCTGAGGGGCGCATCTCCACGCCAGACCCCCAGGCGCCGGACCCCCCGGCCACACTCCGCCCCCCGCTTCTGTTTCATACTCCGGAAGCGCAGCTTCCGGAGTCCCGTGCCCTCGACCCAGTCAGACGTCCTCATCCTCGGCGGCGGAATCTCCGGCCTGCTGGCGGCCTGGTACCTGCGCCGCGCTGGGCAGTCCGTGAGGGTCCGGGAGGCCGCGGCCACGGCAGGGGGCTGGGCCCAGACCCTGCCCTGGCCGGGACCCGCCGGGGAACCGGGCTGCCTGGAGCGCGGACCCCAGGGCCTGCGGCTGGGCCGGGGCAGCGCCCTGGCGCGGCTCTGCCGGGACCTGGAGCTGAGCTTCGAGCCCACGGGCCCCAAGGGGCCCCGCTGGCTCGGCAAGGGCGGGGCGCGGCGCCCCACCCCGGCCAGCCTGAAGGGCCTGCTGGCGGATCCGGACCTCGGCCTCGCCGGCAAGCTGCGCCTGCTGGGCGAGCCCTTGGTGGGCCGCGGCCCCGAGGACGAGGACCTGCACGGCTTCTTCGCCCGCCGCCTGGGGGCGGGCTTTGCCCGGGAGTGCCTGCCGGCTCTGCTGGCGGGCGTGCTGGCGGCGCCGCCGGAGCGCCTGGGCCTCGAGGCCCTGCCCCGCCTGCGGCGGCTGGAGGCCCGGGGCGGGCTGCTGCGGGGCGCCCTGCGCGAAGGTCCCGAGACCACCCGCCAGCTGCGAGGCGGCACCGGGGCCCTGACCCGGGCCCTGACAGAGCAGCTGAGCGGCACGGTGACCGGGCGCCCCGCGGAGTCCCTGGAGCCCCTGCCTGGCGGCCGCTGGCGGGTCCACGGGGGCGGACTGAGCCAGGACGCCAACACCGTCCTCCTGGCCCTGCCCCCCCCGGCGGCGGCCCGACTCCTGGCCCCGGTGGCTCCGGCCAGCGCCGAGGGACTCGCGGCCATCCCCATGCTGGACCTCCGGGTCTGGCACAGCCGCCACGCCCCGGTGCCCGGCTGGGAGCGGGGAATCGGCCTCCTGCTGCATCCACCGGAGGGGCGCGGGCTGCTGGGAGCGGTGTCCCTGCTGGCCGACGATCCCCGGGGCGTACCGGGCCTCCTGCAGCTGCGCACCTACCTGGGCGGGGCCTTCCCGGTGGCACCGGACCTGGCGGCCTGGCCCGGCGTGTTCCAGGAGCTGCGCCGCTGGCTGCCGGAGCTGGGCGAGGCCGTGCAGGTGCGCGAGGAGCCCTGCTCGGGCGCCTTCCCCCTGCTGGCGCCGGGGCACACGGCCCGCCTGGACCGGCTGCTGGAGGCCCTGCCGCCCGGCCTGCACTGGCTCGGCGCCGCCCGCTTCGGCCCCGGCCTGCCGGACCTCGCCGAGGGCATCGAGGCCTGGGCGAAGACCTTCCCGGCGCCCTGAGCGGCTGAGTTCCATTCCCCGAAAAAGGGTGAAAGGATTTTGCCACCAACACAAAGGCCACAAAGAAACTTAGCCCGATGTTCTTGCGCTGCGGCGCAGGCGCAGGTGGCATGTCGTGGCGCCTGGGTGACGATCTGTTTCCGGTGCTTAGCCAGGTTTCGGAGCCGGGACTTGGCGAAAACCAGAGTCGCCTTCCCCGGTAAAGCGCGATGAACCCTTTTTCTTTCTGTGAATCGGCCCCAGCTCTACTTCAGCGTGAACGCCACGGCCGCGCCTTTGGCTTGTCCGGTGCGCACCTGGAAGATCCGCTCGGGGTCGGCCTGGGCGTTGTCCAGGAGCCAGGCCAGGACGGCCTTGGCGCGGCGGTCCGCCAGCTGCGTCAGCTCCGCGGGCTCCGGCGCGAGGGTGCCCAGCAGGCGCTGCTCCAGCTCCGCGGGCGGCGGGGGCGGAGCCGCGGGGGCGTCCTTGGCGGGCGGGAAGGCCGACACGAAGGCCGCCCGGAGCCAGCGCTCACGCTCCGGCGGCGGCACCGGGCCCTCCTCCGCCAGCTTCAGCTCCCGGGCCCGGGTGCGCCGCAGCAGGGCCTCCAGGGCGGCGCGACGCAGAGCTGCGTCATCCTCCGCAGCCACGGCGCCCTCGGCCTCCAGGCGCAGCTCCGGCCGCTCCTGCAGGGCCTTGCCCAGCGCCTGCAGCCGGGCCGTGGCGGCGGGGTCGAGGCCGCTGGCGCCCGGCGCGAAGGCGACACTGCTGAGGTCCCCGGCGTCGCCCCCGAAGAGCTTCCCAATGAGCGTGAAGGGTGAGGTCGCGATCTTCCCCAGGAGGCCGAAGATGGCCTTCCAGACCAGCCTTCCGTACTTCACGTCAGGATCGTCCAGGCTGCCCCCGATGGGCAGGTCGAAGGCGATGGCGCCCTTGCGGTCCCGCAGGATGGCCAGGCCGAACTTCACGGGCAGGCCCGTGGCGTCGGGGCTGTCCACCTTGTCGCCCAGGTAGAACTGGTCGAGCTTGATGGCGTTCTCCGCCTGCAGGTTCCGGTGGTCGATGCGCAGCCGGGCGTCCACATCGAGCTTGCCCTTCTGCACGGTGTAGCCCAGATACTTGCCCGTGTAGGGTGTGAAGTCCGTGAGGTCCGCGCCCTGGATCTTCAGGGTCACGTCCGTGTCCAGGTCGTGCCGCAGGGGCATGGCGTGCCCGGTGATGGTGATGGGCGCGAGGCCCCCGGCCCGGCCGCGGAAGGAGACCTCGGAGGCGGCGTCGGGGCGGCTGGACAGACCCAGGTAGCTGCCCTCCAGGTCGCTCAGCAGCAGGGCGGCATTGGGCTGGAGGGAGCGGTCGATGAAGCTGAGCCGTCCGCCGCGGATGGCCACCTTCTGGATGCGCAGGTCCGGCGCGGCAGTGGGGGTGGCGGGCACGGCCGAGGCGGTCACCGACGCGGGCTTCGCGCCCTCCTCCAGGCGCAGGGCCCCGGCCACGTTGGTGCGGCCATCCGGCTGCACGACCAGGCGGCCCTCGGGCTCGGTCCAGTCCACGGTCTGGATGGCCAGGGCCAGGGGCGCGGTGCGGAGGTCCAGGCCCGTCAGCCGCAGCTGCTTCCAGCGGAGGAAGGGCTCGCTCCGGGCCGCGTCGCGCAGCTCCAGCTGCTGCACGGAGAAGCCCCCCTGGTAGGTGATGCCGTCCGTCTTCCGGCCCTCGAAGGCGAGGCGCAGGCGCCCGTCGGCCCCGACGCTGCCGGTGGCCACGCGCAGGGCCAGGGCCCCGTCCAGGTAGGGATCGAAGGGCGCCAGGACCAGGCTGTGGGCCTGGAGGCGCAGGTCGGCGGTGAGCTTGAGCACCGCGAGGGTCCCTTCCAGCTGCAGCGAGCCCGTCCCGAGCTTGAAGTCCAGGGCGGCCCGGCTCGTGGCGGCCGGATCCAGCGAGAGGTCCTGCCAGCGCAGGTTCAGGTCCGTGGCCTCCACCTGCACCGGGCGGACCGGCACCGTGTCCTCCCAGCCCAGACGCAGGCCCTGGAGCCGCAGGTCGCGGATCTTCAGGGCCAGGGGCTTCGCGTCGGGCCTGGGGGCTCGCGGGTGCGGCGGCGCCAGCAGGCGGACCAGGTTGAGGCCCGCCGCGGAGCGCTTCAGGCGCACCCGGCCCTGGTCCACCCGAAGCGAGCCCAGCTCCACCGAGGGCGCCAGGAGGTCGGCCTGGCCGTCCTTCACCTCCACCGAGGGCAGGTCCAGGACGGCCTCGGCGGCTCCGGGCTCGGCCAGCTGCAGGTGCTTCAGGGAGAGCCCCAGGGCGGCCAGCTCCAGCACGGGGCGCCCCCCGCGGTGCGCGAAGGTGTAGTCGGACCGGAGCGTGGCGGTGCCGCTGCGCAGCTCGCCGGTGAGCTCCTCCCTGAGGTAGGGCCGGTAGCGGGCCAGGTCCAGGTTCTCCAGCAGGAGGCTGCCCCGGGAGGCCAGGGGCTGGACACTGAACTCGCCCTTCCAGAGCAGGTGCTCCCGGGCCTCGGTCCAGGCCTCCAGGAGGAAGACGTTCTCGTGGTTCAGCTCGGTGCGCAGGCCGTCGGCCCGGAAGGAGAGGGGCCCCACCACGCGCTGGTAGGCGGGGCTCCGGGAGCGGTCCGTGAGCTCCAGGTGGCCCTCGCTGAGCAGGAGGTGGTCCACCGCCAGACTCCAGGGTCGCGCCACCGGGGCCGCGGGAGCCTCCGGCGCCCCGGGCGCCAGCATGTCCTGGAAGTTGAGGCGGCCCTTGGCGTCCAGCGCCGCCCGCACGGTGAGGCCCTCCACCTCCACATCAGCGAGGGTGACCGCGTGGTGCAGCAGGCCCGCGAGCTCGTAGTTCACATAGAGGCGGCGCAGGGTGATCCAGTCGCCGCCGCCGGGCTCGGCCACGCGCAGCCCCTCCAGGGTGGTGCCGAGGGTCAGCGGGTTGAAGCGCACCTTCGCCAAAGTGACGGGGCGCTTCAGGAAGGCGCTGGCCGCCCGCTCAAGGCGGGGGCGGACCAGGGCGGGCACCAGTAAAAAGCCGGTGAGCAGCCAGAGGACCCAGGCCCCCGCCAGGATCCCGGCCAGGCGTCGGAACCGCTTGAAAAAGGGCGAGCTGGCGAATGGAAGCGGCATGCAGAAAGCATAGCCCCTTCTAGGCGTTGTGATTCAAGCCACAACCCGGTGACCTGAGGCTCCCCGCGGGCGTATGCTCCAGCCGTCGCGGTGCTGCCAGGACTGCCAACTTCGAGCGTGTCGGCGCATCGCTGGACCGAGAGGCATGGTGTCATGGCGACACGACGCGTGGTGATCCTGGGAGCCGCGGGACGCGACTTCCACAACTTCAATACCGTCTACCGGGACAATCCGGACTATCAGGTGGTGGCCTTCACCGCCACCCAGATCCCCGGCATCGAAGGGCGCCGCTACCCGGCGGTGCTGGCCGGGCGGCTCTACCCGGAGGGCATCCCCATCCTGGACGAGTCGGAGCTGGTGGACCTCATCGCCCGCGAGCGGCTCGACGAGGCGGTCTTCTCCTACTCGGACGTCCCCCACGCCACGGTCATGCACCTGGCCAGCCTCTGCATCGCCCACGACTGCGACTTCACGTTCCTGGGCGCCGCCAAGACCATGATCAGGTCCACGAAGCCCGTCATCGGCATCACCGCCGTGCGCACCGGCGCGGGCAAGAGCCAGACCACGCGCTACATCAGCAACATCCTGAAGCAGCTCGGCAAGCAGGTGGTGGCCATCCGCCACCCGATGCCCTACGGCGACCTGGCCCGCCAGGCCTGCCAGCGCTTCGCGGGCTACGCGGACCTGGACCGCCACGAGTGCACCATCGAGGAGCGGGAGGAGTACGAGCCGCACATCGACAACGGCTTCATCGTCTACGCCGGGGTGGACTACGAGCAGATCATCCGCAGCGCCGAGCAGGAAGCGGACGTGATCCTCTGGGACGGCGGCAACAACGACCTGCCCTTCTACTGCAGCGACCTCCACATCTGCATCGCCGACCCCCTGCGCTCGGGCCACGAGTTGGCCTACCACCCGGGCGAGGCCAACTTCCGCATGGCCGACGTCATCCTCATCAACAAGTGCGACAGCGCCCGGGAGGCGGACATCGCCGCCATCGAGCGGAATGCGGCCCTGGTGAATCCGAAGGCCCGGGTCATCCGCGCCAACAGCCCCGTGACCTGCGACCGGCCGGAGCTGGTGAAGGGCATGCGGGCCCTGGTCATCGAGGACGGACCCACCCTGACCCACGGGTCCATGTCCTACGGGGCCGGGGTCGTGGCCGCCAAGGCCGCGGGCGCCCACGAGATCGTGGACCCCACGCCCTACGCCGTGGACTCCATCGCCGCCACCTACCGGAAATACCCCAACGCCAAGGGCATCCTGCCCGCCATGGGCTACGGCGAGCACCAGGTGAAGGACCTGGAGGCCACCATCGAGGCCACCCCCTGCGACGTGGTGCTGAGCGGCACCCCCATCGACCTCACCCGCATCCTGAAGGTCACCAAGCCCATGACCCGCGTCCGCTACGACCTGGCCGAGCTGCGCGAGGGGCTGCTGGAGGCCGAGGTGCGGAGGGTGCTGGGGCTGTGAGGGTGTAAATCGCGGGGCGTTGCCCCACGATTCACACGTGGTAAGAGAGGGATTCTTCGTGGACGGCCCAGTGGATCGACCGGGCCGTCTGCTGGCCGATGCCGGGCACTGCCGTCAATGCTTCCGGGGGCGCCGCGACGATGTTTTCCAGCGTTCCGAAGTGGTCGAGGAGGCGCTGGGCTCGTCTGGTTCCGATCCTGGGGAAGCTCGACAGGACTCTTAGCTGGATGGCCCGTTTCCCCTTGGGCCGCCAGCCGGGCCGACGCAGCGGAGCGATTGATACGGAGTGCAACTGCCGTGCGGTGTAGGCAATGAGCCTGGCGGTCTCCTCCTCATCCTGGGATCGCAGCACCGGGATCCCGAAGACCACGGAGAGCGTCAACATCGCCCCCTGGATGGCCTCCCGCCGGATGTGGCGCTGGGTCCATTCCGAAGCCGGGCCCTCGAGAATCAGGAAGGCCCGCACCGGCGCCTCAGCCAGCCGCCGGGCCTGCGCGAACAGCCTCCCGTCGAAAAGGCTCTCCAGGAAATCCGGGACCCGCTTCCGCTCCAGCAGGGCCTTGTCTTCGATAAGGTAATCCCCGGTCCGAAGCCGCCTCACGGTGGCCGCAACACCCTCCATTCGGGCCAGTAAGTTAGTCACACTGGAGCCCCGGCTCTCCCGGTCATCCACAACGATTCGTATTGTTGACCCGACGGAACCACCCTGCACGTCCCACCTCACCCAACGACCATGCTGAGCTGAACAGGCAGCAGCTTTACCCTATCTCAGAATGCGGCCTTGGCCGCATTCTGAGCTCACGGAGCCCCCGATGACGAACCTGTTCTCCCCCCTGAAACTGCGCGGTCTGACGCTGCCGAACCGCATCGCGGTGTCGCCCATGTGCCAGTACCAGGCGGAGGACGGTCTGGTGAACGAGTGGCACCGGGTGCACTACGGCGGGCTGGCCCAGGGGGGCGCGGGGCTGGTGCTCACGGAGGCCATGGCGGTGCGGCCCGAGGCCCGCATCAGTCCCAATGACCTGGGGCTCTGGAGCGATCAGCAGGCCGAGGCCCTGGCGCCCATCCTGCGGTTCCTGGCCGCCCAGGGCGCGGTGCCCGGGGTGCAGCTGGCCCATGCGGGCCGCAAGGCCTCAAACCCCGCGCCCTGGAAGGGCAGCGGCAGCGTCCCGCTCTCGGCTGGCGGCTGGGTGCCCGTGGCCCCCAGCGCCCTGCCCTTCGACGGGGGCTGGACCCGGCCCACGGCGCTGGACGAGGCCGGTATCGCCGATGTCATCCAGGCCTTCGTGGCCGCCGCCCGCCGGGCCCTGGCCGCGGGCTTCCAGGTGGCCGAGATCCACTCGGCCCACGGCTACCTGCTGCACCAGTTCCTCTCGCCCCTCACCAACCACCGCGAGGACCGCTACGGCGGCAGCTTCGAGAACCGCACCCGGCTGGCCCGGGAGGTGGTGGCCGCGGTGCGAGCCGA